>Ga0315338_1002493_pt1 | contig 18144 bp, 17 predicted proteins | sample ASW8metaG_FD_204518 | JGI IMG/M metagenome (GOLD analysis project Ga0315338, IMG submission 204518) | Ammonia-oxidizing marine archaeal communities from Monterey Bay, California, United States - ASW #8 | ecosystem: Environmental > Aquatic > Marine > Coastal | place: USA: California | collected... | reverse complement strand
AATCATAACTTGCAATTGCGTCTTCAAACCGCTCAAGTTCTTGGAACAGTGTTCCCAGGTTGTAGTGACTCTCGACGTGGTTTGGCTCGATATCCAGGGTTTGACGATAGACGGTGACCGCTTCATCTAGCCTTCCCAATTCTTTAAGGGCAACCCCGAGGTTGCAATACGCTTCTAAGAAGTCAGGTTTGATGGTGATGGCCTTGCGACAAATATCAATCGCTTCCTTTGGTTGCCCCAGTTCACAGAGCGTAAGACCAAGGTTGCTATGTGCCTCGGCAAAATCTGGCTCAATGGCAATAGCCTCTCGGTAATGATGAACGGCCCTCTCCAGCTGCCCCACTTTTTTCAGAACATTGCCAAGGTTGCTCTGCGCTTTTGCAAAAACGGGTTTGCTTTCTAGGGCCGTAGTGATGAGGTTTAGGGCAACATCATTTTTTCCTATTTGATAGGCAATTAGACCAAGCAAGTGTAGGGCGTCAGGATGATTTTTTTCCGCTTGTAATATCTGTCGATAAATTTCTTCTGCCTTAGGTAAATCGCCTGAAACATGATGTCGTCGAGCGTTGTCTAAAGCCCGCTGTGTTGCGTTATTTTGTTGCAGGTCAGAAGAAGCCCCCAAATCGTTTGAGGCCTCGCGATTGGTCATTGGTAACTCACCAACTGATGGGCCGCACCCGATCTGATCAATTCTAATTCTATCACTATTTAATAACCAACAGCTTCTGAGCGATTATACACTAAAACTAGCTTTTTTGAAGGACCGCTCCTCGGTGCTCCATAAACACCTTTCTGCTAGCATACTTAGTGTAACATTTCTCCGTTCTGGTTATTATCGTACCCTTCTGCTTTTGCATCAACCCTAGACCAATAACTTTATCGATAACAAACAATATGAATGCAAACTCAGTTCCGCTCCATGAGATCGTAGCAACTATACCTTGAAACTGGACAAGTATTTGGGCGACGTTGCCTTCAAGAGCGCATGCGGTCCGGCCATCGGCTTGAACAGCAAAAAAACCTGTAAGAATAGACCCCATAATACTACCTCATCCACGCACAGCGATGAGATGTTCTGACAATTCTACGAAACCGGTTGCTTGCATGTAACGGCTGTTAAGCCAACTTGCGATAGCGTTCAATAAGTCGGGCGACACCATTGCCGGAGGATACTTGCCCCATTCGTCGGAATTGCTGGCAATAACCTTCGCAAATGATACTCAATAAGAAGGCTGCCAGTTCTAAATATTTTCCCTATTAAAACTTAAACCAATGGGTAACCTTTTAGAAAAATTAAATATCGTAGCCCCGCTCACCATGAACAGTGAGGTCGAGACCTTCAGTTTCTTCTGTTTCGTCAACTCGAAGCCCGACCGTTCCTTGAACAACCTTCACAATTATGTAACTGCCAACGCCAGCCCAAATTACCGTGATTACCGTTGCAAGAAACTGACCAAAAAAAGCCGTTCCCATGGAAATGCCATCCGGTAATCCCATGCCTCCTGTACTGGTGTCAGCAAAAATTGAGGTTAATAGGATACCCAAAACACCACCAACGCCATGCACAGCAAAAACATCCAAAGAATCGTCAATTTTCCAAGCGTTCTTAATTACGCTAATCATAAAAAAGCAAATCACTCCAGCTAAAGCACCAAAAACCAAAGCTCCCACCGGTCCAACGAAACCAGAACCGGGTGTTATAGTGGCTAGACCTGCTATCGCACCCGTTGCAATCCCGACTAAGCTTGGTTTTCCAAATTTTATCCACTCTATGGCAATCCAAACTAGGCAAGCGGTCGACGCTGAAATATGGGTAACGGCTATCGCCATCCCGGCATCACCGTTAGCACCGAGGGCGCTACCCCCATTAAAACCAAACCATCCCACCCATAACATTGCTGCACCCATCATGACCATACCTGGATTGTGGGGCGGTCTAAGCTGATTGGGGAAACCTCTACGACTGCCAAGCATTGCGGCTATTACAAGTGCCGCAACGCCAGCGTTGGCATGTACAACTAAACCACCAGCAAAATCCATCGTTCCAAAACCTTTTAAGGCCTCACTCGCCCAACCCAAGTCTGCTAAAATTCCACCACCCCAAATCCAGTGGGCAGATGGCGCATAAACAATCATCAACCATAAACCACTGAATAAAAGTACCGCGCTAAACTTAATACGCTCCACGTAGGCACCCACGATTAAAGCCGGTGTAATGACAGCAAAAGTCATCTGAAACATGAAGAAGACGTTTTCCGGTATGGTACCACTAAGAGTGTCCGATGAGATCCCCGTGAAAAACGATTTTCCCATTCCACCCCACCATTGGTTGTTTTCCCCAAACGCTATGGAATATCCAAAAATCAACCACAATACAGACATTAATGTTGCTATACCAAAACACTGCATTAATACCGAAAGCACATTCTTAGATCTTACAAGCCCGCCGTAAAATAGTGCTAATCCCGGCATTGTCATGAACAGTACTAAAGCCGTAGAAGTCATAATCCAAGCCGTGTCACCGGTGTCAAGTGTCGGTTTGGCGTCTGCTGCCATTGTAATATGGGCAGTAGTCAAAGAGAAAAGCAACGTAATTGAAACAAGACAAACGAATTTGAATATAATTTTCATGGCTGGTAAACTCCTATAGAGCATCTTCATCGGTCTCTCCCGTGCGTATACGGACGGCCTGGCTCAGATCGGTTACAAATATTTTGCCATCACCAATTTTGTTTGTATTAGCTGCCGTTTTAATTGCATCGACAGCCGCATCGACCTGTCCATCGGAAACGGCGACCTCAATTTTTATTTTAGGTACAAAACTGACAGAGTACTCAGCGCCACGATAAATCTCTGTGTGGCCCTTTTGTCGGCCAAATCCCGACACTTCTCCGGAGGTTAGGCCTTGAATTCCGATTTCTACTAACGCCTCTCTAACAGCATCAAGCTTGGCAGGTTTAATAATCGCCATGATCATCTTCATTGACAGGTCCTTCCTTGATCTTGTTTCTCGGCACCTTAAACACTTTAATTGGGATGCCATTGGGCCAAAAGTGAACACCAAAGATAGTATAACTTTTTCAAACACTTACTTTAAGGTAGATCCTAACTTACTCCCTGCTTTCATTTCAATTACCGTGCCATTTGGAAAAAACATTTATTTTTCAACAAGTTGTAGATATGTCTATCTAAATCCAAAATTTTAACTGGCCTAAACGCCTAATTTCTAGGCATATTTATACACTGCCTATTAAAAATGCACCATTTTCCCAGATGATCTAAGGTGGTTTACCTGCTTCGCCGGGAGATCTATAAATTCTAATTGTGTATCGCCGAATCAAAACAGTGTTTTTGGAAAGTCTGGATAAAGTTTCAGAGAGACTATTTTTATAATGGGAGCAAGTCTTCAAACAAATATATTGATTGTTGGGGGTGGTCTGGTCGGTGGCACTCTTGCCTGTGCCTTAGCTGACGGCGGATTGACGTCAATCGTAATTGATAGATTGTCCTCTCGGCATCAAAACACCCAGTCCTTTGATGGCAGAGCAACGGCTGTAGCCCAATCAGCAAAAAGAATGCTGACCGTTATTGGTATTTGGTCAAACCTCAAAGGGAAGGTGTCGCCCATCTATGATATTAGGGTGACGGACGGAAATTCCCGTCATTACCTTCACTTCGACCATAGCAAGATGACAGAGGATGCCCTCGGTTACATGATAGAAAATCATTTCTTGCGTAGAGCTATTTTGCAAGCCACGTTAAAACGTGAGGAAATAAAATATTTGGCTCCCGTTGAGCTTACCAATGTCGTACGGAATACTGAGGGCATATGCGCCCTTCTTGCTGACGGCCGAGAAATCCATGCAGCATTAATTGTCGGTGCAGACGGACGAGGTTCTCATGTTCGTCAACATGCAGGGATACCCGTCACCAAATGGTCCTATCAACAAGCCGGAATTGTGTGCACCGTAGCACACAATAAGCCACATAATAATGTAGCCCACGAGCATTTTTTCCCGGCGGGTCCGTTTGCAATTCTTCCTCTTGTTGGAGATCGTTCATCAATCGTGTGGACGGAAAACATGGATGACGCTCGTATGCTTATCGAGCTTCCGGCCCATGAATTTTTATTCGAACTTTCGCAGCGTTTTGGGGATTTTTTGGGACCCCTTGAGGTGGTCGGACCAAGGTCTTCCTATCCGCTACACTTACAGTTCGCTAAGTCATGTACGGCGCCAAGGTTGGCTCTTGTCGGTGATGCTATTCATGGAATGCATCCCGTTGCTGGACAGGGTTTCAATATGGGCCTCCGTGATGTTGCAGCGCTAACCGAGGTTTTGGTGGATGCATACCGTTTGGGGTTAGATATAGGAACATCCAACAGTCTAAGACAATTTGAACGTTGGCGCCGATTTGATAATACCCTCATGTTGGCTGCAACTGATGGGCTTAACCGATTATTTTCAAATGATTTTTTACCATTTCAACTTGTTAGAGATCTAGGTTTAACCGTGGTTAACGCATCAAGTACCTTAAAAAACGTTTTTATGCGCCAAGCCATGGGTTTAACAGGAAATCTTCCGCGGCTGATGAGGGGAGAGGACCTATAGTTTGGTTTTAAATCCGGCGTCGTAAGAACGGAAAGACGCCTAGCTAACGCCTAAACTTAACGTTCACAATCGGCGTGTTAATTTTTTCGTTCAACCAGCTGTCAATTAACCAACGCGAAATAGAATATCGTGAAGGGGGTAGAATATCCTGATTTTCTGCCATTTCCCTTACTTCTTCCCGGGGGAACCACCGAGCTTCAATTAGTTCTTCATCTATACAAGTAATTTTTGTTGTTGTTCCTCGGGCCCGGAAACCAAGCATGATCGATGCTGGAAACGGCCAGGGCTGGGATGCTTTGTATGTGATATCGCAAACGTCTATGCCGGTCTCCTCTTTAACTTCTCTAGCTACGGCGTGCTCCAGCGATTCGCCTGGCTCAACAAAACCAGCTATGGTTGAAAAGCGAAGCCCTTTAAATCGCTTGTTGTGGCCAAGAAGACATTTATCTTCACTGGGATGGGTTACCAGCATAATTACAGCTGGATCTGTTCTTGGAAAATGAATGCATTCGCAACTTTTACTTGTACAATGGCGCTCATGTCCGCACTTTTTGCTTTCTGTCGGTGAACCGCAGCGCCCGCAATAAAGATGGGTCCTATTCCAATAGGCCAGAGCTCTTGCATAAGCGAGATAACCAGCTTCTTCCGGTTCAATCGAAGTGGCAATGCTGCGCAGATCTTCAAACACCATTTTTTCCGGTAAGGGTGTAGTATCTACATTTTCCAAATGAGAAATATCGGCACAAAAAAACATTGTTCCTTCTTTGACACCGAGAAAAACAATTTGGGCTGCATTCTCAACAAGCCATTGACCGTGCTCCCCTTTAAGCATGACCGCCTGGGGGATGTTCCCGTTCAAGAAGAGGTTTTTATCTCTCCAGATGGGGATAAACACAGAGTTAAGATTACCGGATCCACGCTCCAACGGATCGTCAAATCTTAAATTGCTGGCACGATTTAAAATCATTTGGTCAAAATAAAATCGGGATGTCATTTGTTGAAGTTTGCATAGTGCACCTTGCCAAGCAACAACCTCTGTTAACAATAATTTTAATTGCGGGTAGAAAACATTCTGAAAAAATTATGGTTTTCTATAGATCGCGTGTTATTTCCAGCATGTTTTTTCAAGATTTGACGGAACACCACCACCGCATTTTTTGATTCGCCGAGATTTAAAAAGGTACAGTGCAAAATTATAACGGGCGCTCAAATTACTAGGTTTTAATCTGACAGCTTCTTGGAAAGACAGCTTAGCCACATTTAGGTTATTGTTCGTTGAGTGAGCAATCCCGAGTGTAACGTGGTACTCGGAATTATTTAAATCCAATGCTATGGATTTCTTTAAATCATCAATGGTGGATTTTGTTTGTCCTTTTGTCGAATCACTTAAGCCCATACCATGAAGAGCGGTGGCATCACCAAATTCTATTTGCAGCGTTTGATGATCAGCATCCTTTGCCTCCTTCATGGGATCTGCGAGGTAATTATCACCCGCCAGTTTGTGCATGAGTGCTAGTGTATGACGAGAGCGCCTTTCGTCATGTAAGAGCTTTTAGCCGCCCAATTATTTTCAGTCAAATGGGATTAATCTTTTTATTATTAAGCCACCACAATGGGATATTATGTATTATATTAGACAGCCTTAAACCCAACAATTACCGTGAACATTAATAACAGAAAGCACTTGGTTGGAAAAAAGAGTCATAGAAGGGTAGCATTCGTGCTTGCCTCGCCCTCCCCTTAGCCTGTTATATTTCTTTCGGGAGGCTAGCTGCGGACGGACAGCTCGTGAACCCGGTCAGGTCCGGAAGGAAGCAGCCGTAGGGAGTTTTGTCTGGGTCGCGTGTCTGGCCTCCCACTTCTGGTGGGCCGCACTACCAATAGCGACCCGCTAACTCGCAGTTACGCCTTTTGGCCTAAAAAATTATGGTAAATAAAAAAACTGACCAGACATCAAAGAAAAGCGCTCCAGATAATGAGGGGGCCAACTACCGGGTGCTCGCCCGAAAATACCGGCCGACTAATTTTTCTGGTTTGATTGGGCAGGATGCAATGGTACGAACTTTGACCAATGCCTTTGATGCCGAGAGGTTGGCGCACGCCTTTATTTTATCGGGTGTGCGGGGAGTTGGTAAAACTACGACTGCCCGTATTATAGCCAAGGCACTAAACTGCGTAGGCGAGGACGGAAATGGGAAGCCAACCGTTAATCCATGTGGAAAGTGTGAGATGTGCCACGCCATTGCAGAGGATCGGCATCTTGATGTCTTTGAGATGGATGCGGCAAGTCGGACCGGAGTGGATGATATACGAGAGTTAATTGACGCCGTTCGATATAAGCCGGTTTCTGCCCGTTATAAAGTTTACATTATCGACGAGGTTCACATGTTATCCCGCAATGCCTTTAACGCCTTGCTTAAAACACTGGAGGAACCTCCCGAACACGTTAAATTTATTTTTGCAACCACCGAAATTCGGAAAGTACCCGTCACGGTGTTATCACGCTGCCAACGCTTTGATTTACGTCGGGTTAATGTAGAGACGTTGATCAGGCATTTTGCTGAAATTGTTGAAAAGGAAGGTGCTCTCATATCCCAACAAGGTCTCGCATTGATTGCCCGGGTTTCTGATGGATCCGTGCGCGATGGACAAAGTCTACTAGACCAGATTGTCACAACCGGCAGAAGGGAAGAAAAAGAGATTGGGGAAGGCGATGTGCGCGAGATCTTAGGACTAGCTGACCGGGAGAGAACCTTTGATTTGTTGGAAAAGGTTTTAAAGGGAGAAATAGAAAGTGCCCTAGAGATAGTTCAGCAGGACTATATTAATGGTTCTGACCCGTTGTCGACTTTGCAGGACTTGGCTGAATTAGTTCACTGGTTGACCCGGATTAAAGTTGCACCAAAAACCTTAGAAGATTTAACTAATTCTGAGAGCGAGAGAGCCCGTGGCAAAGACCTTTCCGAGAGACTTTCCATGGCAAATTTGGGACGTGCATGGCAAATTATATTTAAGGGCCTTAAGGAGGCACAAACCTCGTTAACACCAATTCAGGCGGTGGAAATGATTCTGGTCCGCCTCGCCTATCTTAGTGATCTGCCGTCCCCGAATGATGTTATTAAAGACCTGGAAAAATATAGGGACCATCCAGAAGGTGCTGCTACACCAACGAATGATCAAAACAAATCAACCCCTTCGACCTTATCGTCCAATACATCAGGCCCAAGGGATTTAGCTTTTGAATTAGAGGAGCAACCAGAGAAGCAGATTTTGTCTAATTTCAAACTGAATAACTTTGAACAAGTAATTGTTCTCCTAAATGATCATGGTGAGCGTATTTTGATGTCAGATTTGGTGAACAATGTTCATTTAGTGAGTTTTGAGCCCGGAAAAATCGAAATCTGCTTGGCTGAAGAAGCGAATCCCGATACGCCCAAGCGCCTATATAGTTTTCTCAACTCGGTTATGGAAGAGCGCTGGTCGGTATCACTCGCAACGCAAGGGGGTAACCCGACCCTGGGGGAACAAAAAAAACAAGAAGAAAGGGCCCTACACGCAGAAATCAAGCAAGGATCACTCATGCAGTCCGTTATGGAAAACTTTCCTGGAGCCGAAATAGAAACTATTCGCCAAATTGACGATAAAGATTTTGCAACACCAGAAGAAAAAAAACCTGGGGGAGAAAAAATCACATGAAAAATCTCGGGCAAATGATGAAACAAGCCCAAGAAATGCAGGATAAAATGTCGGAGGTTCAGGAAAAACTTGCCCAACTTGAAGTAACAGGTGCCGCTGGAGGTGGTATGATTGAGGTAACCATGACGGGTAAGAATGAAATGCGGCGGGTTAAAATTGATCCAGAATTAACAAGATCGGAAAATTTAGAAATGCTGGAGGATTTGTTGGTAGCAGCGGTTAATGATGCCCGGGCAAAGGTTGAGGCGCGGGTAACTGAGAAGATGTCTGAAATAACCGGGGGATTGCAGTTGCCGCCGGGTTTCAAGCTACCCTTTTAATTCCCCCTGGATATTCGTTCATGAGTGTTTCTGATATCGACAGCCTAATCCAACACCTATCCAAATTGCCGGGACTTGGGCCAAGGTCAGCGCGACGCGCAGCATTGTATTTGATAAGTAACCGCGAAAAACTTATGGAGCCTCTTGGAGCTGCTTTGGCCACGGCGGCGGAAAACGTAAAAAATTGCTCCCGATGCAGCAATTTGGACTCCAATGACCCGTGTCACATCTGCATTGACCCACGTCGAGACGTTTCGGTCATTTGTGTAGTAGAAGGTGTAGCGGATCTCTGGGCGTTAGAACGTACAGCATCGTTTCAGGGAACCTATCATATTTTGGGAGGTATTTTGTCACCACTGGATGGCGTGGGGCCCGAGGACCTTAATATCCAAGATCTCATCGGGCGTGCTGCAAAGGAAAATGTAAATGAAATAATCCTGGCGACAAGCGCAACGGTAGATGGAAAGACGACGGCACACTACATCACGGACCGCTTGAAAGATTGCGGGGTGACGGTTTCTGAGCTAGCCCACGGCATTCCAGTCGGCGGGGAACTCGACTACCTTGACGATGGTACTTTAAGCGCGGCACTTAAAGAAAGAAGAAGCACATGATACAATAATTAGATTTTCCCCTTTTTATTTAATCCAGAAAAGAGGTTCCACCTCAAAGCCAAGAGGAGTTATCGCAGAAGACGACAAAAAAACATTTAATCACATCGTCCATCCAAATCATAGCCAGCAAGCGCTGCATTGACGAGTTTGTCGCTCTTGTTGAAGTTGTATTCCATTGCCATTCTCTTCTTCACCACGAACGGCGGGCCGGCATAGAACTTTTCATATTGTTCCTGGCGACCGGCAAATTCTGAACCGATCAATTCCCAAATCATTTTTAATAATTTCACTCTTTCTGTTGCAGGATATTGGGGTGATTGGATGTATCGCTCAATATCGATGCGTGTCTCTGGGTTCGTAAAATCAGTAACGCTAGACGGCAACTGTATAACACCACCACCGCATAATTCCCGCAGATATTCCAGCATGCGCGGATAGGCTTCAGATTGCAGAACTATCGCGGCGTATAGTGTCTGCCTTCCAGGTTCCACATAGCCGTTTTCATTGGTTGTACAGGTGGCAATTTGGGCGTCAACTAATCCTTCCATCATCGCTGCATAACTACCCATTTCCCCAAGAAGGGTCTGAACCTCAGCTATTTGGGTCACGCCGTTCATTTCTGAAACACGACGTGCAAGCCCCATCAATAGACGTAATTTGGTAACCAGTCGGATTTGTGATTGATGATTGCCCATAGCATGGGCAGGCGTTTGCCACCACTGATCCCGACAGGTGTCTATATCTTTATAAACAAATACCTGTTCCCACGGCACAAACACATCGTCGAAAACCACTAGTGAGTCCGTTTCGTCGAACCGTGTTGCGAGCGGATAGTCAAAGACACTGTTAGCGGCGCTGGCGTACGACCGCCGCGAATAGATCTTCAGACCCGGAGCGTTGCATGGAACCACTAGATTTAAGGCATGCGCATCATCACCAGGCTGTACAGGGGTTATTTGACTGAGGTTGAGGTAATCAGAGAGGGCCGTGCCGGTGCCCAGCATTTGTGCGCCTCGAATGATGATGCCATTATCTCGTTCATCTATCACTCCAGCATAAAGATCTGGCGGGTTTTGCATGTGCATTGGTTTTGATCGGTCGATTTGCGGGGGGATGATTGTATAGGTAATAAAAATATCTCGTGCCCGTGCGAACTCGTAAAAATGGATTAGGTTTTGTTTTAGTTCTAACGATCCGTTGCGCGCAAAGACTTCCGGAGCCATTACCCAGCCGGCGAAAAATCCAGCGACATGATCGGGGCTTCTTCCCATTAGTCCGAAAGTGGCTTCTGACCATCTCTCAATAGCCCCTCGTCTTGCGTGGAGGTCGGCTTTGTTACGCGGCAGACACCAGATGTAATTAAACACTTCACCTGTGGCGGGTGCCGTGTGGGTCATTAGTTTACTGTTTTCTGGATTGCTCGAAATGTCATAAAGGCCAGCAATCGTCCTGACCGCATCGGAGAATGCCGGGTGAATTGTGATGTCGCGCACTTCCTTTCCATCGATGAACACCCGTCGACCGTCATTCTTAATTGCCTCGATATACTGTGCGCCGGTTCGTAAGCCAACTGAGAAACGGTTTTCATCGAGATAATTAACCATCACTGGTTCTCCTTCGACGGGTGTGGGGTAAATAAAAAGCGAGTTTTATGATGACCAATTAGAGTGGGCAAACGTTGCGTTTTTGTTAGGCGAAATTTACAAACCATATGGTATAACGTGATTAGTTGCCGTCTAAAGTATCTAACCTTTTGGTTGTTGTCTTTCCTAAAATTTTTGTTGGTTATTGGAAAGGGGTTAACCGTGAGCCACCGACCGTGAAATATTTTTTGGAATACTAACGGGAGAGTTTAATAATTACCGAATCAAGAAAGGAGAAAAATCATGGATGAAACCGCGATCTTCAAAAATGGTTCCTACCGTTATATTCGAGGGCCTTTCCAATATTCCGGTGGTGTAGCAGCCGAGCCAGGGTTCATAATTGAGAGAGCTAATTTTTTGCAGGCAATTTCGATAAAGCATGGTTTTGAGGCTATCGAAGCTCACTTGACCGATTTGGGGCGGCCGTTAGCGTCGTTCTGCGCTTGTGAACTCCGATCCCCTGAACCGTTTGATGACGTTGGGTTTGTGACTTTTAACAGAGCTTATGTGAATACACTTGAAAAATGGGGCATATTTAAAAATGATGAAAACCCGGTAGCTCGATCAAACGTTTGCCCGGTGGTTAACCCACCCCCGGAGCCGATGTTCCATTCCTTTTCCTATACAATTCCCAATGACGAAAGCGCCGCGAAAAGCTTTGTTATTTCCGGTTCAGCTGAAGCTCGTGAAGGAGATGGAAATTACGGCGAACGAATAATCCGAAAAGGAGAAACTACTCCGGATGCAATGCGGGAGAAGGCTACATATGTATTAAACACAATGGAATCCCGCATGTCAGCATTAGGCGTGGGGTGGGATCAAGTGACCGCAAACCAAGTCTACACGGTTTACGACATACACTCCTTCCTGGGGGATCAAATTGTCGACAGAGGAGCCGCTGATTATGGCGTAACCTGGTACTACGCAAGACCACCAGTCAGTGGTTTGGATTACGAAATGGATGTACGTGGGGTCCACAGGGAGAAGTTTATTTTTTAAATTGACCGAGGCGAGAATTTTTATTTTGCAGTAAGAATCTATACGAAATTGACAGGGCTGAGATGCTAGCAGCTAACGCTATAAAGGATAGGAATTCAAGAAACAGGTTGCCGAGAAGAGATACGCTAAGTGACTGATTAGACTGATCGAAGAAGCCTAGCTGTTGAAATATAAAAACCACTGGAAGACCTGACATAACAAGAGGCAAAGAAGTGCAAACTATAACGCTGGCGAGCCTCCATCCGTTTTTACTCGATAATTGCCACAGGGGCCAAATATTCAGAGTTTGATCTGTTGCTATTGCTGGGAACCAGAGTAAGAGACGCGCGTAAACATACAAACAGGCTGTCATGCCAATAATAAGTGGCAACGCCCCATTCGCCCCTAAAATTATTAGGCGGGGTAAAATGATCATGGCAGGAACCATAAGAAATAAGATTTTTAAAGTCGTCCACAAAAATTGAACCTGACGACCGTTCCAACTATAGGCTTTTCGCACGTCCTTGTTCTCACTTTGCACCAAATAGGCTCGATGCCACGCGACACTGTAGGAAAGCCAGACCCAAAAATTCACAAAGAATGCAACATAGAACAAGACGGCCACCCAACCGGAACGGTAGACATCAATAGAGGCTATTTTGCTACCAATATCTATGGATGAGACGGTACCCCACTGCACCAAGGTTTTAAGGATCGCAAGAACTACAAGTGGCGGCAATGTCAGTTGCCAAAGGTATAGACGCTCCTCCCATAAGTAATAATACGTACCGATTACGGTCTTGATGACAGGAAGACGGATCATGAAATAGCGGCGTTAGTCGATATTGTTGAAGATAAAATACTTCTATCTTCATTTGCAGATTTTAATTGACCGCAGGCAGCCATTATATCACGTCCCCGTGGAACACGGATGGGAGCGGATAGTCTGTTATCATTAAGTATTTGAGAAAACCGCTTGATGACGGGAAAAGGAGAGGTTTTATACGAAGTTCCTGGCCATCTGTTGAACGGTATTAGGTTAACCTTTGCGTGAATACCCTTGAGGAGTCGCGCAAGTTCCCAAGCATCCGCTGGAGAATCGTTCACCTTATCTAACATGACATATTCGAAGGTGATTCGTCGGGCGCTGCTGGCACCAGGATAGTTGCGGCAAGCGTCTAGAAGCTGATCAATAGGGTATTTTTTGTTAATAGGGACTAGTTGATTTCGAAGATCGTCTCGGACGGCGTGCATAGAAATTGCCAAACCTACGCCCAACACTTCGCCTACTTTTTTTATCATGGGGACCACCCCTGAAGTAGAGAGAGTTATTCGCCGTTTGGAGAGGGCAATTCCCTCGGGGTCCATAATGATTTTGAGAGCCTTTGCAACTTCATTGAAATTAAAGAGAGGCTCTCCCATACCCATCATTACAATATTAGAGATTTTTCGATTAGCTGGCGGTGATGACCATTCACCGTATGTGTCCCGGGCTACCATCAATTGGCCCACGATTTCGGAAGCTGTGAGGTTGCGGATCAAGCGTTGGGTACCGGTATGACAGAAAGAGCAAGTAAGAGTGCAGCCGACTTGGGAAGACATGCAAAGTGCACCTCTGTCTTCCTCTGGAATAAAAACAGATTCAACGGTGTTTTTATCGGAAATTTTTAAAAGCCACTTTCTCGCGCCGTCCTGGGATAGCTGCTGGGTTACAATCTCGGGTCGCCCAACGACATGTGTTTCTGTTAACTTTGCCCGTGCCGTCTTGGACAGTGTTGTCATTTCGTTAAAGTCCCTAGCGCCCCGAAAATAAATCCAATGCCAAAGCTGCTTGAGGCGGAAGGGCTTTTCTCCCAATATTTTAAGCTCAGTCGCAAGTTCGTCCCGGTTGAGACCAATGACGTTAATTTTGGTGTTTTTAGACAGGGAAACCTCTACTTTTTTCTACAGTTGGTACCGATAGCATTGTAGGCCGCGGTAAAGCCCTTTAAAGAATAGGTGTCGAGTGTCTTTGTGCCTCTGCTAGAAGTGCCGGCTACTGTCATAGTGTTACCACGTTTCATAGCCCTGGCTAGAGCTCGGTCGGTTTTGGAAGTCTTTGCCCAGGCGGTGCCTCCAGATGTGAACAGCTCAAACGTTTGACTCCCGATTTTAATTATGACGCCACTATCTTTTTTGTAGGTGTAGCCCGCCACTAATTCAAAAATATCGACTTTATTTTTCCTATCGTTCGGGCGATGGGTTACTAGGATATACGTCTTGTCCCGGCGCTTGTATGCGCCTGTTTCTTTTATCGGTTCGCTTCCGACAAAGCAAAACCTGCCTTTTCCCGACCCGGATTTGTACGCTTCCCAATGATCTGTTGTTTTCACTTTTTCGTAGGTCTGGGCGTTAGTGGCACATGACAAAACGAACGAGACAAGCACGATAAATGAGGGGGATATAATTTTGATCATTCTTCATCCACAAGTTTTAAGTATTCTTCTACTTCAGCTAAAGGTGCCGCTCGGCGAAAGGGCGCCATTTTTTTCTGCAAATTCGGGGTTGCAAAGTTGTGTTCAGATAAAAGTTCAACGGGGCCGCCGGGGCTAACGGGTCGTCTGGGAAATTTTCCTAGGCTTATCAGCCTGTCATACATGGTAATAGCTCCCGCTATTCCGACATTCACACAGAACTTTGTCGGAATTTTGACTGTATAAACACTACGTTTCAATACAAATGGTGAGAGTTTGCCGCGTTCCGGGCCCAATATGTAAGCAGCTTGATGTGGGTGGCGGAAACTTGGTAGTTCTACGGCTTCATCCACGAGTTCAACTCCAACTATATCGCAGCGACCGGGCAGGACAAGGCTTTCGGGATCGGGGAAACTATAAAACGGCAAATGATTTGTCGCCTCCGATGTATCCACTTTATTGCCTTTTAGCAGATTATATTGAGCATCAATAGTGAAGACGAAGCTAGCACCAAATGCATGGGCGGAGCGAAACAAACTACCTACATTCATAGATTTGCTTACACATTCAACACCAATACCAAAATAACCGCGCAAAAACTATTTCTCCATAATTACCGTGTTATTATTATATTAAATGTACTTAGCCCACCTTCTGCAAATTATGCAATGACATAGGAAGTAAAAGTTGGAGGCAATTAGATTGCAACAAAATGTTTTGCCTAAGCGGATTGATTCGCGTGCTGTGGAAAAGAGCTTACGATTATGGTCAGGGTTAATCATATCGTTCTTTGTAATACTGCATTTGATCAACCATACCTTAGGCTTAATTTCTTTAGAGGCAATGGAGGGCATGCGTAGCTATTTGTCCGTAATTTGGTTTGATTTTCCGGGCGCGGCCCTCCTAGTGGGCGCATTCTTGCTTCACTTCCTCTTATCCTTATTCTCGCTCTATAGCCGTTCTACTCTTCGAATGCCCCTTTGGGAGGCAACTCAAATAACCCTTGGTGTTTTGATTTTTCCTCTCATCCTTGTTCATATCGTCGGCACTCTAGGCGCTGGTCACATAATTGGGTTCCAACCCACCTATGAATACGTTATATTTGCCATCTGGGTTTCTAACCCTATTCTTGGATTTCAGCAAAGCATTATGCTTGTCATTGTTTGGGGCCATATGTGTATGGGTTTGCACTACTGGCTTCGGCTCAAGAGCTGGTATTCTCGTTGGTCTCCCTTCCTCCTAGGGTGCGCGGTTGTTTTGCCGGTAATTGCTCTCTTGGGCTTTGTACGAATTGGTCGTGAACTGGATAGAAGTCATGCACGATCATCCGAAATACAAGAGCGCGTCTTTGGCCCTTTCATTAAAGCTGAACCAGAACTGGTGGCAAATTTGTATGCCATTGAGAACAATTTATACGTCATATTTGGGGTTTTGATTGTGTCGGTCTTGGTCGCGCGGTTTATTCGTCGCCTTTACCGTAATCGCCATGGTGTCTATCGGCTGTCAATTCTCGATGGCCGCACTTTATCCGCCCCTCAGGGTCAAACTATCCTCGAAACACTTCGCATCGCCGGAATTCCCCATGCGTCAGTCTGCGGTGGTCGCGGACGCTGTACGACGTGTCGGGTGCATGTAGGTGAGGCTATCAAAGAATTACATCCCCCTGGAGTGGTAGAGCAGAAGGCGCTGACGCGAATAAGGGCTGAAGCTGAGGTGAGACTAGCCTGTCAAACGAGACCGCACAAAGATCTCTCTGTTAAACCGCTGCTTCCTCCGTCAGCTACAGCCAGGGATGCCAACAAGGTAGGAGGGATCCAAGGTAGGGAACAAAAAATAGCTATCATGTTTATTGATATTCGCGGCTCTACCAAACTTGGAGAAGAAAAGCTTCCTTATGATGTTTTGTTTGTCCTAAATCAGTTTTTTGCAGAAATGGCAGCGGCCCTTGCGGAAACAGGTGGTCACTACGCCCAATTCACGGGAGATGGTTTGATGGGGCTATACGGAATTGATGGAAATATAGTAAAAGCCTGCCGGAATGCTATTCTAGGTGCTGCAGCCATGATCAGTAGGCTTGAAAAACTCAATGCGAGACTTAAAAACGAACTAAAAGAACCACTCCATATGGGTATAGGCGTTCACGCTGGGGAAGCCATTGTTGGTGCAATGGGACCACCGTCGGCGCAGAATTTTTCAGCTATAGGTGATGTCGTGAATGTTACGGCTCGGCTTGAATCAAAATCCAAGGAATATAAGTGTCGTTTGGTTCTATCAAAGGCCGTCGCAGAGATCGCAGGAGTAGACGCTTCTGATCATCCAGCGCATTCAGCCGATGTTCGCGGCCGTGACGGAAATGTAGACGTTTTTGCAGTAGATGATCCGAGAGATTTGGTTGTTCCGGCCACGGCTTAATTTAATATAGATAATAAATACCCCGGCATTACCGTTTATAATTATGCTGGTTGAGGAACCTTGGTTTCGGAGGGTTTTTCATTGATGGGTAAGTGTAGAAGCGCCGCCAATATTCCAAGGCCGATTGATATTTGCCAAACTAAATCGTAGGAACCCGTCTCGTCAAACAGCCACCCACCAAGCCAAATGGAGGTGAAGGAGCCTAATTGATGGCTAGCGAAGACGATACCTGCCAGGGTAGCAAGGTACTTGAGACCGAAGAGTTGTCCCACCAGAGCATTAGTTAGAGGTACCGTCGCTAGCCACAAAAACCCGATAAAGAATGAAAAGGCCAAGACACTATATTCAGAAATCGGAAATGTGATGAACCCCGCTATAACGATGGATCGCAGAAAATAAAGGATACTAAGCAAATATTTTTTACTGTATTTATCCCCGAGCCAACTAAATATGACTGTACCAAGTAAATTTGTCATGCCGATAATACTTATGGCTACCCCCGGTAACCACTCGGGCATTTCTAGGACTGAGAGATAATTGGGTAAATGCGCCATGATGAACATGACGTGGAAGCCACAGACATAAAACCCCGCCGTCAAATAAAGGTAACCTGAATGTTTGCGTGCACGATCCAGCACCTGGAGGAGGCTTTCCGCTTCTTTTCTTCCGACGGAATGGTCTTCTGTCTTTCCTTTTAAGACATAGGCTAAGGGAATAATAACCACCATTACTATCGACATGATAAAAAGGGCTTCACTCCAGCCAAATGCGTTTATAGTATACTGGTTAAAGGGAACAATTAAGATTTGTCCGCCGGTTCCCGCGGCGCCCACCACCCCGAAAAACATTGTCCGCCGGTTTTCGGGGACGTTTCGTGCAACGACAGACATAAGAACAGCCCACGTCATTCCGGAGCCCGCAATACCGATGATGATGCCCGTGCTGACGTGAAGTTCCCAAAGACTATCCGCGTTAGCCAGCATCAGGAGACCGAGTATCTGGAAGACCGCGGCAATCGCAATTACCCGACCGGACCCGTATTTGTCGGAGAGGGCTCCAATTATCGGTTGAGATAACCCCCAGATAAGATTTTGAACGGCGATAGATAGTGAGAAAGCAGCGAGACCTATCCCGAAACTTTGGGCTATGGGTGTCTGAAGCAGCCCGAAGCTCTGTCGTATCCCCATGGAGAGTAAAACAACTACGCTGGCGCAGATTACAATGAGATAGGTTCTTTTTGTCATTTAAATTGGAGGCAGTCTGAAAGAGACAATTTCCGGACAGTAGTCTTCAAATTTATTTCTGGCAAACATTCAGCTTTTTCATTTTTTTTGCAATTGGATATTTAGGTTCCAAAACGGCTTTATCCCTTTTCTACGGTCGTGTAGCATCCCATAAGGTTCTTGGGCAAGCTCTCG
>Ga0315338_1002492_pt1 | contig 18144 bp, 22 predicted proteins | sample ASW8metaG_FD_204518 | JGI IMG/M metagenome (GOLD analysis project Ga0315338, IMG submission 204518) | Ammonia-oxidizing marine archaeal communities from Monterey Bay, California, United States - ASW #8 | ecosystem: Environmental > Aquatic > Marine > Coastal | place: USA: California | collected... | reverse complement strand
TTTTCTTTTGTCGTCCCTCAATATACAACATAATTTCATATTTAATTTTTGCCCGTGTAGCTCAGTTGGTAGAGCAGGTGACTCTTAATCACTTGGTCGGGGGTTCGAATCCTCCCGCGGGCACGATATTTTATGCATATCGTCGAAGATACTGTTTCTGTTGAATTATATAGGAGCGATTCTTTTGTCAAAAGTGACCCTAAAAAGTACATAATCTGCTCCAATAGTGCTGCAATCGCTTTTTAGATAAGCATCTATGGCTTTGGCTTAGACACTCGAGTGGCGAATATCCAGATAAGTCGCTATCATTATAGGTATGGCTAATACTATAGAATACCCTATTAGACTAGACCCTTATTCCCACTCCATAATACCCTATTCAAATAGGGACTAATGGATTGATTTATCTTAAATAGGGCTTATCCTTTATACCCTATTCGGATAGGGTGGTTTTTAATTTTCGATTGGCAACACCTTTCTTAAACCGAGTAGCTTTACCAATTGATGAATTTTTTCTTTTTGGAATTTTTATTTTCCAGTTTTTTTCTGGATAAAATCTCCACCTTTGATGCCTAAGAGATACATCAGGTAAGCAAAATAATTTATAAGTCGCATAATCACCGGGGCCGTAACCACCTTGTCTAGTTTGTTCAATAAAACCAACTGTAATTAATTGGTCTCTTGCATTATAATAGGTTTGGCTAGAGCAATTATAATATTTTTTAAACTGGCTCTCCGGCAATCCGATCTTACCATTATTACGATAGTGTTTCTCTTTGCTTACCCAATCATATTTACAGCCTATTAACATCAGGTATAGCAGATTTCGGGATGAAAGGGTGAGTGTTTGATAAGCACAGCTCATTCTCATATCTACGTGGTAATAAAATCCATGCCTTGGGATTTTTTTACGCAATCTATTCAATTCTTGATAATAAAGACCTGTGGTCATGGTTTAGAGGGCAATATATGCCCTATAAAAGCATAAAATGGTTAGTATACTGCCTACTTCTCGTCATAATAATCTTTTATGGTATCAATAGTCGCAGTATCAGGTCTACGTCCCATTCTATAGGGGTATAGTGCACAGTTGATTACGGTACACTTTCTAATTTCTTCGTATTGACCATTGCAACAATCAATGCATTTCTTGCGGATTGCTTTTACGGGAGTTTCAAAAAGTTTTTCATTCTTCATCAATCGTTTAGCTCTGAGCCCATTTTTCCATCAATTTCTAAGTAGCTGTTAATCACATCACGCAGACTCATCATCACTTCTGTCATAACACCTATCTTTGCTTCTATTAGGATAAGCCTGTCAAAGCATTCCTTGGTAAAGAACTCAGTCCGTACTAAAAATTCTCCAAGGTATAATCCCTGTTCTTCCTCTTCTGATTTTGCTATATTTTTTTCTTTTTCATTCATAAAAATTTCTATTATATATGGACTGCAATATACGTTATTATACTATATTATACTAATAATATAGTTTAATTTAGTATAATTATTGATTATATTTGATTGTTAATTCAAGTGCTAAGAGGAATAATATGAATCGATCTGAAATGTTTATGTTGCTATTCGGCAAGAAACCATGGACGGATTATGAATGGGCAAAACGGACAGGAATCACAAGAGCCACATTTGGGAATAACCGTAAGAATAATGGAAAAAACATTAAAGCCAATACATTAGAAGCTATGGCAAAGGCTTGTGGACTAGAATTAAGTCAAGACAACTCAGATGAAGGAATTAGGCCTAACAGTAAAGATGCCCGCTTTTCATTACAAGCAGTGAATGAATCTATCCAAAAACTTAAAAGCCGCATCAAAGAACTAGAGGAAGAGAATAAAATGTTGAGGAAATTAATTTCAAAGCCTAGTTAGGACTACAAAAAAGCCCCCGTGAGGGGGCTATTTGATTAATTATTTATACTGGGGAGGTAGCTTGGGCGACCTCTTTTATACTTAGATTTACCTATCAATAGTGTGTTTTTATCAATAAGTATGTATTCGGTTTTGATCGTTTGATCTTTAAAAGTACGTTCTGTGTATGACTCTCCAAACCATGGATCATAAAGAACCAGTGTTACTGGAGCATCAATATCTTCCTCCCACTTTGAATCAAAAAATGACTTACTATAGCCTTTATATTCAGAAAATTGCCTACCGTTTGACTCGTATATTTTTCTCTCAAAAACTGTAGTATCCCATATTTCATACCAATATCCATGCAATTCTTTCTGCCCCCAAGCAAGCCCAAGAAATAGCGTAAGTGTTAGTAGGCGTTTCATACAGAAATTTACATAATAAACTCCTATAAACAAAAAAGCCCCCGCGAGGAGGCTATTCATTGCTTTGTAATTTATTTGGAATAAACCAATTTCGCACCCCATCAAAATGTATAATCAGATACATTACCCATAAAAACACCATAAATCGGAGAGTGAATGACCGATGTTGAAAGGACTAATATAGAGTCGTACTTTGAAAACATAAATAACCTGATCGCACTTAAAGAGGCACTAGATAGATCATTAAAGCACACCAGTTCGGAGATAGATTTTGCGATGTCTTGGCTTGATGACCAATACGAAGAAGACGAATTAACTTTACACGATTCGTATAACAAGATATTCAGTGACCAATACACAAAAACAATGAAGCAAGTGTTAGAGAATATCCTTCCTTGCTGGAGGTTGATCAACAAAAAATAGTCAGGTTATAAAAAAGAAAAGCCCCTTGAAAGAGGGGCTTTTTATTTAGAGCCAGAGGCGTTTCATTAAAACTTATTAATTTCAACGCCATCTTCGTCCCATTCTGTAATTGAAAGAAGTTGCCCCTTCTTATTGTGATTTAGTTCTTCACGCTTACGTCCATATTCATCAAATACAAAATATTTTCCAACGGTCCATCCATTATCTAATATCTGTTCACTTTCAAGCTGTCCATTTTTATGCCATCTTATACTTTTGCCGCATGGCTTTCGCACACTATCCTCATGGGCACCGTAAGGTCCGAGTTCACCAATCATATTCTGTTCAAAACGTTTATTGCCATTATCCCACCATTCTATCCATTTACCAATATGTACATCATCTTCCCAGTGTGTTAGTTCTTTTTTTTGTCCATTTTCATAATATTCAGTTTGTGGTCCATCAAGTTTCCCGTTCTTATACCATGCTTCACGTATTATATTTCCTGATGTATAATAAAATGTCCACTGTCCATTTTTATTATCTGGGCCAGTGCCATTGGAAGAACCTATGCCACTTATTTGTCCATTATCGAAAAACTCTACACCATAATTTGTTGCATCCCTTATTTCTTCTGTATCAATTATGACAACTTGAGAATAAATTAATCCGTCATTTGTCTCAATCACCTTATAACCATTATCATGTAATTCAGAACCAATTTTCAAATAAAGGTTAACTTGTTTATCAAATTTTGACTTATCAGAGGATTGAATAGTATATATTTTTTTACTCATTAATTGAGCCAGATGGGTTTCATTTTATAAAAATATTCCTTTTACTATTTTCAATACAAAAATAGTCAGAATAATAATCGCCCAAGTATTGGTTTGGCTTTTTTCCTCTTCCTCTTCCTTAAAGGTTAGTTCATTTATATAAGGTTTAGGGTTGTTTCCAAAATAGGTGCCACATACCAGTGGTTTTCTGAACCTCTCATTGAACTTATCTATTATATACCAAATTATTTTCATGCAAAAAATTACACAATAAACTCCCGCAAACAAAAAAGCCCCTGTGAGGAGGCTCACTTATAATTAATTTTTCGCCGCTGTTTTCAGTACCTTAGCCCCGGTAGCTCAGCTGGATAGAGCAACGGACTTCTAATCCGTAGGCCACAGGTTCGAATCCTGTCCGGGGTACTCACTCTTCATCACTTGGAGGGGGTTCAAATGTAATCCCGTTATTTATAATAATTTCTTTTAGGAAAAATACTTGGATTCTTATTGATGACTGGTCATGTTGCAACCAATATGTTTTAGTTCCCCCATCTTCAATAATTTTAAATTCTCTTGATGACTTATCAACCGTTGATGTAATTATTGTATTATTATTTATTCGGTCAGTTTTTTCCCAACATAATATCCATTGAATATTTTCAAAACCGTGATTAAATGATTTTTTTAAATGATACTTCAATTCAATATATCTCAATTCAGAGTCATAAACTGTAACACCCTGTTCTTTCTTCCAACCAAGCATATCTATACCACTATTAGTGTTATAATCAATTGGTTCAAATTCAAACCATTCTGGATTAGAAGCTTGTAAAGCCATAAATAGTCCAAATAATTCTGATTCATTTCTTGGTTCAAAAAATGTTCTTTCATTATGCGTAAATCTTTGTTTTTCCTTCTTTATTAGTTTAGTTCGACGTTTATACTCAGCTATTTCAACTTTCTGGCTTCTAACTTCTTCAGCCCAATCTTTTAAGTGGTAAAGTCCATTATTGCTATTATCTCGGTTTATCTCTTGTAAGAATATTTCAAATTCATCCTGAATTGCATTTAAAACTCTGATATCAGTGTTAGTAACTGAACCACGATTAGCTGTTAAACGAAATTTTTGGCAATTTATGAACCCATGTATTAAGACATAGCTATTTGAGCCGCTGCCAAAACTTTTTATCCAATCATTTTTTCTTTGTATTGGTATAAAATCTTTACACAAATAAAGACCATATCTATCACTTGCCCTATATTGCCCGGTTTTATGAGTTTTTATTCTTTTAAGAACAGGATTATATGACTCTTTAGCTGCCTGACCTTCCACAGAAATTAGCATCTCATATTTTATTTCAGGGAACTGTCTTAGGGTCGCTTGTTTTTTATATTTTTTGGAATAATACGAGTGTGCATCAACACTGTGAATCTCCCATAGTTCATCTAAAGTTCTTGAATCATCAGGAAATGGGTGCCCAAAATCAATTTTAGTAAATTCACTTTCATCATATAATTTTATTTGAACATCAATTTCTTTTACATCTTCAATAAAATGGTTTTCGATTGTACCTAACTTTGAGAACCATAATAAATAATCCTTTATTATTGGTAGGCGAAACATTTCACGTTCATTTTGATTGTAACCCCAAATAGTTATTTCTGTGCCTCTAATACTATCGGGATTTTCAATCTCGCGTATTTTAACTTTATGTAGCTTTCTATTTAATAAAGTTTTTTGGGGATTTGTACAAGCACTCTCGTAAGATTTATCATCTGTATAGGTTTTTACCACAATCTTTTCGGATTTTAAATAAATTTTTGTCCCATGACCTTTTTCACCGATCTTATCAGCATTACTTCTCGATTCAGAGTCACCAAGGTTCCAAAATTTTTCTAATTGCTGCCTATTCATTCCTAAACCATCATCAGACATTTTTATAATCAATATATCCGACTCTTTAACTGAGATTTCTATCATAAATTTATTTGCATCCCAATCATATGCATTATGCAATGCCTCTCTAAATATTTCTAAAGGATTAGAAAAGTCATGGGAAATCTCAGAAAATTCAGATTCTGAGATTACTCGGGGGCTATATGTTGTCCAATTTGTCATTTCATATATATACTTTGTTGTTCAAATCTAAACACACAGAAAATTACACAGAATTACTCAACAATGTGGGTTTCTCTTTTATAAACAATAAAAATCCGAGCAATATGGATTGAATTATTAACTTTGGTTATATTAATGACGGAATTAGTATAAAATGAGCTTCTTAAGTGAACTAGAAAAACAAAAGAGGAAAGATTATCCTGTTGTTAATAGAAACATCAACCTTAAAAATCTTTCTGGGGGGTTAAACAGTAGCAAAGCGCATTTCATCTATGAGCTTTTGCAAAATGCAGAGGACGCCAATTCAAAAAAATCAGAATTTCACCTGACAGAAAATAGGATAGTTTTTAATAATGACGGAGACCAGTTCACCCCAAGCAATATAAAGGCAATCCTCAGATACTTTTATTCCGACAAAAAAGATAAGATTGGCCACTTCGGTATTGGATTCAAATCAGTTTATGCCATGACCACCATCCCCGAGATTCACTCTGGGGAATACCATTTTAAAATCAAAAAATATATTATTCCCATTGAATTACCATCCGGTTATGCTGCCCAAAAGGGGAGCAAATTTGTTCTACAATTCAATCAAAAGGATACATCTGCAGAAGAATCTTATAAACTCCTCAAGAAAGAATTGGATGATTTTAATCCGCTCGTGTTGCTGTTTCTGGAGAATATGAAAGAAATAAAATGGGAAACGCCAGACTGCTCAGGCGGAGTTCAGAAGACTTCGCAGCCTTACGAGACCTATAATCATGTAAGTAGGGTGATTCTCGAACACTTTGATAGGGATGAAGAACCTGAAAGGTTTCTGGTTTTCTCAAAAGAGATTGAAAGAAGTGCTGACAGCAAGAAAAAGGATTATATCAAAATTGCCTACAGAATGAATAAAGGCTTTGATTCTGTTAAAAAAGTCGAGAAAACAAATTTATTCGCATTCTTTCCAACAACGGTAAAAACCGGGCTTTCCTTCATTTTGCAAGGCCCATTCGAGCTTACACAAAACAGGCAGGAGATATTGGAAAATAATGAATTGAATGAAAAAATCTGGGACATAATGCTATCGCTTTTCTCCGATTCATTAAATATTCTTAAGAAAGAGGGCCTTATTAATCTCGAGTTTCTTAGCAAATTGCCCATTAATCAAATCCTTTTAGATCGAAATCCGATATACAAATCTTATGGAGATGTCTTAGCAAAAAACCTTAAAGATAAGCCGCTTATACCCACTAAACGCGGATTTGGCCTGTCAACTGATGTATTAATCCCGATGAACAAACATTTGCCAAATCTTTTTGTCAATGAAGACCTGAAAAAAATGTTTGGAAAGAGCCAATGGGTCAACAAGGATATTGTTCGGCATAAGTTTAATGGTTTACGCTGGTATTTGAAAAATATTGTTAACGTTGAAGAGGCTTCGACTCGCGATTTTGCTGAAAGAGTGTCAAAAGACATATTAGGTAAAAAGGATGATAGATGGTTCCCACGATTTTACACTTTCCTTTTGAACAGAGAAATTTTATGGAAGGAAGGAAAAGACGATCCCATTTTGAGGGAAAAACCGATAATTCGAACCTCGTCAAAAAATCAGTTAATTGAACCTTTCAATGAAAAAGGTGTGCCCAATGTGTACATGCCCGGGGAAAGCAAAAGCTATTTTAAGACAGTTAAGAGATCAATCCTTAAATCAAAAGATGCAGTTAAATTTTTGAAGGAGCTTGGACTTAGGACACCTGATGTTCTTGCAGAGATTGAAAAACATGTCTTGCCTAAATATAAAAGCAATCCCGAACAGCTTAGCGATACAGATTATGCAACCCATATGAAAAAGATTATTTCATTCTTTGAAGATGCCTCAGATGAAAAAAGAAATGAACTTGCCTCGCAACTTGAGGACTTAAAGCTTTTTAGGGCTGAGAACAATTTTGGAAGATTAGAATTTCTCAGACCCAGCGAGTTATACTTGGCAAAACCCAATATCAAAAAATATTTTGAAGATTATGACATGGCATTTTTTATTAAAAGGAGCTCATTAAATGGTATTGAGATGAAGCGAATTGAAAGCCTTTTGGCTTTTATGGGTGCCAAAAAATTGCCCAAAATATTCTCAATTAAACGAGACCATAACGAGTTTGGAATTGGAAAAATACTAGAATTAATCGATGGAAATAGATATTCCCATATAAAATCTCTGCAAGATAAACACATGGAGGGTCTTGAAAATTGCCTAGCTAACATTAATGCTGATTCATCTAAAATCATATGGGGGTTTTTAATAGAATATATCAGAGATATAAATAGTTGGTGGGAAATAGAAAAGCTATTATTCGAAGGTATTTTCACATATTTTTTCTTCTCAGACCAGCATGAGTATTTTCCCTCCATGGCTACAGAGATGCTAACCAATGTCCCATGGCTCTACACTAATGAAGGACACATAAAAAGGCCATCGGAAATGTACCCAACAGAATTGGCAGATTTTTATTCCACACAGTTTACCAATTCGGATAATTTGATTGAATTATTGGGCTTCAAACCCGAAGCCAGAAAATCTCTTTCAAAAGATGAACAACGCAGGCTTGAGCTAACAGACAACATTCCAATAGATGAGCTTGAGAAGTTTGTAAAAAAACGTGAAGAAAATGAGATTTCTCCCAAAGGCGATCAAGATGATGAACCTGATGAAGGTGTTTGGGAGCCCGAAATATCTGCAGAAGATGTCGAGTTGGAATTTGAAGAGTTTCCGGCACAATCCGCTGAAACTACTGTAATCATTGACATGACTTCCGATTTCTCTGACTTTGGCGGTTCAGCCACATACGAGAACTCAAAAGAAGAAGATACCATTCCTTCAAAAGTGCTGAAAGAAATGGGTTATTACGCAGAAAAAGTTGTTTTCAACAATCTCCTAAGAAAATATAAAAAAATGAGCGGACAAGTTGATGAAATGGAAAATTTCTTCCAGCAACACCATGAAAATAAAACAATTAAAGTTGTATGGGAAAATATGTTCAAGGACAAAAGGCTTCCCTATGACATCCGGCGAGAGGAAGACGGAAACAATGTAGAATACATAGAGGTTAAATCCAAATCAAGCAAGGCCCCTGAATGGGTAGATGTGTCAGAAAACCAATGGAGGTTTGCCAAACAGTTATATGATGTCGGAGAGGGAGATAAATATTGTTTTTATGTCGTTATCGACCCTGATAAAAAAAGCAGTATTGGTGGTAAACACACAAATCCCATAAAGAAATGGAAAGATGGGGATTTGATTGCGAAAGCATTGCAATTTAAACTATAATGCCAGACAATAGATTGCAAACCTTACGGAGAGCTACAAAAAATTAAAATCAATTTTCTATAAAAAACTCTTTGCCATATAATTTTTCGCACAGCTTAATAAATTTTACATCTTTCCTAACAAATTTGAATAGTGGCCATTCTTTTATTTCCGTTAGAGAATATGCTTCCTTGTTTTTCGTAAGGTAATTGAAAAATTGCTTATTCTTTCCATCAATTAACAATTTTGCTCCAATTATTTTTTCATTTTCTTTCCAATCTATATCTTTTCCGAATTTTTTATATATATTGCCTTTTTTACTAAATTTTTCGGCAAGTATTGCATTAACAATAAAATATTGTCTTCCAAACTCATTTTTTGGGATTAATTTTTTTACTTTTTTAAAATTATTATTAAATAATAATGAACAAAGATCATATTGTTCATTATCTAGCGGTTGAAACATTGAGTTTGTCACATATACATTTATTTCATCCTTATTGTCATCATTATATAATTTATATTTTGTAAGTAGGCTAATCGTTAATTGATTTGATAAGGTATAAAAACAAAATAAAGCATAAGCTAATAAACTCATTATTTGTGTGATTTTACCTTTCTCATCCAATGGTAATTTGATGCCTTGTTTTTTCAATCGAATTAATAGGTCTTTGGATGGAATACCGCCCTGATGGATTAAACAATGGCGACATTCAAACAAAGTAATGTATTTTTTCCAAAGAGCACTTCTTTTGTCAATTGTTATTTTATAAAAAGTATTGAAAATATTGATTTTTTGCTGATAGCTGAATCTGTCATACTGAATCATGTATTTTTTTATAAAATATTCTTCTGGAGTATGAGACCCAATATCTTCGCCGGGTTTTAAACTTAAATTTTCAACGTTTTTTAATGGCCTGGATTCAATTAACAAACTCTCATTCATCAATCGATTTAAAAACCGTTCAAACTCTGCCACAAATGAATAAAAGAATGATACTGGTGCAATGTCTAAGGCAAAACCGTATTTTCGTCTTTCCTCAGTCTTTTTTCTGAATTTGTAAATTAGACCCATTGCCTCATTATAAGGCTTCGGTTCTTGCGACGTGATTAAATTATCCAGTTCTTTTTTTAACGGCTGGATTTCCACATCGATATCCTTATACTTTTTTAACCAAGTTTCATTCACCATATTAATAGTATCAACCATATGAAAAACATAATCGCAAAATGAAATTTGGTTCTCAAGAAGAGGTACTTTGGGCCCGTTATTTTCTTTTTCAGCCATTTATTCGATTATTTCAGGTTCATCTTCAGGTGGAAACGGAAAATTGATGAGGATTCCATTATTGATATTTAATGCTTCCAGGTACTTTTTCAGTTGATGATACTCTTTTGTATCTTCTTTTGTTTTTTTGCTGTTTTCCTTGATTATGCGACCTACTGCTTTTAACTCTACGACAGAGTATTGACCTCCTTTTTGAATGTAGAGGTCTATTTTCCCGCTACCCACAATCATTTCTTTGCCTTTTTTGGTCTTGTATTTGATGCTGATAGGTGCTTCTGTTTTTACTGTGTAGCCTCTATCTTGGAGCTCGACACTCATGGCATCTCTGTATATTGCTTCTTCATGCCCTGCACCTAATGTATTATAGACATATTTAGCAACCTGTTTTATTGTTCTAATCATATATAATTGAAACTTACCATTAAAAATTAACTTTGCCAAAATCACCCAACAATGTGGGTGTCTCTTTTATAAACAAAAAAGCCCCCGTGAGGAGGCTATTTGAGCCAGAGTCGTTTTATTTAGTAGCAATATTTTTCATTACCTTCTTCATCCCAGCAACTTGAAGAAATCAATAAACCATCCTTGAAAATAATTCCTTGAGCTTTCTGTCCATTCCTATACCAATAAGTCCATTTTCCATCTTTTCTCCCATCCTTGTAAGTCCCTTCACCATCCTTCTGTCCATTCTCATACCAATAAGACCATATCCCATCCATTTTACCATCTTTAAAATTCCCTTTTCTTTCTTTCTTTCCATTCTCATACCAATACGTCCATAAGCCTGTGGCTCCTGTCATGCCATATTTCTCAATGTCCGTTTCCTGATTCTTATAATAACCCTCAAGTTTTTTTTGTCCATTTTTGTGCCAAAGATATATTTTACCATTATATTTTCCATTCTTTATAGTTGCTACCCTCATTTTGTGTCCATTCTCATAAAACCAAGCCATTAATCCATCTTCTTTCCAATCCTTGAGACTTCCTTCTACTTTCTTTTCTTCATTATCATAAAATTCAGTAAGGAAAGGATTAATACATCCAATAAATATTAAAGAAAAGGCGAGCACGGGTTTTATATATTGGCTTATCATTGATACTCATACTCTTCAGCCCAGTCGACTTCACCATCTTTATACTCGCCACTATATATCTTTTTCCCTTCTTCATCATAGTAAGTAAATGGACCATGTTGTACCCAATTGACGTGGTAAGACTCTTCTTTTAACTTTCCATTCGCGTGCCATACAGTTAAAAGACCGTTCAACTCCCCATCTACAAATTCAGTCAGTTCCTTCGTGCCATCCTCATTCCAAAATAAATGGATGCCATTTTGAAGATCATTGACATAATTACATCTCATACTATTCTTTCCATCCTCACTATTCCAATCCCACATACCTTCTTTTTTCCCGTTTATATATTCACCTTCTGATTTAGTGTCCCCGTTTTCATAATAATTAATGAAGTGCCCAGTCATCTTCCCATTTAGATACTCAGTTTCTGATTCTTTATTCCCATTTTCATAATAATTATGGAAGGTTCCATTTAATAGGCCATTTTCATAATGGGCTTCAAATTCAGTTTTTCCATTCTCGTATTTTTTAATAGATGAGCCAGTGTATGGTAATTCTTCCCCCTTGACATACCTGATAGCTATCAGTTTATCATAATTAATACTGCGGTCTGAGTTGCAACCAATTATGATCAGTAATAATAAAGAAGTTATTTTTCTGTGTTTAAGCATGGCGTGCCCTTCAAACAAAAGTTAATGGCAAAAAAAAAGGGAGTGCCTTCACACTCCCTCCGTGGTTCAATTCATAAACCTGTTAAATCTTAATTGGTTCCGTTATTTTCTTAATGATTGAAAATTTTTTATTAGAAATAATTTTAAACCCATTTTGCATCTTCTGAAGTAAAACCCTGACCTGATTTTCCATTAACTAAGAATTTAAAATCTCTCAACGAATCGCAATAATCCAATATAATTTCCCGAGAATCTTCACTTAGTACTGAAGGCATACTTATCATCTCCAATCCAATTTCAATAACCTCATCAATATGATAAATCAACTCTCTTTTATTCATATTTACTAATTCATTAATTGCATCAGATAGCAAATCATTATCAATAGATCGATCTTTAATAATACTTTGAATAAAAAATGAATTATTGTATTTACCGCAGAAATTAGATACATGATAAGATTGTGATGAAAGAGTTATAATCATCAATCCCTCACTTCGCTTTGAGGTATCATCAAGCTTAACGCCCGCGTTTGCTATTTTCAATCCGTGTTGATGAACAGAAGAAAGTTTACCAAGAAGCTCTCTCTCTTTTATAATGATTTTATTTGAAATTTCAAGGTTAGCATCCGCCATGTTTTATTCTCCTTTATTTGAGCCAGAGGCGTTTCATTTAATCACCGGGATATGACCATGATTCCTGCCACTCTTTAACTTTTTTCGAGGCAAAGGCCTGATCTATTTTTTCTAGGGCATTATCGCCCCCAAAAAACCGCCGCCGCAAATCTGGGTTTTCTGTCCAGCCTCGGTATGGATTACAAAACTCCAGAGAATTGGTCTCTTTGCCTCGGCGGATAATACAGTCTGTGTCTTTTACTTCAGTGTCAAATCCGACTAAGCAGAAATAATCATACTTGTCTTCCATAATGCTAATATAAAGGGATAAGATGAAGGTTAAAAATGATTCTCACATTCATTGCAGTACCAATCAGGAGCGTCCTCCTCTATCACACATCCGCCAAGTTCAATTTTTCCCTCACTGTATTTCTTTTGCATTTCTGTTCCCGGAAAGCCATACTCAATCGGTACTACAGAATCTTTAGAAGAGCACTTTGGACATTTCGGTTTATTCTTTCGATTCATCTATTTGAACCAGTACTCGCATTCATACTCCAAGCAATTTCACCATAACGGTCTTTCAAAACTATAAATCCATCATTATCTATCATACCAGCCTGTACTACTGATTTCTCTGAATTATTATAAAGAAGGATGGAGGCTGGATTCTTACCTGTGCTACCGGCTAACATAATATTTGGCTTTCCATTTTCTGTAATCAACAAAGTATGCGGAAAAAAATATGATTTATTTGTCCCGTCATCAAGGAATATCCCATAGTCTACTCCATCAGTATTCAACATAATCCTACTTTCTCCTGATTTGTTGACGTTGTATATGCGTTTACCTCCAAACAAACGTTTTTCTATTTTTTCTGTCATATTTGAATGTACAAAATATATTCTACAGTGAGGGGACGACATTTACTCTCAACCCCTACCCCCATTGATTTCACGGGTTGGGGGGTAAAGAAGGTTGAGATAAGCATTATATAGTACTACAGGGTTAGTACAGGTGTATATTAATGGCGGGGGCCCTAAAGCCCCCGCCATCCACTGTTATTTAGGCTTACCTAATAAGGACACCAATGTGCCATGGAGCATCGTGCTCGGCTGGGTATTCACCCTCATGATCAGCAAAGTTATTTGCATATTCAATGGCATCCTTTAACGTTAAGAATGCCTTGGGACGCAGATAACCATTACCACGGGGATGAAAGATCACATCGTATTCTATTTTCTTCTTTTCACCACCTTCATGCAAACGGTATCTCTGAATCCAGATGTACACAGAGGCACGCACAATTGCATATTCCTTGTAGTTTCTGGAAGTGAGCTTACCGGTGATATACTCATGCCTGATACCATACATGGAATCCTGCCGCACACCGCAGCCAACTGCAGATTTTATCTTAGCCATTTTTTTTCTCCTTTCCTTTTTTTGAAGTCTTTTTTGACTTCTTGGGAAAGCCAGTAAACAGTATTCCCGGGGGTTCACTGTATATGGGGTCATCTGCAGGTAATGACTTTAGGTTAGGGATCAGCTTTTTCAGCTTTTCTGTTGTTGGGTTCATGATGTGTTTCCTTTCTTGTTAAGGTTGACACATCAGGCAGGTCTATAAACGAAAAAGACCGCACATCAGGCGGTCTTTGATTTCCCATCTGGGACACATCTACCGTTTAAGGATCAAACCACCGTGCCCACTTGGGTCGGTTGGTGGGTTTCAACTCTGAAACCGCTCCTGATGTTAATTGAAATTAGATGTATGATTGTTTATAATCAAGCATGGCATATAAAGGTGTTTTATGAAAAAGGAATCAGGACTTAGTGGATTACCTGGTTACCATGTTAAGACCGTTCGACATGGACTTATCATTTTAGAAACTGTATTTCCAGAGATAGCATCTGAGATAACAGAAATATTAAAGAATTATTATATATATGAAGATCAAATTATTAAACCTGGTGGCGGGAAATCACCTATGGTTAAAGCTTTGGAAAAAGCGTTTAAAAAAACAGGGTGGGAAAAACGTAATGTTGATATGGAAGTACTTGTTGATAAAATAAAAAAATCCTTTGGTTCGCATGAGATTGATTTATACAAAGAAATTGATTCAGATAGTATAGGTGTGGAAATAGAGTGGAATAACAAGAACCCTTTTTATGAGCGTGATCTATATCTTTTTCAAGAACTTCATCGATTAAAAGATCATTTCATAGGAATCTTAATTACTAGAGGCCCTGGACTTGAGGCTACATTGTATGATACATTTTATAAATGGGCAAAACTTCAGATTAATAATAAGAATATTGATGTGGTTATGAAAAAGATCAGTGATAAAAAAAGACCTTCTGTGAAAAAACAAATAAAGGGAGAACCTAGCAGGCGAGTAGAATTTATGACCAAAGCAATAGTCCAATCTAAATATGGTACAGCAACTACGAATTGGAACAAGCTAATGCCTCTAATAGATAGAAATCATGGGTACCCTACACCGCTAATTTTGATTGGAATCTGCCCAGAAAGGGTTAAACCATACAGACCTGGAAAGTAATTTATCGTTTATTCTTTACCAATTAATTATTGAACCAACTGCCAATAAGTAAACCACAAAATATTTTTTTATAATTCGAAGAGTATTTTTCCCCAAGTTTAAACTGTTTTCTCTTGCTCTGTTTATCTATTAATGATTGGTGCTGACTTAGCACAAACTCTTCTATTTTAACGTTCTTTTTATCTTCAATCAATTTCTCGATTTTTTCTGCAATAGAGCCTAATTGATCTAATACTTTAAATGGGCTTTTACCTTTACTTTTTCGTATCCAAACTTGCTGCAAGTTATCAAAATCAATATCACCTCGCCAAGATTGCTGATTTAATAATTTATTGAGCTTATCTTTATTTAAGAACTTAGAACACCCATCAAATAGAGGCTTATCCAGCTTTATTTCCATGATGTTTTTTGAGGAGCCAAAAAAGTATTCTACTACCCATTTGGTTTTATTTCTTTTAAAATGATTCTTGAGTTGAAAACGCACACCACTGCCAAACCTTAATCCCGGAATTGCGTAAGTAAATTTTCTATTCTTTCTGTAATGACCATTAGACTTCTCTGGTTCAGAAGATTCGGCCTGAGAATTTGGCTTTAACTTTATATCCTTATAATCTGTTGCAAGATCAAAATCTTCGTGCTCTTTATCCAGCATACTCTGTGCTAGTAAATATGTGAGCTTAGGTGGTATAGCATTTCCGATCATTTTGAGCTTTGAACTGTAAGATTGCCCTGAAAATTGAAAATCGATTGGGAAAGTTTGGATAGATGCTCGTTCACGGGCAGTTAACCTTCTAAATTTTTTCTTATCTGTTTTAATGATAATACTTTCTCTTGAAACTTTTGTACAGGTTGCTGTGATCGTCCTAGATGGTTTATCCATGTCATCAGGGAAGCTCATCTTGTTATAAACAGGATGAGCAGTCTTCATTGATTTATTTATCCTACTGGTTTCTTTATCAAGGGGGGCCTCATAAATATGATCTGTAAGACCCTTTTTACTTATCTTATTACCATATATTGGATCTACTATATTTCTACTAATTAAAGATTCAATGATATCTCCTAGTGATAGGGAATCAGATTGGCCTAAATAGGTGCTTAACAGTTCATAATTGTAATTGCCTGCGATCATTCTTTTCCTTTTTTGGGGAATACCAAACTCACTACAATCAATTATTTCAATATTAGCATTTTTGAAAAGCGATTTGTATCTATTTAAACTACCGCCCTTATCATATAGATGGGACTGTAGGACATTTTTTACTCTCGGTACATTTTCCATTGCCCAAAACTTGGGTTTTAGTCTTTTTACAAAATCCAAAAATATTTTTACATCAATTAAACCATCTTCAATATCACCACTACCACCTTTATTCGCATAAGAAAACTGTGTGCAAGGAGGGCTACCAACAACAATATCAATATCACCTTGCCTGTAAGGAAGTTTCTTTATATCAAAAGCTCTAAGATCGATTGGCTCAATATTTTTTCTAAAGTTATTGTTATATGTATCTATAGCTGTGGGCCAATATTCATAAGATTGAACAATTTCGATACCAGCCATTTTAAACCCTAAAGACCAACCACCAATTCCACTATAAAGATCAATTGCTTTCATAATTACCTCAAAATTTAATGTGTGTTTATTTCAGATCCTAATTCAATATTATAACTACAATAAAAACTCCTCAATCTCAGTAGCCATTAGCGGTGCATAGTGCCTTTCAGTAGTAGTCACAGATGAATGACCAAGCAGTTTACTTACCTCATAAATCGGCCTGCCTTGCTTGATCAGATTGTATCCAAAAGTACGCCTAAGATCATGCATCCTAGCATCTTCAAGGCCAAGTCTTTTAATGTTTCTACGCCAAGTCAGCTGGATATAATTAGCCGTGTAATCCCACTGCGGATTCTGGTCTAATATTTTACGAGCTTGTGAGGCTAACCTGACGATCCTACGACCACTCTTACCATCTACGATCATATAGTTGGAGAATACCGCTGCCCTCGATATACGGCGTATTTCACCGCTTCTAGCCCCACTGTAGTAGGCAAATTGGACGAACTGGTTAAAAGGATAAGGCGTAACATTTTCAAAGAGTAATTCCAGCTCATCTTTTGTGAAAACTCGGTCTCTTGCATCATAATCATTGCCGCCTTCAAGCTTCTGAAAGTCCTGAATAAACCCATTCTTTTTACCCCAGTTATTACAGGCATTCACCACCCGAACTGTCATAGCCCTTGTTGTCTTGTTTTCAGGTAAGCCTTTGGTAAAAAAATTGCCAAGCAATCTGGTATTGATCTCATGGGTGGATGGTTTCCAGCGATGATCAGCATCAAGGTAGAGGCTTACCAACTCCTTGAAAGGAATGTTCTTCTTTTTCTTTCCTTCTAGGAGTTCATGGTACATTTCACGCTCAAGGATGGGGACAAGCTCATTAGCTAAAGATTTAGAACGTGTTCCAAGCGAACGTATGATACGCTTACCCTGAAAAGTTACAGCAAGGTAATACACTCCATTTGATCTCGAATACAAAGAAGCCATAATAAGCACCTTTCTGAAGCAAGTATGCTCCAATAGTGCTCCAGTTATAATTCAGAGAAGACTAATATCTATATTTCTTGACGAGCAGCCCGTGTAGCTCAGTTGGTAGAGCAGGTGACTCTTAATCACTTGGTCGGGGGTTCGAATCCTCCCGCGGGCACGATTTTTTAAGCATATTGTTAAAACCTTAAGGTATAATTGATTTTTAAAGAACTGATTTTCGATACAGTAACTAAATCAAAATCAAATATTTGATCACCCGCGCTGATCCAATTATGTGTATAAACCAAATAGACGTCACTCCCTGGACGAATGGTGTGTTGAAGTTTAGCAAAGAGGCCCAATGCATTAGATACATTATCATATTGTAGATTGCTGAAGATGGCAGTACGTGGAGTAGGATAAATTCCTAATTCAAGATTGTATAATTCCGTATTAAAATTATTTCCACTCAATTTAACTTGATTTTTTTCATACTCGGTTTGAATATTAAATCCAGAAAATGGTTTTATCGAAA
>Ga0315338_1002491_pt1 | contig 18145 bp, 16 predicted proteins | sample ASW8metaG_FD_204518 | JGI IMG/M metagenome (GOLD analysis project Ga0315338, IMG submission 204518) | Ammonia-oxidizing marine archaeal communities from Monterey Bay, California, United States - ASW #8 | ecosystem: Environmental > Aquatic > Marine > Coastal | place: USA: California | collected... | reverse complement strand
GGCGCGGCTCGCGGCGCACCAATCGACGTTGTGAACGGGCGCGGCGCCGCAGTTCACCACCAAGCGCTCGCGCCCGACGCTGAGCTCGAAGCTCGCGACGCCGGCGTGGGCGGCGTGATCGAAGGGCCGGGGCGGTGGCGCGCCAGCATCGAGGCACAGGACCAGGCGCTCGGCGCGCAGGCGTTCGTAGCCGCCGTGGGGCGCCGAGACGAAGGGGGCTTTGTCGACCTTGGCCTCGCCGAGCAGTGTATCGATGACCAGAGCTGATTCCTCGGCCCCACCGTTAAACAGCGCGAGACCGCCGTCGCCATGACGCAGCAGACGTAACATTGGCGCGATGCGTTCCACGGCGTGACCAAGAAACGACGGGGCCTCGCGATTCAGCGCGCGATGCGTGGATTGGACGCGAATCAACTCGGCGAACGCGAACAACAGGGTCGAGGGGTTGCGCGAGATGTGGCCGCCATCACTGAGAATTTGGCGGCGGACCTCCGTTTCAAGCAACCGTAGCCCTCGGGCCCGCGAACGCTCGGCGCGCGCCAGGGCGAGCCCGGCGAGGACCAGCGCCGCGCCTGCGGCGAGTCGACCAGCCCCATCGGGCGCCCGATGCGCTGTCCGCTCCAAGCGGCGAACTTGGGCGCCCAGGCTGGCGAGAAAAGCTCCGTGAAACTTGGCGTCGGCGTCACGCAACAAGAACCCGGCGTGCGCCAGCCAGGAGGCCACCCGCCGGCCCACGACATCCGGCCGCCACGCGGTGTCGGGATGGCGCGCCTGGAACCAGCCTTGACAAAGCTCGCGCGCCTTGTGCCCGGCCGCTGTGCCCCCGTTGGCGCGAAAGTCGCGCAGCCAGTCGAATGCTTCGGCCTCGGCCCACCACGCCGGCGAGGCGTCGGCGACCTGCCAGGGCGAGGCGCCGCGCGCGCCCCGCTCCTCGCCGAGGAAACGATACTGGCCGTGCAACAGCTCATCGGCGCGCGCCGTCTCGCCGGGGTAGGGGTCCTCAATGCTCGCGATTAGCTGTGCAGGCCGACCGCCCGCGCTGGCGCCGCCTGGCGAGCCGAAGCCGACCGTGCCCTTTAACCGGTCGACCAGGCGCTCGGACCAGGCCAGGTTCGTCATTCGGCCAGCCGTGCCCCGCGTCCAGCCGTGCCCCCGCCTCCAGTAGTGTCCTGCGTCGCCGCACCGCGCAGGGCAGCGATATTGGCAGCGTAGTATTCCGGGCCTCCGGCGAACGAGGCAGTGCCCGCGACCAGCACGTCGGCGCCTGCCGTGATCGCGGGACCTGCCGTCTCGGCGGTAATCCCACCGTCGATCTCGAGTGCGATATCTCGGCCGGTCCCATCAATGGCTCGGCGCAGCGCCCGCACCTTGTCGAGCTGGCTGGCGATGAACGATTGGCCGCCGAAGCCTGGATTGACGCTCATTACCAGCACCAGATCGACCATGTTGAGTACGGGCTGGACCGCTGTCGCCGGGGTCGCGGGATTGAGCGCGATCCCCGCCTTGACGCCGAGCGACCTCACCAACTCGATGGTGCGGTGGGCGTGCGGCCCGGCTTCGGCGTGCACAATGATGATGTCAGCGCCGGCCTCGACGAATGCGGGAATGAACGGATCGACCGGCGAGATCATCAGATGCACGTCGAGCGGCAGGGCGGTGTGCGGCCTCAGTGCGCGTACGATGCTGGCGCCGATGGTGATGTTGGGGACGAAGTGGCCGTCCATGACATCGACGTGAATGCAATCGGCGCCGGCTGCGCCGAGCGCCACTATTTCGTCACCTAATTTGGCAAAGTCGGCGGCCAGAATGGAGGGAGCTATCCGAACCGGGCGCATGGCTTGAGTTACCAGCTTCACACGACCCCGGCAAGCGGTGGCCTCGCCGCGTCGCTATGTGCGACGATCCGGGCCCATGCCGAGCCCCTTTCCTACGCCGCGCCCTAATCTGACTCCACGCCAGCGACTGACGTACCTCGCGCATCTGTACAAGGCGCTCGCTCGCCAGCATCACTGCCAACTGTGGGATCTGCTTCGCGCTCATGTGCCACCCAACGGGGTGGTGATCGACGCCGGCGCCCACGCCGGGCAGTTCGCCAAGCTGTTCGCGGCGCTTGCGCCATCGGGACAGGTCTATGCTTTCGAGCCGGGCGCCTATGCCTTGAGCATACTCGCGCGGGTGGTGCGCTGGCGTCGGCTACGCCATGTCACGGTGGTGCCCCTGGCGCTTTCGGACGCGGCGGGCACGGCCCGCTTGGCGATGCCAATCAAGCTCAGTGGTAGCCTCGGCTTTGGGCTGGCGCATCTTGACCCACCTGTGGGGAATGATCGGGGCCGGGCCGTCACTCAGGAGACCGTGCTGGCAACCACCCTCGATAACTTCGTGCGTGAGACCGCGCTTGAGCGGCTCGACTTCGTCAAGGCCGACATTGAGGGTTGGGAGGTGCGGCTCTTGTGCGGTGGCCGCGATAGCCTGGCCCGCCACCGCCCCGCCGTCATGGTCGAACTAGTCGCGGCTCACCTCGCCCGTGCCGGCACCGACGCCACCGAAGCGTGGGACATCCTTGTCCCGCTCGGGTACACCGCCGTCCGCCTCGCCGACGGTCGCCCGGCACCCGGATTCGTGGGCGATGGCGATTATCTTTTTGTGGCCCCGGATAGCCAAGACGTGGGGGGCGGCTAGGTCTCGCGCCGCAGCCGCGCGGCGTAGAAGCCGTCGAGCCCGCCCTCGCCGGCGAGATGACAGGGCAGGCTGCGTAGATCTCCGGCCGCTGTGAGCAGTTCGCCATGCCCCCCCAGCTCGGCGGCTCTGATCGGAGCTCGCCGCAGGCTCGCTCTGGCGTCGAGCAACCGCGCGATCCGCGGCTCGCACTCCTCGGGCTCCAGCGAGCAGACGCAATACACCAGCGTTCCGCCCGGGGCGAGCATCGCGGCCGCCGCGTCGAGCAGCTTGTCCTGCACGTCACTCATATGCGCCACATCGCCCGCCCGCTTCAGGCGCGGGATGTCAGGATGGCGGCGGACCGTCCCAGTCGCGGTGCAGGGCGCGTCCAGCAGCACTGCCGGGTATGGCTCGGGCGGCCGCCAGGTCGCGGCGTCCGCTGTGACCACCTCGGCGTCGAGCTTCAGGCGGCGCAAATTCGCGCCCAGGCGCTCGATCCGCCCTGACGCCCTGTCGAGCGCCGTCACCCGCGCCCCGGCGGCGGCGAGCTGCGCGGTCTTGCCGCCCGGCGCCGCGCACAGATCGAGGACCCGCACGCCGGCGCCGGTGTGCGCGGCCAGCAGCAGTGTTGCGGGCAGGGCCGCCGCAGCGTCTTGAACCCACCACGCTCCTTCCGCGTAGCCGGGTAAATCCTCAACGGCGCCGGTCGGGCGATCGATCCTAAGGCTACCCCACGGCAGCTGGCGCGCGCCGAGCCGGCCGGCCCATTTGCTCGGCTCGCGTGCGACGGTGAGGTCACGCGGCGGCTCCCCGAGATGGGCCTCGGCGATCGCCCGCGTCGCCGCCGCTCCATGGGCCTCCTCCCAGCTCTGCCACAACCACGCTGGCGTGTTTAGCCGCGCCGCGTCTTGGGCCTCGGTCAGGGCCACGCCGTCGCTAGCGATCCGCCGGAGCACCGCGTTGACGAGGCCTTTGAGCGGCGGCGCTCCCTCGCACTGGCTGACGGCGCAGGCCACGGCGGCATGGGCCGAGGTGCCGATAAACAGAAGCTGAGCTGCGCCAAGCCGCAGCACGTCCTGCACCCAGCGATTCTTCTTGGAAAGCGGCCGTTCGAGGCGCGCGGCAAGAGCTGCGTCGATCTGCCCCAGGCGCCGCAGCACGGTGGCAACCAGCAAGCGTGCGAAGGCACGGTCGCGCGGGGGCAACGGTGCGACGGCGGCGTTGAACACCTCGTCGAGCCGTCGGTGGCTGATCAACACCTCACCGAGCAGCACCCGTGCGGCCTCGCGCGCGGCCAGACCCGGAATCGCGGCGTCCACCATGGCGATGGCCTTAGCACGGCCACCCTCGAGTGCACAGCTCCCGGGCGATATGAGGGCGCCCAACCGGCGCGGTTTAGTACTAGAATGACGTCCATGGACGAGCCGACGCGTGCGCCGCGATCCCAGACCGAGTCGAAACCGACGCCGCCTATCATTCGCGAGCGCGAAATCGGCGGGCCCAAAGGACCGGAGCCAACTCGCTACGGCGATTGGGAGCGTAACGGCATCTGCCGCGACTTTTAGGCGGATGCGCCTACTCGGCCCGCATCAGCTTGTAGATGCCGCCGCCCCCCCTAGATCGACCACGTAGAGCTCGCCGTCCAGGCTGTCGCCAAACGGTGAGATGTTGATGTCGGCATCGAGCAACTGCCGCGCGACGTAGCCGTTGCCCTCGGCAGACAGGTCCCAGACGCGGCCGCGATAGACATAGCTCTCGGTGATCGAGCGGCCCTGGTCGTGGCCATAGTCGAAGACCGGATCGACGCGCGGCCGCGGCGCGGTCCCTCACGCGTAGCGGTGGCGTCCTCGCGCAGGTTCCAGCCGTAGTTGCCGCCTCGCTCGCCGTGAGCGATATCCGCCACGGCAAGTACGCCGGCCGCGTCACTGCCCGCGTCCACACCGCCACCGGTCTCGATCTCGCCACCGCCCTGCTGTTCGAAGGATTCGCCCGTGTCTACCAGGGCCGGGGCTGCAACCGCGCTGGTGCGCGGGGGGCTGAACCCTCAGCCTGACGGCTCGGCCCGAAAGCTTGGCATGAGACCTCAGGCGGCTCGGTTCATTCGGTTGTCGACGAGATCACGGACCACGCTCGGATCGGCGAGCGTCGAGATGTCGCCAAGGTTAGCGGCATCGTCCTGGGCGATCTTGCGCAGGATGCGGCGCATGATCTTGCCCGAGCGGGTCTTGGGCAGGCCGGGCGCCCACTGAATTAGATCGGGTGTGGCGATCGGGCCGATTTCCTTGCGCACCCAGCGCACAAGTTCCTGGCGCAGGTCATCGTTCGGCTCGTCGCCGACATTCAGGGTCACATAGGCGTAGATGCCCTGGCCCTTGATGTCGTGGGGATAGCCCACGACAGCCGCCTCAGCGACCTTGGCGTGAGCGACCAGCGCACTCTCCACCTCGGCGGTGCCGAGCCGATGGCCGGCGACGTTGATCACGTCATCGACGCGGCCGGTGATCCAGTAGTAGCCGTCCTCGTCGCGCCGACATCCATCGCCCGTGAAGTACTTGCCCGGATAGGTCGTGAAGTAGGTATCGATGAAACGCTGGTGATCGCCGTACAGGGTGCGCATCTGCCCCGGCCACGCCTCGGCGATGCATAAATTGCCGACGGCGGAGCCTTCGAGCACCCGGCCGTCGCTACCGACCAGCTCTGGGCACACCCCGAAGAACGGGCGCGTCGCCGAGCCCGGCTTGAGGTCGGTCGCGCCAGGCAAGGGCGTGATGAGAATGCCACCGGTCTCGGTTTGCCACCACGTGTCGACGATCGGACAGCGGCTGTCGCCGACCACCCGGTAATACCACTCCCAGGCCTCTGGATTGATCGGCTCGCCAACCGTCCCCAACAGCTTGAGCGAGGCGCGGTTGGTCTTGGTCACCGGGCGATCGCCCTCGCGCATCAACGCGCGGATCGCGGTTGGCGCGGTGTAGAAAATGTTGACGGCGTGCTTGTCGACCACTTGCCAAACGCGCGAGGAGTCGGGATAGGTCGGCACGCCCTCGAACATCACGGTGGTCGCCCCGTTGGCGAGCGGCCCGTAGATAATGTAGCTGTGCCCGGTGACCCAGCCGATGTCGGCGGTGCACCAGTAGATGTCGCCGTCGTGGTAGTCGAACACGTACTGGTGGGTGAGCGAAGCGAAGACCAGGTAGCCGCCGGTGGTGTGTAATACGCCCTTGGGTTTGCCGGTCGAGCCCGAGGTGTAGAGGATAAAGAGCGGGTCCTCGGCGCCCATCTCCTCGGCCGGACAATCGTCGCCAACGTCGGTGGCGAGCTCGTGATACCAGTGATCGCGGCCCTTGGTCCAGTCGACCTTGCCGCCGGTGCGCCGGACAACGATCACCGTTTTCACGCTCGGCGATTTCGCGGCTGCGGCGTCGGTCGTCGCCTTGAGGGCAATCGTGCGCCCGCCGCGCACGCCCTCATCGGCGGTGATGACAAGCTTGCAATCGGCGTCGTGAATGCGCCCGGCGAGCGAATCGGGTGAGAAGCCGCCGAAGACAATCGAGTGGACGGCGCCGATGCGCGCACACGCGAGCATGGCGAAGGCAAGCTCGGGGATCATCGAGAGGTAGATCGTGACCCTGTCGCCCTTTTTGATGCCACGCCCCTTCAGCACGTTGGCGAAGCGGCAAACCTCGCGGTGAAGCTCGCGGTAGCTGATGTGGCGGGCCTCGGCCGGATCGTCACCCTCCCAGATGATGGCGGTCTGGTCGCCCCGGGTCGCCAGATGCCGGTCGAGGCAGTTGGCGGCGGCGTTGAGCGTGCCGTCGGCGAACCAGCGGATGCTGACATCGCCCGTGTAGGAGCAGTCCTTGATCTCGGTGTAGGGCTTGATCCAGTCGAGCCGCTTGCCGTGTTCGGCCCAGAAGCCTTCCGGGTCGTCGATGGAGCGCTGGTACTCGACGAGATAGCGGTCATTGTCGATCCAGGCGCGCTGTTTCCACTCCTCGGGAACTGGATGAACGACGTTGTGCGACATGAAACGCTCGCCTCCCTCGATCGATCTTGCGGATCGTGGCGATTATCGGCGTTAACCCAAAACCCGGCAAGAGACCGGTCCTGTGGTGGGTGCGGTCGTGACACGGCGGAACCAGCGAAGCCGCTTGACCGCCGCACCCACGGCGCCATAGTGGTGGCGCCCATGCTCTTGCATCATCGCACCTGGCCCGAGGTCGAGGACTATCTTCGCCAGTGTCAGGGAATCCTTGTCCCCATCGGCTCAACCGAACAGCACGGCCCCAGCGGCCTGATCGGCACCGACGCGATCGCCGCCGAGGTCATCGCCGCCGAGGCGGGCCGTTTGGCCGAGGCGTTGGTGGCGCCGACCATCGCCGTCGGCATGGCCGAGCACCACATGGCGTTCACAGGCTCGATGACGCTGCGCCCCGAGACGATGACCGGGCTTTTGGAAGACTACGCCGCCTCGCTCCACCGCCACGGCTTCCGCCACCTCTATTTCGTCAACGGCCACGGCGGCAACGTCCGCATTCTCTCAACGGTGCTCAAGAAGATCGATGAGCTTGCGGACGCGCCGCGCTGCAAGTTCGTCAACTGGTGGATAGCGCCACGGGCCAAGGCGATCCGCGCCGAGCTCTATGGCGAGGCCGAAGGCATGCATGCGACGCCGAGCGAGATCTCGGTTACCTGGCACGCCCATCCCGACCAGATTCGCGCCGCCACCCACGGCGGGGTGGCGCCAAGGATGCAGCGCTGGCAAAGCGCCGAGCACTACCGTGAGCTTTATCCCGACGGCCGCATCGGCTCGGACCCCTCGCTTGCCACGGTCGAGGCCGGCGCCCGCCTGATCAAAGCTGCCGGCGCCGACATCGCCGAGGACTTCATCAAGTTCCTTGGCGAATAGTCCGTCTCCCTCGTTTGCGAGAGTCGGGGTCGGACCCCAACCTAATCTTGGCTTGCTACTCGCAAGGATGGGCCTCGGCGATGGCTTCGGCGGCACGTGGCGCGGCGTTGCGATGGCCCTCGCGGGAAAGTGCATCGAGCCACGCGGTTACGATCGCCACGGCCTCGTCGAGTTGAGTGCCGAGCGGCGCGCAGGCGCACTGTCCGACGACGGCCTCGCCGGCTGCGAGCACATTCGAGATCCCCGCCACGTAGCCGTCGCAAGCTCTTGGTGCCGGTGCCGTGAGCGCACTACCGATAGAGCTCGCTACCACTGATGAAGACCGGCGCCTCCGCAGTGGCGCTCGCGACGGGCCCTGCGACGGCTAGAACCGCGACCAACCCAAGCGCCCCGCACGCGAACCGCAGGTCGACGGGTTTCAGGTCGACATGATTTAGCCGATGCTCTTCATCACTATGAGAAAACTGAGAAAGGCGACCAAGTCGCCGCGTTGGCACTGACGATTCATGTGATGACACGGCGGGCTGTACATGGTGTGCCTCTGGGTGTGAGTTCCTGGAGCGGCGCCACGACCGAAGATCGATCCCACCGCAACAGCGCCTGAGGCACTTCGGCACTCCCGATCTTGCCATTTGATTAACGCCCCCGCCCGGCTGTGAACCACCGTTGCCGGCGAGCGCTATGCCTCCCTCAAGGGTGGCGAGCACAACGGCGGCAGTGACGATCGGCTTCATGACCCACCTCTTTAACCTTGGGAATTTCCCCTTTAGGTTTGCCGGACGCACCACGCCCGCAAGGCCGATCACCGCAAGTTTATCGTCCGCCTGGTCGCGCCCAGTGCGCGCAGGGCGGCGCACGCCGCGCCGTAGCCGTTGTCGATGTTGGTGACCACCAGCCCCGGCGCGCAACTCGCCAACGCCGCGTGGAGCGCTGTCTCGCCGCCGCGCGCGATGCCGTAACCGGTCGAGGTCGGCACCGCGATCACCAGTCCGGGCACCAGCCCGCCGACGACGCTTGGCAACGCCGCGTCCATGCCGGCGACGACGATCGTCACGGCGAGATTGCGTAACGCCTCGACGTGCTCGAGCACGCGCCACAAGCCGGCGACCCCGACGTCATGGATCTCGCGCGCTGCCTCGCCGTGATAGGCGAGCGTACGGACCGCCTCGCGCGCGACCCCGACATCCGAGGTGCCGGCCGTGACGACCGCAACTGCCGCTGGACCGACCGGTGCATTCACCGGCCCCACGACGCCGGTGCCCGACAGCGGGTCAAAGTCGATGCTCGCCCGGTGTGCTGCGCTCAGCGTCGCGAGCAGGGCGGGATCGAGCCGGGTCAGCAACAGCCGCCCGTCGCGCGCGCCATCCACGATGGTGGCGAGTTGGGCGGTCGTCTTGTGGGCGCAAAGGATGGCCTCATCGAGGCCGATCCGCGCGCGCCTGTCGAGATCGGGGCGGACCTCGGGCCCTGGCAACTCAGCAGGCACCAGAAGCTTAGGCCTTGGGGCCTCAGGTCGGGGCATCGGTCGGCCCGCGCAGGAATGCGCTACCCATGCGGTAGGCGGCGAAGTCAAGAGTGGTGTCCCGGTCGAGGCCGCCGGCAAAGAGAATAGCGCCGACCCGCGCCGCTAGGTCTTGGCGCGAGATCGGCGAGAGCACCGCTAATGTCTCGGCGTCGAGCTCGATCACGAAACCGCGGCGGCGGCGCCGACAGCGCACGGTGCGGGGCGCCAGCTCATCGCGAAGCAGCGTCTCGACCTGGTCAATGGCGGCCAATTGATCGGCCTCGACGCGCAGGCCGGTTTCGATCCGGCTGGAGAGGCAGGGCGCCGCCGGCAGCTCCGCGATGTCGTCGAGGCCGAGCCCGGCGGCGAGTGCGCGCACTCCGGCCTTATCGATGTCGGCCTCGACATAAGGGTGGCGCACGCCGTGCGCGCGCGCCGCCTCAAGCCCTGGCCGATAGTCGCGCAGATCGTCGAGGTTGGTCCCAGAAACGATGGCCGGGCCGCCGCGCAGCGCGCCGCTTTGGGCGATCGCCCCATACAGGTGTGTCTTGCAGACAAAGCACCGGTTGACGGGATTGCGGCGGTAGTTCGGATCGGCGAACTCGCCGGCGTCGATCTTGTCGAGCGCCCAGCCCTCGGCGGCGGCGTAGGCGCGCACACGAGCGGTCGCCGCCGCCGGCACCGCCGGCGAGACGGCGTGAACCACGCGCACCCCGTGCCCCATACGATGGGCGAGCACCGCGAGCGTCATGCTATCGACCCCGCCGCTCACCGCCACCGCCATCGGCCCGATGCCCGTGAGCACCGCTTCCAACGCCCGCCACGCCCAAGGCCCGCGTGTGCCGGCGCCAGTTCCCGCCGTTACCAGTTCCAGACCTGGTCGTAGACGCCCATCAGCGCAGGATGCGGGGCACCGGCTCGATACCGGTGACGGACGGCGCATTGCTGAGCCCGCGTTCGGAGAGGCCTTCCTCAATGATGTAGATGGCTTTGCCTTTGCCTCCTCCTGCGGCCGGCCTTGCCGGCTCGTGCTCGTTTAGCGAAGCGCAGATCGCTCCTCCGGTCAACTGGTCGCGGCGTCTACTTCCGATGGAGCGCCGGGGCGGCGCCAGTGAGGTGGGTGCGGGCGGCTACCCAGGCGGCGGTGACTCCGGCCCGGAGCGCGATGCCGTCGCCAGCGAGCAGCCGTGCCCAAGCTCCGCCCTCGCCGGGGATAACGGAAGCGCTGGCGTAGAGGTTGGGGATCGGCTCCAGGGCCTTGGCCAGGCCCTGCACCAGCGCCGCCGGATCAGCTGGATCGAGCACGACCAGACTGGCCTGACCGCCGGCACTGGTGGCGATCCCGGGCGTGCCGGCCGCCCACGCCGTACCGTCGAGGTCGAAGCGATCGAGGCAGACTAGGCGCCCGTCTGGTCGCGCGACGCGGAGTTCGCTTATCAGGCGGGAGAACGGCCGCGCCCCGCCCTCGCCGCCCGCCGAATCGTGGGCATGGAAGGCGTCGGCGACGATCACCCGCGCGCCCTCGGCCGCGACTACCGACACCCTATTTGCCAGCCGCGCCGCCGGAAACAGGATCAACGGATCGGGCACGTACTCGACCAGGCTGTCGGCTGTCGCCTCGATGGTCACGTCGTGGCGCGCCTCGTCGGCCACCATCGTGTGCACCACGGTCGAGCCTTGAGAGGTGAGATGGACTTGCGCACCCGCGCTGGCGTGCAGCGCGACGCCGACCCGTTCGCCCTCGTAGAGACCGCCCGAGACCGATTGCAGATACACCGTCAGCAAGCCTGGCGTGCAGCGGTCACGGTAGAACGGGCGGGTCAGGTGAAACGGATAGGCGATCCGCTGGCGGGCGATGAAAGTGCGGCCGGCCGCGCGCGCGAACTTGATCTCGGCGCGGCCGGTGTGTCCGGCCTCGGCGCGGTACGCGGCCGTCAAATCGCCTGGCGCTGGCGCGGCAGGCGCGGTTGTCGCCGCTCGACTGGCGTCACCCATCGAAGAGGACATCGCAGGCGATGCGGGCCACCACGGCGTCGATGCCGGCGGCGCTCTGACAGTTGGTGAGCAGCACCGGCCGGCCTCCCCGCACCGCCTCGGCCTCCGCCGTCATGCGCTCGATATCGACGCCGACGTGGGGTGCGAGGTCGACCTTGTTGATGACCAGAAGATCGCTGCGCACCACCCCAGGTCCCTTTTTGCGCGGAATGTCGTCGCCGCCGGCCACGTCGATCACGAACAGCCAGTAGTCGACCAGGTCGAGCGAGAAGGTCGAGGCCAGATTGTCGCCGCCGCTTTCGATGATGATGAGATCGAGCGGGACGAAGCGCCGTTCCAACAGTTCCGCCGCCTCGATGTTGAGGGTCGGGTCCTCGCGAATCACGGTGTGCGGACAGGCGCCGGCCTCGACCGCCGTCACCCGTTCGGGCGCGATCAAGTTGCCCCGGCGCAGGCGTTCGGCGTCCTCCTGCGTCACCAGGTCGTTGGTGATGATCGCGAGTTCAGTGCCACGCGCGGCGAAGGCGGGGATCAGACGCTCGATCAGCGCCGTCTTGCCGGAGCCGACCGGGCCGCCGATGCCGACTCGGGCGACGCTCGCCGCCGACGCTCGTTCCAGCGCACTCATGACCGCCTCATCACCTTGGGTGCGCCCATCCTCGCGGGCCGCGACGTCATCCCAGGTCCCCATCTCATCGCAGAAAATACTTCTGGCCCATGGTCACGCTCGAAATCGGCTCGCACATTGCGAGCACGCCATCGGCGTAGACATCGAAGGTCTCGGGATTGACCTCGATGTGGGGGCAAGCGTTGTTGTGAAGCATATGATGTTTGGTGAGCTTGCGGGTGCCATAGGCGAGCAGCATCGGCTTCCGGAGGCCGAGTTTGCCGGCTACGTCGGCCTCGAGCGCGAGCCGGTTGGCAAACGTCGCGCTCACCGCCTGGGTCGCCAGGCCAAAGGCGCCCCATTGCGGCCGCTCGATCCGGGGCTCGCAGGTGTGCAGACAGGCGGCGCCATCGCCGGTGGAGCCCCAGGTCACGAAGCCGCCCTTGACCACCAGGTTGGGTTTCATGCCAAACAGGCTCGGCCGCCACAGCACCAGATCGGCCATCTTGCCGTGCTCGACCGAGCCGATGTAGTCGTCGATGCCGAACGTGCGCGCCGCGTTGATCGTGTATTTCGCGATGTAGCGCATGATGCGGCCATTATCGGCATCGGCGGTGGTGTCCTCGGGCAGGCGGCCACGCTGGTCCTTCATCTTGCTGGCGAGCTGCCAGCAGCGCGAGATCACCTCGTTGATGCGCCCCATGCCCTGGCTGTCGGAGCCAAACATCGAGATCGCACCGAGATCGTGCAGGACATCCTCGGCGCCCATGGTCTGGCCGCGCACCCGGCTCTCGGCCAACAGCACATCAGAGGGCACGTTCGGGTTCATCTGGTGCGCTGTCATCACCATGTCGAGGTGCTCGTCGAAGGCGTTCACGGTGTAAGGGTTGGTCGGGTTGGTCGACGAGGGCAGACAGTTGGGCTCACCGTTGCAGCGGATAATGTCGGGCGCGTGCCCGCCGCCTGCGCCTTCGGTGTGATACATGTGAATCGTGCGCCCGGCGATGGCGTCCATGGTGCTCTCGAAATAGCCGGCTTCGTTCAAGGTGTCCGTGTGGAGCTGGACCTGGAAGTCGTACTCATCAGCGACGCCAAGCGCGCACTCGATGGTCGCCGGCATCGCCCCGTAGTCCTCGTGGATCTTCACGCCGATCGCCCCCGCCGCCATGTGCTCGACGATGGGGTGAGGTTTGTGGGTGCTGCCGTTGCCGAAAAAGCCGAAGTTGAGCGGGAAGGCTTCGGCTGCTTGCAACATCAGGTGGAGGTGATTGGGACCGCCCGAATCGATCGCGAAAAAGGGGCCGAGGCACGAGCCGATCATCGTCGTCAGCCCGCTCGACAGCGCGGCCTCACATTGGTTTGGGCTGATGTAGTGGGTGTGCACATCAATCCCGCCCGGCGTTGCAATTAGGCCGGCACCGTTGATCACCTTGGTGCCAGGGCCGCACACCATGAAGCGATCGACGCCGGCCATGATGGTCGGATTGCCGCCCTTGCCGATGCCGGCGAACAGGCCATTACGAATGCCGATGTCGCACTTCACAACGCCCTGGATCGGGTCGATCAGCAACGTGTTCTCGATGATGATGTCGAGCGCGCCGCCGGCCGCGTCGGCCGAGGCTGCGAACCCCATGCCGTCGCGCAGCGTCTTGCCGACGCCGACCTTGCACTCCTCGCCATAGACGGCGTGGTCATGCTCGACCTCGGCCAACAGCGAGGTGTCGCCAAGCCGCACCTTGTCGCCGGTGGTCGGCCCGTAGGCTTGCGCGTATTCCTTGCGACTGATGCTCGCCATGTTTGTCTCCCGTTAGGCGCCTTTGAAGCCGCGCACGCGGGCGCGGTCGAGCGCCGCTTTCTTTGTCGCCGTCGAATGGATCGAGCCGTTGGTCAGGTTGTTGAGGCCGGTGACCTCGCCGCTACCGGCGATCGCCGTCAGTTCGACCTCGCGGCTCTGCCCGGGGTCGAAGCGTAGCGTGTCGCCCGATGGAATATCGAGGCGCATACCGAAGGCGGCGGCGCGGTTGAACTCAAGTGCCTTGTTGGCCTCGAAGAAATGGAAATGGCTGGCGACGTGGATGGCGCGATCACCCGTGTTGAGCACGGCAACGCTCGCCTTACGCTCGCCGACATTGATCTCGATCTCGCCGTCCGGGGTGATGACCTCTCCGGGTCGGCTGGCCGCGTCCTCCGGTTGAGCTTCGGTGCCCGGCCGAATCGGGTCGTGGACCGAAATCATCTTGGCCCCGTCCGGGAACATTCCTTCGACCTGGATCATCGGGATCAACTCGGCGACGCCGGGCATTACGTCATCGGTCGTCAGTAGACTAGCGCCCCAGCCCATTAGCTCGGCCAGCGGCCGGCCCGCGCGGGCCGCCATCAGCAGTTCGTCACAGATCAGGGCGATGGCCTCCGGGTGGCTGAGCTTGAGCCCGCGCTCGCGGTGGCGGCGGGCGAGTTCGGCGGCCGAGAAGATCGTCAGGCGCTCGAGCTCGGTTGGTGTGAGATACATTGTGGACCTCTCCTCATTGGCCAGGCTCAAGAGTGTAGGACAGCCCGGCGTTCGGCACGAGGCCGCGGGAGATTCTCGATGCGCCGTCTCAGTTTGCGAACAGCCGGGGCGATTGTCTCTCGTGGCGCATCATCGCGATGTCGGCCTGGGGGCTGAACGACGACAGCCGCGCGGGCGGCGGCGTTTCGAGGAGCCGGGCCAGCGTGGGACGTAGGCCCGCCAGAATGCGCTGCGCGTCCAGGTGGCCGACGATGCCGAGCCTCAAGCCGGCGCCGGCCAGACCCGTCGCTAGTGCGTGCGCCGACACCGCTGCCGCCCCGTTCTCGGTGAGGCCAGCGGCGCCCAGTACCAGCCCCTGGACCAGGGCGAGGTGACCTACGGCCCGGAGGTGGGCCACATCGCCGTCGTCCAAAACCCGCTCGCGATAGGCCGCCGCCCGGCCGCCGCCCAGGCGCGCGTGTACACCGAGCAACGCCGCGCCGGCGCGGCGCGAGCCCGAGCGCAGCTCCGCCGGCAGTGCCAACGCCTCGAGCTCGCCGTCCACCGCCGCCACCGCGTCGAGGTCATCGCCGGCGCGATGGGCCCACGCCAGCGCCGGGCGGTCGCAGCACGCCCAGCGCTGTTCGATCTGCCCGCGCACGAACCGCGACAACGTCTCGGCCGTGGTGACCGCGCCGTCGGCATGCAGTGTCTCGAGCCCCCAGGAAAATGAGATTGCGCCGCTCGGGAAGAACGAATCGCCGTGCTGCAGGACCGCCAGCAGGTCGGCTGCGTCAGCCATCGCGCTCCACCTTGCGCACCCGCCCATCGTCGAGGAACGGCTGGATGCGATCGAGATAGGCCTGTTCGGGCCCCTCGCGTGAGACCAGAAGCACCTCGCCATCGAAGCGCACCCGCCAGTGCAGGTTGCCGGCGTGGTAGCCAAGCTCCAGCGCGGCCGCCGCGTGGGCGGGCTGGAGCGCGAGCCAGTCCTCTTTCTTCATCCGGACGACGATGGCGCGCTCGTCCTCGATCAGCAGCACCGCCCCATCGCCGAGGCGTTCGCTGCGCGCGAGACTGATCGCGCATTCTGTGCCCTTGTCGGTGACCGCGCGCAGGCGGTGGCGCAGGGTGTCATCGCGGTCGAGCAGCAAGTACTCGATGGCGCCGCGATGGCCTAGCCCATGCAGCGCCTCGGCGAGCGCCGCATCGCTAGCGAACCCGACAATGCTATTCAACCGCAACATGGGCCGAGCATAGCATCGTCGCCGTCCCGCGATGTTATGCTTGGGCTTGGGCTGGACGGGGCAGGCATGAGCGAAGCGGCGGCCATCACCGACCGACGGATTGAGATCCTGTTTTCGGCCGCCGAGATCGAGGCGCAGGTTCACCGGCTCGCCACCGAGATAGCCGCCGCGATGGCCGAGGACGTGCTGCTGGCCGCTATCCTCAAGGGTAGCTTCGTGTTCGCGGCCGATCTGATCCGCGCCCTCCACCACGCCGGCATGCGGCCCCAGATCGACTTCATGACCCTAGCAAGCTACCGGGCGGGCACCACAAGTGCGGGCGCCGTCGACATCACCCGCGATCTCGCCGACCGCATCGCGGGGCGGTCTGTCCTGCTGATCGACGACATTCTTGAATCTGGCCGCACGCTGGCTTTCGCACGCGACCGCCTATTTTCCCGCGGCGCGGCGCAGATCGAGCTTTGCGTACTCCTCGACAAGCGCGGCAAACGTAAGACCGATATCGAGGCCGATTTCGTCGGCTTCGACTGCCCCGACCGCTTCGTCGTTGGCTACGGCCTCGACTATGCGCACTATTTCCGCGAACTCCCCTTCATTGGCTACCTCGAGAGCGATTAGCGCGCGAACGGATCTAGAGCTGCCAGCGGCGCATGGGGTTGGGTAGTTCTATGTTGCGCCACATGCCCTGGACGTCGGCGAGCAGGCCGCGGGACGTCAGCAGCGCCGCGAAGGCGTCGACGTCGAGCGCCCGAAAGGCGTTGTGCGAGACTGCGCCGATCAGGCAGTCGTAGCCCGTGAGCCCATCGAGAGTCGGGAGAAGCTCAATCCCGTACTGAGCGGCGGCGTCGGCCGGGTCGGCTATAGGATCGTGGACATCGACCCGGTGGCCCCGCGTCTTCAGCCCGTCGATGAGGTCGATGACCTTGGCGTTGCGCAGGTCGGGGACATTTTCTTTGAAGGTCAGGCCGAGCACCAGTACCCGCGCGGCCGCGTCGATTCGACGATCGAGCTCGGCGACGATGAAGTCGCCCATGGCGTCGTTGATGCGCCGACCGGCCAGGATCACCTCCGGGTCGTGGCCAAGCTCGGCGGCGCGGTGGGCCAGGTAGAAGGGGTCGACGCCGATGCAGTGGCCGCCGACCAGGCCCGGCTTGAAGGGCAAAAAATTCCATTTGGTGCCGGCCGCCTCCAGAACGTCGTATACCGACACGTCGAGCCTATGAAAGATCATCGTCACTTCGTTGATGAAGGCGATGTTGATGTCGCGCTGGGCGTTCTCGATCACCTTGGCGGCCTCGGCGGTCTTGATGTCGCGGGCCAGGAACACCAAGCCGCCATTGATGGCGCCGTAGACGCGGCCGAGGCGCTCGGCGACTTCAGGAGTTTGGCCGGCGACCACCTTGGTGATGCGATCGACGGTGTGTTCGCGGTCGCCGGGGTTGATACGTTCGGGCGAGTAGCCGAGGAAGAAATCTCGGCCGCACTCGAGGCCTGAGCCGGCGGCCAAGATCGGCCCGCAAATATTCTCCGTGACGCCGGGGTAAACGGTGCTTTCCAACACGACGATGGCGCCCGCGCGCAAATGCGGGGCGACGGTCCGGCAGGCGGCCTCGACGGGGCCGAGGTTGGGTCGTTTGTCGGCATCGACGGGCGTCGGCACGGTGACGATGAATATCTCGGAGCCGGCCATGTCTTCGGGCGTGGTGGTGGCGCGAAGTCTGGAGTCGAGGAGGACGGCTGACTCGATCTCGTCGGTCCGGTCCTCACCCCGGCTAATTTCGGCGACGCGATCGGAGTTGATATCGAAGCCGATCACGCGATGATGGCGCGCCAGCGCGACCGCCAGCGGCAAGCCGACGTAGCCGAGGCCGACGACGGAGATTGGCGTAGCTGTTGTCATGATAGCTCGCTCCCCTGGCACGTGCCTCTGGTATGGGTGGGTCGCGCCGTTGTCAATGAAAGTGGTCACGCCAAGTCAGGAATCACGCCAAGGTGGCGGCGCGGGGCTAAGCGACTATGATCCGCCCGGCATGACGTGCGCGCCCTCGGACGGCCGCCGGCGCCTGTTGTTCCTGGTCGCTGACGCGCCCTTCTTCGTCACCCACCGGCTCAGCCTTGCCCGCGCGGCGCGCGCGGCCGGCTATGACGTGCACGTGGCGGTGCCGTTCGAGGATCGGCCGGTGGCATCGATTCGCGCACTTGGCGTCCACTGTCACGACATCCCGCTGCGGCGCGGCAATCGTGCGCTCGGGGGCGAGCTGCGCCTGATCGTCGCGTTGGTGCGGCTGATCGGCGCGTTGCGGCCGGACCTAGTGCACGCGGTCAGCCTCAAGCCGGTGATCTTCGGCGGATTGGTCGCGCGCCTGCTCGGCGTACCGGCGGCGGTGCTCGCGGTGACCGGGCTCGGTTACTTGTTCCTGAAGCCGGGCGCGAGGGCGGCGATGCAGCGCGCCATCATCAAGCGGCTCTACCGTTTCGCGCTCGGCCATCGGCGCGCCCGCGCCGTGTTCCAGAACCCCGACGATCTCGCGCTGTTCCTCCGCGAGGGCCTTGTCGACGAGGCTATCACCGTGACGATCAAGGGCTGTGGCGTCGATACCGCGTGTTTTCGCGCGACGCCGGAGCCGGACGGTACGGTCGTGGTCATGTTTCCGGCCCGCGTAATCGGAGACAAGGGCGTGCGCGAGTTCGTCGCGGCGGCCGGCATCTTGCGCCGCCAGGGCGTGGCCGCCCGCTT
>Ga0315338_1002490_pt1 | contig 18146 bp, 23 predicted proteins | sample ASW8metaG_FD_204518 | JGI IMG/M metagenome (GOLD analysis project Ga0315338, IMG submission 204518) | Ammonia-oxidizing marine archaeal communities from Monterey Bay, California, United States - ASW #8 | ecosystem: Environmental > Aquatic > Marine > Coastal | place: USA: California | collected... | reverse complement strand
ACACAATTTCGGGGTGTGGCGCAGTCCGGTTAGCGCACCTGCTTTGGGAGCAGGGGGTCGGAGGTTCGAATCCTCTCACCCCGACACATAAAAAGCTCTGTTTTTCTGACGAGAAACGGGGCTTTTTAGCCTTATAACACCACCATCATGTTGATGATTAAATACGTTCAAATATAGCGATTTATTCGTGCATCGTGCTACCACGTGTGCTACCTATAATACTTAAAATACTATACGCTGCTTAAGTTCCTTTCAATTCCACTTTTTCAACCAAAAAACTTTAACTAAAACGCCAAAAGGGGGGTGCACCCTTCAAATAAAAGAGACACCCACATTGTTATATAATTTTGTGTAATTTTCTGTATGAAAGGCCTCTGGCTTAAATAAAGTATAAATATGTTAAAAGATTTACAGAGAACTTCTACAAGCGATACTTATGGCGCTAAATACATTCCATTAGAGTTTTGGGAAGCTATTAAAGTTTGTTTTTATAAATATACTGATTTTAATGGAAGAGCCTCTCGTTCAGAGTGCTGGTGGTTTGCTTTATTTACTACGTTGTCAGCTTATTTTGTGGCTGTTTTTGACTATGCCATTGCTTATGATTATTATAATTCTTATTGGGAATATTTAAGATTCGGTGAAATGGGGATTATTGAGATAATTCATTTTATTTTATTTTTCCTTCCAAGTTTTGCAGTCAGTATCAGGCGTTTACATGATGTAAATCGTAGTGGATGGAATATTCTCTGGTCTCTTACAATAATTGGAATAATTCCAGTAATCTATTGGCATATACAAGCTGGTGGTGATGAAAAAAATATTTATGGCAATAATCCTCTTAAAAAGAGAAAAACTAATAAATCACCTAAATCTCAACAAAGTAATACAAAAAATATCGAAAAAACTAATGAAGTAAAAGTTGAAGATGATAAACCTAAAGATGTTAAAAAGTCTAAAGCCAAAAAAGAAACTCTAGCAGCTGATGCAGATCAAATTTCTGATGAATTACAGAAATATAAACAGATGCTAAAAGATGGGTTAATCTCTCAAACCGATTATAATGCTAAGAAAAAGCAAATTTTGGGTATCTAATTGAAACGACTCATAATTTTCATGTTGTTATTATCGTATGCATTTTCTCAAAGATGGGTAACGAAAACAAATAACAATTACTCAAAAGCTGTGGTTTATATAATGACAAATAATGGTTCTATTGGTAGTGGTTTTAATATAAATAAAAAGGGTCTAATTGTTACTAATTACCATGTGGTTGAAGGTGCGAGTGAAATAGAAGTAGAGTTTTTAAATGGGGATCGGTATCCTGTCAATTATTACACATATGTTGATGAAAGAAAAGATTTTGCATTATTAAAAATATCAGGTAAAAGATTACCAGTTGTAAGAATGGGAAATTCAAGTAAGGTTGATACTGGGAATGAAGTAGTAGCTATTGGAAATCCTCTAGGCCAAAAACGCAGTGTTACCAAGGGAATTATAAGCCAAATCAGAAATTATGAAGGCGTTGAAGGCTTTCAAACCGATGTTTATATTGGTGCAGGTAGTAGTGGCGGTCCATTATTTAATGATAGTCAATATGTAATTGGAATAACTCAAGCAAGTTTGATAGGATCTTCAGATAAGATAAATCGTGCAATACCAATTAACTATATACAAAAAGCCCATAAAATATCAAATAATTCAACAAAGAAAAGAGTAGGCTATGATATAGTAGTTAGAAGACAAGCTCCAGCTTTAGCTTCAGTCTCTAATCAAAGTGATGATGGAGGTGTATTATTAGGCATCTTGACACTTTATTGTGCTTATTTATTAGTTTTGGGATTATTACCTGCAGCTTAATGAAATTCAAAAAAATATTACTAATTTTTTCTTTGTTTTTTGTTTCATGTGATAAAGATCCAATTTCTGGGCTTGAAAGAGGATGGATATGGGGGGATAAAGATGAAAAAAATGAGGCAACCCTAACAATTAATTGTGAGAAAAATACAATTCATGTAAAGCTATATGATAGTGATGGGTATGATGGGAATAAAACAGATGAAAGTAAAGTAATTGCTGATTTTTTTATGTATGGCCCACAAAAAAAGGAATTTGATATTAAAACTAATAAAGATTATTGGGTTTATGTCATTGGGGTTGGATTTCCTGTACAACAAAATTTGCCAAATTTATCTAAATTTAAAAAAATCAATATTAAAAAATCATGTACTCTTGAAGTTTCTAATGGTGGAATATCTGGTTGTTAATTTTTAAAATGAAACGCCTCTGGCTGCTCATATTCTCCTTTATCATTTTAATACACTCTGATACCTTTATTTCCAATGATGAACAAAGGAAAGATTGGTTTAATTCACTTGTCAAAGGCACATATGTTGATGGTGATAATTCAACAATTATAAAGAAAAACGATAAAGGCAACATTATCATACAATCTATAGCAGGAACATCGTTTTGTTCTATGGAATATGACTCAACTGGCAGTTTAGTTATGCAATGGACTGGAATAATTTTGGCATCTAAATGAAACACCTCTAAATAAAACTGAAATGGTTGATATACAGGCAGATAAAAAATTCGCAGCTGAACTTTGTGAGGGCGTTGATGCTGCAAAAGAAAGGTTTATGAAGGAGTCCTCAGATAAATTATTAAACATTGCCAAGAGATGGGAAAAAATTCCAAAATATGATGGATATTATGTACACAAGAAGGCCGATGGAACAAAATTTGATGTAACAGAAATACAGTATAATGCATACATATGGCTTGCAAAACAAGCATACCTTAAAAGTTGCCAATACAGAGGAGACAATAATGCAAGGTTTGATGCTTATATCTTCGCACAACTAAATGATAAATCAACAACTTTTGTAGATTATTTAAGATGGAGAAATGTAGATGATAGAAATTATGGCGATTATAGAGTAATAAAATCACATACAGTAATTTCTAAACCTAAAGATGCTGGTTATGTACCAAAATGTGTTGAGAATTTGGGGGAAATATATGGTGAAGTTTATAAGATGAGAGGGAGATATAAATCATTTGGTCAAATATCTAGCAGATTGAAAAAAGATGAAATAGATGTGAAGGAGATGTGGCATCAGATTGAAATCGAGTTGTTAAAAAAATCAAGAATAGCAGATATCATCGGTCGACCTGTAGAAACTTTTTCACCCAATCCTAAAGAAAATTCTGATGATAGTATTAATAGGAGGCGTATACAAAGTACTGAATTCACAGATCCATCTAAAGAAATTGAAATTGAAATGACGCTCAATGTTTTAACTAAAATAATTGATGCAATGACTAAGCAAGAAAGAAGGATTTTATCTCTTTATTGGATATTAAATAATAGCCCTGAACACATTTATGAAAAACTCTCAGATTTAACAACTTTTGGCGCACTTAATTTTAATGAGCCAAAGGATGTCAGTAGTTTTATAAATAAAATTATTTATAATACCTTCTCAACAATGAAAAGCAATTACCCCAATATTGTTGAACACTATAATATGGAAAGAAAATTTTGGAGACATACTTTAAAAGAATATTTTATTTATATCATGATTCAAAGAAAAAATTATAAAAGTGAAATTCTTTTCCGTCCAAATACAGGTGAAGGACTAAATTGAATAATATGAAACTAAATGATGAATTAATTATCGCTTTTCTCGAAGGTAATTTATCCGAGGATGAGGAAAAAAATGTACAAGCGTTAATCAATGAGAATGATGAAAACTTTCTCAGGTATAGTCAATTATATGATAGTTATTATGAAATGATGGATGCTGAACTCGAAGAAGTACCAGATGAGCTGATTGAAAAAGCGTATAAAAAGTTAGGCATCGCACAATCATGGTTCAGTCTGTCTGAACTCAAAAATAGATTTAACTTTGGCAAAAAAGGTTATGTAGATGAATCAAGAGTTGAAATCAGACCCGCTTTTAAAAGTTTGCAAGAACCCGCGGATGCTTACTCACCTTTGTCAATATCACCAGGTCGCTCAATTTTAGGAATTCCTTTATCAAGTGCAACGATCGGTCTTTCATTGATTGGAGGATTATTCGTGACAGTGATTTTAATTAATCTAAGTAAATCTCCAGCGTCTCTTGGTCCTGGACAAATATTATCTCCTCCAACTGAATGGCTTATGAGAAGTGATGATTCATCGGGAGTATCAATTCAGATGAAGAATGATAATATAATTATAACCCAAAAAGAAATGATTGAAAGGCAAATAATGATTACTGGGGTAACTGGTACTCCAATTTATCTTGATAAAGAATTTAACGATACGTTGAATATTATTAAGTGGCCAGAAGTGTCAGGCGACATATTCATTTCGATCTATCAAAATGATGAATTACTCTTTAATAAAAAAATAGAAATAATTAATGATCAATAAGAAGTAACTCAGTATAAGATTTAAACATTTATGTTTAGAAATTATTATAATAAAAAAATATTAATAGCAGTTCTATTAATTATAACCAATTTATTCTCACAAGATACCTATGAAGAGCTGAATAAATACCTGGATGAAGTTGACCTCACGAATTCTCATAGATTATTGGACATGCAAATTGAAGCCGCTGAGGGATATGATAAATATGAAAAGGTATATAATCTTAAAAAACTTTATAAAGAATTATACAGCGAAAATATAAAAGAGTTAATGGATGATGCATTATCTCTAATTAAAAATAGATCATGGTGGCGATTTAAAGCTGATAAAAACGATACATTAAAAGTTATAGAGAAACTGGAAAAAATTTATCAGAATTATCCAGAAGACTATATTCTTAATGTTGTAATTGGAGAAAAATATTTTCAAATCGAGGATTTTCACAAAGCAAAACCATATTTGATCAAAGGAGCTACTATTACTCCAAAATATGAATTATATGGTCATTCTATATCCCAAGCTTCCTATCATTATCTTGCAGCTTTACATTTTATGATTAATGATATAGATGAAGGATTTTATTTTTTAGAAAAATCATTTATTTATGGTTTTTCTAATATGAAGCACTTAGAAACCTGTCCGTATTTAATTATTCTTGATGAAATTGATAATAAAGAACGTTATGAAAAATTATTAACCGATTATCGCGTTAAGGAAATATTTGATGTTCGTGATTTTTTACAAACTATCCCAGCTGTCAAGTACCCAAGTATTTTGAAGACTACTAAAGGGCCACCTATATTTGCAAATAAAATTGATAAATCTGTCATTAATAAATTAGACCAATGGGGGACGAGTTTTGAAAAAAGTGGCAATTTATCACATGCTCACTATTGTTATGAACGTGCTGATTTCTTTAGATCTATACTACAAAAAGCAAAAAATCCAAATTCAGATCTCACTTATATAAATCATAATGTTGATAAAATAATCTCAAATCTTGATAGGTTAGGCAATTACCATAGAGCTGCTCTAGCATGCTTTAGTTATATATTTGTATTGAGAGAAATGGGTAATACAGATGACTCGGTACTTATAAAATACTATGAGTTAGGTCTTCTTTATTCAAAGAAATGTGGTGACAGAAGGAAAATTGCAGAAATCTCCGAATACCTAGGAAATATTTATGCGGGATTTGATAAAAGTAAAGCAGTTAATTATTATAATGTTTCACTATATATACACAGTGAGAACAATGATTCACTTGCTATTGCAGATGCTTATATCAGGTTTTATTTGCTAGGGGAGACTAAAAATATAGAATATGGCACCAAGGCCATTAATATTATTAGGAATAATGGAGAATCTCCATTTGGACCTGAAGAAGGTACTTCTGAATCTTACAAGTTTCGTTCACTAATGGGAAGGCTTGCCTATTCACACGTAAAAAATATGGAGTATAAAAAAGCAATAGAGTACAATGAGGAATTATTGAGTTGGTGTTGGATATCCGATGATTGCACTGCTAATGACACACTTAATATAGCTCAAAATTATGTGAAAATATTATGGGAAGCATCTGATGTAATTAGCAAAGATTTATTAAATGAATTTTTATTCGGTTATGAAGAAGTGGTCGAAGAATATGATGAATTTTTTAGAATAGGGGGCTACTATTCACTTTCGGCTATTTATTATTCTAATTTTATATACGATCAAAAAAAAGCTGAATACTATGATAAAAAGCTCGGCTTAGAACTAGAAAATAAAGATGATGATTATTTTCTGAAAATAAGATTAGAAAAAATTGATGCTTTAGAAAAAGATAATGTTGATGTTGAAAGGCTAAATGAATTATTTGATGGAGATATTGTTGATTTCGGCGATCTTGGTATAGCCTGGGCTTATAAAAACCAACCAAAAAAAGCTAAAGAAAATTTTGAACAATGTATAAATAAATTTGAAAAATCTGGTGATTTACGTACTGCGTTGGATTGTTATAGAGGTTTAGTCAAATTAGCTGTTTTAGAACAAAATAATGAAGATCTAGAATCATATCTTTCAGACGCTTTAAATATAATAGAAGAGAAAAATAGTGAAGATATAAGATCGGAAATTGAAAGTATAACCCTAAGTGACTTATCATTGCCTTTAAAGGATCGATTAATAGGTTGGTATGATTTTTCAATAAAGCATGATTATATAACCGAGAATTATTTTGATTTATTTAGTACTTTAAGAGGTTATCGAGCTTATTGGCTTAAGAGAAATATATTAAATCGAAGTTTACAAATAGGTTCTTTAGATGAAGATGAAAAAGCCGTTTATAGACCAAAAAAAAATCAGGCATTTATTGGTTTTGATATTATTGATGAAAGCGATGGTCCGAAAGATTTTGTGATTGCTGAAAGCTTACTTGATTTATATAAACCTGAAAATATAAATAATCTATATCTTGAGAATAACTTATTGAGCATTTCTTTCGTTGATGTCAATAAAATGAGGAAGATTGACAGCGTTTTAAATACTATTCCCAATCCATCTATGACTTACATGCATAATGGTAAACAGTACATTGTTATGCCAGATGATCAAGCAGCTGCCGACAATAAAATTTGGAAAGAAGCTTGGAATAGCAAAGTTGAAGAATGGGGAAAATTTATTCTAATCCCCACTGATAGTACCTTTTCAGAATATAATGGTATTCAAAATGCTCTTAAAATTTATAGGAAGCAATTATTGACGAATGATCCAAATGCGAAAATACTCGCTTCTAAATTTTATGATACTCTAATAAAACCGATTGAGCATTTAATCTCGAATTATGATGATTTAATTGTTATCCCAGATCAAAATTTTACTTACCTACCTTTTGAAACTTTGATTGATGATAAAGAAAAACCATTAATTAGTAATTATACAATTAGTTATATACAAAGTCAGGTTTTATTAGAGCATATGGCGCATGCAGGGCATGATAGAAAAACTTATGAATATGATTTGTTAGCTTTTGGTGGTGCAATATATAATGTAGATAAGTTGGCTATTTTTAGACCCTTTTATAATTCAAATAATAACAATTATAAATATGCTGATCAAATCCAAGATGAACAAATGCGTGAGTTTATCTATCGAGGTAATCTACCTAATCTACCAGCCAGTAGAACTGAAGTGATAAATATTAGTGGTTTATTTGATGATTCAAAAGTTTTTACAGGAAAAAGGGTTACAGAAGAAGTAATAAAAGATTTATCAGGAGAGGGATATCTTTCAAAATATAAGTACATCCATTTTGCAACTCATGGGAAAATTGATTTGGATCAACCCGATATGAGTGCAATTGTTTTGTCTCAAGATAAATCGAGCACCTATAACGAAGATGGTTTCCTTACAGTGAGGGAGATTGGTGATTTGAAATTAAACGGGAATATTATTACTCTCTCAGCCTGTAGGACTAGAACAGGTAAAAAATTTGGTACGGAGGGTGTCATTGGGCTCAATGAAGCTTTTTTGTCTGCTGGAGCAAGAGGTGTCTGTTCTACATTATGGGAAATTCCAGATAAGCCTACAAGCTTGTTCATGCAGCAATTGTATGAAAGAGTTTCAAAGGGTACAGATTATCGCATCGCTCTATCTCAAACTAAACGTGATTTTTTAAACGGTACTTTTGGCAAAGAATATTCTCATTCCTCTATCTGGGCCCCCTTTGTCTATTACGGTATGTGATATTTAAAACTGATCTGAGTTTTTAACTCAGAAATAATAAAGGTCAATTATTATCGGCCCCTATAGACGAGGGGCTTTTTTATTTTTTAAAATCATTTTTTGTATCCGTCCATAGGGCGGTATGAACACAAACAAAAAAGGAAATACAACAAATGATAAATCAATTTATCGAACACCATTCAGAATTCATAGATAGGCCAATCAGCAAGGGTCGACTTCAAGGCTTCTTGCTTAAGAATGGCTTTAGGATTTTTTTCACTAAGTGTACCACGCTTACTCGAGATAATGGAAAAAAGATAATCGGTTTATATAAAGAAATATTTTCTAATAATTAAAGGAAACATTGAAAAATGAAATACATAATTAAACAGCTCAAAACTTTTGGATATGAAATTGAAGAAAAAGACAATTATCATGAGGCAAAAATAGATTTCGGCGCCACAATAATAATTTCCAAAACAAATCACATTACTTTTTCAAGTTGTTACAATACCAATAGTAATGCATTTGCCGATTATAATGGATTTCTACGTTATATAAATGATTTAAATATTTCTAGTTGTATAACAACCTTTGGTTCTACAGAAAAGGGTAGGATCGATTTTTATGCCAAATACCTTGGTTTATATGATATATCTACTTTTGCTGAGTTCATCCGCGCATGGGAATTCGATACTCGCCATTTAATAGATAGAAATAAAGACTCTGAAATTTATTTAATGCCAGAAAAAGAATTAGAAAAAGCAATGGAATCATACTCTTATAAAGAAGATGAAAGAGCAGAAGCATGATTTTTTTAAAAAAGAAAAATTTATCCGTCCATAGTTAAGTATGGAAACAAATATCACAATGACAAAACACGCAGAAAATAGAGCCTCTAAAAGAGGAATCCATTTTGAACAAATAAAGCTGTGTATTCAGTATGGTGAAGAGATCTATAAAACAGGATGTCTATTTTTTTTCATGTCAAATAAATGTTTGAAAAAACTCAAAAAGATCTACGGATCATATTTAAGTAAACTAGAAGGATTAGTCGTATTAACTAAAAACTCTAATACATCATTAGTTGTTGTGACTGTATATAAAGACCGTCAGGCAATGAAGGTGATAAGAAAAAAACTGAAATACAATAATAGGAGAAATCGTAATGCAGAATATTACAATTGAGGAGCTAAAAGCGATGGCTGCAAGACTTGGATTCCATAAAAGACCTATGGGAGATTTAATCAAATTGATTGAAGCAAGTGTGCAAGATGAGGTTCAAAAAATTGAAACAAAACTCAAAATAAGAAAGGAAAAGCTATCTAAAAAATTGGAAGCTTTACGAAATAAAAGTGCGGATATAAAAAATAAAGTGAGGGAAACCTTGATTGTAGCAGGAACGATACTAATGGCTATTTATGGTGTATTATTTATCTCAATACTATTTTATATCGGCTTACTCGAAGATATTGTAACTGCCTTATTATTTGTGGGACTCGGTATTGTAGGTGCGGTTATCGTTCATATTAAACCTGAGGATAGTGATTTCTGGAAGCCGATACTGTTTTCATTCTTATCACTACTCATTGTTGTTATGCAGGCGTTTTTAGTCTATGACAAGGGATATGGCTTCGGCCAAGCGCTAATATTTTCTATTCCGCTTGGGATTATCACTTATTCACTCAACGAGAATCTTTTTAATAGCGCTTTTGCCTTGATGGATCAATCAATAGCACTATGGCACAGAATGCATCTCATAGTGAATCGATTTCGAAGATTTATTAATCACAAGTTATTAGTAACAACAGAGAAAAGATTGGAAGGCTTATCAATGAAAAAAGAATTAATAATTCAGAAAAATATCAGTGTTATTAATTATCACTATGAAGTTGCTGAATTGGCATCTGATCTAAAGAAAAAAGATTTATCGCTAAAACATATACAGTTAAATGGAAAGGAGCATAATTATGCAAACTAATAATAAAGTTATGGATCAGGGGCTTGATTCCTTCTCAGAAAAAGGTTCAACCGATGCGAAACTGAATCATGAAGTCAATGTAGATCAAGGCAAAATCAAACCTGCTGCACGTAACATCTATTATGAGCTTAAAGCACAATTTGCTGGTGCAGTTGAACAGGCTAAAATGCAATATGAGCATACAGAAAGCAGGATCAAAGGATTAAGATCCGAATTACAATCAATAAAAGATAAGCTAAAGGACTTAAAGGTTATGGGCTTCTTAAAGATTGTATGCTATTACACCTTACCAGGATTGATATATGTGGTAGGTGATATCATGTTTTCAATGGAGCTATTGGTTAAGGGTTGGGGATTAGGTGCCAATAGTGCCTTTGAAAAATATGCACTTGCAATAGCAATTGGTCTGGCGCCATTTTTTGTTAAGCATATAATTGATCGATTTTTTGAACCAAATCTGGAAAATGGATCGCGGCGCGTAAAGAAATGGTTAACATGTGTTTATTTAGGTCTTGGCCTATTAATGGTTATGGCTTTTTGTCAGATTGCTTACGTAAGGAGTGTATTCTTTCGCTTTATGAGTACAGATAATGGTGGAGGAAATCTTTATAACCAGCTATTTGATGTCTACGGAACTGCCATTGCATGGTCCTTCATTTTGGTTGCACTCATGTTTGTCATCGGTGGTGGTTTTCTGCTCAGTATTTCATCAAGAGAGTTTTCAAAAAGAAAAGATTATAAAGCGTTAAAAAACTCTCAGGATGCAAAACAAACTGAATTAGAAACAAAGCTAGAAACACTGTCAGATCAAAAAAGACAATATGTTGAAGCAGAAACGATTCATACCGATTGGGGTAATAAAGAGGAGTGTATAGAGCATCTAGAAAATGAGCTCAAATATGCATATAAGAATGGTTTCACAAGTGAATTAAATACTGCCCATAATAGTAGTATGAATGGCTTCCATGTTGAAGAAATAATCGAAGGGGAGGACAACTTTCACAATATTACTAGACAGTTGGTTGACCAATATGCAATGAATAAGAAAGGGAATAAATACAATGCATAAAATCATATCACTACTCATCGCAGGATCATTGATAATGACTTCATGTAATGAAAAAATAAATAAGATCCATGTTATCTTCGTTGATATAACGCTTAGCACTAGAATATCTAAAAAAGAAAACGCAAAAAAGTTCTCTATGTATTTAAAAAATATGTTAGATAGAAAAGTTAAGGGTGGAGAAGAAGTCGTCATCTACCCAATACATTCTTGGACAGAATCAGCTGGGCCTATTGGTGAATGGAAAATGCCACTTCCAGTAGATATTAATTGGAAAAGCAAATGGGAAGCAAAGATAGCTGAGATTGTTTCAGAAGTAAATAAAAAATGTTTCACTCATTCAAGGATCAATCCAACAGTTCGCTCAAATACTAGCCTTTTCCCAATATTTACTAAGTTAAAATGGTTGTCTAAAAGAGGAAAAGTTGAAGTAACTATTTTCAGTGACATGATAGAGGACAACACCTCATTAGACTTTACTGAATTGTTTGCTCGTTTAAATAAACCAGCTATAAAGAAATTAGCAGTAAAGAAGTATGCTGAAATAAAAGATGAGATTTCTATCACGGGAACAAATATCACAATATTGTACCCTCGAACGGAAGTTGGCGGTCCTAATAACGCAATTTTACCTAAAGTAGAGACCTTCTGGGTAACGTTTATTGGTGAAACTGGCGCCAATTTATTCATTGCGGATTTATCATGATCCACAGTGCTTTAGTAAGAAAATATACAGCTCTTTTGGCGCCGTTATTGTTTGCGATACAAATGCCAATAGTTGCGGGAAATACAACAACTAAAATAGTGGAGAAGGTGTCAGGATCAGTAGTTATTATAGAGGCATTTTCTAAAGATTATGGCAGATCTCAAGGAAGTGGTGTACTCATTGATGATGGTAGAACAATTGTAACGAATTTGCATGTTGTTCAACATGCAACCAAAGTCACTGTAGAATTCCCCGATGGTAGAACATTTCGATCAAAAGGTTACCTTGCTGTAAACCCTGATAAGGATTTGATTACAATTAGATTACCCAAGAAAATAAGTAAAGTTGTTCCAGTAATAATTGCCACACTAGATGGTATATCTGTGGGACAAAAGGTTGTAGCAATTGGCAGCCCAAGGGGTTTAACCAATACGGTTTCGGAAGGAATCGTTAGTGCAATAAGAGAATTAGATTCAGCCACAAAGTTGATCCAAACAACTGCGCCAGTGTCACCAGGTAGCTCTGGTGGCGGGCTGTTTAATGAAGATGCAAAATTGATTGGAATTACATCTTTTCTTCATATTGGTGGACAAAATCTCAATTTTGCTCATCCAGCAGATGACATCATTCCCTTATTAAAAGATGTGCCGCCAATTCCATTTTATGAGTTACAAAGATCTAACTTAGATACAAAAACCAGTCCTGATGTTTTTGTGACTAAATCTGGACGAAAATATCATCATCCTAAATGTCGCCATCTAAGAAAAAGTAGAATTCCAATGAGTATTGTTGAGGCGACAGATAGGGGTTACTCCCGCTGCTTGGTTTGTTTAAAGTAGTATCGTGAATATTGATAAGGACCATGAAAAAATATTTGCAACACTTGAAAACAACATAAAGTTACTTGAAATAGGAAAAAATGGAACAAGGGAAGAACATAAATTGATACTATTAACAGTTATTCATGTATTAAAAAAATTGACAGATGATATTATTAAGAATTGGCAAATAGCAGAAAGCTGAGGAAAAATCATGAACCCTAATTTTGTAAACAACTGTTCACTCTCTTACAAATGCCCAATGGTTTGGGAAGAATTAGAAGGGAGTGGAAATATTCGCAGTTGTAATAAATGCGACAAAGAAGTTTACTGGTGTAATGATCCTGTAGAATATTATGAGCATGCTGCGAATCAGGATTGTGTCGCTTTTTATACTGAAACCGATTCGAAGTCTAATGAAGAACCGAGAGCACTATTAGGTGTCCCTAAACCTCCTACTCTAAAAGATAGAATTATGAGTAAAATCATGAATTGCCTCTGATTGATAAAATCGTGACGTATATAGATATTTTATTAGGGAAGTGTCCACCCTGCATTTATAAGAACCCAAAGCACAAAAAACCATAATATTAAACCAAGAAATATTGGGTGTGATTCGAAAAAATTAAACAATAATCTAAGAATCCTATTTGGATTTCCCTTTTCTCTAAACTTTTTTCCAAGCTTTCTTAGCCCGATACCCATATGATATGCTAAGAATAGGGATACAGCTAGTTGTATCCACCTAGCTATTTCAATATGAAAATCCATAACACCTTGAATCTATAAGGTAAATTCATAAATAACCCGTATAATTGTAGCAAATAAAATAAATTTTGATTTAAGTGATTAGAGATGAAGGGTAAAAAATTAGTTAATAAGAGTAATTACCTACATAGATCATATCACATTGACGTATTCTCTTCTAACTTGAGACCAAAAGGAATTGTCTTATGGTTTGGTGCACCTGGGAAAACAAAAGATGGATACGACGAACGTGAAAAAGGGATTGTACCAATCTTTAAAAAAGCATGGGATAGATTGGGCGAAGACTTGCCCATCATCTTTGTTTTTGTTTCAGGACCTTATGATATAGAGATCGCAAAATTTTCAAAGTTTACTGCTGATAAAGATAGATGGAACCAACATGTCGAAAATGATATTTTGGGTAATTGGCCTGATTTACCTGTTTATCTAATTGGTAACTCAGGTGGTGCTGCCCTTGCATTTAATGGAATTCATAAAAGCCAACGAGTTGTCGGTGCTGGTGGTCTTGGTGCTGATCAAATACCTGATGATTTCCAAATTCCTTTAGGAAAAAATGGTGAGCCAAAGTGGGTTCTAAATCTCTATTATAATTATAATGATCATGTTTATGACATCAACAAAAATATGATCAAAAAGCTTATCGAAAAAGAGCTAGCTGTGTGTGATAGATTTGACGGCGAACATGAAACGGATCATTACATTAGGAATCGAAGTTTTGATGGCCTGATCAGGAAAGCTATGAAGTGTTTTAATTAAACTCCTCACTGGAACTTTTTTTGTTAATATTATGATAGTTAGCTTTAAATACTATAAATATGGAGAAAGGAATTATAATGAATCAGATAAATGTGATTTTACCTTATAGACATGCAGGAGGTTGGGCGTTTGATGATGATGCCACCGAATTATTTAGAGAACCATTTGTAGCTGGAACTGATAAAGCAATAGATAAAATCGTAGATCAGCTAGGAATAAAAGGTGATAAAATTAAAATGGTATTCTCAGCAGGACAATTTCCTGGATATGATGTAAAATTAGAACATAGTACATCAGACATTGATCTTGGCGGTGATTTCTATCGTATAAAACAGTTTGATAGAGATGATGATCTTGATGATGAAGAAGCAGGATATATGAGTGGCAATTTTGTTTGCTGGCTATGTCCAGCATTGCAGAAATATTTTAAGGGTGCGCCAGAAGAAATTTATGTTAAAGTAGAAGAATTGGATTGAAGAGCACTAGTCCATTTAATCCTTAAATCATTGTAAGCCTCCTAACGGGGCCTTTTTTGTTTATTATCATATTGTGAGGTAACTTATAAATTAGTAGGTAAGAGTAAATGGCTAAAAGACCAACAAAGTTAATCGGACGCTCCCTCTCAGATTTTAACGCAATAGTTAAAAGCGGTGAGGAAATGCATTTGCAAACCGCAAGGCTTATTCCATTCTATAAGCCAGGTGATGAAATGGCTCTTACTTCTATTTTTTTATCTGGTTTACGATTAATAAAAGAATTTAGATATAAAATATTCAAATCAATTGGCTTGACTGTTTCTGGGAGTGTCCATATTTATACTGAAGTTGAATTTCTTCTTTTTGATAAAAAGCGTGTTGATGGACTTATTTTGATTGTTAGGGGGAGAAAAATTATTGATGCCATGATTATTGAGGTCAAAAACAAAAATAATAATCTAAATCAACAACAAATCTCAGATTATATTAAAATATCGAAAGAATATGGGATTCCTAATGTTTTGACTGTTTCCAATCAGTTTGTGAATTTCCCAACTCAATCCCCTCTAACAATAAAGACACCAAAGAATGTTTCTTTGTACCACTTTTCATGGTCATATATTTTGACTGTAGCACGTATTTTGTTAATTGACAATCAATCTAACATTGACGACGAAGACCAAGTTGAGGTTATGAAGGAAATCGTTAACTATCTAGAGTCGCCAAAATCTGGAGTTGTTGGATTCAAACAAATGAAACCAGGATGGTCTGAAGTTGCTCAAAAAATAAATGTAGGTGCGTCCCTTAAGCTTAAGGATAATGCAGTTGATGAAACTGTATCAAGTTGGTTAGAAGAAGAACGTGATATGGCGTTGATTTTAAGCCGTGAATTAGGTTTGCTTGTGCGGTCAGGACAAAAAAAGTATAAAAATGATTTAACAGCAAGAATTAATTATGAAAAAAGGCAACTTGTTACTAATAAGAATTTAGAATCTCATTTACAAGTTGATGGAGCTGTATCTGATATTCACATTCGACCAAATTTTGGGCGGAAAAATGTTGAAATGTCAGTAGATATTAACGTACCAAAGGATAGAACTCTACGACCTCAGATTACATGGCTTAGGAATCAAACTAGATATTGTCAAAGGAAAAACCCTGAACTTTATAATACCATGGCAAAAGGTCTTATGCTTGATATAAAAGTTAAATTTGCAAGCAAACCTGTAAGAGTCCCTCTGGGTGAAATTGAAGATGCACATGAGAAACTAATTGGTAGAGAAATTAAAAGTTTTAGAGTTGTTTATATTAATTATCTGGGATGGAGATTCGAGAGTAGAAAGCAGTTCATTAATATCCTTGAAAATATGTTAATTGATTACTATCAAGGGATTGTGCAGTACTTAAAAAATTGGAAAAAACCAGCCCCAAAAATAAAGGCTGGAGATGAAGATTCAACCCTTGAGTAATTAGGTAAATGAAACGCCTCTAGATTAAATAAAGAAGAATGAAATGACTATAACTTATAATTTAGAAACGTATAGTGTTAATTTGTATTCTGATAGAAAGGTGACTCTGAATCCTGACGAAATTTTGATTTTTAATGCTAAAGTTGTAAGTGAGCGTCAATATTGGTGGGGCTTGCATAATTTTTTACTTCTTAAAGCTGGTTTCTCCTATGATGCTCCAAAAAAGCAATACACAATTGATGAAAAAAAAATAAATAATGAAGTTGATGGTAAGAAAGATGGACCTCACTTTGATTATGCCCAGAATCATAATGGTTTTATTAGGAGATATTTTGAGTATAAAAATGGTTTACGTGATGGATATTCTGTTGAGTTTTGGAAATGCGGCCACTCTTTATTAGAGAAATACTCAAAAGATAAACTTCATGGATACACTCGAAGATCGCATTGCAGAGATATGTTCGGAAAAGCAGAGCATGGATTTTCATCTAATGGTATTAAAGAAGGTGAATGGATAGAAAATGGGGGCAAAGGTAATTACAAAAATGGTTTAAGAGAAGGTGAATGGATTGATGATGATGGAAAAGGTTATTATGAGAATGGTATTAAAGAAGGTGAATGGATAGAAAATGGGGGCAAAGGTAATTACAAAAATGGTTTAAGAGAAGGTGAATGGATTGATTATTATGGAAAAGGTTATTATGAGAATGGTATTAAAGAAGGTGAATGGATAGAAAATGGGGGCAAAGGTAATTACAAAAATGGTTTAAGAGAAGGCGAATGGATTATTTTAGAGCAAACAGAGTATTTAGCAGAACAAGAAAAACGTAAAAAATAATATACCTTTATGAAAATAATTAATTGTCATAAATGAAACGCCTCTGGCACAAATAGCCTCCTCACGGGGGCTTTTTTGTTTGTGAAATGTTATGGGTAGATTTGGATAATGAAATGGTTCATTAAATGTATAAAAAACTATACTCTTTTTAAAGGAAGAGCTAGTAGAACCGAGTTTTGGTATTTTATATTATATTGGGCAATATTTTATGTTATTATAATTGCGGTTGATAGAGTTTTAGGGTTCAATTTTATTAATCTTAAAACATTGCCTTTCTCTGAATATATACCATTAGCAAATCTTTTTGAAGAAGTTGGATTGTTAACTGTCATATACAGGCCCTTGACTATTCTTCCATCTTTAGCAGTAATCTCACGAAGGTTACATGATATAAATAGAAGTGGCTGGTGGTGTTTAATGTGTGTTACACCTTTAATTGTTATTCTTATCATTTTTCTTTGCAAAAAAAGTGATGAGAATGAAAATCAATTTGGAGCAAAACCTTCTAATATGTTCGTGACAATAGATGGATAAAGTAAAAATAGTTTCTGCTGAAATTGTTCGTCCATTAAGACATAAAGTTCTGCGCCCATCACTACCATTTGAATCATCCATCATGGACTTGGATGCCCACGATCACACATTCCACTTTTGTGTTGAAGAAGAATTCAGAATTATAAGTGTGGCATCGGCGTATCATGAATCATTTGTAGAATTGTCGAAAAAAGATGCATATCGTTTGCGTGGAATGGCAACAGAACCATCTGAACAAGGCAAGGGATATGGTAAGATGGTTTTGAATGGTGTTATAGATTATTTAAGTAAAGAAACTGAGTCAGAAATTTTATGGTGTAATGCAAGAACGGCAGCGTTTGAGTTCTATGAAAAAATGGGATTTAATATTGTGGGTGATGAATTTGATATTCCAAACCTGGGCCCACATAAAAAAGGATTTATTAATTTATGAAACGCCTCTGGCTCAAATAAAGGAGAATAAAATGAAAAAAATATTTTTGGGGTTACTTTTTTTATTTGTAAATATTTCGATTGCTCAGGTTATTTCAAAGGAAAAGCTAGAATTTGATAAGATTTACTCTCAAGTAAATAATAAAAACAAATGGGGACCTAATGATAAAC
>Ga0315338_1002489_pt1 | contig 18147 bp, 19 predicted proteins | sample ASW8metaG_FD_204518 | JGI IMG/M metagenome (GOLD analysis project Ga0315338, IMG submission 204518) | Ammonia-oxidizing marine archaeal communities from Monterey Bay, California, United States - ASW #8 | ecosystem: Environmental > Aquatic > Marine > Coastal | place: USA: California | collected... | reverse complement strand
AATATTCGTCCATCTTCAACTATCCCACTCTGACCTGGGCCGACATGGGGGCTGTCGGCTGGCTGGTGGATGGTGCGGCCATCATGAACCAGGTGCCACTGCAACGCACATCCTTTGGTCCCTACTCCCGCGCCATGATCCGCGTCTGCAAGGAAGAAAGCTTTCACCAGCGTCAGGGTTTCGACATCATGATGAAGATGTGCAACGGCACAGAAGCACAGAAAGCGATGGCTCAAAATGCGATGAACCGCTTCTGGTTTCCATCCCTGATGATGTTCGGTCCGTCCGACAAAGATTCCGTGCATTCGGCACAGTCCATGGCCTGGAAAATCAAGATGAACACCAACGATGAACTCCGCCAGAAATTTGTCGACCAGACCGTCCCGCAAGCCGAGTATCTTGGTTTGACTATTCCGGACGAGAACCTCAAATGGAACGAGGAAAAAGACGGTTACGACTTTTCAGAGCCTGACTGGAACGAGTTTTTCGACGTCATTCAAGGCAATGGTCCGTGCAACGTAGATCGTCTAAATGCCCGAAAAAAAGCATGGGACGATGGCGCATGGGTGCGCGAGGGGCTCCTCGCTCACGCAAAAAAACGTAAAGCAAGAAAGAAGGTGGCGTAATGAACTCTGATAAGAACACAAACACTGATGTGAGCAAACGGGATGAATGGCCCCTTTGGGAAGTATTCATTCGCGGTCAGCATGGCATGAGCCACCGGCATGTGGGCAGCCTGCATGCAGCCGATGAAGAAGCCGCCATCCTGAACGCCCGCGATGTCTATACACGACGCAACGAAGGTGTCTCGATCTGGGTGGTTGAGGCAAGACATATCGCCGCTTCCAGTCCATCGAAAAAAGGCCCGTTGTACGAGCCATCCAATTCGAAAGTATATCGCCATCCGACATTTTTCGACATCCCAGATGACGTTGGAGCAATGTAATGACAAGCCCGCTTTTTGATTTTCTACTGCGCCAGGGAGACAATACTCTGGTTTTGGGTCATCGCGTGTCGGAATGGTGCGGCGTTTCGCCGGTGCTTGAAGAAGATATTGCACTCGCCAATACCGCGCTTGACATGATCGGCCAGACACAGATGTGGCTGGGATATGCCGGAGAAGTTGAAGGGAAAGGTCGGACTGCCGACAATCTCGCCTATTTGCGAGAGGCCTGGGATTTTCGTAACCTCCTGTTGCTGGAGCGGCCAAACGATGATTTTGGCGTGACCATGATGCGCCAGTTTCTTTTCGATGCCTTCCATGTGCTTATCTTGAAAGCGCTCGAAAGCTCCTCCGATACCCGCATTGCAGAGATTGCCGCCAAATCCCTGAAAGAGGCAACCTATCATCTGGAGCGATCCCGTGAAACTGTCATCGGATTAGGCGATGGAACAGCGGAAAGTAATGCCAAGATGCAGGCTGCCCTTGATCTGCTATGGCCTTATGTTGGAGAAATGTTCGTTGCGGATGATGTGGATGCAGCGATGGTCAAAGAAGCTATTGCACCGGACCCAAGCACATTACGTGAGGCCTGGGACGCCATCGTCCTTCCCAGCCTAAGCGAGGCCACCTTGACCGTCCCCGAAGGTGACTTCACCCACAAAGGCGGGAAGAACGGTACGCGCCATTCGGAACATCTGGGACATATGCTGGCACAGATGCAGATCCTGCCACGATCCTATCCTGACGCGAGCTGGTAAGGAGCATCCTGATGCAGCGCCCGACAACAGATCAAATTTGGGAATGGCTGGACGCCGTCCCCGACCCCGAGATCCCGGTGATCTCGGTGGTGGATCTGGGGATCATCCGCGATGTTCGCTGGGAAAATGACACATTGGCGGTGGCAGTGACACCAACTTACTCCGGTTGCCCGGCAACGTCTGTTATCTCGTTTGATATCGACAAAGCACTCCGGGAACATGGCCTGAAAAACATCAGGATCGAAACACAAATTTCGCCAGCCTGGACAACTGACTGGCTGTCGAAAAAAGGCCGGGCAAAGCTGGAAGATTACGGGATCGCCGCGCCCCGGGCTGCGGGTGGACCCGAACATTGTCCGCGTTGCAAATCGACCGACGTCGAAAAAATAAGCCAGTTTGGTTCCACACCCTGCAAAGCCCAATGGCGGTGTTGCTCTTGTCTGGAACCGTTTGATTATTTCAAGTGTATTTAAGGAGGCTCACTTGGCCCACTTTCATTCCCTGTCCGTTACGGACGTCAAAAAAACCATCCGCGACGCCGTCGTGGTTACGTTGAAACCCGATGAGCCGAATGAGTTTGATTTTATTCAAGGCCAGTATCTGACCTTTCGTCACTCCTTTGATGGAGAGGAACTCAGACGCTCCTACTCTATCTGCGCTGGTGTGGACGAAGGCCTCTTGCAAGTTGGAATCAAAAAAGTCGACGGCGGCGCCTTTTCCACCTGGGCCAACGAAGAAATAAAAGTCGGGGACAAGCTGGAAGCGATGCCGCCCATGGGTTCCTTCCACACATCACTCGACGCTGGAGCCGCCAAACATTATTTAGCGTTTGCTGGCGGTTCGGGCATTACGCCTGTCCTGTCGATCCTGAAAACCGTTCTCGCGCGCGAGCCGCAATCGAGATTTACGCTGGTTTATGCAAACCGTGCGGTGAACACAATCATGTTCCGCGAAGAAATTGAAGACCTGAAAAACCTCTTCATGGGACGATTAAATATCATCCATGTTCTTGAGTCAGATGCACAGGATATAGACCTGTTTGCCGGTCGAGTAGATGCTGAGAAATGTGGCCTTTTGTTCAAAAGCTGGATACATCTGGACGACATCGATGCTGCGTTTATTTGTGGTCCCGAACCCATGATGCTAGCGATTGCGGAAGCGCTAAAAGAACACGGCATGAAAGACGAGCAGATCAAGTTCGAACTGTTTGCAAGCTCTCAGCCGGGTCGTGCCAGGCAAAAGGTAGTTTCCGACGCTGCGTCAAGGAAGGACAACCAGACAACCGCCAAGGTGACACTCGACGGTGAAAGCAGGACGTTCAAAATGCCTAAGGACATGTCCCTTCTGGAAGCGGCGATCGAAAATAATGTTGACGCGCCTTACGCCTGCAAAGCGGGGGTTTGCTCAACCTGTCGCGCCAAGGTACTGGAAGGTGAGGTTGAAATGATCACCAACCACGCGCTGGAAGATTACGAAGTCGACCGTGGCTACGTGCTCACCTGCCAATGTCTTCCCATCAGCGACAATGTCGTCTTCGACTACGATCAATAAGGAGAACAGCGTGCCGGAAGAGAATATGAAACTGGAGGACTATCTGGCTCAGGGCGGTGTCCTGACGTCACCTGGAAATGTGACGCCACGTTATCGCGCCGAACTGATGCGCATGATGGCGAGCTTTGTTGACAGCGAACTGGCGGGCGCTGCCGGATTTGCCGATATCATTAATCAGGGCCCCGGTGTCAAGGAACGTATTGCCGCGGCAAGGATTGTTCTCGAAAAAACCGATCATGCCGATCAGATTCTAAAACTGATGGGAGAGTTCGGCGCAAATACAGACCGCTACGCCACACATCACCCCTGGACGGATCGGCTGGATCGGGATGCAGCTGTTGGCGCAGAACGTACCACGACAGATATGCGTCTGGCTGTATTCAACTACCCGCTCAAGGACTGGAGCGACGCAGTTGTTATGAACTTATTGATGGGTCTGGCTGTCGGCGTGCAAATGCCGGAATATGCGATGATCTCATATCAGCCAATGGCGGAGGTTATCCGGCGCATCGCTCCGGTTGAAGCGCATCATACGGAACTCGCCGCAGAAGGCATCGCAAAACTTATGGCCGGAGACAACGCTGAGGCGTTGCAGGACAGTGTCGATTATTGGACGCCGCGGGTCGCCTTGAGTTTCGGCAACGAAAAATCCAGCCGTTTCGTTGCCCTGCGATCAATGGGTCTGCGCCATCACAAAAATTCTGAACTACGTACCCGATGGAATGCAGAGGCAAAGTCGGCCGTGACCGGGCTTGGTTTGGTATTTCCTGATATTCTTCAGGCCTAAAGGCCGGGAATTCCGCGCTGACACATATTGCAGATCAAGTCCGCATAGTATTTGCGAGCGTCCGCATCGGCATCACTATTCCACATATAGAACCAGTTGAGCATACCAAAGACAGACATCGTGGTTGCGCGTAACTTTGCTTGGTCGCCGTCAAATACATCTGGGGCCATTGCGTCGACAAGATTACCAACGTGACCCACCAATTCCCTTTGATAACCGGTCAGAATGGCCTGTTGTTCGGAGGGCAGATGGTTGATCCCGCTTGTTTGCACACGGTGTTCGTTATCAGACCCTTTATAAGCGAGTAAAATCTCCGTCACCGTTTTGCGAAACTGGTCTTCGGCCGACAAACCCGTCAAATCCAGACCGAATACTCTGTCGCGCAAATCGGACAGATAACTGTCAAGAATATCGAACAGGATCTCATCCTTGCTCGCATAGTAATGATAGATGTTGGCTTTCGAGATATTGCAGGCTTGCGCAACTTGATTGACAGAAGCGCGGCCAAACCCTTCGCTGGCAAACACTTCCGCCGCGTGCTCAAGGATCAAACGGCGCTTGTCATCATAGTCTTTTGCAATTGTCCGTGCCATTCAGCGGTCGCCTTTCCGATTATCCACTACCCGTTGCGCTTTGCCCTCTGACCGTACCACAGTTCCCGGGTCTCCAACTCTAATTTCGGCATTCACACCCACGGCGGTTTTGATTTGCCTTTTTAGTGTCTGTGCTGCCGCTGACTTACTATCCTCATCAGCGGCTTTCGGCAATGCTTCAACAAAAACCCGCATCGCATCCATACGCCCGGAGCGATATAGTTCAATTTGAAAATGAGGCGAGAGAGTTTCTACCGCCATCAATTGCTCCTCGATCTGGGTCGGGAAAACGTTTACCCCGCGCAAGATGATCATGTCATCGGAGCGGCCGGTGATTTTTTCCATCCGGCGCATAGACCGCGCAGTACCAGGAAGCAATTTGGTCAAATCGCGGGTGCGATAGCGGATCATCGGAATGCCTTCTTTGGTCAAAGTTGTGAACACCAACTCCCCCTCCTCACCGTCGGCAACAGGTTCTTGTGTTTCAGGATTGATGATTTCCGGATAGAAATGATCTTCCCAAATATGTAGTCCGTCCTTGGTTTCCACGCATTCGTTTGCAACGCCTGGCCCCATAATCTCTGACAAGCCATAGATATCAACGGCATGCATATCGAACGCCTGCTCTACTTCTTCGCGCATGGCGTTGGTCCAGGGCTCAGCACCGAAGATGCCTACCTGCAACGAAGACTTACGCGGGTCCAGACCCTGGTTGGCAAATTCTTCGAGAATATTGAGCATATAAGAAGGGGTCACCATAATTGCGTGCGGCTTGAAATCATTGATCAGGCCAACCTGCTTCGCCGTCTGCCCACCACTCATGGGAATAACCGTCGCGCCCAATCGCTCGATGCCCATATGCGCACCCAAGCCACCGGTAAACAATCCATAGCCATAGGCGTTATGCACCATTTCACCGGGACGAACGCCAGAAGCACGAAGTGATCGGGCCACCATATTCGCAAACAGATCACAGTCGTTTTTTGTATACCCAACAACTGTTGCTTTGCCGGTCGTGCCGGAAGAAGCATGGACCCGCTGAATTTGCGACACAGGCACGGCAAATAAGCCAAAAGGATAATTGTCCCGTAAATCGTCTTTTACCGTAAAAGGAAATTTTGACAGGTCTTTCAGCGACTTAAGGTCATCAGGATGTATGCCGGCATCGTCGAAACGTTTTTTGTACATCGGCACATTGGTGTAGGCGTGGTTCAGGGACCATTTCAAACGCTTGAGCTGCAGCGCCTCGATTTCATCACGTGATGCAATCTCGATTGGCTCCAATTCATCTTTATGTGCGGCTAAGTCCTTCATACTACGGCGTCCTCTGAAAATAACTGTCCCTGAATGGTTCGGGAAAACCCCCTGAACATTCCAGCCTTTGTGCTCTTCTGGTTGGTAACGGCCATATCCAGAATTCCGTTACACCCCTTCAAGCTTACCTCATGAGCTGTTGCCGTCAACCGATCACCTCTCCGCGCGGGAGCAACATAGGTAATTGAGCTATGCTGGGAGATGGGCAACTGATTGCGTGAAGTGCCGGCAAATGCAAAGGCACTGCCCGCCAGACTATAAATCATGCTACCCTGACAGGCACCATGTCCATTGGCATGATTATCAGACACCACCATTTCCAAAACAGCGCATCCTTCACCGACATCGACCACACTCATCCAGAGCCCCTTTCCTATAGCTTCAAAAAAACACTTGCATATACCGTCCGGTTGGTCAATTAATAACTAATAAGAGAATCTAAAAATGATCGAGGGGAGGGCAAAATTGACAATTTCAGAAGTGGTAAACGTTGAACTGGAGGGCGACATTGCAGGTCGCGCCCCTGCTATCGACGCTGTGCTTAAGAACGCATTCAAGAACCTGACGCAAAGACTTTAACCTGAATTTCAATGTCTAACGGAGGAAACAAACATGAAAATATCAAAACTTAAATCTCTGGCAATCGGCGCTGCGCTGATGCTATCAGCCGGAAGCGCGTGGGCGGAAGCCGAATACACGCTGACAATCTCAAGCTGGGCACCGCCGACACATAACATCAACGCAAAGATGTGGCCGCAATTCACCAAGATGGTTGAAGAAGCAACCGACGGTCGTGTCACAACCAAACTCTTGCTGGGCCTCGCCCCACCGCCTGCCCAAATGGATTTGGTTCAGGACGGAGCGGCTGATCTGTCAATTATTTTCCACGGTTATCAGGCGGGGCGCTTTGCCGCAACAAAACTGATCGAATTGCCCGGATATGAAGGCAATGCAGAAGCAGCCTCTGTGGCTTATTGGCGTGCCTATGATAAATATTTGAGCAAAGCCGACGAACATAAGGGCGTTAAGGTGGTTGCCCTTCACACACATGGTCCCGCGCAGCTGCATTCTGCGGATCCGGTCTCTGATATTAACCAGATTTCCGGCCTGAAGTTACGAATTCCTGGCGGTGTCGCTGGCGATGTCGGTAAGGCTTTGAAGGCAACAGGCATCAAGGTGCCTGCCCCCAAAGTATATACAACACTGGCCTCCGGTGTTGCTGACGGCGTGGTCATGCCTGTTGAGTCACGTAAAGGTTTCAAACTGACAGAAGTCGCGCCGCATTTATATGAAATGCCCGGCGGATTTTATCGTGGTTCGTTCGCCTTTATCATGAATGAAGACGTCTTTGCTGAGCTGCCAGAGGATATTCAAAAAGCGCTTGAAGACAAGGTTTTCGGCGAGCCGGTTAGTCGTGAGATTGGTAAGATTTGGGATGCCGGTGACGCAGGCAGCCTTGAGCTAACCAAAACAACAGCCGGAAATACGATCACTGTTGCCTCCGAAGCAGACCAAGCCGCTTTCGCTGGCATCAAAGAAACTGTAACGACGGCGGTGATTGAAGAAGTCTCCGCAAAAGGTGTTGATGCTCAGGCCGCCTATGACATGATCAAATCCGAAATGGCGAAATAATCTGATCTGATCACAACTAACCTGGATTGGCGGCGACGGTCGCCAATCTTTCTTTTTCACAGATTACGGTGGGTCTTCTGATGCTTCGCTTTTTAAGCAATATTCCTGTCGTCTTTGCCTGCATCGCCCTTTTTGCGTTAATGGTTATGACGGCATGCGACGTTATTTTGCGGTCATTCTTCAACGCCCCCATCGAAGCCGCCGCCGAACTGACCCGTATTTTAATGGTCGCAGTCGTCTTCTCTGTGATGCCTCATATTTCTGCCAGAGGGGAGCATATTGAGGTGGACTTAACCGACAGTTTTATATCGCAGCTTGGCCTAGAGCGAGTACGGGATACCGCACTCTATCTCATCTGCGGGCTTATGTTATTTTGGCCAATAAACCGTGTCTGGACACTTTCAAAGCGCCTCTATGACTATGGTGATGTGACCGAGTATCTGGCGATCCCGCAATATTATGCAACCGGCTTTATCGCGATTTCATTGTCCCTCACCTGTGCCGCTATGTTGGTCACCGGGCTGCTCTACGCCTTCAAGCCATCAGCGCTGGAGGGCTTGAAATGACCGTCGCTCTTGTTGGATTTGCTGTTGTCCTGATTTTGGTCCTGTTACGTATGCCTATTGTCTTCGCGATGGGCCTGGTCGGCACCTTGGGCTTTGCGTATGAGCGCGGCGGATCCATCTTCGATGAACGCGGACTGAAAGCTGCGATGACCATGGTGGGCAGACAAATCACGGATACCGCCCAGGACTACGGCTTATCGGTCATTCCGCTGTTCATTCTCATGGGCCTTTTCGTAAACCGAGGTGGCCTTAGCCGCGAACTATATGCTCTCTCAAATGCATTTCTGGGCCACTTTAAAGGCGGCCTGGCGATGGCGACTGTCGCTGCATGTGGCGGTTTTTCGGCCATTTGTGGATCTTCTTTAGCAACAGCGGCGACGATGTCCAAGGTTGCGATGCCAGAAATGCGTCGCTATGGCTATGCCGACAGTCTTTCCACCGCCTCTATTGCGGCTGGTGGCACTCTTGGCATCCTCATCCCTCCTTCCGTGATCCTGATTATTTATGGGCTCCTTACGGAAACATCTATCGGCAAGCTTTTCATGGCGGGAATAATTCCCGGTATTCTGGGTATTTTGTTTTATCTGTTCGCAGTACGGTGGACAGTGTTTCGAAATCCCAAAGCCGGCCCCGCAGGCGCACGCGCCAGCTGGCGCGACCGACTGATTGCCATAGGTGGCGTCTGGGCAGTGCTATTGCTGTTCCTTCTGGTTATCGGCGGGTTGTATGGTGTTTTCGACTTTGAGCCCTTCAATCTGACGTTCTCCCCAACCGAAGCCGCAGGAATGGGCGCCGCAGGCGCCTTCCTGATCGCACTGTCACGGGGTGGACTTACGATTGCGACCACGTTTGAGACGTTAAAGGAAACAGCCTTTACATCTGCCGCTTTGTTTGCTGTGCTGATCGGGGCGCATATTTTTTCCAACTTTGTCAATGTTGCAGGACTGCCCGACGCGCTGATTGCCATGGTGACGGCCTACAACGTCCCACCCTTCGCAGTGATCGTGATGATCCTTGCAATATATGTTGTATTGGGATGCGTGTTTGAAAGCCTCTCAATGCTGCTGCTGACAGTGCCAATCTTTTTCCCGCTGGTGACGTCACTAGGCTTCGATCCAATCTGGTTCGGTATCGTTGTTGTGGTGGTGACGGAGATCAGCCTGATTACACCTCCGGTCGGCCTAAACGTATTCATTTTGAAAAGTGTTGTTGGTGATGTGTCCACGGGAACAATTTTTCGCGGTGTGACTCCTTTCTGGATTGCTGATATTTTTAGGCTTGCGCTGATCGTGCTTGTTCCCTGGCTGGTACTCGTCTTGCCACAAACCATGGGGTTTTAGGCCATCAGGTCCGAACCTTGTCCAAATGCTGCTCTGCCTATAAGTTCAATCTGAAGGAACCTTGCTATGACTGTTCAACAAATCAGCTCTTTCGCCGCAGGTGAATGGATCGCGCCGGATAGCAGTGCCCGGACTATTACCAGCGCGATCACGGGGGATGTGATTGCGGAGGCTGGAAACGCTACGCTAGATGTCACATCAATGCTGGAACATGCCCGCGATGTTGGCGGCCCAAACTTACGTGCCCTAACGTTCCATGACCGTGCGAAAATACTGAAGTCCCTCGCCACGCACTTGGGGGAGAACAAGCAGGCACTTTATGATCTGTCTTTCAACACAGGTGCCACACAGACGGACAATCTGATCGATATTGACGGCGGGATCGGCACGATGTCTGTCTTTGCCGCGAAAGGTCGCCGCGAATTACCCGACGCTCATATCTATCTTGATGGAGAGGTAGAACAACTAAGTCGCAAAGGAACTTTTCTGGGCCAGCATATCAGCACATCGCTGCAAGGCGCCGCCGTCCATATCAATGCGTTCAACTTCCCTGTCTGGGGTATGCTTGAAAAGTTCGCTCCCACGTTCCTGGCCGGTGTACCTTCAATTGTAAAACCGGCGACGGCGACATGCCATGTAACTGAAGCTTGTGCGCGCCTGATGCTTGATAGTGGTTTCCTGCCTGAAGGTTCCTTGCAGCTCGTCTCTGGTGGATTGGGTGATATGCTCGATCGCCTGGACGCACAGGATGTCGTCAGCTTCACCGGCTCTGCGAACACGGCATTGATGCTTCGTTCCAACCCCCATCTTTTGGCAAATTCAATCCGCTTCACGGCCGAGCAAGACAGTCTCAACGCTTCTGTTCTAGGCCCGGACGCTACTCCCGGCACACCGGAGTTCGATCTGTTCGTTAAAGAAGTTCAGCGCGAAATGACGGCAAAAGCTGGTCAAAAATGTACAGCAATCCGCCGAATTTTTGCACCTGAGGCGCATGTGCAAGCCGTGATTGAAGCCCTAAGCGTTCGTTTGTCAGAAACTGTGATCGGCGATCCACGTCTGGAAACAAGCCGCATGGGCGCCCTCGTCTCAAATGGTCAAAAACGGGACGTTCTGGAAAAGGTGGAGATTCTCGGCACTGAGGCGGAGCGCGTATTCGGAAACCCTGATGATTTTTCTGCTGAAGGCGTCGATGTCAATAAAGGCGCGTTCCTGCCGCCAATGCTCTTTCACTGTGCCGATCCAGATAACGCCGAGCGGGTGCATGACACGGAAGCATTTGGACCCGTCTCCACGATCATGGGATACCGTGATCTGGATCATGCAATTGCGCTTGCCAACAAGGGGAAAGGGTCGCTGGTGATGTCCGTTATCACCCATGACAGTGATGTGGCGCGCGAAGTCGTCCTTGGCGCCGCGGCTTGGCACGGACGTATATATTTCAATAATCGGGATTCCATGAAGGAAAGCACCGGCCATGGCTCTCCCTTGCCGCATATGGTCCATGGTGGACCGGGCCGCGCTGGCGGCGGCGAGGAGCTTGGTGGCATCCGTGCTGTCATGCACTATATGCAGCGGACGGCTATACAGGGCAGCCCAGATTTTCTGACCGCTATTGGTGGCAACTGGATACCCGGCGCTAAGGAGGTCGAAGGCCCTGCCCATCCCTTTACCCGAAAATTCGGAGATCTGGCAATCGGTGAGACAATTCATACAGATAGCCGCACAGTTTCCCTCGATGATATCGAATATTTCGCCGAGTTCACCGGGGATACATTCTATGGCCATATGGATCAGGAGGCTGCCGCCGCCAATCCCTTTTTCCCGGGGCGTGTTGCCCATGGTTATCTCTTGCTAAGTTTTGCGGCAGGTCTTTTTGTGGAACCCAATGTCGGCCCTGTGCTGGCCAATACCGGCCTTGATACTCTTCGGTTCATGAAACCGGTCGAGCCCGGCGACAGCATCAAGGTCCGGCTAAGCGTTAAGAAAAAGACCCGACGGAACAATGAATATGGTGAAGTTAAATGGCATGTTTCACTCACAAATCAGGAGGGTGATTTAGTTGCGGAATATGAGCTGCTGACCATGAATAGCTACTGACGCGGGTCTCAAAATCTATTAAAAATGTCGGATGAAAAATTCTGACGACGTAGAACTATCCCTAATTGAGCATCTGGTGAATTACGGTGAGCTAAAGGTTTGGTCGGTCGTGGTGACTATTCTTGGTGATCTGGCTCCCCGCGCTGGAATGTATATTCCGGGCCCGGCCCTCGCCGCACTAACGGAACGAATAGGGATCAAGCCTCAGGCACTCCGCGTCGCCCTGCACCGGTTACGCAAAGAAGGATGGGTGGAAGGCACCAAATCTGGCCGTATAAGTCACTATGCTTTGAGCGAAATGGGACGATCAGAAACAGAAAAGGTCGAGTCGGACATTTATGGCGATGCCGCTCCCATGAAAAAGAAAGCCTATATGCTCGTCATCCCTCCTCGCAGCTTGGAAAAGATGCCGAAAGGCACAATAAAACTGTCCCGCGATATCTATCTGTCAGATCACATCCCGCCATCCGTTGACGGGCTCCTCACGGCAGCACCCGAAAACCATCAGTGGCCCGACTGGGTGCTGGACGCAGTCCTGCCAGCGGAATTAGCAAAGCAGCATGAAGCTTTAACCAGGCTACTATCCGCCGACCCTAAGGAAGCCGAAAACCTTGAGCCGTTTGATCGTATCGCACTGCGTATTTTAATTCTTCATAACTGGCGCCGCCTGGTCCTGCGCCGTTCACCTTTGGCGCCGTTATTCTGGGATAGCGAATGGATCGGCGTACAATGCCAGCATCAGGTAAAATTATGGCTGAATATCCTCTCCCGGGATGAAGCACAAAAAGCGGTTTTGGTGCATTAACCTGGGCGGGACTGTGTCCCACAATGAATTATTTCGTGGAGCAGATCGCAGGATAACGCGTCTATATTATTATATAAAAATTAGAACCAATGGTGCGGCCGAGAAGACTCGAACTTCCACCCGTGTTACCGGACAGCGACCTCAACGCTGCGCGTCTACCAATTCCGCCACGGCCGCACAATGGTGCTCGGGAATAACAAATGTTTGCGGGCCTTGCAACAACAGAATGGGCTATCAATGAAAATAGATTTGGGGTCTACATGTCCTGCTGATTATTTTTGACGTTATCAGTGATGGAAACACCAATATTATCGTCAACAATGATGATTTCTCCGTAGGCGATTGGCTGGTTATTGGCAAGAACGACGGCATCGTCGTTGGCATTGGCATCAAGCTCAATTACCGCGCCACGTCCCATTTTCAAAAGCTGATGTATCGGCATAACGGCCTTCCCCAGAACAACCGAGATTTCAACATCTACGCCTTCAATTGCCTTGTCTTCCATATTTCATCCTAAACCTGATAAATTGATAAGGGACAGTATGGCCAAACAGGGTTAAGACAGTCTTAATTTTCGCGCGACTAACATACGTATTGCAACATGTCGCCGTATTGCCGTTTACTAAAGACCTGCTATATATCAGCCATGCATGCCATTGAATGGAAAATATCCGACGAACTGGTCCCATATGAAGAGGCTCTTGCTTTTATGGAACAACGGGTTGCGGATATACGTTCAGGTGACGCTCAAGAGCTCGTCTGGCTGCTGGAGCATCCTCCGCTTTATACCGCAGGGACAAGTGCAGATGCGGCGGACCTTAAAGCGCCGGATCTTTTCCCGGTTTATAAGGCCGGTCGTGGCGGCCAATATACCTATCATGGTCCGGGCCAACGCGTTGCCTACGTGCTGCTGGACTTAAAAAAGCGTAATTCTGATGTCAGGGCTTTTGTCACCGATCTGGAACGGTGGATCATTGATGTTCTCGCACAGTATCAAATCAAGGGAGAGATGCGTGAGGGGCGTGTCGGTGTCTGGGTGGACCGAGGCTTGTGTGATGACAAAATAGCCGCCATTGGCGTCCGAGTACGCCGTTGGGTGAGTTTTCACGGTATGTCCATTAATGTTGAACCTGACTTAAGCCATTATGCTGGCATCGTCCCCTGCGGGATCACTGAGCATGGCGTGACATCTCTTGTGGATCTTGGTATCCCGGTCAGTCTGCCGGAGTTCGATATGGAACTCCGGAACAGTTTTGAAAAGGTCTTTCTGGAAGGCGGAGCAAAGGGCAGCGTACTGCCCTAAAGTCCTGCTTTATTCAAATTCCAGAATAATGTTATCGACGGCAAGCGTGTCACCGGCTTTGACACTGACGGAGGTCACCACACCATCCTGCTCGGCCCGCAGAATATTCTCCATTTTCATGGCCTCAACCACGGCAAGGGCCTGACCTGCCTTCACCTCTTCCCCCTCTTCTACATGGACGACAACAATCATCCCCGGCATCGGGCACAGCAGATATTTTGACATATCCGGCGCGACCTTCACCGGCATCAATTCCGCAAGCTTGGCGATTTCCGGCCTTTGAACGGCAAAATTCAATACCGCGCCCGCATGAGTCAGTTGAATAATGCCCTTCGACAACTGAAGTTGTGCGATAATCTTCTGGCCGTTGACCTTGGCCTTGACCTGACGCGACCCCGGCGTCCATTTGCTACGAACAGCGATAGTACGATCCACAATGCCGACGTCAATCCCGCCCTTCACATCAGACGCTGTCAGGGCAGTTGATTTTTCCTTGCCTTCGCTGACCACCCAGTCCGCACCTGTTTTCGCAACTACTTTCTTGAGTGCCCGACTATTGGAGCGCATCTGTATTAACGCCGCTATTGAGACGAGCTTCAAATATGTCTCATCATCAAGACTTACCCCGCCAAATCCGTCAGGATATTCCTCGGCGATAAAGCCGGTTGTGATGTTGCCGGAACGAAAGCGCGGATGGGAGCAAACCGCATTCAGGAAATTAATATTATGCGCTATCCCCTTGACCTCATAGGCATCCAGCGCCCGGCCCATTTCATCGATGGCTTCATCACGAGTGTTTCCATACGTCACCAATTTCGCAATCATCGGATCATAAAACATGGTGATTTCAGAACCTTCAGTTACGCCCGTATCTACACGGACATTCTTACCCGTCGGCACCTGATAGCGGCTAAGACGCCCGATGGACGGCAAGAAGCCGCGATAGGGATCTTCCGCATAGAGGCGGCTTTCCACGGCCCAGCCGGTTAAGGTCACATCGTCCTGGGTCATGGTCAATTTCTCACCATTGGCGACCCGGATCATCTGCTCCACTAGATCAACTCCGGTGATCAACTCCGTCACTGGATGCTCCACCTGCAGGCGGGTATTCATTTCCAGGAAATAAAAGCTCCGGTCACTGCCGACAATAAATTCCACTGTCCCAGCAGAATGGTAATCCACTTCGTTTGCCAGCGCGACGGCCTGCTCCCCCATGGCTTTACGTAATTCTTCATCTAGAAACGGGCTCGGCGCTTCTTCAATGACTTTCTGATGGCGGCGCTGAATGGAGCACTCCCGCTCGCCCAAATAAATGCAGTTGCCATGCTTGTCCGCCAGCACCTGAATTTCAATATGACGCGGATCAACAACAAACTTCTCGATAAAAATGCGGTCATCACCGAAACTGCTGATGGCTTCATTCTTGGCGGATTGGAAGCCTTCACGTGCTTCATCGTCGTCATAAGCAACACGCATGCCCTTGCCACCGCCCCCAGCGGAGGCTTTAATCATCACAGGATAGCCAATTTCGCCAGAAATCTTCACGGCATGTTCAGCATCCTCGATCAAATCCATATGCCCCGGAACCGTATTAACACCTGCCCCCAATGCCAGCTTTTTGGAAGCGATTTTATCGCCCATGGAGGCTATGGCCCTCTGGCCCGGCCCAATGAAAGCAATCCCGGCCTCATCCAGCGCATCGGCGAAAGCCTGATTTTCGGATAGGAACCCATAGCCCGGATGCACCGCTTCCGCGCCGGTCTGTTTGCAGGCATCGATAATTTTCTCGATGACCAGATAGCTTTCTGCCGCAGCGGCAGGGCCGATATGAACGGCTTCATCCGCCATTTTCATATGGACCGCGCCGTCATCTGCTTCGGAATAAACCGCAACGGTTTTAATACCCATAGCTTGCGCCGAGCGGATAACCCGGCAGGCGATTTCACCGCGATTGGCGATCAGGATTTTCTTGAACATGTTCTTTTCCCTTTTAATCCAAGCCTAAAGCGGAATATTGCCGTGTTTTTTCCACGGATTTTCGAGCTGTTTGTTTTTCAACATTCGAAGCGATGCAGCTACCCGATGGCGGGTATTATTTGGCATAATCACGTCATCAATAAAACCACGGTTTCCGGCAATAAACGGATTGGCAAATCGCTTTTGATATTCATCAGTACGCTTCTGAATTTTCTCATCATCGCCAATTTCGGATCGGAAAATAATCTCCACGGCGCCTTTGGAGCCCATTACTGCGATTTCCGCAGATGGCCAGGCGTAGTTTACGTCGCCGCGCAAATGCTTTGACGACATCACATCATACGCCCCGCCATAGGCTTTGCGGGTAATCACCGTTACCTTGGGCACTGTCGCCTCGGCATAGGCATAAAGGAGTTTGGCGCCATGCTTGATAATCCCGCCATATTCCTGTGACGTCCCGGGCAGAAAGCCCGGCACATCCACAAGGGTTACAATGGGGATATTAAAACAATCACAGAAGCGGACAAAGCGCGCTGCCTTGCGAGAGCTGTCGATATCAAGGCAGCCCGCCAGGACCATCGGCTGATTAGCAACGATACCGACCGTCTGGCCTTCCATACGGCCAAACCCCGTGAGGATATTCTTGGCAAAATCGGGCTGGATTTCAAAGAAATCACCTTCATCAACGATTTTTTCCACCAGCTCCATCATATCATAAGGCTTATTGGCATTGCTGGGGATCAGGGTATCGAGGGAATGCTCCCGACGGTCAGGGTCATCGAAACTGTCCCGAACCGGTGATCCGTCCTGATTGCTAGCGGGGAGGAAGTCCACAAGACGCCGAACCTCGTTCAAAACCTCAACGTCATTGTCATAGGCGTTGTCGGCGACGGATGATTTGCTGGTATGTGTCCCTGCCCCGCCGAGTTCTTCGGCTGTCACCGTCTCGTTGGTCACTGTCTTGACCACATCGGGACCTGTTACAAACATATAGGAGCTATCACGTACCATAAAAATAAAATCGGTCATGGCCGGCGAATAAACGGCGCCGCCTGCGCAAGGTCCCATGATCACGGAAATCTGCGGCACCACACCTGAGGCCATCACATTACGCTGAAAAACCTCAGCATAGCCTGCGAGGCTGTCGATCCCTTCCTGAATGCGGGCACCGCCAGAATCGTTGATCCCGATGACCGGCGCGCCAACTTGCACGGCCTTGTCCATAATTTTACAGATTTTCTTGGCGTGATACTCAGAGAGCGATCCGCCGAAGACAGTAAAATCCTGGCTGAAGACAAAAACCAGCTTTCCATTGATGGTGCCATGACCGGTAACAACGCCGTCCCCGATAACAGATTCTTTTTCCATGCCGAACTCAGTGCAGCGATGTTCGACGAACATATCCCATTCTTCGAAGGAACCTTCATCCAGCAGCAAGGTGATACGTTCTCGCGCCGACAGCTTGCCCTTTGCATGTTGGCCGTCCACACGGCGCTGGCCGCCGCCCAGGCGCGCCTGAGCCCGCTTTTCTTCCAACTGCTGAATAATGTCCTGCATGTTTCCTCCTCAGGCGATAACGCCGCAAAGTTCTAAAAAACGGACGCTGGCGATCAGACTGTTCTTATTATTCTTCCGTCGCTCAAGCGCTTCCGCATCCTCTCCCCACTCTTCCATTGTGTGGGTTTCGTCAATTTCACTGGCTTCAAATGCCTCTTCCGCCGACATATGACCATCTAAAACCGCCAACGCAATCACAAGCGAACCACAGAGCGCCGTGATATTATAGAGCGGCGCCAATGTCATGTCTTCCTGCTCACTCACGATTTTAGCTATTCTTTGAAGCGCGTCAGAATTCTGGCCGACATGGGAAATATCATTTGTGATTTTAAGTTCCACGTTATGTCGGGTTTCAATCCAGCGCAGGACGGGATCCCAGGCTGCAGATTGCTTCACCACCAGACTTTTAGGATATGTCACGCGATAGCAAACCAAATCCGTGCCGCCATAAGCAACGATGTCATCAATCACTTTCTGCCGTTGGGTTGAGATGCGATCAATGGCCGTTGCTGCGGCCTGCATAAGGGGCATGGACGCCGGGTCGATTTTCTGTGTCTGACTTTCCCATTCTTCCGCAATGGCCTCAGCCAGCGCTTTTGTCGGAATATCCAAAGATGCTTTCGCGGGGGTCTTGATAGGCTGGGCATCCAGCAGAACGCAATAGCCGTCCCCTGATGCCTCAACAGTCACATTTTCAAAAAATCGTTCCATAGAATGACATGCCTTGAGTGCTTAACCAAACAGTCGTTAGGTTTTATACCGACTTCCTCATAAAAAGCAAGCCCTCCCTGTAGTTTTCAGCCCGGATAAACGATTTCCAACACTTCCTCAAACTGATGAATGAGGTGATCAGCGCCATTTGCAAGCAACTCAGGCTCGGAATGGTATCCCCAACTGACCCCAACGGCATGGCATCCGGCATTT
>Ga0315338_1002488_pt1 | contig 18154 bp, 15 predicted proteins | sample ASW8metaG_FD_204518 | JGI IMG/M metagenome (GOLD analysis project Ga0315338, IMG submission 204518) | Ammonia-oxidizing marine archaeal communities from Monterey Bay, California, United States - ASW #8 | ecosystem: Environmental > Aquatic > Marine > Coastal | place: USA: California | collected... | reverse complement strand
CGTTGTCTCACTGCCCTTCTTTGATGAATCGTACTCGGTACCATAGTCATCCCAACCCATCCCTTGAAATGGATCAACGCCAAGTTGGCGCATCACATCAGGAAAATCGACCATAACCCAGTTATCCTGAATTTTACCGTCCACCACTTTCCAAAAATCCATGTACCGAATCTCGACACGTTTGCCCGTCGGGGCGATACCCATGAATTCTCCAGAGTGAGTCGCCTCTTGCCGACCAAACGCAGCCATCCATTGGCCCTGGGCAATTCGCGCCTCATCAATACAGACCTTGTCAGAAAAGGCAGCCTGAAACGGGCGCTGCCAGCCATCCTGAAATGCTTTTAGGTTCTCTTTTACCCCGCAACCTGCATTGCCGAACCAACGAAAATTTTCGTGAAAGAACGAGCCGATACCATCGATCATATGGTCGTTTAGGGCATCAACCATCCCCTCTACGACCTTACAGGTCTCCTCGGTCTTCGAAAGATCATTCTCTTTGGTGAGATTAGCTTGGAGCGGTCTCGCACTCTTCATCTGAATTCTCCCAATTAAGTTTGCCCCAATAATCAGGGTATACGCCAAAATAGAATATCCGATGGGGCTTCGGTTTCTCAAAGGCTTGCGTCAAACATCTGGGCTCAACAGATACAGACCTTACACTCTGCGCGCACCCTCTGCGAGGGAACGAAGTTTCTCGTAGACAATGTCGGGATCGACAGATCCGAAACCTGCAAACGTTCCGAAACCACAGTCCGATCCCGCCATGACCCGATCTGCTCCAACAATACTTACAAAACGTTCAATCCGCTGCCGGATGAGTTCTGGATGCTCTACGAAATTGTTCGTACTGTCGATAACCCCCGGTACCAGAACCTTGTTGTCGGAAATTTCCCGTTTTCGCTCCTTGAAAACCGTCCACTCGTGCGCGTGACGAGGATTAGAGGCTTCGAAAAGAAGATACCTGCAGCGTGTTTTCATTAACACTGGAAACACTTTATCCATGTCTATATCACAAACGTGCGGCCCCTCGTAATTGCCCCAGCAGATATGAACCCGGATGCGATCCTCCGGAATTCCATCAAGCGCCGCGTTGAGAGCTTCAACATGCATCGAGGCTATTCGCAAAAATTCCTGATCGCTCTGATCCGCAAAAATCATGTGGCGAGCAAGTGCCAGATCCGGACAATCGATCTGGAGCAGTAACCCAGCAGTCGTGATCGCCTGGTACTCGTAACGAAGTGCATCGGAGAGCGCCGCAAGATAAGTTTCGTGGTTTGGATAATGACGGTTTGGCAGAAACAACGCCGCGACACCGGGACTCGCCGCATTCATGAATCCGGCAGAGGCTTGGTGTTTTTCGACGGCAGCAAGCAGATGACGGATGTCGGTCTCGAGATCGGTGGAGTCACCCGGTCGGACTTCGTCGATGCAGCATGGTCGGGCATATTCCGGAGTGCCACCCGATCGGGCAATACGCTCTAGGAATCCAGGAAATTGCTTGAGGTCCGCTGGTGCATTGCGAGGGCTATCGCCACCAAATCCCGTATACCGGTCCTTAACATAGGTTGCGTAAGAGATCTTTGAGGTCTCACCATCCGAAACAACATCGATCCCGGATGCAACCTGGCGCTCAACAGTTGCTGCGACTTCTTGGCCCATGGTGGATTCAAACACCGTTCGATCAAAAGGTTCGCCACGCTCTCGGGCAAAAATTAAATCAACAACCCGTTGGCTTCTCGGCAATGAGCCCACATGTGTAGTCCGAATTGAATCACTCATCGGGTATCCTCACCCAGAAATCGGGTCTCGCCTGCCGGATCATCCGTCGCAGTCACGATAAAAAGCTCGGAAACGTCTTCCGACAATGGTTTTACGCCAATTTCTTCTTCCCCAGCTTGTATGAATGCGACATCACCAGACCCTAAAGTCTTACCATTACTCAGCACCACTGACCCTGCATTCGAGATCAACACGACATCCATGTTTGGGACGTACCAAGGAATGCCCTGTCCACGACCCCATTGCACTCGTCGAACCTCGAACCCTGGACGCTCCCCAATCACAGCATTCGAGTTTCTTCCAATTAACTCAGTCTCGCAATAAATTGCGTCATTGGGTCGCGGCGCCACGACTTTTGATTCGTCCGTGATTGTGTTTCGGCTATAGAAGTTGAGCTCATCTCCAGCGACAGGAACCACTGGAAGTAATCCGTCCGGAATTGTTTCACCATTCCGTGTATTGATGAGTTGTCCAGATTCGACCAATATCAATCCGTTGCTACGGGCTTGCTCAAGAACCTCGGGCGCCCATACCACACCACCGCCTGAATCGTCTCCGCCAAGAACTGAGAACATAAATCCGTAGCCATTTTCGTTGGTAGCACTAATCGGAGTTAAATTTTCGAACCCACGGAACATGTGAGTTGGAAGGCTGATGAGATCCCCCGGATCGAGCACCACGTCCCCATCAGCACCTTTTAGGCCCCAGAAAAACCGCCAAGAACCAGTGTGGATAATAAACACTTCTGCAGTTCGGTGACTGTGAAGCGAATTGATACAACCCGCCGGCTGGCCTGCGCCACCAATATTAAAGCCTGGTGTCTCCTGAATGTGGACGTACTGATCCGAGTTCTCAGACACCCCACCACCGATGATGGTGAAGTTCTCCTTGCCTTCAGCCCCGGGATTATAGGTATCAACGAAAGCGGTTCGACATGGAACAAGCTCGTTGAATCTCACATGTTGTACTTTTCGCTTCATCAGATTAACTCATTTCTTTCGGTTATCTTTTTAAATCGGTGTCACGGCTCGTGATATCCTGCTCGGAACGCGACCCTCTCATACGGCTTCCTCTGTCATATTACTGAGTGCCTGTTTATTTCGTGCCATTTCCAACATGGTGTCATCCTTTCACTGCACCCTGAGTAAGCCCAGCCACAATCTGTCTCTGGAAAAACATCACCAGGAAAAACAGTGGTACAGTGGCTGATACCACGGCAGCAACAGCAAACATGATCTGCCCTTCGTTGTAGGTCGACCCGAGAAAGGCAGCGATAGCCGGGACCATAGTGCGGTTTTCCTCACTCAAGAGCATTGAGGTCACGGCAAAGTCATTGTAGGCGAGAAGGAAGCTGAAGAGCCCAGTCGTGATAACGCCTGGCCACATCACAGGTACGATTACATGCCTGAATGCCTGGAATTGGGTGCAGCCGTCGACTCTAGCGCTTTCGTCTAGTTCCTTCGGGATGTTCTGGAAGAAGGAGTGCAGCATCCAGAGAGTGAACGGTTGATTGATGGCCACGAGTACAATGATGGTCGTCGGCAGAATGCCCCAGACGTTCCATTCAAAGAACGGCAGCATGTAACCTGATACAAGTGTGATCGGGGGCATGGCACGGAAAATCAAAGCAATGATCAGGAGCCAGAATGTGTAGCGATAGCCGGAGCGAGACAACGCGTAACCACCAAGGGTTCCGATGGTCAGCGACGAGCAGACCACGAAGAAACAGACGATCCCAGTATTGATGACCGAGCGCCAGAACTCTCCCTGGATCCAGGCACCTTCATAACCAGCCATAGTGAACGGCGTGCCATAGGTCATTTCTGTCCGTCTACCGAAAATAGCATTTGTCCAGTCGGCGATGGAGAAGAAATCTAGCTCCACCTTGAACGACCCCCAGAACGTCCAGAGGAACGGAAAGGCAGCCGCTATCAGCCATACAATGATGAAGCCGTAGGTCAGAAGACGAAGTCCGAATGGTTGTCTATTGACGCCAGAAGCCATTATTTCTTGTCTCTGAAATCACGCCATGTCCGGACAAGAACCGGCGACAAAAGGATAGTGACCCCGATGATGGTCAACACTGAACTCGTGGCCGCGGCTGAAAACTGCCGTGTTTCGCCACCGAGGTCATTGAAGATAATCCAACTAAGCGATGTCGCGTGCGCTTCGGCATTAAAGCCGACAATGGGTTCGAACACCCTGAAATTGTCCATCAACTGGATAAGCGCAACGAAGGTCACCAGCGGCATCAGATGCGGGACGACCACGTAGCGGACCTGCTGCCAGCGGGTCGCACCGTCGATACGCGCGGCCTCGATCTGTTCCATTGGAAGGGTCTGCAGACCGGCATAAAATACAACGAAAGCAAAAGGTGCAGCGTGCCAGACGCCATAAACGACTAGTGAAACCCACATCAGGCCGGTCGAGGCTTTGAGAGAGAAACTTGGATCGCCCACCAGGTAGACAAGCGCATCTCCAAGAATCCCGCGGCTGTCAATCATCCAGAACAGGATCAACGAACCGATCAGGGGTGTCACCGTGAACGGTAGGAGCGAAAAGAAAATCACGAGACCCTTCAGGTGCCGGTGAAGTGAATTCACTGAAAATGCGATTACGAGACCCAGGATTACCATCAGCGGCGTTACGATGAAGGTAAAGGTCAGCGTGAAGGCCATGGCCCGGTAAAACGGCAGGTTCCTGAGACTGGTCCAGAATTCATCAAGACCGTCGCTCTTGCGCCAGGCCTCCGAAACTTCGGCCAAGGCCAGGTGCCCACGATCGAGATAAATGTCGAGCCCCACTAATTGCCCCAATGGCTCGGCTTCCCGCAGTTCGCGCGTGGCCTCCTGATCAATGGTGGTTTCTAAAATGCAGCCGGATAGAGGTGTACAGGTCTCAACCTCAACGAGAACTGCTCCGTGAGGTGTGTGTAGCGACTGAAGGACAACCGACACGATCGGCGCCGCGATGAACAGCAGCATCGCCAAACCTGTCGGCAGGAAAAACCAAAAAAACGTGCGGTGTCGCATGCCCGGCTGCTTTGGAAACTGGGTCGATGCCGGAGAGGGAGGCCCCTCTCCGGCATATTCAGTAGCTTACTAGAGGTAACCCTTTTCCTTGGCAGCAGCAATGTAAGCTGCCTCGACATCGGACAGCGCCTGGTCAGCGCTTTCTTTACCCTGCATGAAATCGGTAAGTTCAGCACCGAGTGCTGTGTGTAACAAGCCCTGGTAAGGTAACATTGGGTAAGGGATAGTGCCAGCATTGGCCGCTGCGAACACACCCTGTGCAGCATCGGTCGGCTCGTAACCATCGATCAACCATACGGCCAGAGGGGATGTCTCGGCGTTCAACATTTCCGGTCGGATCGAGTGGGTCATTGCGATGAAGGTTGCCTCAGCCTCTGCGTCGCTGACATTCTTGGCGACGGTCCAACCATCCCACCACAAAGTTGAAGCCGGGATCGAACCGCCCCCAACGGTCATCGGACCGGCGATTGCATAGCCATTTCTGACTTCTTCCGGAACACCGTCAACCGTAACAAGCGTAGCAGCACGGCTGCCCCACATGTTCATGAGTGCGACGTTACCTGCACGGAATTCGGCGTTGGTCGCGTTGGAATCATGGGTCAGGAAGTCGGGGTTCATGTATTCCGAGAGAGCCTTCATCATATTGAGAGCGTTGGCGCCGGCTTCTGAATTCACATTTGGTTCAGCCGAACCGGCTTTAAAGTGCGATCCGCCGTAGCCGAGGAACATGTTGTTAAATTCCTGCGCAAGGTTCCAGCCGGCTTTGTAGGCGCCACCAACTGGGTTTTGCTTAATTCCCTTTTCACGAATCATCTTGGCAGCGGCTAGCATGTCCTCATAGGTTTTCGGTGGCCCGACACCAATCTCCTCAAGAACATCAGCGCGATAGACGAGATGCTGGGCGTTCGCCATGAAGGCAACGGCCATCACCTTGCCACCAATCGTGATCAGTTGGTTTTTCTTCAAACGCTGCCCGTGTTTGGCTACCAGATCATCCAGCGACCGGATCACGTCTTCGTTCATTAACGCCACGATCGACGAGTTTGCGATGATCGCTGAAGTGTATTCGGCCGGGTTGCCCTGCATGCCAGGGACGTTGATCTTCTGGTGGTCTGCGGTCAGGTTTGTGGTGACTTCAGCACCGGAGCATTCCTGCGCATTGGCGCCAACGGTTTGAATCGCCGGAAATTCATTGCCCACGATGCTGACACGAGCACCGATCTCACAGGCGAACGCTGCGCTGCTCGCCAGAAGCGACGCCGCGCCGGCTAGAGCTAGTTTTTTTAGAAACATCTCTTCCTCCTAATTTCTCAAATTAGATGCGTCTTGTAATCACGCACCGTGGTGATTCCCCAGTCAATAAATCCGGGGATGGTTGACAAGAGGTATTACCCTCCAACTCGCACGCCTGATCATCCAACAAGCAGGCGGCAAACTTCAGATCGAATTCGATAATGCCACTCATGGCTGATCGACCAAAATTCGTTTTCCATCTTTAGCATCAAAAAAATGACAATTCTCCGGCAATATCTTAAATCCGATCGGGTCTCCGATCCCAGCGCGAAAGTCTTTCCCAGCTTTGCCGCTCACGAACGCATCGCCACACCGCACGTTGATTTGAGTCGCGTCACCGAGCAATTCCATGCTGTATACCGGTGCTGATAATTCAGCGGCGTCCTTGACAACCTCTACGTCCTCGGCCCGAAAACCCATGACTACTATTCCATCCGCCCCCTCGACACCTCCAACCGTGACCTGTTCACCGCGAAACGTACCCCGCTCGATCTCACCGGGCACGAGATTCATCGAAGGAGATCCAATAAAACCCGCGACAAACGTATTTGCGGGTTGATCGTAGATCTCAGTCGGCGTACCCAACTGCTGGATTTCTCCTTCTGACATCACCACCACACGATCTGCCAAAGTCATGGCTTCGATCTGGTCATGAGTTACGTAGATGGTTGTGACGCCAAGCTCATGCTGCAAATTCTTGATCTGCGCCCGGGTTGAGACCCGTAACTTGGCATCCAAATTGGATAACGGCTCGTCCATCAAAAATATAGTCGGCCTACGAACAATCGATCTTGCCAGCGCCACTCTTTGGCGCTGTCCACCCGAGAGTTCTTTCGGCAATCGATCGAGTAGATCGCCTAGTTCGACCATTTGAGCAGCACTGTTAATCATTTCGTCATGCTTCTCTTTGGGTACCTTTCGAACCTTTAGCGGAAATCGGATGTTCTCGCGTACAGTCATAGTGGGATACAGCCCGTAGTTCTGAAACACCATCGCAATATCACGATCCTTAGGCTCAAGTTCGTTGATGCGTCGACCACCCATAGATATTTCGCCCGCAGTCGGTTCCTCGAGCCCTGCCACCAAACGCATGGTGGTGGTCTTGCCGCAGCCGGAAGGGCCAAGAAGCACAATGAATTCTTTGTCTTCAATATCCAAATTGAAATTCCGGACGCCGACTACATCGCCCCACTGCTTAGTCAAATTTCGTAGTTGAAGTTGAGCCATAGATTTCCCTGACAGCTAGTTTCGCATACGTATGCAAAACCTTGCACAAAGTGTAGAATAGATCGTCTAGGTGTGCAATAGCGCTTCTTCACTGAAAACCCAATTCACGTAAGCTGTTTGACGCCCAAATTCCGCATTTGCTGAGCTATGAAACGCTACCAAGAACACAAAGCGCTGATTCTGAAATATTATCGAGAACTCGAAGACGCCAACGCAAACAACGTCGGGAAAGTTATCCAGACCTACGCCTCCCCAGACATCGACTGGTATGGCGTCTACCCGTTTAACAAACAGCGAGGCAGTGAAGCAATTACGGAAGCCTTCTGGCGACCTTTTCTATCCGCATGGTCCCATGTACAGCGTCGACAGGATATATTTTTTGCTGGCACCAGCGATATCGATGACACCGACTGGGTAATCAGCATGGGACACTTCATGGGCCTTTTTGACAGTAACTGGCTTGGCTTTCCCGCCAGTCGAAAGATGGCATTTCTTCGCTATGCCGATTTCAATTGCATTCAAAATGGCAGATTGGTACGCAGCGGTTTTTTCTGTGATCTTATTGGAGTTATGCATCAGTTGGGCATCCATCCCCTTCCACCACAGACCGGCGCCTCGTTGATCTACCCTGGACCTAAAACCCATGACGGACTGTTATTAGAGCCACAAGATTCCAACGAATCCTCGAAAACCCTCAAGCTGGTTAACCAAATGTGCCAGGATCTGGACGACCTCAATAAAAGCGGTGATGACTATCCGCCCCCGTCATTGCTCGCGAGAACGTGGCATGAAGACATGATCTGGTACGGCCCCGCTGGAATTGGAGCCACTTATACCATTCCCCGTTACCAGGAACAGCATCAATACCCCTTTAGAGCTGGTCTCAAGGATAAAGTTTTCAATGATCACATCTGCCGTTTAGCCGAGGGAAACTATGCAGGTTTCTTTGGCTGGCCCAACTTAACCAATACAGCCGCTGGAGGATTTCTTGGACTGCCGGCCAGTGACACTCCAGCCGACATGCGGGTTGTGGATATCTATCGCCGAGAAGGAAACAAACTGGCGGAAAACTGGGTTTTTATCGATCTCCCCTGGTGGTTACAGCAACAAGGAATCGATATTCTTGAACGTACGCGGAAACTCACCCAATCATAAGTCATTCTGACAGTTGGCAACGTCTAATTAACTCGTCACAACTCCGGCGGAATTCGAGCTGAATTTCGCACCACCAAATCGCCCGGCAATACGTACGATTCCGATTCCACCTGATCTGCCCGAATCTGTCGCAGCAATGTTTGTACTGCAATCTGAATCATGGAAGAGAACTGTTGCTCCACGGTAGTCAAGCTGTATGCTGCCCAAGCGGCTTGAGGGATATTGTCATACCCAACTACTGATATGTCATCAGAGATCTTTATGTCGTATTGGTTACGCAAAGTATCAATGACTGAAATTGCCATCGCATCGCTAGCAACAAAAATCGCATCTGGCACTTCGCTGCCTGACATGAGACGTCGAGTCGCATTACCAGCCTCCTCAAAATCGTAATTGCCTACTTCCTTTTGCCAGCACTCGACATTTTGTTCATCGAGTGCCGACAGAAATCCAGCCTCACGATCCCGATTGGTCGAAGACTGCTCTTGACCTGCTATGTAAGCGATTCTTTTGTGACCACCTAGCAGTAAAAAGCGACCAACTCGTTGGCCACCAGCAAAATTATCCGAACTGACCGTACTAGCACGGGTACCAGGAATAATGCGATTAAACAACACAACTGGGATGCCGAGTTCCGCACACTCTTCAGCTAATCCTGAGGACAAGGTGACTGACGCCATTAGGACTCCTTGCACCTGATACTGCAGCATCTCCTGTAATATTTGATCAGCATCCCCTGCATCAGTCATAAAGAGCAGCACATGAAATCCTTCCTGTTGCAGCTGCTTTGACAAACTTTCCAGCACATCCAAATACAGTGGGTTATCAAGATGGGCGACAACAACGGCGATAACTCGAGACTGCTGTGTTACCAGCGTGCGAGCAATGGCATTGGGACGGTAGCTGAGTGTTTTTGCTGCTGCTAGCACCTTGGCGCGAGTCTTATCCGAAACACTCGCGCCCGGGGTGAAAGTGCGACTGACTGCAGACTGCGACACCTTTGCCAATTTTGCTACATCCTCTGACGTAATATTTTTCTGTACCATAGACCGAACTCAGCTATCCATTCATCCGCAGTACCCGACCTAATACCATCCGGTCGTATTTAGATTGGCAGGTTCATTCATCCTCATCATTCAAGTTTCTGCTGTTTTCAATTGGATGATTCAATTGAACTAAGGCTAATTTGCAAACGCATGCATAATAACTAGGGCCAAAAGGCAATTACAAGACAATTCACGTATCTCCAGTAATTTTCGGAACTATAGGTAAGTCCGACAGCGCATCATTGATAGCGGGTTCTTGGATAGACCTTGTTAACCGCACCGAAACCGATGGATCGTTCCACTGAAAACTGGGATCGATCTCAGTCGGACTAGGGGTTCCTTTTCGATCAGATCACTGTGCCCAGAATGTGACCGAAATCTGTCCACTCCAGTCTATTCCAGTCACATACACGCGGGATCGGTGTGCGTATGTGATTGATATTTCGTTAGTTACAGTAGAAAGCACTGCCTTCACACGGCAGGGGTCGCTGGTTCAAATCCAGCCGCGCCCACCATTTTCCACTGCTTTTAGGCCATTTTCACCGGCCCCTTTCTGCTCCGAATTTGTCGTGTGCTGAAAATTTGATGCTAGCCACTGCATCATGCAGGTGATCTGGCGCAAAATGCGCATACAGTTGGGAGAAAGAGCTGATCCATATCTATTCACTAAATCTTAGGTTAAACAAATCGTAGAATTGTTTTTTTGGAGAAACATTTTCAAACGGATTTGGTTACAAAGTTGACTAATGAAATGAATTACATTGGGCACGCATCTCACCGGCCAGTCTCGACTAGGTGGCCTACCCAATTTTTCCAAGTAGGAAGTGGTCGAGGGCATGCTCTCCACAATGCAACACTCAAACAACCAACCGCAACCACAGCAAGGAGTAACCCATGACTTCGATCCAAAGCAACCGAACTAATCGGCCCGCAAAGCTTGGACTCATGATACCGCACACGGAGAAGAAGGCTACCGGTATGCGCCGCTGGGCAGAGATCCGTGAAGTGGCGGAAATCGCCGAAGATATCGGATTTGATTCACTGTGGGTCGTCGATCACCTTCTTTTTGATCTTCAAGATAACGACCCACCAAAAGGCGTTTGGGAATGCTGGTCGCTGCTGTCTGCCCTAGCTGCCTCCACAAAGACGGTTGAACTTGGCACGCTCGTGCTAGGTATGGGTTACAGAAATCCAGCTTTGCTAGCGAAGATGGCAGACACTGTCGATGAAATCAGTGGAGGACGGTTAATTCTGGGCGTAGGTGCGGGCTACCACAAGTTTGAATACGACGCTTTCGGCTATCCGTTTGACTATAAATACAGCCGCTTCGCTGAAGGCATCGAGATTCTACACGGGCTACTAAAGAACGGGCACATAGACTTCCAAGGTAAGTTCTATAGCGCCCGCGAGTGCGAGCTGAAGCCACGTGGCCCGAGATCAGAAGGTCCACCAATCCTGATCGGTAGCAAGGGACACAAGATGCTAAGACTCGTGGGTCGGTATGCCGATATGTGGAATGGTTTCTGGGATGACCTCGGCAACAGTCCACAGGGACTGATCGCAACGCGTCCCCTGGTCGATGATGCGTGCGAAGAGGTGGGGCGGGATCCGGCAACGCTGGCTCGTACTGTTGGTGTGTTGATCGCGGAAGATGGTGCCGATCCTTGGTGGGATATAGCACCAATCGACAACATTCCAGCCACGATGGGCGCGCCTGTACTAAAACCATTGAACGGTACACCAGCCGATGTCGCGAGCGTCCTTCGAATGTACGTTGACGAAGGTGTATCTACTATTCAGATTCACTTAGACGGGGTTACGCCCAAAACCATCGAAAAACTGGTGCCAGTCATCGAGGCATTCGACGCGAATTGAATCACTCAATTCGTATACACACACCACGGAGAATCAGTGGCCGTTGCGCGCCTGGTCGCTTCGACCACAGGCCCCTTGCCCAACACGTCGAAAACACAACCCGGCTGGCAGGTGTGTCACATCTGGTATCCGAACTAGTCATCCGTAAATTCAGGGTGGTCTTGAGCCATGCTTGCATTTCACTGCTCCTACCGACAGATTCTAGAGTCCCATGTGTATTAGGCCGATAGCCTTTAGAGGCTTCAACAAGCCCCAACTCAAGAATCAAGAAATGCGAGAGATGCCTTGAGTTCCTTTTCCGCCTCTGCACTTAGCGGACGTAATGGCCGTCGTACGCCCCCTCCATCAAACCCACGAATCCGACACGCGGATTTCACCGCCGGGTTGTAATCCCCATGCCAGATAAAAAGCAATGAAGGTATCATGCGCATCCAAAGTTCCAGCGCAGCCGTATAATCCCCCGCAGCCACAAATTCATAAAGTCGAACCGCTTCGCGAGGCATATAGTTTGCACCGCCCCAAATCGCACCAACTGCCCCAGCCATGAGGGCAAACACCGTGGTGGTATCGCATCCATTTAGGACCTGACCACCGGTCTGAAGGAATGCCTGGTGGACAGACAAGTCACCCGCACTGTCTTTGATGTAATTGAAATGTTCCAGTGTGTTCAGTCGTTTATACAGCGGCACAGAAACAGACAGCCCCGTTGTCTGGGGAATATTGTATCCAACAATATCAATTCTGATTTCACTATCAATATCGGCATAAAATCGAAAAAGTCCTTCATCATCGGCTGGGCCTTCAAGGTAAGGCGGCAAGATCATCAGTGCATCAGCACCAGCGCCCTCTGAATGTTTCGATCTACGAATAACTTCATTAACATTCAAAGCGGAGGTCTGGCAGATGCTGTTACACCGCCCGTCAATGCGACGAATACCAGTTTCATAAAGTTGATTGCACTCGTCTTCTGTCAGATAGGGATGCTGACCCGTCCCTGCGCCAAGAACCAGACCATGAACGCCTGCATCGATATAAATATCAATGAGTTCTTCCCATCGCTCGTAATCGACAGCGCCCATATCATCAAAGGGCGTCTGCATCGCCAAATTAATACCGTTTAGTTCAGCCATATTATTTCCCTCTCCTAACTCTGTTCCATTATAGATTCAGAGGTATCTTTCATACGCCACCCTCTTTAGTTTTGATCCACTCATTAGTGACCACAATATATTTCACCAGATTCTTCACGTTTCAGTTCTTCCATGAGGTCGTCCACCTGGCCCAAGGCGTACACCGGGACGCAGATTGTGGTAGGTGATATTGTCAAGGCGACACGGGTGCGCACCGGGAGCTTCGGCCACTAGGACCCTGCCCGCAATGGGTTCAAAATCGGCCCGGAAGTGAACACTGCTTTTGACCACGACGATGCGTTGTTCCGCTGGATCAATGCCTATATGCTTAAAGATCGCCTGATCTAGACACTGGCACCGCACGGAGCCAATAACGATACGGACGTCGGCAGGTGTATCCAGTACGCGAAGCACCGCCATGGGGCCCAAGCTAGCGGTAAAACCGTTGAACATTGTACCGGTAAAAGGAAATTCACCATTACTGAGAGCCTCGACGCAGAAGCGGCCCTCAAAGGAACACTGTTCACTCTGACCGGACTTACCACCTAAGGAAGCCATGAACTCTGCACCCATACCCATTTTATGAGATTTAGCCGCTACTTCGGCGTCATCCAGCAGTGCTAACACGGCACCCTGAGCGTTCCCCCGCACCAGCGCACTCAAGAGACCCGTGGTGTCCGAGGACGCGCCTGCCCCCGAATTGTCCTGGGCATCAGCAATAACTACGGGCTTGTGTCCCGGATAGGCCATGGCATCTGCAACCGCAGATTCTGGTGATTGAAGACCATCATTAAAAATGTCTTCGGCGTCTATAAAAGACTGAAGCAACGTGTCAGCTACACTATCAGCTTCTTCCTGTGACCCAGCATAGGCAACCACGGAGGGCCCGGAATGAAAGATATCAGCCGGGGGAAAACCCATCGCGATATCAGCCGTACAAAAGCTCTCACCAACCAGTTGATCCAAGCTCGCGTAGAGCGATCGGCATGGTTCTGATCCCGTATGCTGGGCGGTCAACGGAACCAGAAACGGCGCCTGCCGAAAGGCCTTGAACAATGGCCCTGCTGTCAATAATCGCTCTAAGGACCCGAAAGCTTTTGCACCAGTTTCCACCAAATCAATATGGGGATAGGTGCGAAAAATGTTGATTGAGGACGCATGTTTCATAATCTCAGGCGTCACGTTCGCGTGGAAATCAAAACTCACAACTATAGGTAGATCGGGACCCGTCAGATCACGTATACGACGAAGAAGTTCGCCCTCACCATCTTCGTGCTTCTGCGTGACCATAGCCCCGTGCAGTTCCATATAAATGCCATCCAGATCACCAGCGACCCCGATATCGTTCACAATCATGTCAGCAATCCGCTCAAATGCATCAGTCGTAACATAGGACGACGGTTCTGCCGCACACCAGAGCACTGGAATAATCTCGTAACCACCCGATGCCATCGCCGCGTCCACAAATCCAGTAAGAGAAGCATGAACTCCCGATAAAGCGTGTATGACCTCGTCGCCACGAACCAGTCCGGGCCAAGCATCCGCCTTTTCAAATTCTTCGTAAGTGGCAAGAGTCGATGCGAATGTATTTGTTTCGTGTTGAAAACCGGCAACAGCAATACGTTTCATAGGTCAGTGGCTCCGAATTTACTTAACTGATTGTTTATTTTTGACCGCATGCTCGCTCGCAGGTCCCTCACGTAGAAGCGCACCAACCCGCGTCTTGAGCAGATTGTCCAGCCAGTCCGGATCCATTTCGGGTACCGAAGCCAACAGTAGTTCCGTGTACTCATGATGCGGCGGGGCCAGCACCTCTTCGCGGGTGCCATACTCCACCACCCGACCCTGTAGCATCACCACAATTTCATCGGATATTGCCTTCACCGTGGCGAGATCATGAGTAATAAATAAATAGGACATGCTAAGTTCATTTTGCAGGCGTTGAAGCAACTTCAAAATATCCTCAGCGACTAGTTGATCCAGCGCCGAGGTCACCTCATCACAAATAATCAGATTTGGTTCCGCAGCTAACGCCTTGGCGATACACACGCGTTGCTTTTCGCCACCTGACAGTTCTGACGGAAAGCGATTTACATAACGCTCTGGAAGTTCGATCTGCTCCATCAATTGGGAGACCCGTTGGCGCTTCTCTTCTCCCCGCATGCCGAAATAGAATTCCAGTGGCCGCCCCAATACCTGCTTTATCTTCTGGCGTGGGTTCAACGCCACGTCGGGCATCTGAATGATCATTTGCACACGGCGCAACATCTCCCTGTCACGATCGCTAAACTTTGCCGGTAATTCCTGGCCATCGAACTCAATGGTACCCGTAATCGGCGGCAGCAAGCCTGTTATAACCCGTGCCAGAGTACTTTTGCCACTGCCTGATTCGCCGACTACTGCGATCGTCTTACCGCGGGTTACAGTCACGTTGACATCCTGCAAAACCGGAACCCGGTTGGCATAAGCCGCCGTCACATTATTGACCTTGAGCAATGACTTGCTCTCTCCAGCATGCTTGATTTTTTCTGTCTGGCCCTTTCGCACTGACAACAGTGCACGGGTGTAGTCCTGCTTGGGGTTGGCCAGCATCTCCCGCGTGCCGCCTTCTTCTACCAACTGGCCATATCGCAGTACCATAATGCGGTCTGCAATCTGTGAAACCACGGCCAAATCATGGGTGATGTAAATAGCAGCTGAATTAAGCTCTCTAATGGCATCTTTGATAGTCGCCAACACTTCAATCTGGGTCGTCACGTCGAGCGCTGTCGTTGGCTCATCGAAAATGATCAGATCCGGCTTGCAGGCCATCGCCATGGCAACCATGGCGCGTTGGAGTTGGCCACCAGAGACCTGGTGCGGATAGCGGTCACCGATGTTATCCGGATCGGGCAAGTCGAACCGACTGTACAGATCACGTGCACCTTTTTCCGCCTCGGCCCGTGACATGATACCGTGCTTAACTGGTGCTTCGGCGTACTGATTAATTATGTGGTGGGCCGGATTAAATGAGGCCGCTGCACTTTGTGCCACATAGGAAATGCGTACGCCGCGGATGGAACGCATTTGGTCGTCCGTCGCGGTAGTGAGTTCCAAATCGTCGAACTTGATACTACCACTGACGATGCGGCAACCGTCCCGACAATAAGCCATACTGGCAATGCCTATGGTGGATTTCCCAGCCCCAGACTCGCCGATGAGCCCCAGAACCTCACCACGATCGACGTGAACATCAACGCCCTGAACAATATCGCCCCATTGCTCTTCCTGAAAGCCTTCGATGACCAAATTGTTCATGGTCAGTAAGCGCGACATCAAATAATTCCTATGGGACTTAATCGTTAATATTCTTCGCGAAGACCGGCTGCCTTACGCAAGAACCAGTCCACTACCAGATTGATACCAATCGTCAGAAATGCAATGGCCGCGGCAGGAATTAGGGGGTTGTAAACACCGAAGCTGATAGCTACTGAATTCTCCTGCACCATGCTGCCCCAGTCAGCCGTTGGTGGTTGCAGACCTAACCCCAAAAAACTGAGCGCACTAATAAACAAAAACACAAAGCAAAATCGCAGGCCAAATTCAGCTACCAGCGGGGGCAGCGTATTGGGTAAGATTTCACGCCACATAACCCACATTATTCCTTCACCTCGCAAGCGTGCCCCCTCCACGTACTCCATCACCGTGATATCCATGGCGACAGCCCGCGACAGACGAAAGACCCGCGTGGTATCAAGTAGCGCAATGACTACGATCAGCACCGGTATCGAGGTGCCGGCCACCGACAGAACGATCAAAGCGAAGATGAGAGTCGGGAAAGCCATCAAGATATCGACCGCACGGCTAACGACCTGATCAACCCACCCGCGCATAGTAGCCGCCAGAAAACCGAACGCCATGCCTACGATGAATGATAGCCCCGTGATGATCAAAGCAAGACTGATGGTATTGCGGGCACCGTACAAAAGCCGGGTGAGCAGATCGCGGCCAATATGATCAGTGCCAAGCCAAGACTTACCACTCATACGGCCATCATTCAACTGCGCCCAACACGCACCATTACTCTTAACCGCTTCTGCGGAACAATCCGTGGCCCAGATGCCAGGTTCCCATACCTTGCCGACTATCTCGGTTTCCGTAAACGGTGTGAGCACCGGTGCAAAGGCCAGGGCAAACAGATTAATAGCTATAATTAGGAACCCCATTTGGGCGCTCCACGGGGCTTTCAAGAATGCCTTTGCGACGTTAGTGATTGTTATGGCCTCATCACGTAGGATGCCGCAGACGCGGATTAGCAAGAATAGAAAGAATGTCTGCGGTTAAATTCAACATCACATAAGTGCTGGCAAATATTAGTCCGCACGCTTGCACCACTGGCAGGTCGCGTTTGGATACAGAATCGACCAAAAGTTGCCCTAAACCTGGATAAACGAACACCACCTCGACCACCACCACGCCCACAACCAGATACGCCAGATTTATGACGATTACATTGATAATCGGGGCCAGTGCGTTGGGCAGTGCGTGATACATGATTACCCAAGAACGTTTCATTCCCTTGAGTTGTGCAGTCTCAATATATGGTCTAGTCAACACATTAATGATAGCCGCCCGGGTCAGGCGCATCATATGCGCAACCACCACCAGGACCAGAGTCATTACAGGCAGGACCACGGCATAAAGTCGGTCCCAGAATCCAAAGTCGGGTGAAACATAAGCCATGCTTGGGAAGACATTGAACTCTACTGACAAGAAGACAATAAGAATATAAGCGACAAGAAACTCAGGTACCGAGATTGTCGTAAGGGTGGTCATGGTGATTATCTTGTCGAACAGAGATTCTCGATACAGCGCCGCCAACATACCCAGAACAATTGAAATCGGGACGGCGATAATGGCAGCGCACGATGCCAGAAACAGCGTATTGGACAGGCGCGTACCAATAAGATCGGCAACCTCCCGATTATTAACCAATGATGTCCCCAAATCCCATTGCACAATATCGCCTAGCCAGACGAAATAACGCACATGTAATGGTCGATCCAAACCCAGTTCAAGTCGAATTGCGGCGAGGGCTTCCGTCGTTGCATGCTGCCCTAGAATCGCCTGAGCTAAGTCGCCGGGCAACATTTCCACGCCGAGTGTAATTAGTACCGAAATGACAAATAGCGTCAGTAGGCCAAAGGCCAGGCGCTTTAGAATGAGTACTCGTAAACTATCTTTCATTAAACACGGGACACTCAGATATCAGATTGGTTGAAAATTCTACTCTTCACCTAGAAGACGTGTCTAAGATCTGGGAAAAGAACCTCCATGCCGAGGCCGAAACGTGCTTAGTGACCAGCCGTCGTACCACCATCGATCGGTAGCGCGACACCCGTAACGAATCGTGCCTCCTGTGAGGCCAAATACAGGACTCCGAAAGCAATTTCGGCAGGTGTTGTAATCCGCTTCAGGGGGGCATAGTCAATCATCTTCTGCCATGCAGCGTCCGGGTCAGGTTTCCGTTTAACAGAGAGGCGGATCATGTCGGTATCCACGTATCCTGGACATATGCAATTGACCCGTACATCCGGCGCAATTTCTAAGGCCATGGCCTTGGTCATGTTAACAACTC
>Ga0315338_1002487_pt1 | contig 18158 bp, 19 predicted proteins | sample ASW8metaG_FD_204518 | JGI IMG/M metagenome (GOLD analysis project Ga0315338, IMG submission 204518) | Ammonia-oxidizing marine archaeal communities from Monterey Bay, California, United States - ASW #8 | ecosystem: Environmental > Aquatic > Marine > Coastal | place: USA: California | collected... | reverse complement strand
AGCACCGCAGAACGTACACTAAGCATTCCGTGACCCGGCTCATCAAGGTGGTAAGGTCGAAGGGTCTCTCAGGGATCGACAAGCGTTCGTCTGGGTGGCGAGCTGTTCAGGAATTCCGTGAGAACCTTATCGCTGACCTTGGCGGTATCAACGAACTTAGTACCCAGCAGTTGGCCCTCGTTGATTTGTCGGCGCGGTCCTGGCTCTTCTTGAACGAGATCGACGGCTTCCTGCTCAAGCAAGAACGGCTCGTCGTTGGTAGGGGGCGTACCCAGACGATCCTGCCGGTATTACAGCAGCGACAAGGGATCGCGAGTACGTTTGAATCGACGCTCGCGCGGCTTGGGCTGTCGAGACGTACAGCTCGCGAGATGAGCGTGAGCGATTACATCGAGTCCAAGGCAGAGAAGACTCGGCACTCGACGTAGGTCCCACATCGCCGTCCACGCGAACCTTCAACCTTCAAACTACCGATCGCCATCGGCGATCCTCGGGTCGTGCAAAATCGCCCAAATGTATGCCGATCCTCGGACGTCGTCGCGAATCTGCCCAGGACCGGTTGTCGGCACGAACGCCAGCGCTTTCCGGAGGTCCGACAGCGCAATGGCATAGTCCGTTCTTGTCGTGCGCAATATCTCCCCTTCAACCGAGTACGTGAATGGAAGCCCGCGCTTTGTTTGAAATGGTTCTCCGGCGAACCGGCGTACTCTTGCGATCTTGTCCTCTACGTCCCGGTCAGCCTTTGGTTATCACGCTCCTTCCTTCAGCTTCGTCGCTCGCTCGACTGCCGAACATCGACGCGTGTCAGTAGCCAATAACCACTAGGCTATAGGGTAACGACATCCTGGAGTGACCGTAGACGGCGTCCGCAAGATTGACCGTGTTCTCATAGTCCCGGCTCACGTGCCGTGAGCCCGAAGAGTTGTATTTGTAGGCGTTCGACACCGCCAAGTAAAGGAACTCGACGTCAACCATGACCGACGCTTGAATCAGATCGCGGTAAACGGCGTTTCCCATCCAAGCTCGCCCAGCTTCAACTTCAAGGCCGCACTTCCAATCCCCGTGATATGCGTCAATCTCATACCTCAAGGTCGGCGCGCCCCCCTCGCCGAAGAAGACCGGGCGCTCGATCTTTTCGCGTTTCTTCTTGCCTGCTTCAACTTCGAAGCCCAGTGCGCGTAGGTCGTCGCCGAGCACCTTGAGAACTGCGTCGCTCGTGAGGCCCTTGTCGAGCTTCTCGGTCGAAATAAGGGGCTCGTGTTTCCGAAATACCGAGACCACACCGTCGGTGAAACTTGGCGGTGGCACGGTTCGCGGAAAGGTCGAGAAGCGAATTCTGGATTTCGTCATTATGAAAGATCCTATATCAAGGTGCATCTGGGATTACGCCCGAACCGGCAGTAGCCCCACCACTATCTGATGCAAATACATAAAATATATTCCAAAGCAGTATTCATGTAACTGCCTTATTTGCAACATCTTAAACTTGACACGCGCGATATACTTGAAATTGACCCTGGGGGAAAGGGTCGCTGGAATTCTATGGCGGCAACGTCTAGAACTCGTAATCTCGGGTGATGCCGGGAGCGCCTGCAAAGTCTGGTCGCGTGTTAGAGCGACAGAGCCAACAGGCACATCGAGCCCAAAGCCAGCAAAGAGGGTTTGCCCGTAACCAACTACGGGTGGCGGTCGAGCGCGATAGCAAAGTGACTCGGCTTGGGTTCTAACCCCAGGAGCTTCCGGGGGGCACGCGATCCGCTTCCCGGGAAAGTCATCTAGCTCCCGTCCTTATCCCTTTGGAGACCGCTGCGAAATCGAAGGTCTCACAAAGAGGATAAGGCGGAGCCGTCATCATATGAATTGCATTACATGAAGATGGGAGCAACGAAATGCGATTTCCGCAACCATCAGTAGAGCACAGGCGACGACAGAATACGTTCATGAGCTGTGTTCTGGGAAATGAAGCCCCTACCAAACTAACTTTGCCACTCGCGACGCACGAAGACGACAACGTTCAACAGGACTGCCGTGGCCGACACCGATGGACAGTTGTCGAATTCGATTTTGAGAACCGAGCAACCGAGGAGAGATGCTCCGTGTGCGGCCTCACAGAAACACGTGGGTCCAGCTCAATTGTCGATACCGATGTTCTACATCGGAGAAATTCATGACGGACCTCATCTACCGAAATGGAACGGACGGGATTGAGCCGATTACTAAGCGAGTCTTTCGGGGGGTGGCGTCCGACGAAACCGTCGACGAGCATCGAAGCATCGTTCTACAGGACGGCCTCGACACGAGCCGTTTCGAGCGCTTCCCCGCCGTGCTCGACTCACATCAATTTGGAGAGGTACCGGTGGCACAGGCCACACGGGTATGGAAATCGCTCTCGTTCCACCCGAAGAGAACCCTGATCGAATTCCGATTCGGAGATCACCCACGGGCCGAGACGATTTATCACGCTGTCTTACAGGGACTCGTGCGCGGACTATCCATCGGCTTTCGACCTCTTGCCGACCGAAACCCAAGCGCAACCGAAGCCGCTGACGGAGCTCGAATCGTCATCTCCAGGTCGAGGCTCTTGGAGGTAAGTCTCACCGCGCTCCCCTCAAACGTTGGAGCTGTGATTGAAGGCCAACGAACAGCTATCACCGAACTCGCGCGAAAGGCTCAAATGGTGGGAGCGCTCAGTATCGCCTCGGAATGCCGCGCTCTACTCAGTTCCGCGAGTCGGTCGCAGGTCTCTGGCTTCCGACCTCGCAAGGTTGCCTCAGGACTATTTCGTGTGAGCCTTCCTCAACACACCAAAAAACCGATACCGCCGCCTTCGCCCAATCCAGGTCCCGATTTCTCGCCATTGTTTCATCGCGTCAAGACCGGAGCGATCAGGAGGGCTCGATGAGCAAAACCGCCATCGCTGATATGCCACTGAAAAGCCTGATATCGCGCCAGACCGTGATCGACCGCAAGGAAGCAAAGGCACGTGCGGACGACGAAACAGAACGACTTGAACGCAAACAAATCAAAGACGCAATCACCGCTCACCACATCGAGATCGACATCCGGTCCGAAGCGTCTCGACCATCGACCATCGAGGCCGCGCTAGGTCGAGCGAATGAACTTCCGGCGAAACTTCGGGAACGGGTCGATGATACGCGGAAGGCGTCTGCCGATTACCACCGTCGTCTTCAACGAGAACATGTAGGCTTTGCTAGGGCGGCATTCGCCGATCTGGCGGCCGCCCTGTCGGACCTGGACAAGCTGATGACGAAGGCAGGAGGAGCAACGGAGCAATTTGCCGATGCCGATGAGCGAATACAGGCCCTTCGGGGCGTGAAACCCGCTGAGCGACAGGTCGTCTCCGAATCCTTTCTGCGGGAAGTCGGCTTCCCCGCCCCAACATCTAGTCAGCATGCGCGGGCGATGTTGATCCAACACCTCATAACTCAAGCGGCGGCTCGCAGCGAGAGTATCGTGCTGACGGCGTCGATCGAAATCTTGCGGCGGACAGGAGTGACTCGATGAGTAGGAACCGACGATTTGCGCCTTTGGCAAACGATTCCCAAGTGAGAGAAGCTCGGCGAGCGCGGGATTCAGCATGGATCGAGGCGGTGGAAGCCGCGTCGAATGCGAATCTCGGAGCGCTCGTTTCTCGCGCGCTTCAGGCGAACGACGCCTTGAAACAAGCAACAAAGAAAAGCCAGCGTGAGCTGGAAGCGCTTGATTTCTCCGTCGTGGGATGGGACTCCGTTGTAAAGGGGTTCCCCTTACCCGAGATGGATGCCAACCTTCACAGAGCCATTAATCAGCTCGCCGCGAACACGAGCCCTAAGACCTAGTCCATTGCCCGGGCATCCGGCGGCTCGGAAGGAACATGTGCCGACGCCGTCGGAGGGCAACTCGTTTGCAACATGCGAGCGACACTGAAGCGCGGCTATTCCCTCATTCGCCCTGACGCCGCGTTTATTGGCTCGGTTGAGCTAGACATCACGGCGGCAGAACTAGCGTCGCAGCGTTGGAAATTCGAGCTTCTGGAAGCATCCTCTCTGGACTCGGACAACGGCCAAGACGACGGTAACGGAGACCCCGTTGAGGGATCCGTAAGTACCGCTCTAGTAGAAACCATTACTCGTAGACCCTGCGCGTATTCGAATTGCAAGGAGGCGGTACACCTCGAGAAATTCTGTTCAGACGCGTGCCGGGAAGCAGCGAATCGGAAACGCCGCGCTCGAATCGTCCGGGACGCGCCGAAAGGTTTCTCGTTCGTAGACGCGGCTCACGATCCAAACTTTTTCGGCCGTCTATACGGCGACCGATCGAGTTGGAAGAACCGGCTGGCATTCATGAAAGCCGTGGACGGCTTGCCTTTGACTGTTGAGGAGGAGCAGCTATTCATCAATTGCACTGGTAGAAGCGCATACGACCCGCCAAAGGGCGGTTTCGCCGAGGCCGTATCAGTAGATGCTCGACAAACGGGGAAAACCGTCACAGCCGCCAGGCGTGTTGTCTTCGAGGCGGCCACCGCGACCGTCGGTTCCGGTGGTGAGTACGCCCTGTTGCTCGCTCAAGACCACAAGAGCGCGATACGGACCGCGTTTAAATACGTATTGGAATCGTTCGAGATTCCGATGTTGCGGGCGATGGAGGTGAGTAGAACGAAAGAAACCATCGAGCTATCAAACGGAGTAACCATCGTGGCGATGCCCGCGAGACCCGAGGCCGTTCGAGGGATGCGTGCAACGGTGGCCGTTTTGGATGAGCTAGCGTTCTACAGAACTTCGGAGGGACGCCCGCTTGATCGAGAAATGTTGACCGCGATCAGACCGTGCCTGGCGACGACGAGCGGTCGCTTGTTCATCTTGAGTAGCCCTTATCGTCAGCACGGCGCGCTGTGGGAGTTCTTCAAGAATTACTTTGGAAACGACGAATCCGAGGTGCTCGTGTGGCGGGCCGACGCTAGAACGATGAACCCCACGTTGAGCGAGGGCTATCTTTCGAGACTCGCCAGGCTCGACCCGGAGGGCTACAAGAGCGAAGCGCTGGCCCAGTTTCGGAGTGGCACGTCGACTTTGTTTGATCCAGTGGCAGTTGAACGCTGCGTCGCGACGGGAAGACACGAGCTACCACCCAGAGAAGGAATCGGGTACTGCGCCTTCGTCGATGTTTCTGGCGGGCGGCACGATGCTTTCACAATGGCTATCGGCCATCGTGACGACGACAAGCTAATTGTCGACGTGATGAGGGCGTGGGAGCCACCGTTCGACCCGTCCGCTGTAGTCAAGGAGGCCGCCGATCTTCTCCGTCGCTACGCCCTCACCTGGATTCAGGGAGACGCTTATGGTGCGGAGTGGACCGTGCAGGCGTTTAGTGCAGAGAGAATCTTCTACCAACCGACAACCGCGCCCAAGTCGATCCTCTATCTTCGCTTGCTGCCGTTGATCAACACCCGCGCCGTCGAGCTACTCGATGATCCCGAGACACTTCAAGAACTCAAGTCGCTCGAACGTCGAAAAGGTTCAGGGGGTAGAGACAAGATCGACCACTCCTCCGGCTCCCACGACGACCGCGCCAACGCCGTTGCCGGTGTCGTCACGATGCTGGCCGACTATATGAGTGAGAGACCCCGCGTTTTGTGAAACCGTGGCTCACGAAATTCTGTTTTGTGCAACCTGGCTGTCAAGCAAAATCGCAGATTCTCAGCAACGCTAAACGACTGAAAACGTGGAAGATCAAATAGTCCACTAGCGGCCATTCATCTCGACCGTTTCGTCTTCAAACCAGGTGTAAAACAGGGACGTGATCTCAGAGATTGAACTTCAGAGAACCATCGCGGGGCTGGAACAAGCGGCGGAACAGGGCGTAATACGGGAAGCTCGACCGCGATTTCTTGCGGCGCTGACTTGCGCGAAAGAATCGATTGCTTCTGAGGAGACAATCACGCGCGCCGAGCACCACGCCGAGAAGAGCGAGTGGCTCGACGTGGACGAGACCGTTAACAAATACAAACTGTCTCGACGGTGGTTGTATTCCAAAAGCAAGGCACTGCCTTTCCTGAAACGAATCTCACGAAAGAAACTCCTCGTCCATGAACCGGGCTTACTCCGTTGGCTAAAACATACGCGTTGACGGCGATACGGCAGTACGGCTAACATCTTCCATGCCCAAATCCAAGAGACCAAACCAAGAGAAAACGAGTGACATGGTGAAAACGACAGTGCTGCTTCCCGCAGCTCTGTGGGAAAAAGCGAAACTTCGAGCAGTTCGTGAAAGAAGCGATCTTCGATCCGTCGTGATCGAGGCGCTCGAAAATCACCTCACTGGGAAAAGGAGGACACCGTGAAAGCCAGAGGGCTCGGGCGCGTATATCGCCGGACATACCGTGATAAGCGGACGGGAGAGCAGAGGGAAACGAACACGTGGTGGATCGAGTACAGCCATCGCGGCAAGAAGGTTCGGGAGAGCTCAGGGTCATCACTGCGACGCGATGCCAGCGCTCTCCTCAAACGACGTCTAACGCGGAGGGGAGCAAAACCAGGTAAAGACATCGAGAAAACGACATTCGAGGAACTCGCCGAAATGCTCCTAAACGACTACAAGGTGAACGGAAGGCGTTCTCTCAAGCGGGTTGAGGGTTCAATGAAGCACCTACTGGCCTTTTTCTCCGACCAGCGTGCCATCGACATCACCACAGATCGGGTACTGGCGTATGTCGCGCTCCGTCAGGATGAGGAGGCCAAGAATGCGACCATAAATCGGGAGCTTGCAGCGCTGAAACGGTTGCTTCGTCTGGGCAAACAAGCCGAAAAATGCGACGACGTTCCTCACATCGCGATGCTGCGCGAGAACAACACCCGAAAGGGCTTCTTTGACAGAGAACAGTTCGAGGACGTGGTCCGTCACCTGCCTATCGATGTTCGACCCGTCGTCCAAATCGCATACGTCACCGGCTGGCGGGTCACCGCGGAGATTCTCACCCGACAATGGCAGCACGTCGACTTCAAGAACGGCTGGCTTCGTCTTGAGCCTGGCGAGACGAAGAACAACAAAGGGCGAAATTTTCCTCTTACGGACGAACTGCGCGAGATCCTGGGGCACCAGCGCACACGAACGAAAGCATTGGAGCAGGCACGCGGCGAAATCATCCCTTGGGTATTCCATCGCGATGGGGATCGCATTCGCTATTTCCAGCGCTCTTGGAAAACGGCTTGCAAGAACGCTGGGGTGCCAGGGCGCCTACTGCACGACTTCAGGCGGACCGCCGTTCGCAATCTCGAACGCGCGGGAGTCCCGCGCTCAGACGCGAAGGAAATGGTCGGGCATCAGACGGATTCGGTCTACAACAGGTATGCGATCTCAGACTCGGCTAGCTTGAAAGAATCGGCACGGAAGCTTTCGCAATTTCACCAACGGGAAGGATCAGGTCAGGCGTCCACTTTTTGAGAACAGGGCCAGTACAGGGCCAGTTTCACGCGATCATAGACAGCGCCTAGCGAGATAGACCGAGCAAACCATTCCAACAGAACGGCTTGGTGGTGCCGGGGCCCAGAATCGAACTGGGGACGCAAGGATTTTCAGTCCTTCGCTCTACCGACTGAGCTACCCCGGCTAATGGAAGCCCCCCATTCTAGCGATGGGCCGACAAAAGTCAAGATACCTCCAGAGAGGACGCCGGAAAAGAGCCGTCTCCAGCTCAGGCCGACGCCCTCGATTATAACGGATCACGTTATACGTCATAATTCGAGCTGTGATTCGGTCCTTTGCGGACAAGGGGACGCAGGACATTTTCGATGGGACCAACTCGGCGGCAGCTCGCGAGTGCTCCCCCGTCGGCTCCTGGTCTTCCGCAATGCGCAAGCTCGATCAGCTGAATCAAGCTCAAGCTCTCGAAGATCTCCGAGCGCCGCCTGGTAATCGACTCGAGCGCGTGAAGGGCGAACGAAAAGGGTTGTGGAGTATTCGAATCAATCAGCAATTTCGAATTTGCTTCGAGTGGACTGAGCTCGGACCACAACGTGGACAGATCGTCGACTATCACCGCTAGATGAGAGGAGAATCGAGATGGCGACACTGCCGAAACATCGCGCGCCGACGCACCCCGGCGAGATGCTGCTCGAGGAGTTCCTTAGACCGCTCGGGATGACTCAGCGAACGCTCGCGGGGTCGATTCACGTCTCCTATCCCCGCGTAAACGAGATCATCCAGGGCAAACGCGGCGTCACCCCCGACACCGCTCTTCGGCTCGCGCGACTTTTCAATACAACGCCCGAGTTCTGGTTGAACGGGCAGCGCAACTGGGACCTGTGGCACGCGATGCGAGCGCCGAGTGCACGGGACCTGGAGAAGATCACCCTCGTTTCGGCGTAACGAATCGAGCGGTCGACACGACGCGGGCGAAAAAAAAACCGGGAGCCCGTTGGGGAGGGCCCCCGGCTATGATTCCCCGAGGGGGTGATGAATTAGCCGCCCGCGACTTTGACCTCGCGAGGGCCCTTTCGTCCGGCTTTGGTGGTGCTCGATGATGCGCTGGAGCCGGCGCCCGGCGCGGCGGAGTCGGCGTTCGGCGCATCGCCTTCTCCGTTCTCTTCCGCCTTTTCGTTGAGGCCTAGCTCTTCTCTGAGCTTGGCGTCGATCTTGGCGGTTGCTTCCGTGTTCTCTTTGAGGAACCGGCGGGCGTTCTCGCGGCCTTGGCCGATGCGCTCGCTGCCGTAGGAGTACCACGCGCCGCTCTTCTCGATAATGTTGTGGGCGACCGCGAGGTCGAGCAGGTCACCCTCTCTCGAGATCCCTTGACCGTAGAGGATGTCGAACTCCGCCTGACGAAACGGGGCCGCGACTTTGTTCTTCACGACCTTGACGCGGGTACGGTTGCCGACGACTTGGTCGCCGTCTTTGATCGCGGCAATCCGACGGATGTCGATGCGGACGGAAGAGTAGAACTTGAGGGCACGACCGCCGGTCGTCGTCTCGGGGTTTCCGAACATGACGCCGATCTTCTCTCGGATCTGGTTGATGAAGATGAGGCAAGTGTTCGACTTCGAAACGATGCCGGTAAGCTTCCTCATCGCCTGTGACATGAGCCGGGCTTGAAGGCCCATCTGGGCGTCGCCCATCTCACCGTCGAGCTCTGCGCGTGGGACGAGAGCCGCGACCGAGTCGACGACCACGACGTCGACAGCACCACTCCGAATGAGGACCTCGGTAATCTCGAGCGCCTGCTCGCCGCTGTCGGGCTGCGAGACGAGGAGGTCGTCCGTGTTGACCCCGAGTGCTTTCGAGTACACAGCATCGAGTGCGTGCTCGGCGTCGACGAAAGCGGCCATGCCTCCGACGGCCTGCGCATGCGCAATCACGTGGAGCGCCAGTGTCGTTTTTCCGGAGGACTCCGGCCCGAAGACCTCGACGACGCGTCCGCGTGGGAAACCGCCGACTCCCAAAGCAGCGTCGATAGAGATCGAGCCGGTCGGGATCGCGGGGATATCATCCGCATCGCGCGAGCCGAGCTTCATGATCGAGCCCTTGCCGAACTGTTTTTCGATTTGGCCGAGTGCGATATCGATCGCTTTGGCGCGTCCGTTCTTGTCTTCCGCCATGGTTCTCCTTTTCGAGAGGCTAGCCCGCTAGCCCAATAAGTTTATCGATGCGACTCGCAAATGCTCGCCGAGCCACGGTCTCCATTGGTACAGACGAATTCGAGGGTCTGAACCCTCCCTGCCCGCGAGACGACACCCTCTCGACGGGCGGCAGACTACCATATGTGGAGTCTCCAAACCAAATGTATACCGGATATGGTTATACTCTTGGCCGAATCCATGCCTACTCCTGTTTCTCATGCCCTCGCGGGCACCAGTGTCTACCTCTGGTCTCGTCGTGGACGCGACCCGTGGTTCTTTCTCGCCGCCGTTTTCGCGGCGTGTTTCGCCGATCTCGACTTCATGCTGAATCTCCTGACCGGCAAAAACTATCACCATTATTTCACCCATAGTCTCGCGTTCGCCACTCTTTTTTTTGGGGCCAGTTTCATCGCTCTGAAGGCCCTGAAACGCCCGGATCCCGGCCGTGACGCAGCCATCTTGTTCCTCGCTTATCTCACCCATATGGGGCTCGATCTCTTCTCGAAGGACACGACGGCACCGTTCGGGATGGAGCTTTGGTGGCCGTTCTCGAAGGAGTTCGCGATTGCTCCGGTCATCCTGTTCGACGACATCGAGCGCGGGACGCTCGCGAAGCTATTCAGCGCACATAACTGGCTCGCCGTCGGACGGGAGGTCGTGATCGTCGGGCCTATCGTGGCCGCGTCGTGGTGGTGGTCTCGAAAACGCGCGTAGGCGCGCTACTCCGAATAGTCGTAGAAGCCTTTGCCCGACTTCCGTCCGAGGTAGCCCGCATCGACCATCTTGATGAGTAGCGGACACGGCCGATATTTCGGGTCGCCGAAGCCTTCCTGCAAGACGCGCATGATACTCAGGCAAACATCGAGCCCGATGAAGTCCGCGAGCGCGAGAGGCCCCATCGGGTGGTTCATCCCGAGCTTCATGACCGTATCGATCGCTTCCGGACTCGCAACGCCCTCCATGTGCGCGAAGATCGCTTCGTTGATGAGCGGCATCAGGACTCGGTTCGAGACGAATCCGGGAGCGTCGTTGACTTCGACCGGGATCTTGCCGAGTTGCTCGGAGAGCTCTTTCGTCGTGCGGTAGGTCTCATCCGAGGTGCCGAGGCCTCGAATAATCTCGACGAGCTTCATGACGGGAACCGGATTCATGAAGTGCATTCCGATGAAACGATCCGGCCGAGACGTCGTCGCGGCCAGCTTCGTGATCGAGATAGAGGACGTGTTGCTCGCGAGGATCGTCTCCGGAAGCGTTAGCTTGTCGAGCGCTTCGAACACTTCCCTCTTGGCGTCCATGTTCTCCGTGATCGCCTCGACCACGAACTGCGCTTCCTGGCATCCGCGAAGCTCCGTCCCGGAGCCGATACGGTCGCGCGCGGCTTGAGCCTCTTCGGCGCTCAGCTTGTCTTTCTTGACGAGACGCGCGAGGCTCTTGTCGATGGCCGCGATACCTCGATCGATGAACGTGTCGTTGACATCCCGCAAGTAGACGTTCAAGCCGGACTGCGCGAACACCTGCGCGATCCCGTTCCCCATCGTGCCGGCTCCGATCACAGCGACTTTCGTGACCGTCATACGAGCTCCACCGCGAGCGCAACCCCGTTGCCGCCACCCAGGCACAGCGTCGCGATCCCTCGCGTGCCGCCTCGATCCACGAGTGCGTGCACAAGCGTCGTCAGCACGCGCGCACCACTCGCGCCAATCGGATGGCCGAGCGCGACGGCGCCGCCATTCACGTTGGTCTTCTCGGGGTCGATGGAAAGCTCTTTCGTCACCGCACAGGCTTGAACCGAGAACGCTTCGTTGAGCTCGATGAGGTCAACGTCGCTCTGGCTCCAACCGGTCTTCTCCATGAGCTTCTGGACGGCGGGAACCGGGGTCATCATCACCCATTCGGGCTCGAGCCCGGAGATCGCTTGCGCAACGATCCGGGCCATCGGTTTCAGTCCAAGCTCTTCGACCGCTCTGGCCGAGGCGATCACGAGCGCCGCAGCGCCGTCGTTCATTCCGGGCGCGTTGCCGGCGGTAACGGTTCCATCCTTCTTGAACACCGGTTTGAGCTTCGAAAGCTTCTCCGCCGTGGTGTCCGCGCGGATCGGCTCGTCGGCGTCCATGACGATGGGCTCGGCTTTTCGCTGTGGGATCTCGACGGGCAAGATCTCCGCCTTGAATTTCCCGGCATCGGTCGCGGCGGCTGCGCGGCGATGGCTCTCGGCGGCATAGGCATCCATTTCTTCACGCGCGACGTCGTACTTCTCGGCGACCATCTCGCCGGTGATGCCCATATGAAAGTCGTTATAGATGTCCCAAAGCCCGTCGTGAACGACCGCATCGACGAGCTCTCCGTTTCCGAGCCTCAGCCCCTCGCGCATGCGCGGAACCAAGTAGGGTGCGTTCGACATCGACTCCATGCCACCGGCGACGACGACATCCGCGTCGCCCGCAAGGATGGCTTGGCGCGCGAGCATGACGGCTTTGAGGCCCGAGCCGCAGACCTTGTTGACGGAGAGCGCCGCGACGGCGGGCTCGAGGCCGGCGCCGAGTGCGGCCTGTCGGGCCGGGTTCTGGCCGAGGCCGGCAGAGACGACGTTTCCCATGATGACTTCGTCCACGCGTGCGGGTGGAAGCCCCGCGCGGGAGACGGCTTCTCGGACGACCATGGAGCCGAGCTCCGTCGCCTTGAACTTCTTGAGCGCGCCGAGAAACTTCCCCGTCGGGGTCCGAACGGCGCTGACGATGAACACGTCTTGTGTGGGCTGCAAGGTCTTACTTCCTCCTCCGATTTTCCTGCGCTTTCAAATAGTGACTCGCGGCTTGGAGCACGAGCTCCTTGAGCTCCGGCTCCTGAATGCCCTGTGCCGCGGCGGACAACGTCTCCGGCGGTGCGAGAACTTCTCGCTCCTTCTTTATCGGCTCCGCGTCCGGCCCCGGCCGCACGAGTTGGCTACGTTTGGTGAAGTTCAAACGGCGGATGAGCCGTCCCCCGAGCTCGCGATTGAGCTGCGGGATGATGCGATCCTGCAGCTTGTAGATCATCTTTCCCCAGCGAACGTCCGTCACCCGCACCGTCAAGACGCCGCCGCTCAAGGCCTCGGGCTCCGAGCGGAGCGCGAGCTCGTACCCTACGGCACGTGCCCAACACTTGTGGATGAGCTCCACGGAGTAGATGCGCTCGCGAAGATCGGCGGGGATCGCATGCCTCAGAATCTCCCTGATTTCCGCCTGTTTTCGCCGCACATTGCTATTATGTCACGCCATGATCGCAGCGATTATCCTTGCCGGCGGCGAATCCCGGCGCATGGGCACGGCCAAAGCACACCTCGCCTATCCGGAGGCGGATGGCTCCGAGAGCACGTTTCTCTCGCATCTCATCCGCGTGTTCGGCGAGTCTCGTGCAGAGCCCGTGGTCGTCGTCGTCGGTCACGACGCGGCCACGATCGCCGCCTCCGTGCCCCAAGGACAAGCGCGAGTGGTGGTCAACGACGACTACCGGAGCGGCATGCTCTCCTCGATTCAGAGCGGGATCGCAGCGCTCGCTCCAGAGCCCGTGGACGGGGCTCTCATCTGTCCGGTGGATCACCCGGACATCGAGCCTTCGGTGGTCGATGCGCTGATCGAGAGCTTCGAAGCGAAGCCGTGTGCGATCGTGCTGCCCGTTTTCGGAGAGCTCAGAGGCCACCCCGTCTTGTTCGCTCGGTCCGTATTCGAAGACATCGCGAACGCCCCCGCGAGCGTCGGCGCGCGACAAGTCGTGTGGGATCACGCGGACGACCTGCGTGAGCTCCCCGTCACGGCAAAGGGTGTCACCACAGACGTCGACACGCCATCCGACTACCGCGCCTTTCGAGGTCAAGAGGTCCCGTGAATCTCATCCTGGCTTCGTCGTCGCCGCGTCGGGTGGCGTTTCTCAAAGAGCTCGGGCTGCGGTTCCGACGCGTCGCGCCCAACATCGATGAAACCCGTGCCCCGGACGAATCGCCGCGCCACTATGTGCGCCGCGTCGCTCTCGAAAAAGCGCGTGCGGTGTCCCGGAAACACCCACAGTCCTGGGTGCTCGCCGCGGATACGACCGTCGTCGTCGACAAGGACGTTCTCGGCAAGCCGAACGGTGAGAGGCAGGCCCGCGCCATGCTTCGTCGCCTATCGGGACGCGCCCACCGGGTCTATAGCGGCATCGCGCTCGTGCATGAAGAAACGAACCGAAGCCGCACGGCCGTGTCCTCGACGCGCGTGTTCATTCGCGAGCTGAGCGACACAGACATTCAGTGGTACGTCGGTACGGGAGAGCCGCTCGACAAAGCGGGCTCCTACGGCGCCCAAGGAAAAGGGGCCTTGCTGATCGAGCGCATCGAGGGCTCGTTCTCGAACGTCGTTGGGCTACCGCTCGAAAAGCTCTACGAGCTTTGGAACGCGGAAGGCCTCGGGGGCCTTGGGCTTGCAGGGAAATAGGGGGACACCGCGAAATAGGGGGACACAATACCTATTAGAAATTGGGGACGGGAAATAAGGGGACACAATACCTATTACTCTGTTTTCGACGCCAACCATGCTCGAAACACCGCGTAATAGGTTTGTGTCCCCATATTTCGTTCTCCCAATTTCTAATGGGTTTATGTCCCCCTATTTCGCTTCACGGCTGCCAGTTCGACAGCGCGAGCCTGGGTCCCCTCTTGTTGAAGTCGAAGATCGTCATCGAGCCGTTCTCGCAGCCGAGGCGACGGAACTGAGCGAGCGGCATGCCGAGATAGTGAGCCGAGATCGCCCGCAGCGGATCGCCATGCGAGAAAATGACGACGCGTCCATCGGTGTGTCGTTTGCGAAAGCGCTCCACGGCGGCGGTCGTCCGTATCTGCACGGCAGCGATCGGCTCGAGGGATTCAGAGCGATACATGGGGTCCGCGATGACGCGTTCGAGCTCCGCGTCGCCCCGTAGCTCATCGACCGTCTTTCCTTGCCACTCCGACGAGAGCCACACCTCGTCGAACGCGGCCTCGACGATGACTCTTGTCTTCAGAAGCTCGGCTAGCGGCGCCGCGGTTTGCTGCGCCCGGATCTGAGGGCTCGCATAGACGGCGGTCACGGAGAGGGTAGATAGCTCCTTCGCCACGCGGCGCGCTTGCTCACGCCCGCGCTCGTTGAGCTCGACCTCGTGACGACCCATGAGCCGGCCGTCTTCGTTCCAGTCGGTGAGCCCATGACGCACGAGTATCAAGCGCTTCACGATCGCGTTACTCCTGAGGCCGCCAATCCGGGAAGCGCTCGTTGCCCTCTTCACCGGTGAGCCGAGCGAGGCCCCGGCCGTTGATGTCCATCACGAATACGTCCCATTGCTCTTTGCCGCCTCGCACGATCGTCGATGCCATCGCAAGCGACATTCCATCCGGAGAGAACGAGGGATCGTAGTTATGCGCGTTCTTGCGGGTGGGAACCCGCCACGCTTTTCCGTCGCGCTCGCCGGTCATCTCCCGGAACCACAAATCCGCTTTGTCCGTGTCGCGCGTACTCACGTAGGCGAGCAGGGACCCGTCGGGCGCCCACGCGGGACGACACGCTCCCCCACCCCCTCGTGTCGCGGAGTATTTCTCGCCGGACGCCTCGTCGCGGACGGCGACGTGCCAGCGGATCAAGCTCTTCTCCATGAATGCGAGGCTCGACCCATCGGGCGAAAAAGCGGGCCCGAGCTTCCGTTGCGCGGATGCGGTGATTCGAGCCACGTCGAGCGATTTCAGGTCGACCCGATAGATCTCCGCGCGGCCGTCGCGCTCCCCCTCGAAAACGAGCGCGGTGCCGTCGGGCACGAACCGGGGCGCTCCCTCATAGGCGGGGTGATCCGTGATCCGGCGAACGCTCTCACCGTTCGCATCCATGAGGTAGATGTCACCGTTGCCGCTGCGCTCCGATGAGAACGCGATCCACTGGCCGTCGGGAGACCAGGACGGGTTTTGATCCGCAGCCTGGTGGTCCGTCAGGCGTACCAGCCCGGCGCCGTCGGCGTCGATGCGAAAGACGTCCCAGCCACCGAAGCGGTCGGATTGGAAAACGAGCGTACCGGAATAGCTCGCCGAGGAGGCTTCAGCGACCGACTCCACGCTCTCGGGCGCAGCGCAACAAACGAGGGCCATGAGGCCCGCGACCGGCGTCGTGACGACGAGACCTGCAGACGACGTGGTCAGTCTCGAAGCTCCGCCTTGACGACGATGACTTGAAATTGCTCGAGGTTCTTCATCGTCTTTTTGAACATGCCCGAGTAATCGAGAGCGGTCGCGTCTTGCTCGAGCGCGACGACGGAGCGCTTGCCCGGGGCGAGCTCTAGCGCGAACGAACGGGTGATGACGTCGACCCACCGCGGGGAAGACTTCTCGCCTTCGTTGACTTCGTAGACCATCCACATCGTGCGACGCCCCGTTTGGGCCGAAGGCGCGAGCCCGACGACGAGCGCGACGTCACCATTGTCGGCTTTCTCGACGGCGCACTGAAAACCCTCGGCCGTCTCCACGAGCCGCGAGTCCGTCGGTGAGAACGTAAACGAGTTGTAGAGAGTGCCGCCGTCAACCGTGTCGGGCTTGTCGTCCATGAAGGTGCACGCACGGTCGTTATCGAGCGATAGCCGCAGGCGTATGGACGTATCGGCGGGTGACTCGAACGCATACCAAAACGAGCGGCCTCGGATGTTCAAGGAAACTTCTGAGGCGGCACCGTCTCCGGGTGAAGGTGCGACATCTTCCGCGGCCTCCGCCTCTTCTGTCGCCGGAGCCGCTTCAGGGGTTCCGATGCTCTTGACGTCCGCTTTCGGAATCTCGAGCTTGCCGTAGGGTGTCTGGATCGTGATCTGCGTGTTATTCGCCGATACGAGCTCGCCATGGATGATGTCGCCGTTGTTGAGATAGATGACGTCGGCGAACGCCGGGACCGCAAGAAAGCCCAGGACGACAACACATACGAACAACACGTGGCTTCGCTGTTTCATCTGGCCGTGCCTCGCTATAGGAAGAGGGCGCACTTCGTTTTTGACGAGGCCCTATTATAGCCCGTGGTAGCCTTCGCGCCATGGACCGAAACGTGCTCAGCGCTCTCGTTGCGTACGTGGTCCTTCTCGCCGCGCTCGAGGGCGCGCGCAGGGTCGCTCATGTCACGGAAGACGTCACGCGCAAGCTCTACCTCGCCGGGATCGCGACGTGGTCGGTATGGGCCGTCCAGGCGGGACAGAGCGACAGCGCGGCCACGGTCTATCTCTGGGTAGCGGCGCTCGCTTACCTTTCGTTCCGTTTCGGATGGCTCCATGCCATCGAGGATGACGGCCCGAGCCTCGGCTCCGTGTTCCTACCTCTGTCGGGCGCTCTCCTTTTCACGTGGTTTCGTAGTGAGAGCGCCTATATCGCCGCGGCGGGAATGCTCGCGTGCGGTTTCGGCGACTCGGCGGCGGCTCTCGTGGGGCGCCGGACGGGAACGAGAAAGTATCGCATGACCTCGAGCACACGCAGCATGGAGGGAACCCTCGCGATGTTCCTTGCGGGAGGTCTGGTGCTCACTCCCGTGCTCGCGGTCGTAGGCGGATTAGGGTGGCACCAAGCGATGGCGTTCGCCCTCATCACATCGACGGTAGCCGCATCGATCGAGGCCGTCAGCGTCTACAGTACCGACAACCTCACCGTCCCCATCGCGACCGCCGCGACGCTCGCAACACTCGTCCACTTCAGTCAGTAGGGTAGTGTTCGCTCGACGTCGAGTCGGAGTAAAAAAACGATGAATCTGAGCAGTTTGAGAACCCTCGCGCGCGGCGTTCTCTCTCTTGTGGTCCTGATCACTTCGTCCACCTGCACCACGTCCAGCACCCAGGATGCCTATGACATCGTGATCCTGAACGGACGTGTGGTGGACCCGGAAACGGCCTTCGACGCTGTCCGAAATGTCGGCGTTCGCGACGGTCGGATCATCACGATCACGGCAAACGCGATTCAGGGCGCAGAAACGATCGAGGCCTCCGGACTCGTAGTGTCGCCAGGCTTCATCGACACCGAAGTCCATGGCCTGGGTCCGTGGGGCATCAAGGTGAACCTGCGCGATGGCGTGACGACTCAGATGGATTTTGAAGTCGGAGCCGCGAATATCGACGAGTGGTACCGGGCGCGCGAAGGCAATACACAGGCGAATTTCGGAACGCCTGTGGGGCAAGAATTTGCGCGGATGCGCGTTCATGACGGTCTCGCGCTCGAGGGTCCGAACGTCTCCATGCCGTACTTCTTCGACTACCGAGCGGAAGCAGCCAAAGACGGCGTCGATGGATGGTCCGTCACACGAAGCACAGTCGAGCAAATGAATCAGATTGCCCGCACCCTGGACGAGGGACTTCGGCTCGGCGCCCTCGGTGTCGCATCGACATTGGGGTACGCGCAAAAGGGCATTACGACCTATGAGATGTTCGACGCACAGCGAGCGGCGGCTCGATATGGCCGACTGACGGCCGTTCATCATCGATTTCACCCGAGCGCCGCGACGCCGACCGAGCAGCCGACCGGCGTGAACGAAGTGTTGACGAACGCCATGGTGC
>Ga0315338_1002485_pt1 | contig 18186 bp, 12 predicted proteins | sample ASW8metaG_FD_204518 | JGI IMG/M metagenome (GOLD analysis project Ga0315338, IMG submission 204518) | Ammonia-oxidizing marine archaeal communities from Monterey Bay, California, United States - ASW #8 | ecosystem: Environmental > Aquatic > Marine > Coastal | place: USA: California | collected... | reverse complement strand
ATATGCGCATTCTAGAAGACAATGATTATTTTGAGTTTAAAATTAGTGTTAAAGCGTCAGATGTGTTCCTCGCAGTTGCTGCTTATCAGAGCTTGGCGGATATATGTGACTATCCGTTACACCTTGGCATAACTGAAGCTGGAGCAATGATTCCAGGCACCGTAAAGTCGTCCCTGGGCATTGGGATGCTTTTGTGGGCGGGTATTGGAGACACGATTCGAGTTTCGTTGTCGGCTGAACCTGAGGAAGAAATCCGGGTAGGGTTTGATCTCTTGAAATCGCTAGGAATTCGGCATCGGGGCGTAAACATAATTGCTTGCCCTTCATGTGCCCGTCAGGGCTTTAATGTTATTGAGACGGTTAACATTCTAGAAGAACGTCTCAAGCATATCACAACGCCAATGTCGCTCTCGATTATCGGTTGTGTTGTGAATGGACCAGGGGAGGCACGTGATACAGACCTTGGATTCACTGGGGGTGGCGCTGGATCGGGCATGATTTATTTAAACGGAAACCCTGCCTACAAGTTGGCAAATGCTGATCTTGTCGAGAATATTGTGGATCTGTGTGAGCAAAAGGCAAAAGAGATTGAGGCGGAACGTAGCACCTCCACGGTCCTTGAATCAGCGCAATAGCGCTTTATTGTCTTAATAAGATGATTCCACAAATTAAACTTGAGCGTATGCTTGATCGTTTTGCAGCGATAGAAGCCGAGCTGTCATCAGGTAGTTCACAGCAATTTGTGAATCTATCGAAGGAGCATGCGGAGCTCGCTCCGGTTGTTGAGGTGGTAAAATCCTATCGAGAGATTTTGCATCAATGCAAAGAAAATGAAGCATTGTTAGAAGACAAAAATTCTGATGCAGAATTAAAAGCGCTTGCAAATGAGGAATTGGTGGCACTTCGCCAGACATTTTCCAAATTGGAACGCAAGCTGTGCTTGGCTTTATTGCCTAAAGATACGGCTGATTCCTCGAGTGCCATCATAGAAATTCGAGCAGGGACTGGTGGTGATGAGGCAGCCCTTTTTGCCATGGATCTTTTGAAAATGTACATGCGCTACACGCAGCTTCAGGGCTGGAAGATTGAAACCCTTTCGTTGAATGAAAGTGATCTAGGTGGAATCAAGGAGGCAGTTCTCTCTGTCGAGGGTCATGGTGCATTCTCAAAATTGAAGTTCGAGTCAGGCGGTCACCGTGTGCAGCGCGTGCCAGTAACCGAGACGCAAGGAAGAATTCATACGTCTGCGGCAACGGTTGCCGTACTTCCTGAGCCTGAAGAACTTGATGTTGATCTGAACGAGAATGATTTGCGCATAGACGTTTATCGTGCCTCTGGAGCGGGCGGTCAGCATGTCAACAAGACGGAATCGGCTGTACGTATTACGCATTTACCAAGTGGCATTGTCGTGGCAATGCAGGAAGAAAAATCGCAGCATAAAAATAAAGCCAAGGCAATGAAAATTTTGCGCGCGCGGTTGTTCGAGGCTGAACGTGAACGACATGACAGCGAACGTGCGGCGGAGCGCAAAGGGCTTGTTGGCTCCGGAGATCGATCTGAGCGGATTCGAACATATAATTATCCGCAGGGACGGTTAACTGACCATCGTATCAATTTAACACTATATAAACTTGATCGGATTATATCGGGTGAAGAGCTTGATGGTGTCATTGAGGCGCTTATCACTGAAGACGAAGCTAGTAGGCTTGCTGCAGAGGATAATATCGATTGAGCGTCCTATCCGGCCTAATGGAAAAGGGTATAGCTCATTTGCGTGATGCGGGTGTTGAATCTCCGCGTCGCGAAGCGCGAATATTGTTAGCCTATGCCCTTACTGTATCTCCGGAAGAAATCATGGCTGAAAGCGTACTACCAAATGTAAAGGGCATGATGCGTTATGAGGCTCTGTTGACACGCCGCATGTCGCGGGAACCATTAGCCTATATTCTTGGCCATCGTGAGTTCTGGAGTTTGTCATTTGCAGTCGGACCGGGCGTATTAATACCACGACCTGAAACAGAGACTCTTGTTGAAGAAGCGTTACGATTATTTCCCGAACGCGATGCACCGATTGACGTATTAGACTTGGGAACCGGATCAGGCTGTCTGCTGCTCTCTTTTCTTCATGAACGACCTTGCGCTAATGGTATTGGCGTTGATCAATCACAAGTGGCGTTATCGTTTGCCGAGCGAAATGCCTATGACCTTGGGCTTTGGCAGCGTCTTGCACTCGTTAATGGTAACTGGACAGATGAGGTCAGCGATATATTTGATGTTATATTTGTAAACCCACCTTATGTGGCGCTTGGAAATATTACGTCTCTCGAACCAGAATTGGCTTATGAACCAGTTGAAGCGCTGGCTGGTGGTTCAGACGGATTTAAAGCTTTTAGGCAGTTGGCACCAATTTTGGGGGAACGGTTGAAGCAGGGAGGGCGCGCATTCTTTGAGATTGGTGCCGGACAAGCAGATAGGGTTAGAGACGTATTTGCTGCTTCTGGACTGTCTATTGTAGCTTCAGTCCCTGATCTGGCAGGTATTCCACGCTGTTTGGTGGTTGAGCTAAGTCGACATTAACAACTGAGGCTGTAATACATGAGCTAGAACAGCTAAAAAGGTTTGAAAAAGCCTGTGTTAAGACGCTAGTTTATGTCTGACGTGGTGATTGGTTACGTCAAGCTGCAGCGGGTGACGCGCGGCTAGAAGGCAGGAAAACTAAAAAGTGTTCGCCTTCATTGCTGGGTGATAGAGACAGCGCCAGGAAGTTGAAACTACGAACGATTACGCGTGCCCCAGCCTGGCAATGTGGGGCAGCGAGTGAAATGCGAGGAGTTATATGAAACGTTCACGAGGGCGCGGTCGTAGGCCGCAGAATAGCCACAATAGGTCATTCGAAAGTGCAGGTCCTGAAGTAAAAATTCGTGGCACAGCATCTCAGGTATATGAGAAGTATCTCCAGCTTGCTCGTGACGCGCACTCTTCTGGAGATCGCATTCAGGCTGAGAATTACCATCAGCATGCTGAACATTATTTTAGAATTGTTCAGATATCCCAAACTACACAGACCGCAGCCGGGGCCCCAGGTAATTCTCCCCCTAATGCCGCACCTAATGCCACGCCTAATGCCACACCTAATGCCGCACCTAATGCCACACCTAATGCCGCACCTAATGCCGCACCTAATGCCGCACCTAATGGCAAGCCAAATCCCTCCAAGGGTAATGGTGAGGTCAAAGCCAATGGTGGTGGTGAAGAAAATCCCACCAAGGGCCCTTCATCTTTCAGCCTTGCCGAAAGTAAAAAAGACGAAGAAGTCGCCTGAACGACTAAATATATTTTTGAATTAGAAAGACAGGAATTGCACTAATCTACTGATCGGTAACCTGGTTTAATCTAGAGACTTCTGCAATTCGTGTCTGCATCGGAATCAATGCAACCAATTTTTCGATGCGTCCGCGTTCCGAAATAAAAAGTTGCAGCTCCTGGCCTTCAAGTTTGCGGTTACTTGCCACTTGAATTGAGGCAGGATTGACCTGTTTACCATTTTCACGGACTTCATAATGGAGATGAGGGCCCGTAGCGAGGCCAGTTGCTCCACTATATGCAACGATTTGGCCTTGGCGAACGCGGGTGCCTGCACTAACGCCGTTAGCATATTTCGACAGATGGGCATAAGCAGTAGAAAAGCCATTGGTATGGCGAATGACGAGAAGATTTCCGTAGCCTCCATTGCGACCAGCCATATCAACAGTTCCGCTGCCTGCAGCCATGATCGGGGTTCCAGTCGAAACAGCAAAGTCGATCCCCTGATGCATCCGCGTATATCCAAGGATTGGGTGCCTTCTTGCGCCGAACCGGGATGAGATGCGTGCACCGTTTACCGGCGTGCGCATGAGAAGACTGCGTGCGCTGTTTCCTTCTGCATCAAAGAATTCATCACCATCAGGCGTTTCAAAACGGTATAGCGTGTAGGTTTTACCACTCAATGTCATTGACGAAGTTAGAATTTCACCGGATTTAGCGGACGTACCTTCTGGTGTATAAAAATGACTAAAGAATGTTTCAAATTGGTCGCCAGGCCGGATATCACGTTGAAAGTCAACGTCATACGAAAACATCTGGATCATTTCGATGATGATCGCTTCCGGAATACCAGCCTGCATAGCTGCGAGATAGAGGCTTGAATTGATGGTCGCACCGGCACGCTGGTATTGCGAGACAAGTTCTTTCGTGATTTCACGCGCTGTGTATTGATTGGGTGATGTAAGTTCAACTCTAACCTCGCGGTCAACCACTGGAGCAAAAGAGAGCGAAAGAAGACGTAAGGGCGAAGTTTCTGCTCGTGTTGCCTCAACAAGACGTCGCGGAAAAATGCTTTCTTCAACGCCAAAATTAGCCTCAAAAATTTGTCCAGCCCTAACGGTCCGTGGAGAATGAATTTCTCTCATCGCATCTATGACAGCAAATGCGTCCTGTGATGAGATGCCTGCTTCTTGGAGCATGCCCATGAGCGTGCCACCATTTTCAATGGTAAGTATGCGTGAACTTACGCCTGGGGCGCCTTTGAGAGTGCCTGCATCTTGCCTCAAACCGAGATGCGTACTGCCTTCATGTTGAAGGTGAGAGGTAAAGCCTAAACCATTGGTTTCGAACAAGTCTCTAAACAGGGCATCTTCGGAAGATATGGTTGGTATTTCTTGATCGCCACGGATGGTTACAAGAACATTATATGGCAGAGGAGTTTCGATTCGGCGTGGCTCATAAGTTGCAGCTTCACCTGGCGGAGCCGCTGCGAAAGCTAACCAGACTATCGTTAAGGCAACAGAGGCGGCAAACGCTGTAGAAACTATTGCCCAACGACCATTGGCCGAACGACACAGGTCGTTAGCGCTAGCCACCATCATGCGGACCCCACCTTGGATCTCTCGAATTATCCATGCTGCCATGGCCAATTCCCTTTCCCTTCAGAGCACTTTCGACAAAAAAGGTTCCGCAATGTCTAGCGTATACTTTTCGGTTTGAAACAGAAAACAGACGAAATCCCTTTTATTTTCCAAAGAAGTACGCAAACGTCAACGGTTAGCTAATCGTTAATAAAATCCCCACAATTATGAGTAAAAGACTACTCAGCAACCGCAGGAAGGGTAACGGAGCGGCGTTTTTTGCCAGCATTGCGCTTCAAAATCCACATCCAAATGCCGGTCGTAGCAAAGAAAAGCGGTAAAAAACCTGAAATAAACACTGCAACTCTCCAGATAATACCTAGTCCCAATCCAGAATGCAGCCATCGTTGCCAGAGGACGACACGTTCCCCCACGGCGTAATCTCGGTGATCATCGATATAGGCGATATCACCGGTATCCGGGTTGATTGATACGGTGATTGTCGGAGCCCTTGGTCCTAATCTTTGTGGGGAAAGATTTAGAACCATTACGCCGCCAGGGCGTGTAGCAAACTGAATGTCACGTAGCTCGGACTGCGGAACTAGGTTAATTGTCCTGTCAACGGCTAAATCTAGATCGCTTGAGTAATCCGTTACTAGAGCTTCATCGTTTCCTGGTTCAACAAAAGTTTGTCCTAGTGGGAGTGCAATTCCGACTGTCTCACGAAAGGTGCGTGGAAAGGACAAATAAAGACCGCTGACGCTTACGATCAAAAGAATGATCAAAGACCAAAAGCCTATGGAGCTGTGGAGGTCGTAGATTAACTGATAGCCATGTGCGTCCTCTGCGACGCTGAATGCATTTCGCCACTTTCCCCCTTTTGGCCACCATAGAACGATGCCACTAATACACATAAACGTTAGTGCAATACCCATCCAACCTACAAAACTACGGTCTGAAATCGTACGTACGTAGAGTGTCGAGTGAAGCGTACGCATTGTGTTAAAAAATTGCGCCGGTCTTGGGCGTTCGATCTGGCCCAGGATTTGCAGCGAGACTGGATCAACGAATACAAGTGCACCGCGGTAATTCTGACCTCTTTGCGCATCATTGGGTAAAAAGCGAACTGTCACAGGCTCGCCTGGTGAGTCTGGCATCGTTAGCCTTGTAGCCGTGGAGTTAGGTAGACTAGCTCTAGCCGCCGCCGTGATCGCTTCTAATGATTGTTGCTCACCATGTGTTGACGCATACGGCAGCGACCAACGTGGCGCCTCGGGCTGGAACATCAACAAGCTTCCTGAGAGACCAAGTAGGATGAAGGGGATGGCAAGCAAAAGCCCCGACCAAAGGTGAGCTATCCGCAAAACATTTCGGGAAACATACCACTTCACCGGTTTAATATCCTATGGCCTGGCCGTCTTTACGCATTTCACTTGCGCCCCAATATGCTCTGTTTTTCTGATCGTACAGGACCGCCTGATGACCACCAAACGCTTTGGTTCCAGATACGATTTTATGCCCTCGTTGCATCAGCCCAGCTATAACATTGTCAGCTACACCGGACTCAATTTCTAAGTAGCCCGTGCCGTCACCCTGTTCGCCCGTAGGTTCGCTACCCCCATAATGGCGAAAGCGCATAAAATCTCCTGCCTCCTGCACATTCATATCAAAATCAATCATGTTCGAGAGTACTTGCACATGACCTTGTGGCTGCATGTCGCCGCCCATGACGCCAAAGGCCATTAACGGATCACCATTTTTCATAACGAATCCAGGAATGATTGTATGAAATGGTCTCTTGTTTGGCGCATAGACATTGGCCGTTCCAGGCTCAAGCGAAAACAGTTCGCCACGATTTTGAAACATGAACCCAAGATCATCCGGTACAAGGCCAGATCCCATGCCGCGGAAATTCGATTGTATCAGCGATACCATCATTCCGTCCTTATCTGCTATAGCCAGATAGGTTGTGTCGCCATCTATAAGCTTTGGTTCGCCAGGGCCAACATTCGGGTTGGCTACTTTCATATTGATTAAATCACGCCTCTTTCTGGCGTAACCTGGTGACAGTAAAGCTTTCATTGGTATGTCAGAAAAATCTGGATCGGCATAAAATTTTGCAAGATCCTCGTAGGCTAAACGCTTTGCTTCAATCATTAAGTGGAGGCTATCAGTGGATCCAGGGCCCATTGATTTAATGTCAAACTCTTCAATGATTTTCAGCATCTGAAGTGCTGCGGCGCCTTGTCCGTTTGGTGGGAGTTCAAATATGTCAAAGCCCCTGTAGTTTACGGATACAGGGTCAATCCAATTACCTGAGTGAGAGGCTAAGTCGTGATATCCGAGCGGCGCTTCTATAGATGTTAAATAATTGCTCATTCTTCGGGCCAGATCTCCTTCGTAAAATGTTTCTCGGCCACCGATAGCGATAGCTTCATATGTGTCAGCAAGATTGGTGTTACGAAATATTTGGCCCTCGCGTGGTACTAGCCCCTCTATTAGAAATGTCCTTCTTGCGTTATCAAATTCAGATATATCTTGTGACTCATTGAACGCATCCATATTTTCTTGCCAATGCATCGCAACATATTGAGATACGGGAAATCCATCTCGTGCATAACCAATCGCGGGCTCAAGTAAATCTTGTAATGGTAGTCGCCCAAATTTTTGATGAAGGGCAAACCATCCATCTATTGTGCCGGGAACTGATAATGTAAGAGCACCACGCTGTGGCATATTGGATTGCCCCTGAAGTCTTGTTTTTAGCTCATCAAGGGTTTGCCTTTGGGGAGAACGTCCAGAACCATTGTAACCGTGAAGGGCCTGACTCTTTGGATCCCAAACGATTGCAAACAGATCACCACCAATGCCACACGCCATTGGCTCCACCAAACCAAGAGTTGCGTTGGCTGCAATAGCAGCGTCGATAGCAGTTCCGTCCCGTTTTAAAACATCAATTGCTACAAGAGTGGCTAGCGGCTGTGCTGTAGCCGCCATGCCTTTCTTTGCAATGACAGGAGAGCGCGTTGAGAAAGCGGCACCACTGTAACGGTCACCTGTTCCTACTCCACGATTAGATTTAGATGCTAAAGTGGCGTAGTCCGTAGGGGAATTCATAAATTTATTTCCTTAAGTGATAATAGAGAATGTGTAATTTTTGACGTGATGCCACTAGCAAGGAATCTGGTGATAACGGTTCGGGTTTACAGCACGAGAAATGATGGTAGAGAAAGATTTAGCGCCGGCAAAAGAATCGAGTTTTGGAAGTCACCGTTTCTGTGACCTCTGAGATATTAGGTATAATTCTAATTATAAGGACCTTATGAGCTGGCGTCATCCGTCCCTATTAGTTGTTTTTTTGGGGGCAGTGCCTTGCGTCTGCGTTCTTTTAGCTTAGTTGTTCCGCCTAATTATCTAGAGCGGTACTCTCGCGTTATTGAAACGATCCGCATCGACATCTGTTTGGAATAGCATGAAAATCGTGGTTATTGGTGGGGGTGTGGCAGGATTAGCTATTGGCTGGCGCCTAGCGTCATCAGGATGCAATGTTGAACTGTATGAGCGTGGTCTAGCTGGGCGAGCTAGTAGTTGGGCAGCTGCTGGGATGCTGGCGGCAACCGCAGAAACCCAGATGCACGACAATTCCCATGCCCGCCTCGCACACGCGGGACGCTCCGCATGGTCCCAATTTGCAGTTGAATTGGAGCAAATTTCAAGGGTTGATTTAGGCTATCGAGAATGTGGCTCTTTGATACTTGCTCTAACCCAGAAGAGAGCCAATGAGCTTCAAGCAACAGTTGCAGCACTTTCCTCACGCGGAGAAAATGTAATCTGGTATTCAAAAGAGGAAGTTTGTCAGATTGAACCGCTCCTCTGTACTACAAATAATGGAGCCCTTTGCGCGCAGGAAGATTCCCAGGTTGATAACCGTCAGCTAAGTGCTGCTCTGACACGTGCATTTGTAATCGCGGGGGGGGCCTTGCGGGAACAATGTGATGTGTCTTCCATAGAGGTAAAGTCCGGGAGAATTACTGGAGTTACACTTAATGGTAACCATGTATCCGCCGACAAAGTAGTGATTGCAGCAGGTGCATGGAGTAGTACGATTAGTGGGCTGGAAGATGGCATATTACCTCCAGTCGTTCCGGCAAAGGGACAGATGGCAGCCTTAATTCCACCTGACGGAGTAAGAATGCCATCCCACTTAATTTGGAGCGAAAAAATCGTCTATTTCGTTCCACGAACGGAATCCCTTCTTATAGGCGCTACGGTCGAGGATGTGGGTTTCGAAACCTCGGTTACACGTGATGCAATCGAAAATTTAATTACGCGTGGTTCGCGTATTATTCCATCGCTTTCATCGTGGCAAATTGTTGAGTGCTGGGCTGGACTACGGCCGCGAGCACCTGATGATTTTCCTGTTGTTGGTGCAACGTCGGTCGATGGGCTATTTGTTGCAAGTGGCCAATATCGCAACGGGATACTCTTTGCACCCATAGTTGCTGATATTATCCGAGATCTCATTTTAGAAAAAGAAACAGGCCAGGATTTCGAATGTTTTAATCCAAACCGTTTCGTTAAAGAGAAAATTTAATTTTGTTAGAGACTAGAATCTTTGTCTTGCGCTCTTCTAGTAGACAAATTGTTCAGTGAGAATACGCTCGTCAAGGCTGTGGCCGGCATCGAAAAGCATTGTTACTGAAATCTTTCGATCCTCGGCAATTTCAATGCGCTCAACATCACGCACTTCAAAATCATCCGCCACCGCGCTTACTGGCCGCCTCTCATGCTGTAATATATCAAAGCGAATTTTTGCGTCATGCGGTAATAGGGCCCCTCGCCACCGCCTTGGCCTAAAGGGGCTTAAAGGGGTCATTGTAAGCAAATGAGCATTAATTGGTAATATAGGCCCATGGCTAGAGAGATTATAAGCTGTGCTACCAGCAGGGGTTGAAACTAATATACCGTCACATACAAGCTCTTCAAGACGCACCTTTCCATCAAGAACAATGCGTAGTTTAGCTGCCTGCCGAGTCTGACGCAGCAGTGAAACCTCATTAAACGCAATGGCCGTTTTTTCTCCCCCCCCAGAAAACGCTTTCATTCTCAATGGATGTATATGCGCAGGCTCTGCTGCCTCCAGGCGCTCATGCAAGTTGTTCTTAAGATACTCGTTCATCAAAAATCCAACCGAACCAAAATTCATACCGTATATTGGCAAAGCACTTTCAATAAATGCGTGTAGGGATTGGAGCATAAAACCGTCACCTCCAAGAGCAACGATGATGTCAGCTGCTTCTGGGGAAGCGTTCCCATAACGAACACTTAATTCTTTGAGTGCAGAAAGGGCTTCTGGAGCCTTCGAGGCAGTAAAATGAATTTTATTTGTCATGTATTTAAAACTACCCGCCAGTCATAGACATCGGCCGGGCTACAGCTGGCTGATTGTGACGTCGGTCAATTATGAAATCGTGCCCTTTGGGTTTGCGTCCGATCGCTTCATCAATAGCAGCTTCAAGAATTGTGTTGTCGGTTGAAGTACGCAGCGGTGTCACTAAATCAGCAGAGTCATCTTGTCCAAGACACATATAAAGCATGCCTGTGCAAGTTAAGCGTACGCGATTGCAGCTTTCACAAAAATTATGAGTGAGCGGTGTGATGAAGCCAAGCTTCCCGCCAGTCTCTCGCACATGCACATAGCGCGCTGGACCCCCCGTTCGCTCAGAAGACGGGTCAAGTGTATAGTTCTCAGATAGACGTGCTCGGACGAGTGAGAGTGGTAAGTAATGTTCGGTACGGTCTCCGTCTACATCTCCCATTGGCATGGTCTCAATAAGGGTCATGTCGAATCCACGATCGTGTGCCCAACGCAATAAATCCAAAATTTCGTCTTCATTGATACCGCGCAGCGCAACAACATTGATTTTAATTTTGAGACCCGCCTCCTGCGCTGCATCAATCCCACCCAATACTTGATCGAGGTTTCCCCAGCGCGTAACGGAACGGAATTTATCAGGGTCAAGTGTGTCTAACGATACATTTACACGCTTAACACCGCATTCAATAAGTTCGCCCGCGAAGCGCGCAAGCTGACTACCATTGGTGGTAAGTGTTAGGTCTAAGAGCTCACCAGTTTGAAGATGGCGAGACAAGGAGCGAAAAAGGCTCATGACGCCACGACGCACCAGAGGCTCGCCACCTGTTATTCGTAACCTATTCACACCTTTTGCAATAAATGAGCTGCAGAGGCGGTCGAGTTCCTCCAACGTTAAAACGTCTTTCTTTGGCAAAAAAGCCATATGTTCCGGCATGCAATAGCTGCAGCGGAAGTCGCAACGATCCGTAACGGACACGCGCAAATAGGTAACGCAACGGCCAAATGGGTCTATCATAGTGACAACCTAGCAAACTCCCCTCTTAGTTTCACCTAGTCTCCTCGATGGATCGGAGAAGACCAACTCTTGTAGTTTTTGCCTGGAACATGAGGAGATTTGCGTGTATCCCGGAGAATATCTTGCGTGAGGAAAATTATGAAATTCGGTATCGGTCAGCCGGTAAGACGAAGGGAAGATGTGCGTCTAGTCACTGGCCGCGGTCAATATACCGATGACCTGTCACTTGAAAAACAGGCTTATGTTGCTTTTGTCCGGAGTCCTCACGCCCATGCAAAAATTATTTCAATTGATACCAAGGAGGCTAGGGGGCTTCCAGGTGTCATAGAAATACTAACCCATGCTGATATTGTCGGCGCTCCAACGATGCCCATCCTTGCACGTAATAAAAACCGCGATGGGTCAAACATAATAGCTACCCCCAAAGCACTGCTTCCTGCTGACAAGGCACGATTTTGCGGTGAAGCCATCGCAATGGTGATTGCAACCAGCGTCGCATGTGCGCGTGATGCAGCCGAGGTAGTTGTAATCGATTATGATGCCTTGCCTGCTGTTGCAAATTCTGATGAGGCTAAAAGCGGCGCGCAGATTTGGGACGAACTGCCGGGAAATCTTGCTCTTGATTGGGCGGATGGCAATGAGGACGAAACGGCAGCTGCTTTTAAAAAGGCAGCAAAAACTGTTTCACTAAATCTTGTCCAAAATCGAGTAGTTCCTGCACCAATGGAACCGCGCGCCGCGATTGGTGATTTTAATTCTGCTACTGGCCGATATACACTTTATTCTGGAACACAGGGTGTTGCTGGTTACCGCGAACGGCTTGCTGTTGCATTTAAAGTGCCGACCCAAAATTTACGGGTAGTCACACACGATGTAGGTGGCGGGTTTGGTCAAAAAACCGCGGTTACAGTCGAACAAATGCTGGTGCTCATCGCAGCCAAGAAGCTGGGCTGCCCAGTAAAATGGACCGGCGATCGATCTGAATCATTTCTTGCCGATACTCATGGTCGTAATCTTAAGACACATGCGGAACTTGCCCTCGACGAAACAGGCCATATTTTAGCTGTGCGCGTAAATACTGATGCTGATATCGGCGCCTATATGTCAATGATCGGTACAAATGTAGTCACGACAGGCGGGATGCGAATTCTGGGTGGCGTTTATCGAGTGCCGTCAGCCTTTGTGACAGTGAAGGGTTATATTACAAACACTTCCTGTATTAGTGCCTATCGCGGCGCAGGCCGGCCGGAAGCCGGCTATATCATCGATCGCTTGTTGGATTTAGCCGCAGGGGAAATGCGTATCGATCGCATTGAAATTCGTCGTCGTAATTTACTGTTGCCGAGGGAACTTCCGTACACGAATTGGAAGGGCCTCATTATCGACTCCGGTGATTTCCCACGAAATCTTGAGGAAGCGGTCACCCTTGCAGACTGGTCAGGATTTGAAAAGAGAAGACAAGAGTCTTTAGCGCGAAAAAGAAAACGTGGGCAGGGTGTTTCTTACTATGTTGAAGTGTCTGGTGGTCCACCGGGGCCTGAACCAAGCAGAATTCAATTTACTGAGAATGGCGGGGTAAAAGTTTTTCTTGGAACCCAATCAAATGGGCAAGGACATGAAACGGCTTTCGCGCAACTTGTCTGCGAACAGCTTGGGCTGCCCTACAACCAAATAGAAATATTGGCTGGCGATACTGATTATGAAGTCGAGGGACGTGGCAGTGTTGGCTCTCGCTCTTTGCAGACAGCGGGTAATGCTATACTTGCGGCCTCTGAGGAGATTGTAAAAAAAGGTAAATCAGCTAGTGCTCATGTATTGCAAGCTGGCGGCAGCAAAGTTGAGTTTATTAAGGAATCTGAAACTAGTCTGTTTCGCGTTGTAGGCACGGATCGCTCCATTAATTTGTCAGAGCTGGCAGCAACATTAAAGCGTGAAAAAATTCCCGGATTTGAGGATGGCTTAGATAGCGAAGGCTCGTTTGAAGGCAAGCCAACCTTTCCAAATGGTTGTCATATTTGTGAATTAGAAGTTGATCCAGAAACAGGTGTAATTGAAATCGTTCTCTATGTGATTGTCGATGACATGGGACGTGTCATTAATCCACTTATTGTTGAAGGTCAGGTTCATGGCGGGGTTCTTCAAGGGCTGGGTCAGGCCCTCATGGAAAACGTCATCTATGAACCCGGCACTGGACAGCTTATGACTGCAAGTTTTCTGGATTATGCCATGCCGCGTGCGACCGACGCACCTAAAATATCACTTCGGTACAATGAAATACTCTGCACAACCAATGCTCTTGGTTCTAAAGGGGCAGGTGAGGCAGGAACGGTTGGTGCCCTTCCAGCAATTATGGGTGCGTTATGTCATGCCCTCGACGTTCCACACATAGATATGCCGGCAACACCCGAACGTATCTGGAGAACAGGCCGTAGAGACAGCTAACCTATCAAAGATCTCAAATATTGTTATTACAATTGAGCAAGCGTTTAGTTTACTTTACTAAACTGTTCCATACAGAGCTGCTTTACACCTGAGTAATCGGTTTTACCTGTACCAAGAACAGGTATTTCATTTACATGTATGATTCGTCTTGGCGCGGCAAGTTTAGTAACACCGTGGTTTTCCACCCAATGAATAAAAGCTGCTCGATTAGCGCCTTTACAGGTTGTAACCAAAATTATTTGTTCCCCTTTGCGATCATCAGGTACTGATATCGCTGCATGCATGTCATCTGGCCATAATGCTGAGGCGCAGTTTTCAACTACAGTGAGAGAAACAGACTCACCACCGACCTTGGCAAATCTTTTTAAACGACCGCGAATGGAGAGGTAGCCCTCTTCATCAAGATAAACAATATCACCGGTGTCGTGCCAACCGTCCACTGGCCGTTGGATCCTACTGGGATCATCCGGTCGGAGGTAGCCAAGCATTACATTTGGACCACGCACAAAAAGCCTTCCCCCATCTTTGATGCCTTCCACTTGATCAATGCGTATCTCTATTTCTGAAACCAACCTTCCAACGGTACCGGGGCGGTTGTTATCTGGTTGGTTGGCCGATATCACGGGCGAGGCCTCAGTCACTCCATAACCTTCTAATAATTCAATTTTATGTTTTTTACGTAGAAAGGCACGGGTTTCATCTCGCAGACGTTCCGCGCCACACACTACCAATCGCAAACTTGAGAGGTCTTTTTCATTACCAGATCTAGAATATTGCGAGATAAATGTGTCCGTTGAGAGAAGTATGGTGGGAGATTTATCGCGAATACGGCGAACAATTTCATGGGGTTGGCGTGGCGTAGGATGAAGTATGGTGTTTATACCAAGATAAAGTGGCATGAGTGAGCCACCCGTCAGACCAAATGAGTGAAATGTTGGTAATGGATTGAACAATATATCATCTGTTTTAAATGTAATATGCGAACGTATCTGTTCGACATTGGCCAGAATATTTGCGTGACTAAGCACCACGCCTTTGGGCTCTCCTTCGGTTCCTGATGTAAATAGTATTATTGCAGATGAGTCAGGTTTCGTAACACCTTGAAACAGCCATGGCGCAAGTGGCCCAATGACAGCACAAACCTTATCAGTTAATGAAAGTTTCTCGCGTAAATCTTCGAGGTAGATCAACTCACAGCGTTCGCGTAGCCACCCCTCCAGTTCTTCAAATTTCCCAATTTCAATGAATTTATGCGCGGTAACGATTCGTTTTATGCTAGCGGCTTTTAATGCAGCCTCTATAGCTTGATGGCCAGAAGTAAAGTTAAGCATTGCTGGAACACGACCATATGCCGAGATTGCCAGGACGCTTAAAACCGATCCAACACCTGTTGGTAGTAAAATGCCAATGGACTCTTGTTTGGCCGTAAAGCGCGAAATGGCGTGTCCAAGGGCGTAGGCGCCACGAACAAGGGTGTTATAAGTAAATACTCTTTCATCGCCGTCAGTTAGAATATTGCGCGTACGCCCAAAGGTTCGCCGAGCTTCCAGAAAGGCTGTTATTATGGTGCGCCTAGCACGTGTAGGATTATATGGCATCTAATAAACGTGTCTCTTGACTCATGTTAAGCCTAACGCAGACGTTACTAGAGGCAAGATCTAGAAATTATTTTGTTATAAAAGTAACTTGTAGTTCCCCGCTGAGAAACAGTTAAGGAAAATGCGCGCCGTCATATTATACATCTCTGGGGTTCTAGCCCTTTTTGTTGTCCCTGAGTATTTTTCACAGGGGTTAGTAGCTGCGGAAGTCAACCCACAACTTATGATTGATGGTGGTGTGGAAGATGCCGCGGATGGCACGATTTCAAATTACCTAAGTCTTGATCGGACTTTGGAGGCACTAGCCGAGGGTTTATCGGCAGAAGACATTTCCTCAGAAGAACTGTCACTATTACGTAGCATCCGTGGTGATATATTTTTAGGAAACGGTGATTGCGAAAATGCACAGGCAGATTTTGATGCTGCGGTCACACTAAATTCAGCCAGCGCAGATGCATATGCGTTGCGCGCTCATGCAGCAATAACTTGCAACAATGTAGTGGAAACTGCGCTCTCTGATGCCAAGAAGGCAATAGAACTCGATTCTGATTCAATGTACGGACATTATGCTCATGGTTTAGTTAGATTATCGCAAGGATTGTTAGATCAAGCCCTGGTGGCGTTTGACGAGACGGTCCGAGCGGACCCAACCTCAATGCATGGATATTGGGGTCGGGCGCAATACTATGCAAATAGTGGCCGGCGCATTGATGCTGCAGAAGATATCAATCAAGTTATTTCACTAAATCCGAACTTTATTGGTGCATACATCTTTCGTGGTGTTACGAACTATGAAGCCGCTGAATTTGATGCTGCGATTTCTGATTTTAACGTTGCAATCCAGATTAGCCCGGAGAATGTTTCTGCACGGTTTTGGCGCGGCTTTTCTTACCGAGAACAACAAGAATTCGAAAAAGCGATTATTGACTTAGATAAGTTCTTAGCAAGTGTTGAAGATTCCACTGCCTATTTTGGCCGCGGCACTATTAGGGCCTATCTAAATGATATGTCCGGAGCATTGTCAGATTTTGACAACGCAATTCGCCTTAACCCTCAATTTGTCGCAGCCCATCATCAACGTGGCTATACACGATTGCTATCAGGCGATGCAGCTGGAGCACTTGAGGATTACAACTTTGTTGCCGAACAGCACCCAGGCGTTGGTGGCATCCAAGTCATTCGTGCATTGGCCCTTAGTGAGCTTGGGGATATGGAAGCTGCGTTGGGCGCTTACCAAGCAGCTCTTGATCTAGGTGTCATGCATTGGCGGCTTTACATATCAATTGGCAATTTGCTGGCACAACTGGGAAGTCAGGATCAGGCTATGGCTCACTTCCAAGCAGCGCTAGAAATCGAACCGCAAAATGCTGACATACGGGCAGCAATAACTGAAGGCTATTACAATCGTGCTCAGTTATCAGTTCTGCGTGGTGAATATGACAATGCTGCAAAAGAAATTGACAGTGCGTTAAAGCTCAATCCAAACTCATCGGCGCTCTATAACCAACTCGCGTCAATTGCCATGTCAGCAGGTAATCACGCTGTTGCCATTTTGAATTTTGAACGTTCACTAGAAATAGATCCTGAAAACACTGAAACCTATACGGGCCGAGGTATCGTAAGGCTGGGAATGAATGAGTACATCGATGCACTTTCAGATTTTGAACGTTCTATAGCCATTGATCCCAATGATCCTGGTGGTTGGCGGGGGCGGGCCCTCTATCATTATGTGACCGCCGGTTATGATTTGGCTTTGCAGGATGTGAACCATGCAATTGCATTAGCGCCAAACTACATTGAGCTTTATTCACTAAGTGCCGATATTCATGAAGCAATGAATAACCGTGAATTGGCGTTGGAGGCATACAATACTGCCCTCATGATTGATCCGTTCCATATAGATACTTTAAGAAAGCGGGCTGGATTTAATTTTAGCATCTCAGCATTTGCATTGGGTCTTGAGGACGCCAATAAAATTATTACGCTAACTCCCCAGGACTTCAATGGATATATCCTACGGGCCGAAATACTTGCTGCTCTAGGGCAGGTTGGACAAGCTCTAAAGGATTTAGAACGTGCGCGATTAATTAACCCCCGTGCTCCCAGTGTATATCTTGGTCTCGGTGCAATTTATTCTGCTTTAGGAAACTTTCATAGCGCAATAGCTGAGTATGATTACGCGCTTGAACTAGATTTAGACAACGCGTTGGCCCTCACGAACAGAGCATACGCAAAGATGCTGACAGGGGATTTAGATAATGTCTTGTTCGATCTCAATCGGGCAATACAACTCGAGCCCCAATTGGACAACGCCTATGCCGTCAGAGGCGCAATCTACGCGGTTGGTGGTGAAACTGAATATGCACTTACTGATCTTAATTTTGCGCTAGAAATTGATCCATATTCTGTTATTGGGTTGCTGTATCGCGGACATCTTTTTCTTCGAGAAGGGAACCGAGATCGCGCTTTTGAAGACCTCGATCGAGCCGTAGAACTTGCCCCCACTGATATCCGTGTGCTGAAAGGTAGAGCCGTCGCTCGTGCAGTTGAGGCAGAGTACGACTTAGCTGCAGAAGATTTTACTACATGCATTGAGGTTCAGCCTCGCTTACCAGATTGTTATATTTTGCGAGGTGATATGTATGTCGCGATGGGTGAAATAGACAAAGGTGAAGCGGACTACCAGATGGGTACGTCCTTGAGCGCCCAGAGGGGTGGAGATAATTTATTTATAGGGTCAGAGGATGAAGTCCAATAAAAACAAGTGCTTATGCCTGATGATTTTATTGTTTTAAGCCTGTAGAACTATTCCTATGACTAGGAATGTTATGTCGAGACTCAGCTTTAGCAGAGTCGGTGTATTGATGCTTT
>Ga0315338_1002484_pt1 | contig 18195 bp, 27 predicted proteins | sample ASW8metaG_FD_204518 | JGI IMG/M metagenome (GOLD analysis project Ga0315338, IMG submission 204518) | Ammonia-oxidizing marine archaeal communities from Monterey Bay, California, United States - ASW #8 | ecosystem: Environmental > Aquatic > Marine > Coastal | place: USA: California | collected... | reverse complement strand
CAACTTCAGAACGTAGCATGTCTCCGGTTGAAAGGTGTGTCATACCGGTCGACTCCGCGAGTCGGCGTGCCTGCGTCCCTTTACCCGCTCCTGGGGGGCCCAATAAAACTATACGCATTTACTCATGGCCAGTATCTAACGGACGAATCCTTCATAGTTTCGCATCAGCAGTTGCGACTCCAACTGTCGCATCGTGTCCAATGCGACGCCCACCATAATCAACAAGCTCGTGCTCTGAATTATGGTTGTGGCATTAGGCAAATTCGTAACCAACTGAGCTAGGTATGGCACGATTGCAATTCCACCCAAAAACAATGCACCACCCCAGGTAATACGCAACACGACGCGCATCAAATAAATCTTGGTTGGCGGTCCTGGACGAATGCCAGGAACAAAGCCTCCATTTTTTTGAAGGTTTTCTGCAAGGTTCTGTTGATTATGCACAACCAGAGTATAAAAGAACGTAAAGATGACCACTAGTAAAAACACCGCTACCCAGTACATCGTACTCGTGGGACCAAATGAATTCTGGAAGAAGTTAGCTATATTAGAAACAAACCCTCCCGAACCATCATTAAAATAACTGGCAATCACTGAAGGTAAAATCAAAATCGAGAAAGCAAATATTAGTGGAATCATCCCCGCCGCATTCACTCGTAGGGGAATATGAGTGGCGCCTGACTGTCTATACATCTGCCCACCCCGAAACACACTTCGACCATATTGAACAGGGATTTTTCGCTGTGCTTCTGCAAAATATACGATCAAATACACAATCGCGATCGCAATAAAAACAAGCATCCCAACTTGAAAAGTTTGTTCACGCAACAACCATAATTGACCGGCGACCTGTGGCAGCGTAGAAACAATTCCTGCAAATATAATCAGCGATATCCCATTACCGATCCCTTTTTCAGTAACAAGTTCTCCCATCCACACCAATAACATTGTTCCAGCCGTCATTGCAGTAAGGATCGCCACTGTATTCAAGGTATCTGCTCCAAAACCAATCCCCGTAATAGCAGCTCCGCCTTGGGAAGCAAATCCACTTGCAAACAAATTCAACTGACCATAACCTTGAAGGAAAGCCAGTGGCACAGTTAGATAATGAGTGTATCGATTTATCGCCTGTCGGCCTCCTTCACCTTCCTGCGAAAGATTTTTCAGCGTAGGAATAATCGGAGTCATAATCTGTAGGATGATGGAAGCCGTGATATATGGATACACACCAAGTGCAGCAATCGATAGGTTCCTTAGTGCGCCCCCTGAAAACAAATCTAGAAAACCAAGCAAAGGGTTCGCTTCAAAAGCAGCTGCTAACGCCTCCCTGTCTACTCCTGGAACCGGGACGTGAGCGAAAAACCTAAATATGACAAGAATCCCAAGCGTAAACAAGATCCTAAATCTAAGGTCTGGGATACGCCACGCATCCGCCGCGGCCCTAAATAATGCTGGAACTGCAGATTCGGATGTTTGTGTAGCCTGGGTCATAATTACTTAGTCGGTGCAGCTTCTATTGATTCACTTGATTCGACAGTACCTATTACCGTGCCAGTTCCACCGGCATCCTCTATCTTTTGCAGGGCATGTTTGCTGAAAGCATGCGCAATAACATTCAATTTTTTAGTCAGATCACCATTCCCAAGAATCTTAACTCGTGCATTTTTCTTACGAACAACACCTATAGCTGCAAGCTTTTCAACAGTTACGTCTGAACCCGATTTAAACCGTTCAAGAATCTCAACGTTGACAGGTATTGTCTCCACACGAAAAATATTGGTGAAACCACGCATGTGGGGCAAACGTTTGATAAGTGGGAGCTGGCCGCCTTCAAAAAGAAACGGTACGCTACCACGTTGTTTCTGGCCCTTTGAACCTCGACCGGAATAAGTGCCATTGCCCGAGCCATCACCTCGGCCGACGCGCTTACGGTTTCTCTTAGAATTTTTAGAGGGTTTTAACTGATGAAGATTAGACATATCTAAATTATTACCTGGAGCCAATTATCATTAGCTGAATTATTCACTTCATTTGCTCAACAGCGACAAGATGCACAACTTTCTTGATCATCCCACGAATTTGAGGGCTATCATTCTGTATAACCACGTGACGAATCTTGCGAAGCCCAAGCGCCTTCAGTGTCGCCCTCTGATCAGGTTTAGTGCCTATATCACTCTTCAATTGTGTAATACGTAATTGGTCCATAGTTTATTAAATCTACGAATTTTCTTCTTCGCTAGAAGTACTTGTACCTTTTCTTCGTTCAGTAGCAGCTATGGGATCGCGTAATTGATGAAGTGCATCAAGGGTCGCTCTCACAATATTAATAGTATTGGCCGAACCAAATGTCTTTGAAAGAACATCCTTCACCCCAACCGCCTCCATAACTGCACGAACACCGCCTCCTGCTATAACTCCTGTGCCAGGAGCAGCAGGTTTTAGTAAGACCTTCGCACCAGAAAACTTCGAAGTAATTTCATGAGGGATTGTTGGTCCATTCAATTCGACATGTGCCATCGCCTTTTTGGCGTACGTCGTACCCTTCCGAACTGCATCAGGAACAGCCCCCGCCTTACCAAGCGCTGCACCAACATTACCATTTCCATCTCCAACTACAACCATTGCGTTGAATGTGAGATTTCTACCGCCCTTAACTACTTTAGAAACCCTGCGAATCTTTACCACCCGCTCAACAAGACCGGAATCTTCTTCTTCACGTCGCGGGCGTCGACCTCGACGTTCCCCACCTTGTCTGCGTCCACCACCTTGTCCGCGAGAATCAGAGTTATTGCCCCTGCGAGGCCCACTACGTGAATCATTCTGAGACGCAACCATTTAAAAGTTAAGTCCTTCTGATCGAGCGGCATCAGCTAGTGCTTTGACTCGACCGTGATATTTATAACCACCTCGGTCAAATACAACCTTGGTAATCCCTGCTGAAAGGGCAGACTTGGCAATTTTTTCGCCAACTGCTTTTGCGATATCAGTCTTCGTGTCGTTGAGTTTCATCTCGAGTGATGTTGCTGCAGCCAAAGTGTGGCCACGATCGTCATCAATCACTTGAGCATAAATATGATTACTACTACGAAAAACGGCCAATCTAGGACGAGTTGAAACGCCCCGTACATTCTTGCGAACACGTCTGTGCCTAATCCACCTTTTTCGAGTATCAAACTTTCTACTGGCCATTGTTAAACACCAGTTCCAACCGCTGTTTTACCAGCTTTACGTCGAATAACTTCATCTGAATATTTAATACCTTTACCCGTATATGGGTTTGGCTTTCGAACCTTCCGTATCCGAGCCGCCTGATCCCCTACATCTTCTTTGCTTGGACCGCTAACAACAATGAACGTCTGACCATCAGCCGTAAGTTTATTACTTCCGATTGGTTGAATATCAATAGGATGGGAGTAGCCAACGTTGACTTCCAAGCCCCCACCCTTTTGTTGCACCCTGTAACCAGTTCCGATCAGTTCAAGTCTCTTTGAAAAACCATCTGAGCAACCAATCACCATATTATTAAGCAAGCTGCGGGTAAGACCATGCAGGGCCCGTTGATCAGGTTCATCATTTGGTCGAATCACACTAAGTACGTCACCAGTCAAATCAATTTTCATACTTGCTGGAAAAGTACGTACCAATTCTCCAGCCTTACCTTTTATCGTGACCGTACTACCATCGAGCTTAACCTCGATGCCATTAGGGACGTTTATCGGAGCCTGACCTATTCGAGACACTGTATATCTTCTCTCACAAAAAATATGTTTCTAATTTCAACCAACACTAATGTCTTACCAAATGTAAAACAGCAATTCCCCACCTACACCCTCACGCCGCGCCTGCTGTCCCGTCATAACTCCCTTTGAAGTTGATATGAATGCAACTCCAAGACCGCCGAAATAGCGAGGCACCTCGTTCTTACCAACATAAACCCTCAGGCCAGGCTTACTTACACGTTTCAACCCCTGTATCACAGGAGATTTGTCTTCGTAGTAGCGCAACTGAACTTCGAGCGTTTTGACTGCCGAATCAGTTTCATGAACGGAAAAACCCGATATAAAACCCTCTTCAGCAATGAGCTTCAAAAGAGAAGACTTCATACGCGATGCGGGTATCTGAAGTGATTCATGCCGCACCTGAACCGCGTTACGCATTCGGGTAAGCATGTCGGCTATTGGATCTGTTACTGGCAACTTTACAAATTCTCTCGATAATATAGTGTGTGTTACAAGCTTCCCTTACGTATTCCAGGCAGCTCGCCTTTCAATGCAAGGTCGCGAAAAGTGATTCGTGATAGGCCAAAAAAACGCATATAACCCCTAGGTCGACCTGTAACGGCACAACGATTACGCAGACGTATCGCTGCAGAATTGCGAGGCAATTTGGCCAGTTCTTGGCGAGCCGCAAACCGCTCTTCAGCTGATCGATGAACATCCACCGAAACCTTGCGTAATTCCTTACGCATCTCCGCTTTAGCATTCACCAATTTCTGACGACGCTTTTCTCTTTCGATCATCGATTTTTTAGCCAAAACATAAACTCCAGATCAATTAAAGGGCACCAACAGGTTCATCAACACGCGCAAACGGCATGCCAAGCAATTCAAGAAGCCGGCGTCCCTCTTCATCAGAACGAGCGGTGGTGACAAAAGTCAACTGCATCCCTCGCATACGATCAATTTCATTGTAGTCAATTTCAGGAAACGTCGATTGATCACGCAGTCCAAGAGAATAATTCCCTCTACCATCAAAAGCAGTACGACTAATACCTCGGAAGTCACGCACACGAGGGAGGGTAATATTGACAAACCGATCATAAAACTGCCACATGCGGTTTCCACGCAACGTCACAGATGTCCCAACTACCGAGCCTTCCCGCAATTTAAAGTTAGCAATGGACATTTTGGCACGATTTTCTATTGGCTTCTGCCCAGATATCTTCTGAAGATCCCCAACAGCAGCGCCAACGGCTGAATTGCTCTCAAGTGCCTCACCCAAACCAATGTTGAGCACAATTTTTACAATCCTCGGAACTTCCATAGGATTTTTATAACCGAATTCACGAGCAAGCACCTGAACTACTTCATCGGCATACATTTGCTTCATTCGAGGAGTTTGCGTCGATGTCACATCCATCTTAGCTTTTGACTTGGTCGCAGCGACAGTTTTGGAAGTTTTAGGTTTCCGAATAGAGGGATCTTTTGTTGTGGCTTTCTTCGACACCGGCTTCTTAGCCGATGTCTTTTTGCTTTTGGTACTCGGAGCCTTTGCCCTTGTTTTCTGTTCTTCAGTCATATTATCGTCAGGAGCGTTTACCACTCTTGACCACCCTTACTTTCGTTCCATCTTCGAGAATATTCTGACCAGAGCGACCAACATTGCCCGTCTCTGAATCAATAAGCATTACATTGGATAATGAGATCGAGGCCTCGCCTTGAACCATTCCGGTCTGCGCTATCCCAGGCTGAGCCTTCACATGGCGAGTAACCATATTAACTCCTTCAACCACGACTCTGTTCTCTGAAACGAGAACTCGGATGACGGAACCTCGCTTGCCTTTGTCTTTGCCACTGATGACCATCACCTGATCATCTCGTTTGATACGCGTTTGACTCATGAATCAGAGAACCTCCGGTGCCAAAGACACGATACGCATGAACTGCCTGTTTCTCAGTTCACGAGCCACCGGACCAAAAATACGAGTTCCCCTCGGGTTTTCATCGTCCCCAATTATCACACAAGCATTATCGTCAAATCGAATATAAGAGCCATCAGTCCGCCGAACCTCTTTCGAAGTCCTAACAACAACAGCCTTTACAACCTGATGCATTTTTACAGTACCACCAGGCTGTGCATCTTTTACCGTACAGGTAATCACGTCACCTAAACTTGCGTAACGCCGCGCGCTTCCACCGATGATGTTTATGCATAAAACCTCACGCGCACCCGAGTTGTCGGCGACTTTAAGCCGTGTCTCTCGCTGAATCATTTGAGCTAGTCCTCGGATCCCGTTAAATCTAGTGTACCTGTCAAGGCAGACTCGTTATCAATATCCGAAGGTTGAATCTCAGCCACCTCGACTCTATCGAGGATACTAACCAAACGCCAACGCTTAGTTTTCGACAGCGGTCGGCCCTCTTCAATTAGTACACGATCACCTACCGTTGCCATATTAGACTCATCATGGACTACAAACTTCGTAATCTTCCGGCGAGCCTTCTTGTAAATTCGGTCACGCTGCAACCAAGAGACACCCACAACAACACTCTTGTCGTTTTGGTCTTTCAGGACAGTACCAGTCTGTTGTTTGCGCGCCAATCTATTCTCCTTGCGCCGACGATTCAGGTGATTTAATTGCCAGACTTGCAATAATGGCGCGCTCTCGAAGCACAGTCTTAATACGCGCTATTGTTTTTCTGGTATTCCCGAGTTCGTTCGTATTCGTTAATTGCATTGTTGCCTTTCTAAACCTCAGGTTCATTAAGGCACGTTCCTGTTCAGTTAGCTCTTTTTCAAGCTCGCTGTCGTTTAATTCTCTTACTTCGGTAATCTGCATCACTTGCAAGTTCCTACCACGTTCGGTCTATTTGCTCCAAACCCTTCATAGGGCTTTCTTAAAATTCTTCACTTCTAGCTACAATCTTGGTCGGTACAGACAACTTATGGGCTGCCCGCCTCAATGCTTCACGTGCTGCCTCTTCGGGGACATCCGCTATTTCATAAAGCACTCGACCTCGCTTTACAACGGCCACCCAATGATCAACGGCACCTTTCCCGCCTCCCATACGAGTTTCAGCGGGCCTAGCACTGACAGGCTTTGCAGGGAACAACCGAACCCAAAGCTGACCGCCACGTTTTACATAACCGGTGATTGCCCGACGCGCCGCCTCAATCTCTCTAGCAGTCACCCAACCGGGACCCTCTGCCTTCAGGCCGTACTCTCCATTGACAAGAGTCGAGCCCTTCGTACGAATCCCATTCATTCGACCGCGATGTTCCTTACGAAATTTTGTTCGCTTGGGCTGAAGCATAACTAACCAGCACTCCCGTTGTCAGAATCTTTATTGGATGAATCAGAAGCACTTGAAATATCCGTAGCGGTTGATTGATCCCGTGAAGCATTAGGATCTTCTTGGTTCTCACGTGCTACACCTAATGAAACTCGCGCCATCGACCGAGCTCTAAGATTGCTAGCGGATGGAATCATATCTCCAGTGTAAATCCACACCTTGATGCCAATTACGCCAAAAGTCGTTTTAGCTTCAGATACTGCAAAATCAATTTGAGCACGAAGGGTATGGAGAGGTGTTCGACCTTCCTTCTGTTTGTCAGTTCGGGCAATTTCCGCACCGCCAAGACGACCCGATACCACAACTTTAATACCCAAGGCACCGGATTGCATGGTCCGTTGCATCGAGAGGCGAACCGCACGTCTGTACGCAACACGCCTCTCCAATTGCTCCGCTATAGCCTGCCCTACAAGAATCGCATCAAGCTCCGGCTGTCGTATTTCTTGTATGTTTAAGCGTGATCGCTTCTTTGTTAATTTTTCTAAATCGGCCCTAAGCTCATCAACCCGCGTGCCACCCCTTCCTATTATGATGCCCGGCCGAGCAGTATTGATCGTTACGACCAAATCTTGAGCTCCTCGTTCAATCTCTACACGAGAAATTGCGCCAGATTCAGCATAGCGTCCACCAATTAAAGTACGAATAGCCTGGTCTTCTTCAGTCAGATTACGATAATCTGAGGCTTTACTGGCAAACCAGTGTGCTCGCCAATCCTGTACCCCTCCAAGTCGAAACCCGATCGGGTGTGTCTTTTGACCCATATCTAAACCCTTACCTCATCAACTTCAATTGTAATGTGAGATGTTGGCCTATCAAACGCACCAACCCGCCCACGAGCTTTCGGTCTGAAACGTCGAAGCCAAGTCGCCTTATCTGCCGTAATTCTCACTATTTTTAAATCACCACGAGACTGAAGATCATTGTTCTCGGCATTAGCAGTTGCAGCATTAAGAATTTTCAATATTTCGGCTGCAGCAGGACTAGTCATGTACCGAAGCATCGGGATCGCGTCACTAACCATTTTGCCTCGAATTTGATCCATAACAAGTCGAAGTTTGTAATCAGAAATGCCTACGTTTTTTGTTCTTGCAATTGCCATGATTAACCCGTTACCCGATCAGATCTACCAATATGGCCACGAAAAGTCCGAGTCGGAGCAAATTCACCTAGCCTGTGCCCCACCATATTTTCAGTGATCAATATAGGTATGAATCGTCGACCATCGTGAACAGCAATTGTGAGACCAACCATTTCAGGCATTATCATCGAAGCACGTGCCCACGTTCGGATAACATCTCGCGATCCTGCTGCCTGTATAGCGTTGACCTTTTTCATCAATTTTGGGTCTACGTAAGGACCTTTTTTAATTGACCTTGACATCTGTTTTCATATGGACTGCTAACAACCTAATCGGTTTCTAGCGGTCATACCTCCGTCTCAAAATAAACTTATTGGTACTCTTGTTGCGACGCGTACGCTTACCGAGCGCTGGCTTGCCCCAAGGAGTCTTGGGACCGGGCATTCCGATTCCAGAGCGACCTTCACCACCACCATGCGGGTGAGCAGCTGGACTCATCACTGAACCACGAACCGTCGGACGACGACCGCGATGTCGGTTTCTGCCTGCTTTACCTAATTTTTGGTTTTTATGATCAAGATTTGAAACCTGACCCACTGTAGCTGAGCATTCACTCAACAACCGACGCATTTCCCCTGACGGGAGCCGAACCAACGTATAACCCGATTCATGAGCCATAACTTGAGCCACTGCTCCAGCACTCTTTGCAATCTGGCCACCGTTGCCAGGCGTGGATTCAATGTTATGCACCAGTGTTCCAGTTGGAAGTGTCCCCAGAGGTCGAGAATTCCCGGTAGTTACCGGAACAGAACCACCACTTTGGACAACATCACCTACCCCCACGCTATCAGGCGCAACAATGTAGCGCTTGGTTCCATCTTCAAATATTACGAGCGCAATCCTTGCTGTTCGATTTGGATCATACTCAATCGACTTAACGGTGGCTGCGCCGACCTTATCTCGTTTGAAATCAATAATTCTATAGCGCCGCTTGTGTCCGCCACCACGATGTCGAACCGTCACGCGTCCGCGATTATTTCTTCCACCCTTCTTCTTAACCGGCGCAAGCAAGGACTTTTCAGGCTTACTTTTTGTTAAGTCCTTAAAATCATCAGCGACTGTATCTCGACGACCAGGAGAGGTAGGCTTGTATTCTTTGAGTCCCATTAGGCCCCCTCGAATAACTGGATAGTATCGCCTGTCGCAAGGCTCACAATGGCCTTTTTCCAGTCAGGCTGTTTCGATGGCCGACCACCATATCGTTTCACTTTGCCAGACACCGTGAGAGTGTTCACTTTGACTACTTTAACGTCAAATGCCCATTCCACCGCTCGTGCAATATCATATTTTGTGGCAGCGGCATCAACTTCAAACACGTATCTACCAATTTCACCAAGAACAGTACTCTTCTCTGTGACAATCGGTCGCTTGAGAACTTTTGTCCGAATCATCACGCGTTGCCCCCGCTAGATCCCCACAGCCTATCGATAGCCTCTAGTGCCTCTTGAGTCAAAACCAAATTCGTAAAGCTAGCTGCCTGAAGTGAGTTCATTAATGCAGCTGCCTGAACTTCAATCCCAGGCAAATTCCCAGCTGATTTCACAATATTTTGATCTGTGGCCCCAGTAACAATGAGTGTTCTACCCTTTAAGTCCAATGCTTTGACAATGTCACGTATGGTGCTGCTCTTTGGAACATCAACTCGAAGATCGTCGATAATTGTTACGCTTTCTTGTCGAATTTTATCGGAGAGAGCAACCCGTAAGGCTTGACGGCGCATTTTCTTGGGCAGCCTTTGCCGATGACTTCTGGGGTGTGGACCGTGAGCAACCCCACCACCGACCCGGACCGGTGAACGCCTACTGCCTTGCCGGGACGCGCCAGTTCCTTTTTGCGGCCGAATTTTCTTGGTTGAAAAACTAACTGTTGCACGGGTTTGAGTACTTTGAGTGCCACGTCGTTTATTGGCCAGTTGCGCTACTACAGCCTGATGCAAAAGGGCGTCATTGTTCACCGCACCCCAAACCTGATCACTTGCAGCAACAGATCCGACAATTTTGCCCGTATTATCTTTTACTTGCAATTCCATTATATTTTTTGTTTCTCGATTCGCACGATACCGTTTTTAGCTCCGGGAATCGCTCCTCTAACAAGCACCACGTTCTTTTCAACATCGGCCGCTACAACTCTTAAACCTCTAATGGTTTTACGGTCAACACCGTAGTGCCCACCCATCTTTGTCCCAGGCCACACTCGACCTGGTGAAGTCCCTGCACCGATAGAACCAGGCGAGCGATGACGATCAGATTGCCCATGAGTCTTGGGCCCACCTTTGAAATTCCAACGGCGTACAACTCCAGCGAAACCCCTCCCCTTAGAAACTCCGACAACTTTTATCGATTCTCCAACTTCAAATACGTCCGCTTTCAGTTCCTGCCCAACCTCAAATTCTGCCAGATCGTCAACTACAAATTCCTGAAGGTGAGAAAATTTGCCACCTGAACGAGATTGATGGCCAGACTCAGCTTGATTTAACTTTCTGGCAGGTAGAAATCCGACTTGCACAGCTTCGTACCCATCGCGGGCACGCGTCTTCACCTGAGTTACAGTACAAGGCCCGACCTCGACCGCCGTAACCGATTCAGCGGTTCCGTCATCATAGTAATAAGTTGTCATCCCGATCTTTCGACCAAGGAGTCCTGCAATAGTCATTTAATCTACTTAACTAGAAGTTTGTAATCCTATAATTTGATAGCAATGTCAACACCAGCAGGGACGTTGAGACGTGTCAAAGAGTCAATCGTCTTAGAACTGGGTTCTAAGATATCAATAAGGCGTTTGTGCACACGCAATTCAAAATACTCGCGAGAATCCTTGTGCACATGAGGTCCTCGGATAACCGCAAATCGACGTTTTGCTGTTGGTAAAGGGACAGGTCCAGCTGTTTGCGCGCCTGTGCGCTCTGCCGTTTCCATGATCTGCTGGGCCGATATATCTAACACGCGATGGTCGAACGCTTTTAGGACGATTCGAATTTTTTGTCCCGGCATCCCTTAATTCCCTATCACTTTTTCGGTAACGCTCTTAGGTACCGGCTTGTAATGGTCCAACTCCATCGAGAAGCTGGCACGACCAGTAGTAATTGATCGAACATGCGTGGCGTATTGAAAAGTCTCAGCAAGAGGTATAAATGCGTTTATTACCTGTGCTTCGCCACGTGATTCCATGTTCTGAACCTGAGAACGCCTGGAGTTCATGTCGCCAAGTACGTCACCAAGGAATTCAGATGGAGTAACAACTTCAAGCTTCATAATTGGCTCAAGAAGGGCGGGCTTACCCTTGCCCATAGCGGACTTGAACGCCATCGAGGCAGCCACTTTGAAAGCCATTTCTGAAGAGTCAACTTCGTGGTACGAACCGTCTATCAGCACTGCCTTCATGTCGACAACCGGGTAGCCGGCGATCACGCCGGCACGGGCAGCTTCACGGAAGCCCTGTTCGATAGGCCTAAAGTATTCACGAGGTAACGTCGAACCAGTAATTTCAGATTCAAACAGCAGGCCACTACCTGGGTCTAACGGCTCAAGCCTGAGCGTGCAGTCACCGAACTGTCCGTGACCACCAGTCTGCTTGACCAACTTACCCTGGGCAGTTGCTGCCTTGGTAACGGTCTCTCGGTAAGCAACTCGGGGAGCACCAACTGCTGCATCGACATGGAATTCCCGTCGCATCCGCTCGACTATAACGTCGAGATGGAGCTCACCCATTCCAGCGAGGATGACCTGACCGCTCTCCTCATCGCTAGACACGACAAGTGTTGGATCTTCGTCAGCGAGTCGAACCAATGCGGTCGACATCTTTTCCTGGTCGGTTCGAGTCTTAGGCTCTACTGCGACAGAAAGTACCGGGTCTGGGAACGAAATCTGTTCCAGTGAAATCTGAGCATCCTGCGGGCAAAGCGTATGACCGGTAATCGTGTCCTTAAGACCGATAGCAGCAACGATTTCACCCGGGCCAGCAGACTTCTTCTCTTCTCGAGAGTCGGCATGCATGACCATGAGTCGACCGATTCGCTCTTTTGATCGAGTGGTCGAGTTGTAGATGTTTGCGCCCGACTCAAGTATTCCCGAGTAAACCCGAAGATAGACGAGTCGACCAACGTGCGGGTCAGTAACAATCTTGAAGGCAAGGGCCGACATTGGATCGTCAACTGATGGCTTACGTTCCAACTCAACCGACTCATCGACGGGGTCAACACCTTTGATCCCCTGAACATCAATTGGAGACGGAAGGTAATCAATAACCGCATCCAGTAAAGGGTGCACTCCACGATGCCTAAGCGCAGATCCTACACATACAGGAAATATCTTAAGATCGATAGTTGCACGACGAAGTGCGATTTTTAATTCCTCGTCCGAAATTTCCTCTTCCTCAAGGAACTTCAACATCAACTCGTCATCTGTCTCAGCGACCTTTTCGATAAGATTTTGCCGAGCCGCCGTTGCAACTTCCACATAATCATCCGGAATTTCGGTGATGACATGCTCAATAGCTTCTGGCGTCTCGTAAGAGTAGGCCTTGCGAGCAACGAGATCAATCAACCCATGAAATTCAGATTCAGCGCCCATGGGGATTTGAATAGGGACTGCATTGGCACCCAAACGATCATGAACTGTTTGCACAGCATAATTGAAATTGGCACCGAGTCTATCCATCTTGTTTACGAAAATGAGACGAGGGACTTTATAAGTATCTGCCTGACGCCATACTGTCTCTGACTGGGGCTGTACCCCCGAAACTGATTCCAGAACTACAACCCCACCGTCGAGCACACGCAAACTACGTTCTACTTCAGCTGTGAAGTCAACGTGCCCTGGAGTATCAATTATATTAACTTGATGGCCGTTCCATTGGGCGTTAGTCGCCGCCGATCCGATGGTAATCCCGCGCTCTCGCTCGAGCGACATGAAATCCATAACGGTGGTGCCTTCATCAATATTACCGATTTTGTAAGTTTCGCCAGTAAAAAAAAGCACGCGTTCCGTCACGGTAGTCTTACCCGCGTCAATGTGAGCTATAAAACCTATATTTCGGACCTTCTTTAGGTCAGTTTTTTTTGCAGATGTAGTAGTCATGCTGTTTGCCATCCATTCCGTCCCTGTGAACATGTCATCAAAGCGGTTTTGCGGCTGATTAATTTATGCTGGTCCCTACCAGCGATAGTGGACGAAAGCCCGGTTGGCTTCCGCCATTCTGTGAAGATCCTCACGCCGCCTCACAGCGACACCAGTGCCGCGTGACGCATCAAGTATTTCTGCATACAGTCGATCCGCTATAGGCCTGCCCGAACGTTCCCGCGCTGCTGTTATCAACCATCGCTGCGCCAGCGCACCCCTACGTTCGGGGCGCACTTCGACAGGAACTTGATAAGTTGCACCACCGACACGGCGTGGCTTCACTTCGAGTGCAGGCATTGCATTGCGTATCGCCTGCTCAAATACCTCGAGACCCGGCCGGTCAGTTTCTTTTTCCAGCTTATCGAGCGCGTCATACATAGCACGTTGGGCAACCGACTTCTTACCACCTACCATCAAGCGGTTTATAAATCGCGTGAGCTCCACACTCCCGTATTGTGGGTCTGGGGCTATTTGGCGGCGCTGAGCGCGGCGTCTACGTGCCATGATGTTACTTTCGTTGCCGTTAGATATTCAATATTGCCTCTGGCAAACTAAACCGCACATCCAATTGAAAGGTGAACGGTCATTTTTTGACAAAGACGCTTGCGTATTTAAAGATTAGGTCTTCGTTGTACCGTATTTACTTCGACCTCGTTTGCGATCTTCTACTCCTGACGTATCAAGAGTCCCGCGAACAACGTGGTACCTGACACCAGGCAAATCTGGAACCTTGCCACCTCTAATCAGCACTACAGAGTGCTCTTGTAAGTTGTGTCCTTCACCAGGAATGTAAGCGGTAACTTCCATACCATTACTCAGTCGAACACGAGCCACTTTGCGCAGAGCGGAATTTGGCTTCTTTGGAGTGATAGTTCGAACCTGCAAACAAACCCCTCGTTTTTGGGGACTCCCTTTTTTCAACTCAACCTGTTGACTAACAAACGAATTGAATGCAAAACGAAGAGCAGGTGTCCTCGGCTTGCGCCGCTTCAACTTGCGCGACTTACGCACGAGTTGATTAATAGTGGGCACGATTTACTCCAAAAAAAGATCACAATAAAACAGGCCCAACCGGAATTGATCAGGCCACGAACAGCGATTATACGAACGAACATGTTTGCAAGTCAACGAGAATTCAAAACAAAATAGCTACTTAATTTTGCGCAATACACCTTTCATTTAACAAAGGTTGTGAAATTCACCACAAACTAATAACCTAGGCTGCTTCATTACTACAACGATAGAGATTTAAGACAACGATGGGTGGTTACGGACACTATGAAACGTGGTAGAAAAAGTCTATGCGATTGAATCCCGGTGCAATTAATTGAATTCAATAGCCCTCTTCGGCTTTGCAAATCCAGAGTCTTTACGTTTAGTCACGTCTTTAAGCACTCTCGATCCTTCTCTGCGATTCATCAATTTCACATCTGAAACAAATAAAGACAAGCTTGATTCAGGCGTCCAATGTGCCCTAATTTGGGCGGCCGGGGCCGGGCTTAGTGGACTTTCAGATCTAGTCAACACTGCGGATGATGCAGGGATACCGGTAGTGGTGATAATGCCACTCTTATCATTAGATGGCATTACAACGTCACGGGCGCAAATAGAAGTCTGCTTCCAACCATGTACACCTGAAGAGGTAAGTCTGCGCCTTAGACTAGCAATATTGAGGAACTCTCCGCTGGAAACCTCTAATACCATCATCCGAGGTGATCTAGTAATTGATTGCGACAGATATGAGGTAACACTCAAAGGCCTGAAGGTCGACCTGACCTACAAAGAATATGAACTTCTCAAATACTTAGCATCAAATCCAGGTCGAGTATTTACTCGAGAATCACTTCTACGGAGTGTTTGGGAATATGACTACTTTGGTGGAACTAGAACTGTCGATGTACACGTCAGACGCTTGCGCAGCAAAATAAATGATGTTTCGAATCACTTTATTGAAACGCAATGGAACGTCGGATACCGTTTTCGCGCAGCAGATAAAGCGCCCGAATCATCGCGAGAAAACTCTTCGAAGTTCAATCCCACAATTTGATGCTGAGACCCAGAAAATACCCAAATACAACGAAAATAGCTCCGAGATCATTGATAAACGCTAAAAGTCTCTTCAAAAGATTAATTGACAAGAACGAAACATTTTTGAATACTCAATATCCAACCCTTTTGGATATCGCTCGTGTAGATCAATATTAAACACATGACTCACCTGCAATTTCAGAACCATGTCACATAACACAGAAAAACCTAAAAAAAACATCGATGAAGAGGCCATAAGGTATGTGCTGCTGTCAGCGCGAGAGAATGATGTCAAGTTCATACGCCTTTGGTTCACTGATATCTTAGGAACCCTCAAGGGATTCGCAGTCACTGTCGATGAACTCGAAGGCGTGCTACGGAACGGCGCCAGCTTTGATGGTGCCTCAGTCGAGGGACTTACCCGTGCAGATGAGTCCGATATGGTCGCGATGCCAGATCCTTCAACCTTCCAGGTGCTGCCTTGGCGCCCCAGCAAGGATGCTGTAGCGAGAGTTTTCTGCGACATTGAAACACCGATAGGTCAGCCATCTGCTGCAGATGGCCGACAAATACTGCGTCGAAATATGGCACAAGCCTCCGCAATGGGTCTCACCTTCTACGTGGCGCCTGAAATTGAATATTACTACGACATGGAAAATCCGGATGAAGAGGTTCGGAATGATCATAGTGGATATTTTGATCAAACCACACTTGATGGCGCAGGGGGAGACTTGCGACGTGAAACGGTTCTAACACTTGAAAAAATGGGAATTCCTGTAAAACACAGTCACCACGAAGTCGGCGTCGGACAGCATGAAATCGATCTGCGGCACATGAACGCCCTGACGATGGCAGATTCAATAATCACATTTAAAGTCATCGCTAAAGAACTTGCTGTACCGTCTGGCAGCTACGCCACATTTATGCCGAGACCTTTCGGTGATCGCCACGGTTCTGGAATGCATACCCACATGTCGCTTTTCAATGGCGATAAAAACGCCTTCTTCGACGACACAGCGGATCTAAATCTTTCAGACTTAGGACGGCATTTCATTGCTGGCCTGATCCGACATGCTGCAGAAATATGCGTAGTCACAAACCAGTGGGTAAATTCTTATAAACGTCTTTTACCAGGGCTGGAAGCTCCCCTTTTCGCTTCATGGACAACAGTTAGCTTCGGCGATTTGATTCGCGTACCAACATATAGGCCAGGACGAGAAGAGAGTGTTCGGGTCGAATATCGTGCACCCGATCCTGCGGCAAACCCTTACTTATTATTCTCAGCCCTACTTGCAGCAGGACTAGATGGCATCATAAAAAAGATGCCACTACCTAATCCGATAGAGGCTAATGTCTATAAAATGACAGATTCTGAGCTGGAAGATCGCGGAGTAGCGAAACTACCTCGGACGCTTGACGAAGCAATCCGCCTAGCAGAGGGCAGCGAGTTGCTTGAAAAAGCACTAGGTGCAACCGTTATGGATAACTTCCTTGAAAACAAGCGACTCGAATGGCGACAATTCAACAACAACGTGACCGACTACGAAATAACCAGATACCGACACCTGTAGAAAACCGTCGCCCCTATTAATTTCACCACCACGCTAGGAGTAATATGACCGCCGCTCAGAATACTTGGAATCCCAAATCCAATATGGCTTTGCCGGATTTCACAGAAATCGCTGAACGCGGACTATACGTCCCGGAATTGGAACACGATGCATGCGGAGTCGGCATGGTCGCAAACATCAAAGGCGCACGATCGCGCGCCATAATCGACCAGGCACTTGAGGTATTAGTAAATCTCGGACATCGCGGAGCGGCCGGCGCTGATCCAATGACAGGTGATGGAGCCGGCATCACTATCCAAATGCCCGATGCTTTTATGCGAAAAATTGCCCTACAAGAAGGCATCAGTTTACCAAGCGAAGGCCGGTATGCGGTTGCAATGTGTTTTTTGCCAAATGATAACCATCTGAATGCTGTCGTACGCGCTACATTAGAGAAGAAATCCAACGACAACGGCATGGCCATTCTCGGCTGGCGAGAGGTTCCAGTTGACCCCAACGTAATCGGCCTGTCAGCTCGTTCTATAATGCCAAAAATCGCCCAGTTATTTGTCTCCGCACCAGATGACGTCAACGGGGATGATTTTGAACGTAACTTGTACTTAGCTAGAAAATCCGCTGAAAAACAGTTGCTCAATATCGATACTGATCCAGAAACACGGAAAACGCTTCTGAGGGAGTTTTATGTGTGTTCGTGGTCATCGCGTACCTTGATATACAAAGGCATGCTGCTTGTCGATCAACTAAGCCCGTTCTATGTAGATCTAGAAGACCAAAGCATGATGAGTGCATTTGGCATCGTGCACTCCCGATTCTCAACCAATACGCTTGGTTCTTGGAAATTAGCTCATCCATACCGGATGCTCGCCCACAATGGTGAAATCAACACCGTGCGAGGAAACAGGAACTGGATGCAAGCAAGAGAACGTTCACTTGAATCACCACTGTTTGGTGACAAGATCGATCAATTGACACCGATTTGTGAATCAGATGATCCTTCAGACACAGCGTCCCTGGACAATGTATTTGAGCTACTTAGAATGACGGGCAGATCGGTCGAACACACAGCTGCGATGCTAATGCCCGCCGCATGGTACGGGCACGAATCCATGTCGGAAGAAGTTAAAGATTTCTACGAATTTCACGGCAATATTATGGAGCCTTGGGATGGTCCAGCGATGATCGTGTTCACCGATGGCGATGCTGTCGGTGCTGTACTAGACCGCAATGGTCTACGCCCATTCCGATACTGGGTAACTAACGATGATTTAC
>Ga0315338_1002483_pt1 | contig 18206 bp, 34 predicted proteins | sample ASW8metaG_FD_204518 | JGI IMG/M metagenome (GOLD analysis project Ga0315338, IMG submission 204518) | Ammonia-oxidizing marine archaeal communities from Monterey Bay, California, United States - ASW #8 | ecosystem: Environmental > Aquatic > Marine > Coastal | place: USA: California | collected... | reverse complement strand
CTGTTTTTTTTCCCCCCAAGACGGCCCGGAAAGGCTGCGTAAAGCTGCGTCTCCCCGGATCCCCCCCGAGTACCGCCAGAAAGGCTGCGTAAGGCCATGTATGGCCCAGGGCGGGACTGGGCGCACAAGAAGGCCCGCGCGCGTCTCCTGGCCGGTGGGCCGTTGTGCGTCTGGTGTCGGGAACGGCCCGCGACCCAGGCCGACCATGTTCCGCCTTTGGCGGATGCTCCTAGTCCTGAGCTGTGGGTCGGGCAGTTGGTGCCGGCGTGTAGGAAATGCAACTCGGAGCGGGCAGCGCGGATGACGAACAAACGCCGCAACCGGCCGAAGACCTCGAGGACCTGGTAACACAAACAAACAGGAAGACAAACATGACAAACGAACAGACCTCTGGTGGACTAATCCCGCTCGCTGAGGACAAGCCGCTCCTACGTCCCGACGAGGTGGCCGAGGTGCTCGGCTGCTCGGTCGCGAACGTCTACCGGCTCATCAGACGAGGTGCGCTGCCGAAGTCGCCACTCGGCGGAAACAAAAGCACCCGAATTCTGACCGCCGACCTGCGTCGCCTTGTGGGCCTCGGTTGACAAGATGCGCCGCCACCAGGAGGCCGCCGAGGTTGTGTTGGCGAAGCTCGAGAACCCGAACGCGCTGCTGGCCGAGAACCTGCAGCACCTTGCCTGGGCGCTCGACCACATTCAGGTCACAGCCGAGGGCCTCGGCAACTCGGCGAACATCTCCAACCAGATGATCCGCGTTCTGCATGAGTTGGGCGTCGACGCCGGCGGAGACATATGGGACGACTTGGTGCAGGAGATCACCCGTGGCGATCCCTCCTAGGTGGGGCACGCCCAGGTCTGAACGTGAAACGCACGGCCACCATCTGGCCCGTGTCGCCCAGGCGCTGGGTTGGGACCTGTTCGACTGGCAGCGCCTGGTAGCCGATGTCGCCCTCGAGCACGACGACGGCCTCTACCGGTACCGCACCGTCGGCGTGTGTGTCGGCCGCCAGAACGGCAAAACCGCCCTCGCCGCGTCGAGGATCGCCCTCGAGCTGCTCCAACCCGGCCACGTCGTCGCATTCACCGCACAAGACCGAGGCATGGCCCGCTACCTGTGGGAACAGCATTGCGAGCTGATCCTCGACTCGTCTATGTCGCGTCGTGTGCGGCGCGTGATGCGCGCCAACGGCCAGGAAGCGCTCATCATGGAAAACGGGTCGCAGTACCGTGTCGTCACGCCGAACCGGAAAGGCGCACGCGGCCTGACCACCGATCTGGTCGTCATCGACGAGGCCGCCCTGGCCGACCGGGATCTGATCTCGGCCATTCAGCCGACGATGGCAACGAAGCCGAACGCGCAGCTGTGGATCCTGTCGAACGCCGGCGACGCGCAGTCGACGATGCTCGCCCACTACCGGAACCTCGGCCACCAGGAACGCGACGACGACGACGGCCGCCTCGCGTGGTTCGAATGGGCACCCGCAGACGACGCGAAACTCGACGTTCTCGACGAGGCCGTGTGGCGACAGGCGATACCGACCCTGGCCGAAGCCGGCGGCGTCACCCTCGACGCTGTCGCCGAAGCCGCCGAAACAACCGAACCGGAACTATTCGCCCGCGAATGGCTGAACGTGTGGCCGGCCCTCGAGGCCGTCGCCGTGATCGCCATGACCGACTGGGAACGCCTCGAACGAACCGACGTGCTGCTCGGCCACCAGGTGGTGCTCGGCATCGACGTTTCACCGAACCGCGACTCGGCGACCATCGCCGCGTGTGGACGAAACGGTGCCTGGACACCGATCGAGATCATCGACCACCGCGCGCACGTCGGCTGGATCCAGGAACGCGTCGTCGAGCTGTGGCAGAAATGGCACGCCCCGGTCGTGATCGACGGCGGCAGCCCTGCCGGGTCGTTCATCATCCCGCTCGAGCAGGCCGGCGTCGACGTGATGCCAGTCGGAATGCGCGACTACGCGCGGGCGTGTGGCAGCTTCTACGACGCGGTCATCGACCAGACCGTCACGCACCTCGGCGACCATCTCCTGACCGACGCGGTCGGCGCAGCGTCGAAACGCAAACTCGCCGAGCAATGGGCATGGAACCGACGATCCACGGTCGACATCACGCCCCTGGTCGCGGCGACCCTGGCACGGTGGGGAGTGGTCGCAGGTGCAACGACACGTCCTAAGCCGGCGGTATTCTGACAACCAGATGAGAACCTTCGCTTCCATGTTGCAGGTGCTCGGCCTCGCAGCCGTCTTTTGGGCTGTCTGGTCGATCGCGGGAACCGCGCTGTTCCTGGGCGCGTTCGGCGTGTTCTCGCTCCTGGTGGGCCTCGCCCTCGAGCGCACGATGCGCTCCGAACAAGTCAGGCGGTAACCGTCGTGTTGCTTCGCACGTTTCAAGGCCCTGCGGAAAGGGCCGCCACTTTCACGCTTCCAGGCCGGGGCCTCGGCACGCAACCGCTCACCGGGCCGCTGTCGATAACCGAATCCACGACGCTGTCGATACCGGCCGCCTACCGGTGCGTTCAGATCATCTCCGACACCGCCGCGTCGCTGCCGCTGCACTCCTACCGAGGCAAGACGCAGCTCAACCGGACACCGGACGTGCTCAAGACACCCGACCCGACCGACACCAGGATGAGCACCCTGGCGGCCGTGTTCACGTCGCTGCTCATCGACGGCAACGCGTACCTGCTGGTCGGCAACCGCGACTCGTTGGGCTTTCCGCGTTCGTTCGTCGTGCTCGCCCCAGGGGCGGTCGCGTTGACCGTTCGCAACGGCGTTCGCGTCTACTCGGTCGCCGGCCAGTCCTACGACGCCGAAGACGTCCTCCACATTCGCGGCCTGACGCTGCCCGGTCACGACGTGGGCCTCGGCCCGTTGGCGATGCAACGCCGCGCCCTGGGCCTAGCGATAGCCGGCGAGGACCACGCCGCCGAGCTGTACGTCAACGGGGCCATACCGGCCGGGATCCTGTCGAGCGAACAGGAGCTGACCCAGGCCGAAGCCGACGCAGCCAAGGCGTCGTTCGTCGCGGCGCATGGCGGGCGGCAACGGTCGCCGGCTGTCCTGTCAGGCGGCATGGACTACAAAACCCTGAGCTTCTCCGCCGCCGACCTCGAGCTTGTCGAATCACGGCGGTTCAGCGCTCAACAGATATGTACGATTTTCGGGGTGCCCTCTTGGATAGTGGGCGTTGGATCCACCGACAGCCGCACATACTCGAACGTCCAGGACGACAACCGCGCGTTCGTTTCCTGGACGCTGCGCCCCTGGCTGACCCGCGTCGAGCAAAGTCTGTCGACGTTGCTGCCACGCGGCCAGGAAGCGAAGTTCAACCTCGACGCGTTGCTGCGCGCCGACACCCTGGCCCGCTACTCGGCCCACAGCGCCGGCCTCGCCGGCGGATGGCTGTCGGTCGCGGAGATACGCGCCTTAGAAGACCTCGACGTCGAGGAGGATTTGCTATGAACCTGGAGACGCGCACGGTCGAGCTGGAGTACCTCGAGCTGCGAGACGACGACGACGGTCACCATCTGGTCGGGATCGTCGCGCCGTGGCATTCGACGTTCGATACCGGCGACTATGTCGAGCAGTTCGCCAAGACCGTGTTCGACAAGTCCATCGCCGAACGCGGCACGAAGATTCCGTTGCTCGAGCAGCACGACCGGAACCGGCACCCGGTCGGAATGTCAATGGCCTGGGAGAACACAGCGGACGGCCTCGTATGCGACTTCCGCCTGGCGAACACGCCCCGCGCCGACGAATCGCGGCAGCTCGTCCTCGACAACATGGTCACCGGCCTGTCGGTCGCGTTCCAGCCCATACGCAACCGCACCGAGACACGCGACGGCCGCCGCCACGTCCAGCGTCTAGAGGCTCGCCTAGACCACGTCGGTTTAGTCACGGCGTCCGCGTACAGCGAAGCAAAGGTCCTCGCCGTACGCGCCTACGACCCGGACGACCCGCAGGTCGCCCCGAGGCTCGCCAAATGGCGGCACCTGCTGACGAGCTGATGGCGAAGATTGTCTGCATATGGGGACCGCCGTGCGCCGGCAAGTCAACGGCGGCGCGTGCCGACCTGGTCCCCGGCGACGTCCTGGTCGAACGTGACACGATCCACGCGGCCCTGACAGGGTTCGAGAACCACAACCACACCGACGCCGGCATGACCGTCGTCAACGCCGCCATTCCGGCGATGCTCGAAAGCGCCAGGGCAACCACCGGCCGGTTCGTGTTCGTGACCGGCGGTTCCGGGATCAAACAACGGCAGCCGTTCATCGACGCCGGTGCCGAAATGCGCCTCGTCTACGCCGACCGTGCCACCTGCCACGCCCGCGCATCCGAACAACGGCCGCCGGCCTGGGCGTCGTACATCGACCGCTGGTTCGCCAACTACGAAACCGACCAGGGCCTCGCACCAGGGACCCTCGTCTAGAAGCCCGCCGGCTGTCTCATCGCTGGTCTATTCTGAAACCACATAGGAGCGCCGCGTAAGCGCCGCCGGCTGATCCCCGGCACCCGATCGCACCCTCACACCTAACGACCTCTCACAGAGGAGTGCGATTATGCAGTTACTTGACCAACTCGTCGCCGAGCGCGACGAGATCTCAACCACTCAGACCGGCCTGGTTGAGCGTGCAGCTGAAGAGGCACGCGACCTGACCGAATCTGAGGACACGAACCTCAAGGATCTTTCGGCCCGTGCCGTCGCGCTCGACGAGCGCATCGGCGAGCTGCGAAGCATCCAGGTGTCGAACCTCGAAGCAGCGCGGCTGAAGGCCGAGGTTGCGGGCACAGACGATGCCCCCGAGGAGCGTGCCGCAGGGCGGATCACCGTCACCGACGAGCCACTCACCTACCGCGACGGTGGCGAGTTCTCGTTCTTCCAGGACATGTACCGCGCGCAGGTGTTGTCGGATCCGTCCGCTCAGCAGCGGATCGCGAGACATCAGTCAGAGATGGACATCGAGTACCGCGCCGATGGGACAAGTTCCAATTGGGCCGGGCTTGTGATACCCAGTTATGCCGTCTCTCTCGCCGTGAAAAAAAGCCAGGCAGGCCGAAATTTTGCGAACGCCTGTCGACGCTTGCCTCTCCCCGATTCGGGGCTGACGGTAAACGTGTCGAGGATCACAACGTCCAGCAGCGTGGCCGCCCAGTCATCTGAGAACGCCGCGATCAGCGAGACGACAATCGACGACACTTTGATGTCAGCGACCGTCGCCACCTACGCCGGGGCGCAGGACATTTCACGCCAGGCGCTCGAAAGGGGCGACCGGATCGACGAGATGATCTACGAGGACCTCAGCCTGTCGTATGCGACGAACCTGACCGCCGACCTGCTCGACGGGCCGGGAACCTCGGGTCGCCACACCGGCATCCTGAGGGTGTCCGGTATCGGCGATGTCGACACCGACGACGGTTCACCCACCGGCTATGAGACCTGGCAGAAGATCGTCAAGGGCATAGGCACGGTCGCAGGAGCCAAATTTTTGCAGCCGACCGTAATCGTCATGGCGCCAAGAAGATGGTCTTACCTGGTTGGTTCCTTAGATTCCCAAAATCGCCCGTTGTTGACTCCAAACACGCAACTCGGGACCAACGTCATAGGCGTAGGCGACGCGGCAGGCATCAACGCTGTCGGCAACATCGCCGGCGTGCCCGTCATCGTCGACGGCAACATGCCGACGGACCTGGGCGCCGGATCGGACGAAGACGCAGTTGTGGTCATGCGAGCTGACGACGTTCTCCTGTGGGAGAACGGCGACGGTGCACCGATGCTGGCCCGCTACGACTCGGTCGGATCGGCAAACCTGACCATCAAAATTGTGTCGTACGGCTACTCAGCGTTCATGGTCAGAGACCCAAACAGCGTCTGCAAGTGCCACGGGACTCTATACAACGCAGTTTTGTAAGGCCCCCCACCAGGGAGCGCCCCGGTCGGACTGTCAACCCCGACCGGGGCGTTACCACCAGGAGGACAACAGATGAGCGACAAGTCGAGTTACGAACAACTTTGGGACAAGCAGGCCGCTGGCCGTGTCCACAAGCCGGAACCCGCCAAGCCGGCACCGAAGCCGGCCGCGAAAAAGAAGCCGGCCCCGAAGAAGAAGTAGCTGATGCCCGCCTACACCACCAGGGCGGTCGTCAAGACCTACCTGGGCATACCGTCGGGCACCGCGTCGGAAGACGACGCAATCGACGCCGCGATCAACGCAGCCGAAGCCGAGGTCGACAACTACACCGGCCGCAGCTTCGCCGTACCAGGGTCGACGTCGACAAAGGTCTACCGCCCGATGAACGACCGCGTCGTCCTGGTCGACGACATCGCCCAAACCACGTCGCTGGTCCTGAAGGTCGACACGTCCGACGACGGCACCTACGACACGACCCTCACCGTGACTTCGGAGTTCGTCGTAGACGGCAACCAGGCCCCGTACAGGGTCATCCGCCGCGTCGACGGGTCCTCGTTTCCCAGGTACACGTCGGACCGTGCAACCATCGAGGTCGAGGCGTATTACGGATACGGCATGAGCATTCCGGCCGCGATCGTGCAGGCGTCGACGGTGCTCGGCGCACGCCTGTATCAGCGTCGCAGCTCCCCGTTGGGCTTCCAGGCCGGCCTCGAGGGCGACGCCGTGCGCATCTCACGAATCGACCCGGACGTGCGCGCCCTGTTGTCCGGTTACCGCCTGTTGGCCGTGGCGTAGATGTGGCCGACTACACCGCCATCCGCGACGAGATCAAGGTCAGGCTCGAAACCGTGAGCACCTTCGTCGCCGTGTTCGACACCGTCCCGGATCGTTGCCCTGTGCCGTGCGCGATAGTTCGCCCCGGTTCGCCCGTGGCGGACTATCACGAGGCGATGGGCGGCCAGGGGCTGTCGAGGTTCAACTTCGAGGTGCTGGCCCTGGCGCAGCGGTGGGAACCCAACGCCGGCCAGGACGTCCTCGACAGTTTCATCACCGGGTCGGACTCGGTCGAGGCCGCAATCCGGGGTGACACGACGCTGGGCGGCGAGGCTTCGACGTCCCAGGTGACGAGCTGCACCGCTTACGGAAATGTCAACGTCGCCGACTCGCAGTACGTCGGCGCAATCTTCAACGTGGAGGTATTCGCCACATGACGACTTACAAGGTCGCCGGCACCAGAACGGTAGCCGGCGTCGAACCAGGGGGAACCGTCACCGACGGCGACCTCGAGGGCTGCAACATCGACGCCCTCATCTCCAGCGGCCACCTGACCGCACCACCGACAAGCAAAAAGGAAGGCTGAAAAATGGCCGTATTCATGTCCAACACGGTCACCGTGACCATAAACGGAGTCGACCTCACAGATCATGTGACGTCGATCAGCGGGTTCAACGAGACCTGTGCTGACCTCGTCACAACGGCGATGTCAGAGACAAATGTGTCCAGAATTGGGGGGATTAAGGACTCCTCAGTCTCCATAACCTTCTTAAACGATTTTGCTGCGTCCGAGGTTTACGCGACCCTGGCGAGCCTCCTGGGAACGGCGGTCGCGGTCACGATCACGCCTACCAGCGCGGCCGTGTCGGCGACCAACCCGAAGAAGACCGGGTCGTGCCTGGTGACCGAGCTTCCGTTCATCGACGGGAGTGTGGGCGATTTGGCCGAAGTAAGTGTCACATGGCCCGTGACCGGGGCAATCTCGACAGCGACGAGCTGAGGCCATGATCGACCTAAACATCCGGGTACAGCTCGAGGACGGCACCGAATGGGCGGTCAAACCGTCCATCGGGACGTTCGTCAAGTTCGAACGGCATTTCAAGCTGTCCATCCAGGCCCTGTCGAACGGATCGCTAGCCCTCGAGCACCTGGTGTGGTTGGCCTGGGAACAGGCACGCCACGAAGGCAAGACCGTGCCGCCGTTCGACCAGTTCATCGAGCAAGTAGAGAACCTGGAGATGGACAACGAAACGACCCCTTTAGTCGATACAGCCTGACGTATCACCTCGCCGACCTCGCGTTGGCCACCGGGCAGCCGATCACAGCGCTGCTCGAGGCCCCACCTGAGGTTGTCAGGGCGATAAGGGCAGCCCACAACGAACGAACGAAGGAGGCGAACCGGCGTGCCAGAAGTAGCAATCTACGTTGATTCCGCGAAGCTCCAGAAGGCGTTGAAAGAGGTTGGCCCGGAGATGGTCGCCGAGCTGAAGGAAGGCAACAAGGCCCTGGGCGAGATCGTCGGCGATCGTGCCAGGCAGCTGGTTCCGGTGCGTTCCGGTGCGTTGCAAAAGACGATCAAGGCGGCGAAGGCGGCCGGCGGCGCGAAGGTCAACGCCGGTACGCCGAGCCTGACGTCGAAAGTGCCCTACGCCGGCCCGATTCACTTCGGGTGGCGCGCCCGCGACATCGACCCGAACCCGTTCCTGTACGACGCCCTCGACGAGCGCCGCGACGAGGTGGTCGCTGCCTACGAGAAGCAGACCGCCGATCTGCTCAAGAAAGCCGGGTTGACGTAATGGCCGCCAAAACGTCCAAAATCTCGGTCGCGCTGTCGGCGAACGCGAAGGACTTCAAAAAGGAACTAGGCAAGGCCGAGCAGGACGTCGGGAAGTTCTCGAAGGGTGCGTCGAAGGCGTTCAGCGCCCTGAAGGGTGCCGGCATCGGGATAGCGGTCGGCCTGGGCGCAGCGTTCGTGAAGGCCGGCCTCGACTTCGAGGCGATGGAAGTCATCCTCATCAAGGGCACCGGCGCGACCGGCGACGCCCTCGAGGACCTCAAGACACAAACCAGCGACGTGTTACGCACCGTCCCGGAGACGGCGGAGGTGGTCGCCGGTGCGATAGCCGACGTCAACACATTCTTCGGAGCGACCGGAGAAGGCCTGGAGCAGACTACGGGCCTGTTCCTGGACTTTGCCCGCGTAACCGACATGGACGTCGGCGATGCGATAGCGCGCCTCGACGCGCAGATGACGCAATTCAACGTGCCGCTCGAGGAAAGCGACGAGCTGCTGGGCGACCTGTTGCGAATCTCGCAGGCGACCGGCGCACCGATGGACAACCTGCTTTCACAAATGGAGAAGTGGGGACCTGTCTTCGCCACAGCCAACTTCGAAGCAGAGGAGGCAGTCGCCGTTTTCGGAATGCTCGAACAGAGCGGAATCGACATAGTGGCCGTAGGCCCGAAGCTCGAGAAGTTCTTCGGCGACGTAGCCGAGGCCGGTGGCGATCCCAGGCAGGCGTTCGAGGACATAGTCGAACAGATCGCCAACGCATCAACCGAAACCGACGCCCTGGCGATTGCATCGGAGGCGTTCGGTACCGCCGGATCGGAGATGACGTCCGCGATTCGTGACGGCAGCCTCGAGCTGGAGACGTTCGGCGGCCTCCTGGGCGACGGCGTCGGCCTGGTAGGAGAACAGGCGGACGCGACCGAAACCCTGACCGACAAGTTCGCCATATTGAAGAACGATCTGATGACCCGCCTGGGGCCGGCGGCGGCGGCGACGATGGAGGCAATGGTCGTGGCGATCGACGCCGTCATCGTCGCCATCGAGGAAAGCGTCAAAGCGATTCAGCGATTCGCCGGCTGGTTCGACGAAAACCTCATGCCGATAATCACGCCGATAATCAGTCTGGTGGTCGCCTGGGTCCAATACATGTGGAAGCAGATACAGAACGTGGTTGACCTCGTCGTCGCACTATTCACGGGCGACTTCGGCGGTGCGTGGGATGCCCTCAAGGCGATGGCAACTACCGCGATTGACTTCATCGTCGAGACGTTCAAGGACCTACCGAAGCTGTTATGGGACTCCATGATCGCCGGTGCCAGGTGGATCCTGGCCGCCGGGGCGAGCATCGGGCTGAACCTGCTAAAGGGCATAGGCGACGCGCTCGGCGGCGCGGTCGAGTGGGCGACGTCGTTCGCCAAGGACATCGCCAACGCGCTGATCCGGTTCGTCAATATCGCGATCGACGACCTGAACAACTTCCTCGAAATCGACATCGACATGCCAGGGTTCCTACCGGACATCAACATAAACCCGCCGGACATCCCCGGCATCCCGCTACTGGCCGCCGGCGGCATCGTGACCGCGCCGACCCTGGCGGTGCTCGGCGAGGCCGGCCCCGAGGCCGTCATCCCGCTCAACAGGGCCGGCGGCGGCATAGGCGGCGGACCGATGACCGTCAACATCTACATGCCGGTCGGGTCCGACGGCGACTCGGTCGTGCGCGCCCTGCAGGAGTACGAGGCCCGCAACGGGCCTGTTCCGGTCGGCACCAGGTCCCTGTAATGGCCTGGGTGTACAACCTCACGTTTGCGCTGGACGCCGGGTCGGTCGCGTTGTCCGACGTCGCCGGCTTTACCTGCAAGTACGGCAAAACGGCCGAAGCGGCGTCGTATTCGGCAGGGGTAGGAACCCTCGAGCTGTACAACAACGACGGCAAGTTCACACCAGGCGGCGGCGGCACGTTCACCGACGAGGAATGGATCGGCAAGGCGTTCCGCCTGTACGTGTCCGACTCGGAGAAGGTCTACGCCTACGGGCCGCCTACCGTGTTCGCCGGCGTTGTCGAAGACATCGACCTAAAGATCATCGACACGAAACAGTCACGGCTAACGGTCAAGATCATTGACCGCCTGGGGCAGCTGTCGCAGATGATGCTCGGCGACCCGGACGACTCGGGCGGCATCGCGTTCACCGGCGCGAACGTGTCTGCTCAGCTCGACGAGATCATGGACTACCAGACCGTCGGCCAACACGGCGACGAATGGGTTGTGGTAGATGGCACCAACGTCGGTCGCACCACCCAAACCGGCCTCAAGCACGAAGGGTCCGCCGGCAAGGTCGCGCAGCTGCTCGGGCAGACAGACGGCGGCGACGTGTTCTGCAGGCAGGGCCGAATGCTCGACGCGAACTACCAGTTCAACAACCTGTGCTTTCGGCCTCAGGGCACGCCGTCGTTCACGACCGCGTTCGTATTCGACGACTCCGGGGCCGGCGGCACGTACCTGTTTAGAAACCTCGACGTCCTCGTCGGTGGCGCGACCGTGTGGACGATGGCGCAGATGCAACGCCAGGGCGGCGACGAACAAACCGCCAAAGCATCCGCAGCGTTGATCTCGAGCTACGGCCTGCGGGGCCTGCGCCGCACCGGCCTACTCAACGACACCGACGCCGCTACCGCCGACATGGCCGCCGCCTGGGTCGGCCTGCATCAGAAACCGTCGGTGCACGTGTCCCGTATCACGACGCAGCCGTTACGACCAGGCGACGGCGACGACCCGCTGTTCGACCTGTCGATCATGGACCTCGCGACCGTGAAGTACACGACGCCTGGCGGCGTATCGCAGCAAACCTACGAGGGTGTCGTCATAGGCGTATCGTGGGACATCACCCCGGACGCGGCGGTGGGCACGTTCTCCCTTGCGAAAGGCGACGACCTGGCCGCATTCATACTCGACAGCGCCCTCTACGGGGTGCTCGACACGAACAGGCTGAACTAATGGCACAACAAACCTTTTCAGGCGTCCCAGGCGACTTCACAGCCGGCCAGGTTCTCACCGCTGCCGAGATGGACAAGCTCCGGGAGTTCCTGCTGTATCTGATCAAGGATGGCGACGAGGGCGACACGGGCGAGGTGTCGCCGCTGATCCTCGACCTGGGCGACGACCTGGTGCGCGTGAACGATCGGCCAACACCGGGCGTCTACTACGACGTCGCGCATGTCTCGACGGACATCACGGCCAACGACACAGGCGTATTCGAGTTGGATTCGAACCTGCGAACCACCGTGACCGCCATCGAGGGCGACGTCATCCAAATCACGCAAAACTCGTATGTGTCCCTCGGTGGCCCAATCTGCCATTTTGTGCCATACACGCTCATCTCGGCCTCAGCCACAAACCCGCTCGTTCCGCTCGGGACTTCGTTCAACCCGTGGTATGTCGAGGTAAACAACTACGGGGTTCAAAACTTTACCGCCACCTACAAGTGCGTCGCTGGTGACATCTCGTCATCGACGGTCACGGTCGGGATCTTCGTCAACGTGTCGAACTCGAGCCGGCAGGTCGCGCACCAGTCGACCGGGGGAATGATCATCACCCTGACGAACCTCGGACCGGACATCTAGGAGAGACATGCAACGAACCAGCCGAAACGCCTACCTCGCCCAGTCCGACTGGACGCAACTCCCCGACGGTGCCCTGACCGCCGCGAAGGTCGCCGAGTGGGCGACGTACCGGCAGGCCCTCCGCGACCTCGACGTCGACGGTATCGACCCGGCCGACGTCGACTGGCCGACACCACCCGCATGAAACACGCCGACCTGGTCCGCATCCTCGAAGGTTTCCGCGACGACGGAGACGAAGACGTCGCCCACTTGCACCCGGTGCTTGTTTTCAGGCTCGCGGGGGCGTTCTGGTCGTCTCAGCTGATGCGCGACCACGTACGCATCGAGTCGGGGGCACGTTCGATGGACGCGCAGCGGCACCTGTACGCCAAGTGGAGAAACGGCCAGGGCAACCTCGCCGCCGACCCTGACCGCCGGATCGCACCAGGGTTCGTCGGCTCCTATCACATGATCCAGCCCGCCGACGGTTGGGCCTGGGCATGCGACCTGACACGCGTCGGCCCTGTGTCTTGGTCCCAGGTGCATGAGGTGCTCGACGGCTGGTCACTTCTCAGAACGGTGCCGGGCGAGGACTGGCACGTACAGGCCGGCCGCCATACCGGCATTTTCGCCGGCCCGATGCCCCCCGAGTCCGTCTGGAAGGCCGACAGCGTCCCGTACAGGCCCCTGAAGGTCCGCCGGCCTCGAATACGCGGCCCCTATGTGCGTTTTGTCCAGGCGCGCGTAGGGGCCGTCGTTGACGGTATCTACGGACCTGGAACAGCCGAAGCTGTGGCCGACTGGCAAGCCAACCACGGCCTCACCGCCGACGGAATCGTCGGCCCGAAAACCCACCAAGCATTAGAAGGGGAGCAAACCACATGAGCTACAAGGACCTTTTCGAGAGGGCGGCCGCGACCGCCTGCGAAGCCTTTTTAGCAGTATGGGTCGTGACCGACCTTGGCACGACCGACACGGCCATTGCTGCAGCTGCAGCAGCCGGCCTCGCCGTGTTGAAGTCGTTCGCCGCGAGCAAGGTCGGAACGAAAGGCACCTCGAGCCTCGTTGGGTGACTTCACGAAGCTAGTAGGCGCAATCACCGCGCTCCTGGTCGCGCTGACGGGCCTCTACCTGGCTGTCATGGGCGACGACGCCCCGCCGGCCCCGTCTGGCATCACCGTCGTGCTCGACTCTCCGGAGGCGTTCGCCCACTTCATCGAGAACCACCCTTCGAACGGGTAGGCCACATATCCGCGCACGGGTCGCGCGCATGGTCTAGGGTGCGCCGCGAAGCCAACCGTGGGGGTTGAACATGGCGAACCGACCGGACAACTACCAGGACGTCGACCATCGCGTCCATGAGTTCTGGGAACGGTTCCCTGGGGGCCGGATCCGCACCGAGCTGCACCGCTGCGACGACTCGCAGGTTCTGTTCGTTGCGTCGATCTGGAAAGACGGCACCGCCGAGCACCCCGACGCGACCGGATGGGCCGAAGAGAAGTTCGAGGGCCGCATGGAGAAATGGGCACTCGAGACGTGCGAGACATCGGCGATCGGGCGCGCCCTGGCGAACCTCGGCCTCAACGCGAAGGGCCTGCGGCCGTCGTCGCTGGAGATGGGCAAAGCCGACCGGCAGGCCCCGGCGGGACAGTCTGATAGCACTACCCCGCCGGCCTCGACGGGCAACTCCGACGACTTTCCGATCACACCCTTCGAGGCGAAGCGTGAGCTGCTCGACGCGTGCGGCGGCAACGCCGACCGTGCCCGGGAGATATGGGACAAACGCAACTTCGGTCGGGCAGCCGGCCACGGCATGAACCGGACCGAACTCGACGGCCTCCTCGCAAAGGTCGACGCATGACCGCGCTACAGGCTCGTATGTTCCCGGTCACCGAGGGCAAAACGTCGGACGAGTGCTACACGCCGGCAAGCCTGTTTGAGATGCTCGACATCCGGTTCGACCTCGACCCTGCATCGTGTCCGCGTGAACTCTCAGCCGTCCCGGCCGATCGGATCTACACCGTCGAGGATGACGGCCTCGCGCAGCCCTGGCATGGCCGCGTCTGGCTCAACCCGCCCTACTCCAACCCGACGCCCTGGGTCGACCGGTTCCTCAAACACGGCCACGGCATCGCCCTGTTGCCTGTCTCAGCTGGTGCTCGCTGGTGCCGTGAATTGTGGGCGAATGCGGACGGTGTAGCAAAATGGGTCGGACTATTCAACCGGGCAGATGGGACGAAATACAGTATTCCGTTCGAAACACTCCTGTGGGCGATGGGCGACGATTGCGTCGACGCGATCGGCCGCGTCTCCAGGGTTCGACGATGATGCAGGCGTCGCTGTGGGACAAGGGCGGCGTCGTTTCGAACGAGCACCCGGTCACGTCGCATGTAGCGGCCGCGACCGTCAAAGCCGGATCTCAACGCGCGCAGGTGTTGACAGCCCTGTGGAGCAAGGCGGCGACTGCCCACAGCCTGTGGATGGATGGTTTGGTGCTCAACACGGCTGGGCATGTGGTGTCGCCGAACCAGATCGCTACCCGCCTCAAGGAGCTGCGCGACCACGGGTACGTCGACTATGTGCGGGCGTTTCCGGGCGGGCCGTGTCTCGAGGAGGCGACGACGGCCGGCAACACGGGCCTGGTGCAGACGTTGACCGGTTACGGCCGCCGCCAGGTCGCCGCACTCATGGCAAAGGCCCGGATATGACGTTGCCGCGCACCGCCGTAGACCAGGCATCGGGTCTGGTGACCGAGAAGGCGTTCATGGACACGATCCTGCAGGCCGCCGAGCTGTACGGATGGTGGACGTACCATACGCACGATTCGAGGCGGTCCACGGCCGGTTTCCCCGACCTGGTGCTGATCAAACCGCCGCATGTCCTGTTCCTCGAGGTGAAACGCGAAAACGGTCGTCTCAGCGTGGCCCAGGCGGACGTGTTGGCGATGCTGTGGGGCTGCGACCAGGTCACCGCCGGCGTGGTGCGCCCCTCGGACTGGAACCAGATCGTCGAATGGCTATCGGTATGACGACGGCAGACGCCGACCAGCCGTTCGACCAGGAGGGCCGGGTCGCGGTCCCTGACGTGTCGACACGTTTTGACTTCCTCGCGTGTCGGTTCGCCCACCGTGGCCCGGTCCCTCCGTCTTTCGGAATCCCACTCATAGTGAGAAAATACAGCTCACGAAATATCACGCTGAGTGGTATTCCGTCTTTCGCCTCCGTCGGACCTTGCACCGGCCCCTATTCCAGAAAGGACTGGTTGGCAGGCCGTGTCGTGGACGTCACCCGGCGGAGGCGTTCAACGTGAGCGGCACCTACCGAAACCCTCTCGACGACTTCGAGCCGGCCCTTACCAGGGCGGACATTGTGGCGGCGCGTGGCCCGGATCTGCGGCCGGTGCCGAAGCCTGCGCCTGTGAAACGGACAGGCAAGCCCGACGGGCACGGCACGCGGTACAGGTGGACGAAGGGTTGCCGGTGCTCCTGGTGCCATGCGGCGTCGCTGGAGCACAACCGCAAGACGCACGAAGGCCAAAAGCGCAGGAAAGAAGCACAACGTCTCAAGGAGGCAAAGCAATGACCGACGCGGAACTGGACACGATGACGCAGGTGGAGCGCATCAGATACTTCAAGTCGCTGAACCTCGGCCACAACGCCGCCATCAGCGCCGGATGCGCCACCACTCCTGAACGTCGAGCATGGGAGCTGCGCCTGGCTCGAGGCGAACGGGCCGCAGCCGTAGCCGACGACCCGAACGAAGTCACCCGCGAACTCGACGGTGCACGCGACGACCTGGCGGCGCAGCAATGAGCATTCAGGCCATGTCGAACGTGATCGGCAGCCACGGCCACGGCTACCAGGACGGGTCGTCTGCGACGGGCGCTGTGTTCCTGGTCGAACTGATGATCGCCGACTCGGTCAACGACCAGAACGGCAACGTATTCTGGATGTCGAACGAGAACCTGGCGAAGAAGTGCCGTCTGGCACGCGAAACGGTCAACAGGACTGTGCGCGAACTCGAGGCCGGCGGTGTGCTGCGACGTGTCGGGCATCACGATTCGGGCGCTGTCAGGTGGCAATGGATCGGCCACCCGGAGGGTGTGACGACAGATCACACCTGTGACGAGAGATCACAGGGAGGTGTGACGAGAAGTCACAAAGGGTGTGACGACAGATCACACGAACCCAAGAGAACCCAAGATGAACCCAAACCCGCAGATGCCGATTTCGCAGCCAACACAGCCCAGGTCGCCAAGATCAAACGAGAGAAGCTGAACCGATGACCACCGATCCGAAACTCGACGTGATGGCCGAAACACTCCGAGCAGCCGACAAGCTCGTCGACGACATGCACGACGCCCTGGCCGAAGCCAACGACCTGTACGACCTGCACCCGATACGCATACGAGACGGCCTACCGGTGCTCGACCACCCCGTCGTCGGCTCGGTGTACGTCACCGCCAACAACACAACCACCGTCATAGCCATCTTCGACCGAGGCCCAGGAGACGCCTGGTGGGACCCGTTCGGATGGACCGACACCTACGGACAACGCGACTGGGTGCCGTTCGGCTGCGGATCCATCTCCATGTACCACGAAGGCGGCGGACACCGACGAGACGCCGTGCTACGCATCCACCTACACCACTCGCTGCTCAAAGGCTGGGAAACCGTCGCCGAAGTAGTCAAGGAGGTGCTCGACCGTGAGCAGTACCTCGAGCTGCGCGACATCTGCCACGCACCACAAGACGCGACAAGCTGGGGGCCGTGGATGACCGCCATCGAAACAGGCGCGTGAACGATGCGACTCGGCAGCCTGTGCTCAGGATACGGCGGCCTCGAAGCCGGCATCTCACAGGTGCTCGACATCGAACCCGTCTGGTGCTCAGAGATAGACAAGGACGCATCGAAGGTGCTCGCTACGCACCATCCAGACGTGCCGAACCTGGGCGACCTGACCGTGCTCGACTGGCACCAGGTCGAACCCGTCGACATCATCTGCGCCGGGTTCCCATGCCAACCGTTCAGCCATGCAGGAAAACGACTAGGAGCAGACGATGAGCGAGCAATCTTCCAATACATCGCAGACGGCCTCAGCGTTCTACGACCCGGACTCATCGTGCTGGAGAACGTCCCAGGGATCCTTACTCTCGGAGGAGTATCCGTTATTGGAACGCTTACCGGACTGGGGTACGACTGCCGGTGGGGCATTGTGCGTGCAAGCGATACCGGAGCACCTCACAGGCGTGCGCGATGGTTCTGCATTGCTCGGAACACCGACGACAGCGACATCGGGGCGATCGCCAGAACATGGACGAGGCCGAGCACCGAACCCGCAGGAACTAGCCGCGCTGCTGCCGACGCCTCGGGCGCAGAACGGCGAACCCCGCAACATGAAACCGTGGATACGACCACTCGATCAGCCGCAGAACCTGGAAAACGCGATAGCGCGACTGCCTGGGCTTGCTACACGCCTGCCATCGAACGATGGGAACACATCCTCGGACGACCAGCACCCGCCCCAACCGATGATCGAGGACTCCGACCCGAGTTCGTCGAGTGGATGATGGGCCTACCCGAAGGCTGGGTCTGCGACCTGGGCCTATCCCGTACCGCTGCACTCAAAATACTCGGCAACGGCGTAGTCCCGCAACAGGCCGCGCTAGCTGTCGACCTGCTCCTATGACTAACCTTCCGCCGCTATGGGACATCAACTGGCAACACGACGCAGCATGCCGAGGCTGCGACCCGGACATCTGGTTCCCAACCAGAGGCAAGGACGTGCACCAGGCCAAGACGATCTGTGCCGAATGCCCGGTCATCGGACAATGCCGCTCCTGGGCGATCTTCTACGGCGAACGCTCAGGCATATGGGGCGGCCTGACCGGCAACGAACGCCGGCGGGCACGACGAGGCATCCCCGAGCGCTACTGTCCCGAATGCGGCATGAATCACGTGTCCTGGAACCCGGAACAGGCCCTGTGTCCCTGGTGTCGACGTTGGCAGCCCAAACTGCTCCGAAAGGCCATCTAGTGGCCCTCGAGGACGAAACGCCCCAAACAGCCCAAAAAGGCCCATTTCGGCCCGTTTTTTGCAAACCGGTATTTCTACGCAAC
>Ga0315338_1002482_pt1 | contig 18215 bp, 14 predicted proteins | sample ASW8metaG_FD_204518 | JGI IMG/M metagenome (GOLD analysis project Ga0315338, IMG submission 204518) | Ammonia-oxidizing marine archaeal communities from Monterey Bay, California, United States - ASW #8 | ecosystem: Environmental > Aquatic > Marine > Coastal | place: USA: California | collected... | reverse complement strand
TTTTGTGGTGGAATAAAACACCGTATCTCTTAGCTTCTTTGTTTGTTTTTGTCCTATTTTACGTCTCTTTGTACTTATGGTTGGCTAGGCGTATCCAGTCAACGATAAATTCATGATATCCGACTACGAACTTGTCTCATAGTTTTTCTTTACTTGATTCATGACACAGCTGCGGTGATTGGTACCACACTTGGCTTGTTGTAAGCACAATTCAATATAGACAGACCGAGAAAATGTTACTACACGTTGCCGGAGCTATCGTATATGTAATTTATCTGTTGGCTCCCGGATTAATCGTTTGTTATTTGTTGAATTTTAGGAGAAATCGATTCTTTTTTGCGTACGGTTTTGGTATCACCGTATTGGTGTTGTCTCAGATACCATTTCGACTCTGGGGTGGACAGGTTATTCATTGGTATCTACTTGTCCATGCAATTTACCTGATAGTGCTGATAGGGGCTCTGGCTGTAAGGAAAAAGGCAGGTAGACCGAAGCGTCGATCATCAAATCAACGTATTAGGTCTTCGACAGTTGGACTAATAGGTATTGTCGGTGGTTTCATCACATACCACTTACTCGTTGGGCCTTACACTGAAATCCCTTCAGATTTCTGGGCTCGACTGGGGGACGTAACTGAGCAGCTGGTGCTCATAAAGTCAGGTCGCATTGCCTCTAGCAGCAATATTAGCCAGTTATTAGATGATACAGCCTACATTCCTTTTCTGCATGCGGCTGTTTCCCGCCAGTTCAGTGTCCTGCCACTATACTTGGTTAATTCTGCCACGTTAATAACAAGTCTGTTGTTTCTGGTTGCAACATACTGGTTTACCTTGTGGCTAGTAGCTAGCCTCAGGATAAATGCACGGAGAAAAGTTGCGATCGCATTCCTAGCAGTGGCGATGACACTGATTACTTTTGGAGTAGCCACATTTTCTTATGTGCGTTACTACGCATACTTCCCTCATATAGTAAATGCGGTATTAATGTTAGCGGCAATTGTGTTTTATCTTGATTACCTTGAACGAGGACACAGTAAGTTCATTAATGTGATAACCGTTGCCGTTCTTGTCTTTGTGATGGCAGTGATAAATCAGCAGGAAGCTTTGATGGTGATGATTGTCCTGGCAGCTATTTCGGTCTGGAAGTGGTTAAAGTCACTACGTAAATGCCAGTGTATGACTAAACTGGAAACAAGTAGATCAAAATTAATGGGCTGCCTAATGCTAGGTGTAAGCATAGCTGTATTGTCTTTAGGTTTCATTGTCGGTAAACCAGGATCGGGGGGGGCGCCTCACTTGGTTAATCTTGGTGAGGTAATTCCCTTTTTGGATGGATGGCTTGTTGCAAATCCAACATTGCGTGTTTGGGATACCATCGGATTTATGGGTGTCGTGGTCTATGTTTGGTATTTTTTGCGAAGGCGTTGGTTTAAGGGGTTGGATTACATCAATGTGGCGATGATTTCGCCGGTTTTCTTGCTATTTAATCCGTTGTTTGTGCTCTGGTTTCTTTACGTGGCATCTTGGGACCCCCTGTGGCGGATGGCATATCTAGTACCGTTACCTATTGTGTCAGCGATTTTGGTAGTGCGATTATTCGATTTACGTTCGGCGGGTCACACGTCATTTCGAGGTATGGCCATCGACATGCCTTTTATAGCGCTACTTGTATTATCTTTATTACCCTTTCAGGTACCTTTTATTAACAACGACAATTCGAGATTGCCCAGCCTTGCTAGCGTCCATCAGAGCAATGGAGCACTTTTGTGGAACGACCTGATTCGCTATTTTGAGGGGTTAGAAGGAAACCAGGATTTTGTGACAGACAGTGTGACTAACTATGTACTAAGTACAACATTCACGCACAACGGACTGCCTCGCCCTAAGGAAAGTTGGCAGCGTGGCCGTAACTTCTTTGAAGGTAACTATCAGGACAAGTTGCTCTACTACGGTATGGACGACAAGCTCTTAGTTATAAATAACAAGGACGGTGCTTTGAGTGTCAATGGCAAGTTATCGGGTCACTGGCCATCAGACATATTGAAGGTTTCAAAAACCTATCCACCGGATCTTATTGAATTCCTTGATAGTCGACCATTAGATTATAGGCTGATGTGGCAGAATGATGGCATCCGAGTGTACCGAATCCTGCGAGATCCCGCCCACTATGATTAATCTAGTACTCAAAGCGACGCTAATGATCTGGATACGATGAAAGGTACTGTAGTTTTTGTTTCGGCTCTGCAGAAGAACTCAGCTTTTCAAGATGACTTGCTGCGTAAGCTTGGTGGCAAAACCCTTATCGAAAGGGCTATAGATAAAGCCAGACAGCTCAATGTGGAGGACTCGGCAATTCATGTCTATACAGACGTGGAATCTGTTTCTCTGCTCGCTGAGCGTACTGGTGTCAATGTTTATTTAGATGAAGAGTTTCTAGTTGGAGCTAGAGTAACTCGACAAAAGTTTTATGGATACCTTCTTCAATCTTTAGATTCTGCTGGGTGGCTGCTGAGATTGTCGCCCTACGCACCATTGCTGGCAGTAGCAACGATCACCGGCGCCCAGGATACTCTAAAAAGGAATGGTAATTTGATAGCCGTTGGTGAACAGTTAATTTATGAACAGTCTTTAGATGATCAGACAACGATGGTAATAAATGAATTGTTAGATCAACAACACGAAGGAAAAAATATTCGATCAGATATATTTACTTTGTTGAGGGCCAAAGCTATCAGAGAAGAGATCGGTAAGCCTCTAAGGGTCAGTTTTGTTGACGTGGGAGAAGATGGATTTGAAGTAAGATCGTATCAAGATTGGTGGGTATGTGAGAAGCTGCTACAAAGGAAACGTATTGTGTTTAGAGTGGTGGGGAATCGGGAAGTTGGCATGGGTCATATTTATCGCGCATTATCGTTAGCTCATGAGATCACCGATCACGAAGTAATATTCGTGACAGATACCGAGAACGAGATGGCGATAAACGAGTTAGAGAGATACGATTATCGGTTGGAGGTGTGTAAACCAGACGACGTTGTTACGACAATTCTGGCACTGAAGCCGAATCTTGTTGTTAATGACATTTTAGACACAAGTATGGAAGATGTGGTGCCGCTTCAGAGTATAGGGTCAGCTGTGGTCAATTTTGAAGACCTTGGTGAGGGCGCGAAAATGGCGAATGCAACGATTAATGAATTGTACGATGACCCACAATACCAAGGTTCGAACACATACTGGGGTAACCAGTACTTTTTTGTACGAGATGAATTTTCGGCTGCGACTCCTTGTGAATTTCGGGAGAAAGTCGAAGCTCTATTGCTTGCTTTTGGTGGTGTCGATCAACACGATCTAACCCGGAAAATTTTGTTTACTGTTCTTGATCTATGTAGATTACGAGACATACATATTTATGTTGTTACTGGTCCTGGGTATGCTCCGTACCAGGAATTGGCACAACAGATAAATAACATGGACGGTGTCACACTGACGCACGCAACTGGAGTGATATCAAGAATCATGGAAAAAGTCTCTCTTGCTATTACCTCAAACGGAAGAACCGTTTACGAGATGGCGCACATGAATATTCCTGCTATCGTTATACCGCAGCATGAGCGAGAAAAAACCCATGCTTTTGCATGTGAGGCGAACGGGTTCATACCATTAGAACCATACAATGAACCGATAACGAAGACAGAGACTCTGACTTCGTTGACACATCTATTGGACCGTACGGACTACCGTCGGAGATTGTACAATAACACAACGCGCTACCGATTCGATCGAAACAAGCAGCGGGTTATTGAGCTGATTGGCCGGTTGATGCAACAATCATAATTGAAATAATCTGAGTAAGAAAAATCTCTCAGAAAGCGAAGCCGTGTATTCCAATCGTACTGTTACTTATCGCAGAGATATTCGTAGACTAGCAATAAACTAGATAATAGTATGACATTGGTTGAAAGAATAATTAATCCAGCCGCGTTGAGTAGCGATATTCAAAGACCTTATCTTATAGCGGAAGCTGGAGTAAATCACGAAGGCGACCTTGACATTGCATATCGTTTGATCGATGAGGCAAAGCAAGGCGGTGCTGATGCAATTAAGTTTCAGACGTATCGGGCTGAAAGTATAGCATCGAAGAACTCACCCGCTTATTGGGATACGACTAAAGAACCCACCGTAAGTCAGTATCTTCTTTTTAAGAAGTATGATCAATTTTGGATAGATGAATTCGAGAAGCTAAAAATGAGATGTGATGAGGTAGAAATCGAGTTCATCAGTACCCCGTTTGATACTACGTCAGCTAGTTTTTTAAACAACATGATGAGTGTGTTCAAGATATCCTCTTCAGATATAACGAACAAGCCATTCATTGAGAATATTTGTGCATATGGTAAGCCTATATTGTTGTCGACTGGGGCATCAAACCGTGAAGAGGTCGATGAAGCGCTGTCGTGGATTGATGCAAATGGTGTACCAGTAGCTATTATGCATTGTATCCTAAACTACCCGACCAAGAATGAGAACGCCAACCTCAATGTGATCCGAGGATTAAAGGCAGATTACCCAACAAGGACCATTGGCTACTCTGACCACACACTGCCACAAAATATGAAGATGCTTGAGGCAGCGACACTATTAGGTGCAGAAATATTGGAGAAGCACTTCACTTATGATAAGTCGTTGCCGGGTAATGACCATTACCACGCAATGGACAAAAATGATTTGTTGGTATTTGGCAAGAGAATGAACGAGCTGGTACTTCTTTTGGGGAAAGGTGAAAAGGTTAGTCTAAGTTGTGAAGAGCTTGCACGTAGAAATGCTCGACGAAGTTTAGTCGCTGCTAAAGACATAGAAAAAGGTACGGTTATTGAATTAGCGCATTTGACTTGGAAGCGACCTGCATCAGGCATTAGTCCGAAAGATATCGATAAGGTGATTGGTCGCATAGCAAAACGAAGATTAGCGCGAGATGATATTTTGACTTTGGATATGTTTGCATGAGTGAAGAGATTTCTGCTTCTGAAATAGATGCTTTACTGGCCCGGATGTATCCTTTTAATCGTAGCCTCACTGGTGACGGAAACCGACAAACTCTTAATGTATTGAGAGAATTGGTCCCTTTGGATGTTCATGAGTATCCCTGCGGTAAAGAAGTTTACGACTGGGTCATTCCGGATGAGTGGCATATTCGCGATGCTTGGATAAAAGACTCCACTGGGAACAGGTTGGTTGATTTCCAGGCTAATAATCTACACGTCGTAGGTTACAGTGAGCCAGTTAAAGCACGTATGACCTTTAACGAGTTGTCGTCTAGATTGCATGTTTTGGAAGAATTACCAGAGGCTATACCCTATAGAACCAGTTACTACACTCGAAGCTGGGGATTCTGTGTGAATTCTCAACAATATAAGGCTCTACAGCGATCTAAAGAACAATTTGAAGTCGTTATCGACTCAGCATTTGATGCGACTGGATCCATGTCAATCGGAGAGTTGTTGATTCCAGGTGCCAAGACTGAGGAACTCCTAGTATCGACTTACATTTGTCATCCATCTATGGCAAACGACAATCTTAGTGGAATCGTGACTACTGCGCTATTGGCGAGAACAATTCTTGCTCGAGGACGCCCACAATATAGTTGGCGGTTTGTGTTTGTACCCGAGACGATTGGTGCAATCGCTTATCTTTGTCACAACGAGAAGATTATGCATAAGGTGCAAGGGGGTTTTGTTGTAACTTGTTGTGGTGGAAAGGGAAAACTCGGTTATAAGGAGAGTTTTGTTGGCGACAGTTTAGTAGACAGAGCAGTGCGACTGGCGTTCCGAGATAAGTCGATCGATGCGATTCGATATCCGTTTCAACCTACGGGAAGTGATGAACGGCAGTACTCATCAATCGGGTTTCGCATACCAGTTACGACGATCTGTAAAGATAAGTACTATGAATACTCTGAATATCACACGTCGTTGGATAATCTGGATTTTGTCAATGGAGAGCAGATACTGGAGTCGGTGGATCTGTATCTGGATGTGATTCAAATTCTAGAAGAAAATTCTGCTTTCACATCCAGCGTACCAAAAGGTGAAGTTCAGCTTGGCCGCCGTGGACTATATCCACATTCCGGGGGTAGTATTAATCAGCCGGCGAGCAAAAATCACCGACGCCACCAAGAATATCAAGAGTTAGATGTAATTTCATGGCTTTTGTTTTTGTCCGATGGGCAAAATGACCTAATAACTATTGCAGAAAGAACCGGAATAACCTATTTCGATTTGTTGCGTGTCGCACGTAAGTTGATGAGCCAAGCAGTAATTCAACCTGCTAAAGATAATTGAAGTCAAAGACTGTCGCCTCTGTACAAGTTCGTATGGGTTCTACCCGATATCCGGGAAAGGTGCTGATGGATATTGCTGGAAAACCTATGCTCTGGCATCTAATCAAAAGACTAAGAATTTGTAAAAATCTGGACGAAATTGCAGTTGCTACTTCGACGAAGTGCCAAGATGACGCTATCGTCGAGTTCTGTAATAGTGAAAATATTCATTGTTACCGAGGTTCGGAAGAAGATGTGTTGGCTCGATTGCTAGGCTCTTTAGAGTCAAGAGCTGCCGAAGTTGGCGTTGTCGTATACGGAGACAATCCGTTAATCGATCCACGCATAGTCGACGAACATATAGAATTGTTCAAGACGTCGGGTGAATATGATTGGGTAGGTAACGACCTTAGGACTACGTTTCCACCAGGTATGGATGTTGAAGTGTTTTCATTAAGTGCATTAAGAGACGCAGCCTTGCGTACAGTTGATCCGTCTGTTCGAGAACATGGCACTTTGTATATTAGGCAACATCCCAAGAGATATCGTCTTTTCAATGTGGAAGCTCACGGAAAAACTTGTCGGCCAGACATTCATCTAGGTATAGATACACAACAAGATGTGCGTATTGTCGTAGAGTCTATAGTGAACTTCAAAGGCGATTACTCATTTTCTCTTGAGGAAATCATTGATTTTCTAGATCGAAATCCTCAGTTAAGAGCAAGTAATCGCGACGTTATTCGTCGATGGAGAAAGTACCGAAACGACTAAGCCAAGCAGATCGATTTATGTGTAGTGAACGTCCCCAAAATATTTTGATAACTTAGAATTGTTTTAATAAGTCTTGACCCAATTGCACTAGTATACTTTTATCCAATAACTAGGATTCGGGTTGAAATGGAGAATTTAAGTGAAACGGATGACGCGTCCTATGAGATATGTTACCGATTGCGTAGAGTGTTTGAAGAAAGTGCCTCGGAATATGGGGACTCTGGGAATATATTCGCTGCCTTTTTCCATGACCTAGTTGTCCATTTTACGGGTATTGTCATTCACAGAGCTGCACTAAATGACTACGGTAACGACATTCAGTTCCCTTGGGTAAATAAAGCCTACGCCTTGAAACCATTCAGTTACCCTGAGAGTCAGTTTTCCTATCAGCCCAAGAATTTTGGTATTAGGTTGTACCTAAAGCAACTGGGTGTAATTCCTGTCGCGATCGGTCAATCGATCCCTCTTGGATATAAACAACAACGTATTCTCAATAAAGCACTTAAGATCTTAGCTTACCAGCCAGTTTGGACAGACATCTATATACCCAAGCGTAACCGTCAAGTAGACAATCTAATGTCAGTCATTTTAGGGCTCTGTAAAGACTATGAAATAAGGAATTGTTCTGTCATTCAAGACAACTGGACCCGCCACATTCTGACACACAGCACAGAAAAACAAGCGATTGTTCCTGGGAAAGGAGTCTTAGTTGGGACTCGCAACAACCTTTATAACCGAAAGTTAGCGTTGAACTACATGCAGCAGGAAAAAGAGGTTATAGGGTTTACCCATGGTGAAATCGCAAACGACGTGCTTGACGAACCGGTTTATGGTTACTCCGATAAGACTCTGTGTACAACACTAGTTGAATACGGCAGCTTTAAATCGGAAGAACTCGCTAATCCAGCAATAATTACTCCCCAAAAGATAGTTCGTAGAAGTTCACCAATCGTCAGACAACATTACAGCCCCAATAGTCATATACAGCATAGAGATTTAGAGACTACTCGGGTTTTGTTCATTCCAACCATGTACCAACAAAATTATTTGTACGGACCAAAACATGCCTATGAGAGTGCACAATATTATCAATGGCATCGAACGATTGAGAAGTGTGTGCCAAATATGACCATCAAAATTCATCCTAAGTCTCGCATTAGCCCAAAATTTGAATGTGAAATAGACTATCGACAGTTGGAGAACTGTATTAATGAATATGATGTTTTGATTCTTGATTATTTCGCTACGTCGACTGTTCTCGCCATATTTTCTGATAAACCAGTAATCTATTTCGATATTGGGCTTCGCACGCTAGAACCGGTATTTTATCGAGACCTTAGGACGCGATGTTCCATCGTTAATATTGATTTCAGGTCGGATTGGGAAGAACAGATTCGCGGTGGGTTAAGTCAATATCAGGTTGAAAAGAAATCTTACTCTAATATCGAACTGGAAAAATATGCATTGTGCGACCTTGACGAGTTTAGTATGTCAAGGACAATATTCGATATACTTATGTCTTAGGCTTGTAAGGTATTAGGTGGGGTACATACATATTATGAATCAGGGAATAATGTTCTCATGATAGTTGTGGCCACAACATCTGCAAAAATTTCACATGGCGTAGCCATGAAACAATTAACCTAGTTCCGGAAGAATAAATGTCTAGCTCAAAATGAACCGACTATTTGAAAATATATCTATCGGCTCCTGGATTACTCTGGCACACCCTTCAATTGCGGAAATAATGGCGTCGGCCGGATTTGACTGGCTGGCGGTAGATTTAGAACATAGTGTAGTTACTATTAGAGAAGCTGAAGAATTAATACGTGTTATCAGCCTTAAGGGTGTAGCACCTTTTGTGCGTTTGTCGTCAAATAATCCAGAGCAAATCAAACGAGTTATGGATGCCGGTGCTCACGGTGTGATAGTTCCAATGGTGAATTCTGTTCAATCAGCTGTAGCTGCGGTAGCAGCTGTAAAGTATCCTCCAGTGGGTGAGCGAAGTTTCGCACTCGCGAGGGCGCATAGTTACGGAGCAAAGTTTCAAGAGTATCTTGATTGGCAGGAGAACAATTCTATGGTGGTAGTGCAAATAGAACATATTGAAGCCGTGAACAATCTGGAGGCGATATTATCTGTACCTGGTGTTGATGCGTATTTTGTAGGACCTTATGACCTTTCTGGTTCAATTGGAATACCTGGTCAATTTGATCATCCTGACTTTATTCAGGCTATGGCAACGATTCGGCGAATAGCAAAGGATAGTGGCAAACCCGGGGGTATGCATATTGTGGAGCCTGATACCGCAGCGCTCCTACAATGTATAAAAGAAGGCAACAAGTTTCTAGCCTATAGCATGGATACACGAATAATCGACACTGTCTGTAGAAATGCTATCAGTGACATTCGCAAGTCAATCCAATGAGAGCAGTTGCCGTTATACCAGCCAGAATGGCATCTTCGCGCTTTCCAGGCAAACCAATGGCCGTGATTCATGGGATTCCAATGATCGGCCACTGCTTTTATCGAGTTAATATGTGTCCAGATATTGAGCAAACCTATGTTGCTACCTGTGATACTGAAATTTATAACTATATAGAATCTATCGGCGGTCGAGCGATAATGACGTCCAACAAACATGAGCGAGCATGTGACCGTGCAAGCGAAGCGATGCTTAAGATCGAAGAAGATACTGGCCAAAAAATAGATATTCTGGTGATGGTGCAAGGCGATGAACCCATGGATACACCACAGATGATTCATGAAGCATTAGAACCAATGTTAAAGGATAGTTCTATAGATGTGGTTAATTTGATGGGAGAGATTAGCGAACTAGATGAGTTCGAGGATCCCAATACAGTCAAGGTAGTTGTAGATGCAAACAACTATGCTATCTACTTTTCCAGAGAACCAATACCCACTCGGAAAAAGGGTGTTGAAGAAGTACCAATGCGTAAACAAATTTGTGTCATTCCGTTTAGGAGAGACTACCTGCTTAAATTTAACTGCATGCCAGAAACCCCGTTAGAAAAAATAGAATCAGTAGACATGATGCGGGTAATAGAAAGTGGAGATAAGGTTAAGATGGTTATGACGAAAGGGGAGTCGTACGGAGTTGACACCAAGGAAGATTTAACGAAGGTAATAAAGAGAATGACAGGTGACTTGCTTCTGTCGGAGTATGCTAGTAGGGGCTAGTCCCGAGTGAAATTTGGAAAGTATTTTGACCTTACAGCTTATTCCCGACGGGTAAGCTATTTTCTGACTAGGTGCCGGTTAGTATTTCGGTATCCAGTCAAAGTTATCATCCGCGTTGACAGCTTCCGCATAATATTTGTTGTTAGTAGTATGTTGGAGTATCGACTACGGGCGCGTGAAAGCTACAACAGGGAAATGGTAACCATGTATTGGTTACGGACAGTAGTTAGTGGAAGAGATGTGGTTTATGATGTAGGGGCGAATGTTGGTGCCTATAGTTTATATGCAGGGAAAAAGTTAGCCAAATTCTCCGGTAAAGTTTATGCTTTTGAGCCTGCGTATTTTAATTTTCTTTCATTGTGTAGGAATATCGCTATAAATCAAGTTAATGATACAGTAGTTCCCTATCCCTTGGCATTTGGTGGGAGCTCTACAGCGGCGAAATTCTTTCTTAGCTCAACGATAGAAGGTAGTGCTTTGCACGGATTGGGAGAACCTGTAAGTGAGGGGAATACTTTCGTTCCAAAGTTTCAACAAGGAGTTTTTGTTACATCCCTAGATGAATTTGTACTTAATAGAAATGTCGACTTTCCAAACCATATTAAGATTGATGTTGACGGATCGGAGGGTGAGATTCTTGCGGGAATGGAGTCAGTAATGCGGGACAAACGAATGAAATCGATAATGATCGAGATAAACGGTGACCTCAGTCAGGGAGAGTTTGAGCGATCTATAATTTCTTCGGGTTTCGACGAAGTGATGGTAGAAAAATGGCCAAATGGGAATACCTTCAATAAGTTATTTGTGAGGAGACAGTAAAATACGAAGAATGCAGATGTAACCTCAATTTCGAAAAGAGGCGATAAGAAAATATTGAAGGTACTAGTTTCTACAGTTCCGTTTGGGGAAATCGACCATACATCCAGAGAGCGCCTGGATCGCGCCGGTATCGATGTTTCAATCAATCCTTTGGGTCGGAAACTAAAGGAAAATGAACTAGCATCATTAATCAAGAACGTTGACGTTTTGATTGCTGGCACGGAGTCGATTACGAGTCACGTACTTGATCAGGCGGATAAACTCAAACTAATTGCTCGGGTTGGTATAGGATTGGACAGTGTCGACCTTTTGGCTGCAAAACAACGTGGTATAGCAGTAACTTATACTCCGGATGCACCCAGTCCTGCTGTGGCAGAATTGACCGTTGCTCTAATGCTAAATCTTCTGAGGTCAATCCACCTAGTTAATGAGAGGTTGCATAGGGGAGAGTGGCAACGTTATTTTGGTCGTAGATTGACAGAATGTAAAATCGGAATCATAGGTATGGGACGTATTGGGTCCCGGGTAGTATCACACCTTACTGGTTTTGGTTGTCGTAGGGTAATGGTTAATGATCTAGATCAGTCTTTTATATCAGACTCAACTATTCGGTGGGAGTGGCAGGATAAGGACACTATCTACCGCGAAGCCGATGTAATAAGTTTACATGTACCACTAACCACATTAACTAAAGATATGATATCAATGCGTGAACTACACTTGATGAAATCGAATGCCATTCTAATAAATACAGCGCGTGGCGGCATTGTGAATGAAGACGCATTATTTAGAGTGATGACGGATGGTCACCTCAGCGCAGTAGGTATTGATACCTTTGAGACTGAACCCTATAACGGACCGTTAGCATCCATCGATCGTTGCCTTCTTACGGCGCATATGGGGTCAATGTCGACAGATTGCCGAGCTCAGATGGAATTGGAGGCTGCTGAGGAGGTAGTTCGCTTTGTTGCCGGTAAACCACTGTCTCAAAAAGTTCCAGAAGAAGAATATGAACTTCAACGGCTTGTTATAGAGAAAATAAGGGATGCTGATGGATAAGGTTGTTGTCATTGGTGGTTCTGGATTTCTCGGATCACACACCGCGGACGAATTGACTCGACGTGGATTCGAGGTTGTTATTTTTGATAAGACTGAATCACACTGGCGTTCTGGTGATCAGGAAATGGTCGTGGGCAACATCCTTGACCGGCAGGCGCTTCAGTCTGTGCTAAGTGGGGCAAAGTATCTTTATCACTTTGCTGGGGTTGCAGATATAGATGAATCAATAAATCGGCCATTTGATACGATAAACCTTAACGTTATGGGAGCTGCGACTGCCCTGGATGTGGCTCGTCTCGTAGGTGTTGAGAGATTTATTTATGCATCAACAATGTATGTGTACAGTCCTTTTGGTTCCTTTTATAGAGCTAGTAAGCAATCGGTAGAAATTATCATAGAGGCATATCAGGAACATTACGGGCTGGACTACACTTTACTGCGATTCGGTTCGTTGTACGGCCCCCGTGCTCAGCACTGGAATGGGTTGAGAAAATATGTCAGTCAGGTAGTTAAGACTGGGAAAGTAGAGTATTTTGGTACAGGAAAAGAGCGTCGAGAATATATCCACGCCAAAGATGCAGCTCGATTGAGTGTCGATATTCTAGATGCCAAACATCGGAATAAGGCTATCACGGTAACAGGTCCCCAGGTTCTGACTTCAAGTGAACTGATTGAGTTGATATTTGAGATTTCGGGTAAAAGAACAGATGTAACTTGGATTGAAACAGAACGTGAAAGATATCATTACAAATTGACACCATATCGATACACACCAAAAGAGGCGCATAAACTCGTTCCTGAAGAATTTGTTGACTTGGGTGAAGGTGTCTTGAAGCTAGTTGAAGAAATTAATGAAGAAATGAATTCAGAAATGGAAAACTAGTTGTTGCAGTAGGGCAGGCATTCACTCTGTGGTTGTTTTATTTTCAAGATCGTTTGTAACAATAATTTGAATCTTAAACTTAAAATTATAGATATCAAAAAGATATAAATTGACCACCGTTCGAATAATAGATGATAGCTTAGTTGCACTCTAACCGTTGCCAAATTATGCGTCAGCCTCAAGAGTATTTCGAGAAGGGGGCGACTTGTCGGATCTAATAATTCTTTTTGGTAAGAATGATTACCACGTATCAAATTCTAGTCGAATGACTTATGTGTATTCGATAGGTTCTGCGTCCGTTTATGGTAGAGAGGTTGTAAACGTAAACGACAGTGAAAAGCTGAGAGAAATTGCTCTGGAAGTGCGGGAGGAATATTCTCGATGGATCTATTCTTTGAACAAAATGTTCGTTCGAAAAAAACTCACCTATCAAGGACTCTCGCTATTTTTAATGTCAGACTGTTCGTGTAAAAGAACAGAATTGTTTGATACCTATGCGTCGATCTGTAATCTATTGTTGATACGAGAAATCATCGCCGAGCGGGAACCAAAAGAAATCTTGCTGATTCACGGTGATTCTTGGTTTTTGCGAGGACTCGAGTCTGTGGCAGGTGGAATTCCAATTATTGTAGAGAATTTAGAAAAGAAAAAGAGGAACTGGTTTCGTCGAGTAGCGAGTGATCTCAGATTCGTGATGGAGATTGCTCTCGTGGTATCGCTAACACCAGTGATCATTAGGCGGTCAGATGTGAAAGAAGAAGAGACAAGACGTTATTTTTTTTCAATCTTTCCGAAAATGACTGAGAGTGATGGGCGGGATAAAAAGTATGGAGATTTAGTCAACGATAATGATCGTTATGCCGTTAATATTCTGACAGATGGGTTTCACCAACATATATCGGTTCTATCCTATTTTAGGATTCTCAAGAATGCAAAGCGTTCGGGGTTAAAGGTAATTGATGACTATTTTACACATTCGGACTGGATTACAGGTCTGTATTGGCTGTTCCGAATAAAGCGCTCGATGCTAAGAGAGAGTGCAAGTCACTATTTCCGAGGCATCGACGTTAGCAGCTGGATTCGGGAAGAACTTTCGCAGTCGGCAAGTAGGTTAGCACGTTTTATGGCCATAAAAGGCGCCTATCAAAGGTTCTTCCAAGATCACTGTATTAGTGAGTTTGTTTACTACCTTCATGAGTATCCATTAGGGAGACTCATTTCATGGTTGTTGCGGACTCGCCAGCCACACGTGACTACTTATGGGTTTCAGCATGGTCCTGCTGCTCAGCGGAAGTTGCTCTACTACATGAGTGCAAACGAAGCAAAAGAGCAAGAAGACTTCCTGACAAATGTTCCGATTCCCCAAGAAGTGTTGGCAGAAGACAACGCTTCTGCAGAAATCTATCAGAACTCGGGATATCGAAACGTTCGAGTAATGGATAAAATATATCGTCTAGATTATCTAGAAAATATTCTCCCTAGAAAAGATGCCAAGCTCGCACTAATTGCGCCAGGGCTGCATGATGGTGAAGAAATGTTAGAAACTATGAGTGGTATTATCTACTCGAACCAAGAAACCAGGTTCTTTTTGAAGCCCCACCCGTTAGCAAACAACACATACGCCAATAAATATCAGAAATCGCCTAACTTAGTAATTACGGGGGACTCTATTCAAGACCTCCTAAGCCAGGTTAGTGTTGTATATGTGACCTATAGTTCTGTCGGTCTAGAGGCACTGAAAATGGAAATAGCTGTACGCGTTGTCGAGATTCCTGGAGTCATCAACCAATCTCCATTGGGGGATCTCAAGAATTATGAAAGTATGGTAATAAGATCTAATTAGAAGTGACACAATTCTTGCCAGAGAATATTGGAGCTATCGTGTCAGATCTGAGCTCAGGCGAACAGCTAACTTTTTGATAATGCGGTAAATAGAGTAATTGCACGTTATGACATTCGGGATAATGTTCCATCATTTCTGGGACGGAAAAAAAAAGGCTTCGGTTGGTGCTATAACGTCTGAGCAACTAGAAAAAATAATTTTTATATATGGTTTAGACAACATCCTTCCAGCTGGTGAATGGTTTGAGAACGCAATAAATGGTAGCTTAAAAGTTAATCAGGTTTGTATGACTTTCGATGACGCACTTCGATCACAGATTGATTTGGCTCTACCGGTTCTCGAGAAATATGGATTAACAGCGTTTTGGTTTATTTATTCATCAGTCTTTGAAGGACAAGCCAGTAAGTTTGAAATATATCGTCATTTTTCTACAGTGGAATTTAATTCATTCGAACAGTTTTTTGAAGCCTTTATACTTCATTTCAGACAGAGCGAGTATGAGGAGCTGTTAAATTCCGGGAAACAGGCATTCATTAATTCCGACTACCTTAAAAAATATTCTTTTTATTCAACAAAGGAACGAGAATTCAGATTTTTTCGAGACAAGATTCTAGGCCGGGAGAGGTTTGAATTGCTCATGGAAGGAATGTTAGCTGCGTCTGAAGTATCGCTTGAGGAATTAGCCAAGGGATTATGGATGGACAATGATGATCTGGTCGACTTGTCAAAAAAGGAACATATAATTGGCCTTCACTCATACAGTCACCCAACGGATTTATCGGCGTTGAGTTATGTTGATCAACATGATGAATATGAGAAAAATTATAGGCACATAAAAAAAATTACAGGTCGTCGACCTCGAGTGGTAGCTCATCCTGTGAATTCGTACGAACCCCAAACACTGGACCTACTTGATGCTATGGGTGTCAAAGTAGGATTCCGGTCAAATATGTTTAAAACAGACTTTAGTTATCTGGAATATCCCCGTGAAGATTGCGCAAATGTTATAAGGAAATTTGAGGCTGATGTCATACAGAGAGGAGTAAGTTAATGGTTCTAAACAGTCATAACGGTTGGGACAAGTTAAAAGAAATTATTGTGGGGACGGCAGAAGGTTCTGCTGCAGTTCTGTCATGGAATCAATCTGATCCGCCGTCGACAGAATTAATACGACGAGCACAGAAATTGTCAGCTGGAGCATTCCCCCAGTGGTTCTTGGATGAGATTTCAGAAGATTTGGATGGGCTTTCTCAAGCTATTCAAGACTTTGGGGCAGTTGTGTACCGTCCTCAGGTCCACGACATCAAGAAACCGTATTCCTCACCATTTTGGACTTCTACTGGAAACAATATTTATAACGTTAGAGATCTACACCTTGTAGTCGGAAACACGGTAATCGAAGCACCTTCACAACATATAGCGCGCTATTATGAAGCTTCAGCACTCTATAAAATATGGTATCAATATTTTGATGAGGGTATGCGCTGGATATCAGCGCCAAAACCAAAATTAGTAGATCCGGTCATATTGCCATATTTTCGTGACGAAAGTGAACGCGTATTAACCACTGAAGACATAAGGCATAAGGAACTTACTGGGGGTCGTGTAGAAAAGTTGCATAAATTATCTGAGGAAGAGATTTTGTTTGAAGCGGCAAATACCTTGCGTCTAGGTAAAGATTTGCTCTACCTAGTATCTTCATCTGGTAACCAAAAAGGTGCTAAGTGGCTCCAGACCGTACTGGGCAGTGAATACCGAGTCCACATCACAGAGGATATTTATCGGTCCAGTCATATTGATTCAACAGTTCTGGTACTTAAACCAGGCTTGGTCATGCTAAACAGTACTCGCGTAAACGAGAACAACTGCCCCTCGTTATTTAAGAACTGGGAAAAAATTTGGTTTGAGGATGTTGCACCTACTACAGAGGAAGAGTTGAATTTTCAAAAGGACGTTAGAGATCCTATTGCAACAGAGTTAGAAGAATTGGGATTTTCTACTAACCTACGTGATATGGCTTCACCATGGGTAGGAATGAATTTTCTATCGCTGGATCCAGAAACCGTATTAGTTGATAAGCGGCAAGAAAATCTTATTCGAATGTTGGAGAGCAAGAATTTCACAGTTGTCCCGATAAGAATGCGGCATATATATACCCAAGGGGGAGGGCTTCACTGTGCAACGTTGGATACGGTGCGAGAAAGTGTTTTAGAAGACTACTTTACTTGATAGAGATGTGGTGAAGTGTTAAGAACCTGCTAAGTTAAGTTGTAAGATAGTTTAAGTGTGTAGATAGAAGTAACTAAAAAACGTATTTTGGACCAGTACATCTAAATAAATTAATGTGCAGCACAAAAGGATAGTGATTCTCTATGGATAGTCCATGGTGAGAATAAAACTTAGATGTAAAAAACCTAAACAGGTAGACGTACTCATTTATGACAGTGTGGGTGTTGAGAACCTCAAAGCTTCATTAGGCCGTAGAATCAAATGGGGTGTGGTTGAAGTAAGAGACGTCGAGATCAATTTTCATCCACTTGTCCTTATTAACTACCTCACAGTAGTTCTGATCTGGTTGACCTATAAAATAAAAAGAAAGGGGAAAATTGATTTACGAACCGCGCTCGAGTTGGCTTTAATCAAAGCACGCCGACCGAAATTAGTGGTAACAAATATTGATAACAGTCGACGTTTTAGCAAACTGAGCAGGGCATACAACAAAGCAACTTTTATCGCTGTTCAAAACGCATTTCGCACAGACGAGGTTAATGACATAGCTAAATACATGCGGGTTACGAATTTTTTTTGTTTCGGCGCTGAGACTGTAGATAGATATCTAAAGGCTGGTTGTAAGATCGATAATTACGTGGTGCTTGGGTCGTTGCGAAATGGATTGTACCGACAAGCACATCCGGGAAATCGAGAAAAAAGATACGATCTTTGTTTTGTGTCGCAATACAAACCAGCACGGTTTGAAGAGTCTATGCCATCACTAAGGAAGACGTCTCTGCAATTGCTAGAGTATTCAGAACGTTATTGCCTAGAGAATGGAAAAAATTTGGTCATTGCAGGCAATGCGAAAGATAAAAAATTGCCTTATGAGTATAGATATTATCTCGAGAATCTTCATAATAGAAAAACAAATTTTATACCTAATAATAATCAAAGTTTTTCGTCGTATCGTACTATTGACGAAAGTGAGGTAACGGTAGTTATAAATTCAACGATTGGGTATGAGTCGTTAGCGCGAGGACAAAAAATCCTGTTTTGTAACTTTTCGAATGACTCATACTACGATGTGCCTGGTAAATACAGAGATGGCATTTG
>Ga0315338_1002480_pt1 | contig 18224 bp, 17 predicted proteins | sample ASW8metaG_FD_204518 | JGI IMG/M metagenome (GOLD analysis project Ga0315338, IMG submission 204518) | Ammonia-oxidizing marine archaeal communities from Monterey Bay, California, United States - ASW #8 | ecosystem: Environmental > Aquatic > Marine > Coastal | place: USA: California | collected... | reverse complement strand
AATATGAAATAGAATATGTTGACGCGAAAACTCAGTCTCGTTCTGATCGCATAGCCTATCTTACGGAGCTGAGGGTTTATCGGGGAGGAACGTATTTAGAAACCATGACGGCACGTCGCGAGTTCTACCCTTCCTTTAACATGGCGGCTACGAGAGCGGCTATAAAATCTACTCCAGTGGAAGACTTCTATGTTGTTCCGAGTGAGAATATGCCAGACGGATCTGTAGGAATACGAATATTAATTAACCCGATGATATGGTGGATGTGGGTAGCTGGCCCCTTATTCATTATGGGTACAGTCGTTGCATTGTGGCCGGAACGTCGGACGTCAAGTGGTATATCTGATGTGGCGCAGCTAGCATAAAGAAATTTTCATCTCTGATTAGTTTGGAGTTAATTTCATGGCGATGTTTTTAGGAGGACTACTAGGCCTACTTTGTATTGGAGTAGCGATATATCCGTTTGTTAAATATAAATATTTTCCGAGTTTAGTTATTAAGACATTAGAAAATGGCCGTGAATCGAATGCATTTAATGATGTAATGCAGAATATACGGAGATTGAATCTTGATTATGAATTGGGTTCGATGCCTGAGGAAACCTATCGCAGTCAACTCGACGTTTATCGAAACCAAGCTGCCCTAATTATGAGGAATAGCGATGTGCCTACGGGGATTACCCTGACACCGGAAATGGAACAAGAGATATTGATAGCTAAATCCAAACTAGAAAGAAGTTAACCAGTATGCGAAACTGCGTCCCCAGCAACTTTGGAGCCAGAATCTCATTGGTCTCAACTTGTTCAGTAGTGGTTAGAATGTCGATTTTCGTATTGTCGGCCCTGGCTGTCATAATGGCTAGTGTTCTCAGTCATGGGATCATCGAAGCTCAGGAAATTACTACCGTAAATGGCATTGTAGTCAATGGTACAGCGGGATTCAGCCATCCAACTGGAGCTAGTATTTTCCTGTATTCATTTGGTGGATCAGGGGACGAGACCACCACTTACGAATCTAAAACTGATAGAGCGGGATCCTTTACGTTTGAAAACGTCATTATGGAATCAAACCGAGGATATGCCGTTAGTTTGAACTACGGCGGCATGGACTACAGAGTGTTATTGGCTGAAGATGATCTAGAATCATTAATCAAAATAACTGTGTATGAACCTACCGTGGATTTATCAGTTATAAAAGTGAAGCAGCATAGTCTGATCATTACGTCGATAGATGTGAAACAGAAACAAATAGAGGCAGTTGAATTTATCACTTTGTCCAACATCAGCGATTCTAGCCTAGTTCCAGATTTGACTAATGTAGGGCAGGGACAGTTTAGCTTTCTGAGATTTTCATTGCCAAATGGATCTACTGATTTGAATCTACAATCTGATTTAGTTGGAGGCGAGATAATTCCTATGGGAACTGGTTTCGCTATGACATCTCCCATGTCTCCTGGCGAACATGCAGTTAGTTATTCCTATAAATTCCCTTATGACGGAGATAGAGTGTCGTTTAGGCAGAATTTATTACAAGGAGCTGGTCTCTATCAGGTTCTTATTCCGAAAGATGCTTCTCAGGCGGAAATGCAAGGTGTGACACAAGCACCAGATATTGACATTGAAGGTACGGTGTATGCCGTCTGGGAAGAACGGAATCGTGCTCCGAAAGATGGACTCAACCTTAGTCTAGTGGATCTTCCACGAATGGGAATAGCAACATTTGTAATCTTTGAACTATCAAAATCCGGATTTTGGTACAAAGCAATCCCTGTTTCAGTATCGGGAGTTCTTGTCCTGATTATCGGATATTGCCTTTATTCCGCACTAAGACTAAAAGTTTTCAATAATCATGCGCGTATTTCTACAATCCATGAATTGTTAGTAACAGAGATTGCGATACTGGATAATAAATTCGAGGATGGTCATATATTATCTGACGACTACTATCGAGAGCGTGCTGTCCTGAGTCAAAAACTTGTAGATACGATTGCGGTAGACTAATGAAATCGAATATTCGGGTTTGGTTAATAATATGCACGGGAGCGCCAATAATAGGATTCTTGGGATTGTTGGTCTGGGCGTCCCTATTTGGATCAGGCTCTTATGGTACTGGAGTTAATCGAGAGTTCGGCGCAGTTATGATTGAATCTAAGCTAGCGGAAGATTTCCAGTTAGAGTTAATTGATGGCACTGATATCAAGCTATCCGATTTGAGGGGTAAAATCATATTAATTGACTTCTGGGCTTCTTGGTGTGAGCCGTGTCGTTATGAGGCAAAGACTTTGAACAGTGCATACGCAAAATATTCTGATGATGCAGTGGAATTCATAGGCGTAAATATATGGGATAACCAGTCAGCTGCTGATTCTTTCATCGACGAATTCGAAGTATTGTATATTAATGTGATCGATAAGAAAGGTGACATAGCCGTTAATTATGGAGTTGCGGGTGTTCCTGAAAAATTTTTCATCGGACCTGACGGATTAGTAATAAAAAAATTTCGCGGTCCTATTAGCGCCGATATATTGGACACTACCCTTTCAGAACTTATAGAAGAACATATACTCCAGTAGCCCTGTTATATTGGTCTTGGCTTGATTGTATTTTATAGGGTTCATTATTGAACGAATCTGACAGAACTCGAAGGTTATAACACATTCAATGTCTCAGCATTTAGGATTAGTGGTAGCTATGGATTGGGGCGGTACCTGGATAAGGACCTCTGTAATAGATGGTCGTGGGACATTGTTATGGAATATTAAAATTCCAACCCCGCAACATACGGACAAGCGGGACATGTTGAATGCGGCTGAGAATACGTTGACTGAAGCATTTGAATGGTGTGGTACTGATTCAGTGATAGGGATGGGTATTGCCGTTGCGGGGCCCATTGATACAGAGACAGGTATCTTTTATACACCGCCTAGTTTAGCTAATCTCGATGGCGTTTCATTAAAGCACGAGTGGGAAAGCAAATTTGGCTATCCTATGTATATCGGAAATGACGCGACATTAGCCGCATTAGCAGAATACCACCTTGGAGCGGGGCTTTCAGAGAGGACTTCAGGTAGAGGCGCTCTGACACTACTCTATATGACGATTAGCACTGGAGTGGGGGGTGGGGTAATAGATAGAGGTAATGTTCTGATGGGGGCTCATGGTATGGCCGCCGAAATTGGACACATAAAAATTGATTCTAGTGAATCGGCTCCGATCTGTAACTGTGGCGGAAGAGGATGTTTGGAATCTCTTATATCTGGCACGGCGATATCAGGACACGCACGAAACATCCTGAAAAGTTATGATGGGAAAACGACTCTTTCTAACGATCTCTTAGAGCCAGTAACCGCGAAAGACGTCTTCATATCAGCATCTCACGGCGATGCCGTAGGACAGCTAATCTTAAATGAAGTAGTTTCTAATCTTTCTTTAGGCATCACTAATCTAATACATAGTTTTAACCCAGATTTAGTGGTTTTAGGAGGTGGAGTGACATCTGGGCTTTCTGACGCAGGAGTTTTGGATAGCGTTTATCAGATAGTTTTAAGTTCAGTAATGAGTGAGCGCCATAAGCACTTTAAGCTAATGGAGGCCGGACTTGGCGATGCCTCCGGAATGATTGGGGCGTCGCTCCTGGTTAGGGCTTCTGAATCTGTCAAAATCTAGAGGAAGCTTTGTTAGACTATATATTTCCCCCCGACTACGTTGAGGCGATCTCCTGTAATATAGGATGACTCGTCACTTGCAAAGAATAAGCATGCGTTGGCTATATCACTGACAGTTCCCTGCCTCCCCAGAGGGATTCCTTGTAGATGTTCCAGTGATCCCCGATCAGTTTGCTCAAACTCAGGGTACCATTCGGGATTTAAACGCTGAGTGTCTGTGGTGCCGGGGTTTACCATATTGGCTCTTATTTTATACGGGGCCATTTCGGCGGCTACGGCTCTTATAAGTCCTAGAAGTCCGTGCTTCGCTGTCGTGACTGAAACCGTTTCGGGTCTTCCAGTTATTGCTGCTTGTCCTCCAAGAGCAATTATGCTGCCGCATTTTCGGTCGATCATCCCGGGAAGAACTGCCTTAATTAAATAGAATGCAGGAAAGAGATTAGTGTGCATTACGCTGGCCCACTCCTCGTTAGAAACCTCCAGTATGGGTTTATGAGGTCTGATAGCAACATTGCTAACTAAAACGTCTATTTTACCGAGTGCATTGATCCCTTCCTGAACCATTTGCATACTTTTATCGGGGTCTGTGACATCTCCCATCACTATGTGCGTTTTGACACCGAGACTTTCACATATGGATGCGACTTCACTCAATTCAGTCTTACTGGACCGAGTGTTCAAAATTAAATCGGAACCTTCTCTAGCGAATGTAATCGCTATTTCTCGTCCTATATTTCTACTAGCACCTGTTATCATCGTGGTCTTACCGTGTAAGCGCATAGTTCCCCCATTCGTGTCTATTCAAACTGTCTGACATCTGCGGACCGCAATTGTAACATTTAATCTAACTATCTTGACCGTGTCACAGGATGGTGCAAGAATTGGCTGGCTAGCTGTTATATAGGGAGAAATACATATGAAATGGTGCAGATTTGATTCTAACGGTCAGGGAGTATATGGAATTATAGAGGGAGAGACTGTTACTGAGGTGTCCGGCAGCCCGTTTGATACTTATACGAAGACAGATCGGACAAAAGCTTTGAATGCAGTAAAACTATTGGTGCCCGTCATACCGGCCACGTTTTACGCGGCTGGTATAAATTTCAGGGAACATGTGACGGAGATAGCTCATCAGAGAGGGGAAGAGCCTAATTTCCCGCCAGCTGCTGACGTAGGATACAGAGCGAATAATGCTTTGGCCGCGCAGGGAGAACCCATCATTGTTCCTAGTGATGCAACTGAAGTTTTACAATATGAAGGAGAACTGGTAGTTGTTATAGGTAAAAAATGTAAACGAGTGTCAGAAGCAGAGGCATTAGACTATGTATTTGGCTACACAATTGGGAACGACGTGAGTGAGCGCACGTGGCAACATGGTGACAGAACTTTATGGCGAGGGAAAAACACCGATACCTTTAAGCCCATGGGTCCTTGGATAGTTACTGATGGAATAGACCCTGAGAACTGTGAAGTATCTATCAGCCTTAATGGAAAAAAACTATACCAGTATAATATGTCTGGCGCGATTTTTAGTGCCAGGCAGTTTATTAGCAGGATGAGTCAATACCTCACACTCTATCCGGGGGACGTATTGTGGATGGGGACAGATGGCGCCCAGGAGAACATGAAAGACGGCGATGTGTGCGATATAGCTATTGAAGGTATTGGTGTTTTAAGCAATCCGATCCAATGGGAAAAGTAAAGTTACTGTGGGCGAACTTATCAAGGTGCGCCCACTAGAAAATGTTAGGCCTCAGGTATTTCAAATCCGGTTTCTGCTGCCCATGCTTGGAGGCCGCGACGGAACGCTAGTGCGCCCATAGGAGCTATAACCGCTTGGAGAGATTCTAATATTTCTTGTGGAGTAGCTCCTTCCTGAAGTGCGACCCTGACATGGGCTTGGATTTGTTCGACGTCGGCTCTTAGGGCAGCTTCAACGACTATTTGGAGAAGCTCCTTAGTTTTTCGGTCTAGGGTACGCTGACCAGTGTAGGTTGCTTCAATAAAGGCATTGTACTTTCTGGCCCATTCTATATCTGCTACAGCCATAATTCGATGCATTTCTAAAGTGTAGCCACGGCTTTGTGACGTTTGCTCTAGAAAATCGTTCGCATGATCTGAAGACATTCTATTAACTCCTTATAGTTCTAATTAGGTCTGATGCTGTCAGAATTGTACAGTTTAGTGTAGTGAATTTCACCATGCAGATGTATTGTATTTGGTAAGATAATATTCAAAATATCTGGCAAACCAATGAGCAGTAGGTATTAATATGCTTGAATCTAATTTCCCTCTACAATATTTTTCACGCGTTGACGAATCAGACGACGGATTTTTCTATGCTGAGCCTAGGAAAGTGGTTCATATAGACGATAACGCAATTGACACCGTAAGCGCTGTATTTCGTGACTTTATTCCAACTGATTCAGTAGTTTTGGACTTTATGAGTAGTTGGAGATCGCACTGGCCTCAGGATCATCTAAAGCGTAGGTTAGTAGGATTAGGACTCAACTCAGAAGAAATGATTGATAACCCTGATCTTGATGAACACATCGTTCAAAATGTTAACCAAGACCCCAATCTTCCATTTCATGACAATTTGTTTGATGCTGTAGTAATAACCGTATCGGTGCAATATCTTACGAAGCCCATAGAGATTTTCAGAGAGCTTAATCGTGTAATGAAGGAAAATGGTGTTCTGATAGTAAGTTTTTCTAATCGGATGTTTCCAACGAAAGCTGTAAACATATGGAGAAATACGGACGATAATGGACATTTAGATTTAGTATCTAGCTATATGCAATATGCAGAGAATTTTGAGGATATTAAAGGAGGTCTCGCTAACGGTCAGAGTAGTCCTCCTAATAATCCGTTATTTGTCGTAATGGGAACGAAAAATACAAATCCTTCTGATCCCGAATTATGAACTGTTAAGACTCTCTAGTTTTATTTCTTTGGAGGAGTTGCAGCTAGGACGGCTAGGGACCCAATGATGACAGCTAGAGCGAACAATAAGAATGGCAATCGATATGAACCGCTTATGTCGTACATAAAGCCAGCTGCTATCGGACCTATTACCTGTCCGCCGATCTGGGATCCAATAGTGAGTCCTCTGATGCTGCCCAGATGCATTCTGCCGTAGTACTCCGCGTAGGTGAACCTCAATAAGAAATGCAATCCTCCAATGGCGCTTCCCAACGTAGCAGCAGCTAGGATTCCCCACGATAACGTAGAACTCATACCTGTGCCGATTGATCCAATTGCTGCTGTTGTTCCTACTATAAATAATAAGACTCGTAATGGTATTCTCCGTGCCATGGTAGCACCCAAAACACCGCCGAAGGTTTGTGATATAGCGAAGGTGCTAGCGGTTAATACTGCTATGGGCCCGGTGAGACCTTGGTGTATGAAATGCGGTACTTGATGAAGGCTGACTCCTGATTGAACAATGAATATTGTGACTGAGAAGAATGCTAACAACCAAAATGCTTTTGTATGTAGAGCTTGGGATACTGTGAAATTTTCCTCGTACAAAGGAATTGGTTCAATATGGTCTACTTCAGCGTTAGAATGTTTTATTGATGCTGATTCTGGGGAAAATCCCATATCTTCTGGCCTTCTCGCCATCAGTAATAATGCGGGTAAAACCCCTATTGCTAGAGTGTAGATTCCTAAAGAACCCCACGCCATTCTCCATCCCCAACTTATAATAATAATTTGCATTAAAATTGGTAATCCGGCCAAGCCAAAAGATTGGAAAACACTTAACGCGGCTAGTGCTAAGGGTCTCCTTACTGTAAACCAATTGCTGATAGCGGTAGATGTCCCAAGTTCTAGCGGGCCTGAAAATACAGCTCTCCCAGGCACGTAGAGTGTATAAAAAAGCCAAGGATACGTAATGAAAGACAATCCTAGCGAACAAATACCTATGACAGTGGATGCACAAGCAATGACTATGCCCGATCCGTAGCGGTCAATTAACTTTCCTGCAAAGGGAGATATAAATATTGCACATACACCGCCCAGACTTATTGCACCCGAAAACAGGCCTCGGGACCAACCAAATTCTTCGGTCATGGGGACCACGAACACCGATAATGTAGCAACAGCCATTAAAGGCCTCGAGGAAAATGCTACGCTAACAGCGGACGCAAATATCATCCAGCCGTAGTAGAAGGGTATTTTCTCGCTGAGTTTAATTCTCCATGCATTCATATAATTGTTCTTGTAGCATAACTTATTGCGAATCTATTTATCGGTAATAGTGACTATGGGACTAGTTTACGTGAACTTATTGCTCAAAGGGTTTAATATGTACCATAGAAACCATGTTTCGGAGTTATTTTGTCCAGGAACTTCCGCATTGCATTGGCACAGATTAATCCTGTAGTAGGCGATATTGATGGCAACACGTCTAAAATCTTGGATTACCTCGAGAGAGCTAAAGATGTGCACGCAGATTTGGTCGCTTTCCCCGAATTATCCATAACAGGTTACCCTCCCGAAGATCTTTTGTTCAAGACCTCTTTCATTGAAGCAAATCAAATTGCAATGGAATGCATAATGGAAGCTTCAATAGGGATTGCCGTAGTAGTGGGGTACGTCGAGCGTGATGTCGATTTGTTTAATGCAGCCGCGCTGGGCTATTCGGGTAATTATATTGATACATATAGAAAAATGTTTTTGCCTAACTACGGAGTATTTGATGAAGAGCGATACTTCAAAAAGGGCAGTTCGTGTCCTGTATATAAAATAAATGGCACTGCAGTTGGCATCAATATTTGTGAGGACATATGGTATCCGGTGGGCCCCACTTCGAATCAGAGGAATTCAGGAGCGGAACTGATAGTAAACATCAATGCTTCACCGTTTTATGCAGGAAAACGTGAAGACAGAGAGTCAATGATTTCTGAACGTGCATCAAATCATCAACTTCACGTGGCGTATGTTAACACGGTGGGAGGGCAAGACGAGTTAGTTTTTGATGGAGCAACGGTCGTATTCGATTGCAATGGTCATATAGTGGCACGGGGCAAATCATTCGAGGAAGATTTGATAGTCACTGATTTAGATATGGAAATGGTGCCAGTGTTAGATAGAACGAAATTATTCTTTGACGAAAAAGCTGCGCTAGAAATAGGGTCTCCCAGAAAAGTTTTTGTGTCTGACTTCAACACTCGTATGAAACGGGGACCTCTGAAATCTCAAGACATTGCTGAGAATACTGAGATACAGGACATTTATGGTGCTCTTGTGCTAGGTACTCGAGATTACGTTCGCAAATCAGGATTTTTCAAATCTGTAATTGGATTATCGGGTGGTATAGATTCTGCATTGACTGCAGTGATTGCTGTAGACGCTTTGGGAGCTGATAATGTGGTTGGCGTTGGAATGCCGTCCAGATATTCCTCCGATGGAAGTGTTACTGACGCTAAAGATTTATCTGAAAACCTAGGAATAGAGTTTTGGGAAATACCAATTGAACCAGCTCACGAATCATTCACATATATGTTAGAAGAATATTTTAAAGGTACTGTTCCAAACGTGGCAGAAGAGAATGTTCAGGCGCGTATTCGGGGTAACGTAATGATGACCATAGCTAATAAATTTGGGTGGATAGTGCTGACCACTGGAAACAAAAGCGAAATGGCTATGGGTTACGCTACACTATACGGGGACATGGCTGGTGGTTTTGCGGTAATAAAAGATGTTCCTAAGACGCTTGTATATGAATTAGCGCTGTGGAGAAACCAATTTCAATCCCGAGTCCCGCTTATACCGCAATCGACTCTCGTTAAACCTCCTAGTGCAGAACTACGCCCTGATCAGATGGACCAGGACAGTTTACCTCCTTATGACGAGTTGGACCCGATTGTGAAAGCTTATGTTGAAGAAGATTGGAGCTACCAGGATCTTATTGATGAAGGTTATTCTCCAGCTTCAGTAAAGCAGGTCATATCTTTTGTGGACCGTAATGAGTATAAAAGGAGGCAATCTCCACCGGGTGTGAAAATAACACCGAGGGCATTTGGGAAAGATAGGCGACTTCCAATAGTGAATAAATACAGCCAATTTTAGAGAATTATATCGTTGTTTTTATGCAATAATCTCGACGACCATCTCAACTTCTACACAGCTACCCCGTGGTAGTCCCCCCATTCCAACTGCTGAGCGGGCGTGCCTGCCGGCATTTCCGTATAGCTCGACCAACAGATCTGATGCACCATTAGCAACAACGAAATGCCTTTCAAATTCTGGGATGGCATTTACCATTACAAAGAGTTTGAGGATTTGTTTGACTGCGTCGAGGTCTCCTATTGCTTCCTTGATACTGGCGAGGCAGTTTATTGCAGCTAGTCGTGCCGCGTCGTAAGCTTGTTCAACAGTGACATCGGATCCAACTTTTCCTGAAAAGATTAAGTCTCCCGACGGTGTGCGAGGCAGATGGCCCGCTACAAACAACAAGTTCCCGGATCTTTGAGTTTGCACAAAATTTGCCAGAGGAGCCGATGGTGATATTAATTCCACTCCCATTACTTCTATTTTTCTCTCTATGCGCATTCATGACACCTCCTTGATTGAAAATGCCCACTATTTTGAGGAAGCGGGTTGATTTCCATAAATATTTATCTTAGATCAGACTATTCACCGAGATTAATGACTATGTTGTCGGGAGCTCGTGCCAGAATTACAGTATGTTCCTCATCGTAGGGGTTTCCTTCAATATGGGGAGTATATGGAGGCACAAAAAGAAAGTCTCCAGGTCCAGCCTCGACAAATTCCTTGAAATCTTGTCCGTAATAAACTCTAACTCTTCCTGTAAGTACATATGCTGCTGTTTCTGCCTCACCATGATGATGAGGTTGACCCATTTCGTTAGGGGCTCCAGTGACTTTTCCAAACCAAACTTTAGATGTTCCTACCGTGTCTTTAGTAATAGCGGGCTGACGAATCATACCTCTGCTTTGTATTGTTCCACTAGGATCTTGAGGACCGTGTACCACGTAGGGAACTTGTGATTTTGTAGTTGTCATGATTCCTCCTTGCAAGTGTCTCGATGATGTTATGAGTCATAATAAAGGACGTCAAGTAATTAATAACTACGTTTAATCATAGCGGAGGTCAAGTCGACATTGTTTTTACTAGCTAGTGTGCGGTTATTCTTGCTTCCAAGTATCTTCTTGCGGGCCCTGAACGTGTCCTTGTGGACGCTTAAGGATTTTTGCAAATCACCGATCACTCTATAGCAGTTAGCTAGACTACCCTGAGTGCGTAGAGTATCGGGATTGTTTTGACCTAGGTAAGTTATTCGGTCCTTTAGGATGTTCTCGAACATTGGTATAGCTTCTAGATATCTGCCTGCTGCGTATAGGCAGTTTGCTAAACTGCTTTTGCGTTGTAGCGTCAATTGATGTGAACGCCCAAGCGTTTGGTTGGAACATTCGATGTTTTCCTGGAATAAATCTATTGCTTTATCGAATTGCTTAATAGCTCTATAAGAGTGGGCTAACCTGTGACGTATATCAACTGTGTCACGATGACGAGAGCCATTGTTCTCTTTATAAAAAGCCAGTCTATATTCGAGATCATTGATCTTGCGGTTAGTACTCATGTAATTAGTTGAAATCCGCGATTATATGGCCCATGCCAGACACGTCATAGCCCCCCAATGCGTTTACTGATTCATGAAATGTTTTATCGCTAATGAGGGTTAACAATGGCTGGAGAAGTTCACTCTCGTAATGGTCTGTCGGGATGACTAAGTCATATCGCTCCGAAGCGACTGGTATGAAATCTAGATTCAAGGCAGTTGCGGCACTTAAGATGCCGAGGCCTGTGTCTACAGATCCTCCTGATACTGCTGCTGCTACTGAAAGATGGGTGTATTCTTCTCGTGAATAACCCTTTATAGAAGAGGTTGGTATGCGCATTTGATGCAATTTATAATCCAATAAAACTCTTGTGCCTGAGCCTCTTTGCCTGTTGGCGAAACGTACATCAGTACGTGTCAGGTCTTGAAGAGAATGGATATTATTAGGGTTTCCTCTAGGTACCATCAGCCCCTGCACTCTTCCAACCAGATTTACCAATTTTGCACGGGTGTTAGGCAAATAATGTTCAATATATGAAATGTTATATTCCCCTGTGTCGGGATCCAATAAATGGCAACCGGCCAAATGAGCCTCCAACCTCTGAAGTGCCCGCAGCCCCCCTAAACTCCCGACGTGTGCTGACGAAAATGCTATGAGAGGGGCTACGTCTTTGAGATAATTTCCTATCAAATCTAATGCTAGATCATGACTGCCGATACAAACTATAGTGTTATCAATCCTTGTAGCATTTGTGTTTGAGATAACGTTAATTTCTGATCCGGAGTCTAATCCTTCAGAATAACGTGGTATTTTCACATATCCATCTGCCTTAACCAGTGACATGATAATTCCAGCGCCCCGCTGTAATGGCGTGGCTACTATTCGATCACCCACTTTACCTAGAGTGACTCTCAAAAATTCGTCTTCTCCCATGGGAGAGGAAACCTTTTGAGTTATGTGGGCCGTGATGTAGGAAGGTTCCGATGTCTGGGTTCGCCTAGTCAACGAGTCTATTACAGGTTTAACGAATAATTCGGCCGTTAGCGATGCGGATACAGGATAACCAGGTAACCCCCAGATCGGTTTATTGTTTGCGACTCCTAGAATTACAGGGTGACCTGGTCTGATTGCAACTCCGTGAACTAGAACTTCTCCAAGTTCGGCGATTACCATAGCTGTATAGTCTTCTTTGCCAGCGGACGAGCCTGCATTAATTATGACAGCATCATATGTATTAAGAGCCAGCTTTGCACAGGTTAAAATACGATCATAATCATCTGGAAGAGGATCAAAAATATGACAAACCCCTCCCCAACTAGTAACGAGGCCCGACAAGAGTATGGAGTTCGAGTCAATTATTTCGCCAAGTTTTAACTTACTTCCTACTGGTACTAATTCGTTACCCGTCACGATAACAGCGACAGTGGGCTTAGTGAGAACGGCTAGTTTGTTTAAACCGGCGGCTGCACATGCGCCTTGGTCAACTGGGGTAATCTCGTGGTTTTGTGGCAATATTAGTTCTGTTGCAACAATATCCTCTCCAAGGGACCTTACATGTTGCCATGGGGCTACCGGAGCGGTAATACGTATTAACTCATCATTAACTTGAATAATATTTTCAATCATTACTACGGCATTGTATCCAACTGGAATTGGGTCTCCTGTGTCTACCCACATTGCCTGGCATCCAATCGAAAGTGGCAGAGGATTAGTCTCTGTTGCGTTTACAGTTGTATCGGAGTGAACGGCGACTCCATCCATGGCTGCAGAATCAAAAGCGGGAGAGGATTCCTCTGCCCAGATAGGTTGCGATGTAATTCTCCCGAGAGTTTCGGATATTGGCAAAAGTTCTTCATTGCACTGGTTTAAGATGCCTGATTCCTTTATCGCCTTGAAGAATATATCTTGGGCCTGATCCAAAGGTATGTCAGACAAATAATAATGACGACTACTGTGGGAGCTACTCATGATTAAAATAACCTAACTTTTACGAAGTCTCCTTCGTATAGGCCTGATTTGTCTATTGGGACTTGGATTAAGCCATCTGCCCTAGCCAATGTATAAATCAAATTTGATTTACCAAGAATGGGGTGAGCAATGATGGAAACGTCGGAATTTTCTAGCTTAACTGGTACATAATCTTCTCTGCCGGGCGCTGAAGGTATGTTTGCTCCGAGCTGAGCTATTACGGTGGAGGGTTCTGGTGGAAATTTACAGCCGGCTAGTTGATATATCGTGGGTCGTATCAGCAAATCAAAAACAATCATAGCTGAAACTGGATTCCCTGGAAGGCCGAATACCGGCTTTTGATCAATGATTCCTATGATGGCGGGTTTGCCTGGCTTGAGTGATAGGCCATGAATTATTACACCCGGATCTCCTAGAGCATTTATGATATCTGCGGTAATGTCCCTGATACTTACAGAACTACCCGCGGAAAAGACTAGTATATCCGCTTCAGATAACCCGGATTTAGCCATTTTCAGTTGCTCGTCAAAATCATCTCTGGCAATTCCAAGAGGGATAGGGATACCACCGGATTGTGAAATCATAGCTGAAATTGTATGAGTGTTGATATCTCTAATTTGACCTACAATAGGGGTTTGGTCTGACGAGATCACTTCGTCTCCCATTGATAATAACGCTACCCTGGGTTTCTTAGTTGCTCTAATATGATTAATTCCTACAGATTGCAAAGCACCGATATCTTGGGGACGTATTATTTTCCCTTGGGCTATAATTGTGTCTCCGGCATGTACATCCTCCCCTGGATGCACCATATTTTCTCCGATTGCGACTGGACGAAGAACCTCGACAGTATGTTCGTCAATTTGTTGAGTATCCTCAATCATAACTACAGCGTCGGCTCTATCAGCTAGCATTCCGCCAGTGTATGTGACGGCAGTTTGCCCTGTGTTTAAGCTGATAGATGGAGGTTTTCCCATAGAGACTTCTCCAATTACCTCTAAATACGAAGGTAATCCTGGCGTAGCGCCAAAGGTGTCTATAGCATTTACGGAAAATCCATCGACTGTCGACCTTGGGAACGCTGGCAAGGTTTCTGGAGAAATAATGTCTGTAGACGTGGCACGGCCCAAAGATACCGTTAGTGATATACACTCTGATGCCCGTGGTAATGACACATCCAAACGGGCTAGAAGCGTCTGGAGGGCTTGCTGAGGTGGCATAACATTAAAGAACTCTGGCATTTATATTACTTTTATAACAGACTTGATTGCGTGCATTATTATATGGTCTATTTTTGAATCACGATATGGTAAATTTATCTTTTAGCTGCCATAATGCTCCGTTATCAAAGAGGGTTAAATGTATATGGTTGATAATAGCATGTCTCCTCACGGTGGGTTGTTGGTAGAACGCGTTGTTCGACTAGATGGAGATGCCTTAAATGATGCTATGAGCTTGCCTAAATTAGAACTTCGTGATCAATTGGCCAGGGAATGTGTTAATTTGGCATACGGTTTTTTCTCTCCGTTAGAAGGATTTATGGGGAGACAGGATCTGGACTCAGTAGCAAATAATATGACCTTGACCAGTGGTTATGTTTGGAGTATTCCGATTCTATTGGATGTATCTCAAGTTACCATAGATCAGTTATCCATTAGGGTGGGAGATAAAATACTGCTTACGTACCAGCACCAACCGTTGGCGCTCATGGATATTCAGGAAATATATAACTACGACAAACAAGTTTTGTGCCAACAAATTTATGGCACAAATGATATTGTTCATCCGGGAGTTCAACGCACCAACGCGTATAATGAGTATTTTGTTGCTGGACCTATCACACTTATAAACGTACCGATAATAAACCCTCCCTTTAATGACTACTGGCAGACACCGCGCCAACTAAGGGATACCTTTGCGGATTTAGGATGGTCTAAGATTGTTGCGCATCAGACTAGGAACGTTCCTCATTCTGGACATGAGTGGCTTATGAAAGGGGCTAGTTTGGCTGCAGACGCCGACGGTATTCTGGTGAGTGCTGTGATTGGGGAAAAAAAACGTGGTGATTATATTGATGAAGCTATCGTGCTAACTCATAAAAAACTTAGGGATGCCGGGTTTTTTAGAGAGGATGTCCACCACACTTCGACTCTTCTATGGGATATGAGATACGCTGGCCCGCGAGAAGCAGTGTTCCACGCTTTGGTACGTAAGAATATGGGTTGCACCCATCACATGTTTGGCCGAGACCATGCTGGAGTCGGAAATTATTATGATACCTACGCCGCTCACCGCATTTTTGAAAATCTGCCAGACCTAGGTATAAAATCGGTTCTTACTCTGGAATGGTGGTATTGTCCTGTTTGTGCTGGAGTCGCATATGAAGGCTTGTGTGGGCACGCAGACCAGAAACAGGAGTTATCGGGAACCTATATTCGTAGTATAATTCAGGGAGGAACAGAGCCAGCAGCCCTAACCCTGAGGCCAGAGGTATTAGAAGTGGTTCGTAATTGTGCGGAACAATACGGGTTTGGGACCCCATTTGTGGAAGACGACTATTTGAATGGTCGAACTCCAGTTATGACTATGCATGATGTAGAGTGTTGTTGTAATGTTTGCACGTGTCCTAGTGAAAATATATGATTAATAAATAGCCCCCACTGAACGAGTGGGGGCTATTTACTTTTAGTGAACCATATAACAAGGGAGGATATTATGCCAACATATGTAGATCCAAATACTTGTAATGCTTGTGCAGGTGAACATGAAGGACCTCTTTGTGTTTATATATGCCCTAATGATCTGATGACCATGGATACGGATCAGAACAAAGGGTTTAATCAAGAACCTGAGTTATGCTCAGAATGTTACGCTTGCGTCAAATTATGTCCCCAAGAAGCTATATTTGTGAGAGGTTACTCTGACTTCGTACCGTTGGGTGCTTCGGTTCAACCTAAACGAGTAGAAGGCGGTCTGACTTGGACAGTGAAATTCAGGGATGGTAGGGAGCTTCAGTTTACATATCCGTCTAGGAGCACTCCTGTAGGGTCAACGGATCCATACAAGGATTTTACTGAAGATCGTGTCAAAGATCTGCAAGGTCAAGGACTTGCGGGCGAATCTAAATGGCTTGGCGTGGAGAAACTACCTACCATTCAAGCGAATAACTAGGGAGATATAGATATATTATGGCTTTACCTACTATAGAGACTGTTGAAAGCGACATATTAGTTATTGGCGGCGGGATGTCGGGGTGTGGAGCCGCCTTTGAATCTAAATATTGGGGAGAAGACCTCAAGGTAGTAATTGTAGAGAAGGCTGTTATTGAACGCAGTGGAGCTACAGGAGAAGGACTTTCTGCTATAAATTGCTATATGGGCCAGCGGTACGGCTGGAATACCCCTGAAGACTTCGTCCAATACGTGGTTAACGATATGATGGGCCTTGCCCGTGAGGATTTGGTCTACGATGTCGGTAGGCACGTGGACTCATCGGTTCACTTATTGGAAGAATGGGGATTGCCAATTTGGAAAAAAGATAATGGTGAGTATGAACGGATAGGACGATGGCAGATTCCTATTCACGGCGAATCTCTTAAACCGGTAACGGCGGAACCGGCTCGGAAAGCGATAGGCAAAGAGAACATATACGAACGTATAGCGATCACTCATTTATTGACAGATGCTGATGATCCGGGGCGTATTGCGGGCGCAATTGGTTTTGGGGTTAGAGAAAATAAAATATGGGTCTTTAAGTCTAAGGCTGTAATTATCACAAGCGGCGGAGCATCCAATGTATTTCGGCCGAGGTCAGTGAACGAAGGAATTGGACGAACATGGTACTCGGTGTTTGCTACGGGATCTGCTTATGGACTTATGATCCCTATTGGAACTGAAATGACTCAGATGGAACATCGTTTCGTTCCTACGCGATTTAAAGATGGATATGGCCCGGTAGGAATGTGGTTCCAGTATTTCCATGCTCACGTAGAAAATGCTCTGGGAGAAGATTATACCGTAACCCGAGACAGTGAGCTTAAAAAATATGAACCTTATGGGTCCGCGATTCCAACACCTACTCCACTTAGAAATCACCAGATGTTTCTTGATATTCGAGATGGCAAAGGTCCTATGTACATGCGGACTGATCTGGCGATGCAGGAGCTTGCTGGTGGGGATCCTGAAAAAATGGACAAGGTTAGGGAAGAAGCCTGGGAGGATTTCCTAGATATGACGATTGCCCAGGCTATGACTTGGGCATCTCAAAATATCGCTCCAGAAGATACTCCATCCGAGGTAGTATTGGCAGAGCCATACATTATGGGTTCTCATTCTGGTGAAGCAGGGGCATGGGTTAGTGGACCGGAAGATTTAGCACCACCAGAATATTTCTGGGGTTATAACAAGATGACGACCATTAGAGGCCTGTTTGCAGCTGGGGACGGAGTAGGAGCTGCTCCTCATAAATTCTCCTCTGGCTCGTTCACAGAGGGGCGCCTGGCTGCGAAATCAGCTGTCCGATTTGTCAGGGATAACCCTGATTCCGTTACAGTGAGTGATGCGCAGGTTAAGGATCTTTCGAGTGCCATATGGGCTCCAATAGAAACTTTTGACAAGTACAAAGGTGCTTCTACATCTGAGGATATAAACCCACACTATATTACACCGAAGCAAGCATTAGTTCGGCTACAGAAGATAATGGATGAATATGGAGGCGGCACGTCTTCTTGGTACACCGTAAACGGTCCTACCCTAGAGAGAGGCATAGCGTTGATCGAAATGCTTAGGGAAGACCTTGCACATCAAGGCGCTAGAAATAGGCACGAATTATTACGATCATGGGAAGTAGTTCATAGGGCCTGGACAGGTGAAGCCCATTTGAGACATTTACTTCACAGGAAAGAGACTCGATGGCCTGGATACTATTATAGATCGGATTATCCAGACCTTGATGACAAAAACTGGAGGGTCTTTGTAAACTCGACTTACGACTCAGCGAAT
>Ga0315338_1002478_pt1 | contig 18227 bp, 17 predicted proteins | sample ASW8metaG_FD_204518 | JGI IMG/M metagenome (GOLD analysis project Ga0315338, IMG submission 204518) | Ammonia-oxidizing marine archaeal communities from Monterey Bay, California, United States - ASW #8 | ecosystem: Environmental > Aquatic > Marine > Coastal | place: USA: California | collected... | reverse complement strand
CTCTCGAAGCGCTACGCGAAGCCGAGCTCGATGAACAAGAAGGTGCGGATATGTTGATGGTCAAACCCGCACTTGCGTACCTAGATGTTATCCAGGCAGTACGCAGCACTAGTACCCTTCCTCTCTCCGCTTATAACGTCTCTGGTGAGTACGCCGCGGTAAAAGCCGCCGCTGCAAACGGTTGGCTGGATGAAGCTCGCGTGGTGAGAGAAAACCTGATGGCGATTCGTCGTGCCGGTGCTGATCAGATCATCACATACCACGCACGTGATGCCATCAAAGGGGGTTGGCTATGAGCGGTGTCACAGAAGGCGGGCAGTCCGAACAGTGGTTTACCCGAGCACTCAAATCACTACCTGGCGGCGTAAGCTCGCCGGTGCGTGCATTTCGGGGAGTCGGGGGCACACCACGAGTCATCTGCTCCGCCGGAGGCGCCGAGGTGATTGATGAGGATGGGAATAAATATCTCGATTTCGTGGGCTCCTGGGGACCTCTGATCCTGGGCCATGCGCATCCTGTATTGATTCAGGCGGTACGCGACGCCGCACAACGCGGCACCTCTTTTGGAGCGCCCTCTCGTCCGGAAATCGAACTAGCAGAAACCATAGTGGCTTCTTACCCCGGCATGGAGCAGGTTCGGTTCGTATCTTCTGGCACTGAGGCCGTGATGAGCGCTGTACGACTTGCGCGTGGCACTACCGGGCGAGACCTCGTCGTTAAGTTTTCCGGTTGCTATCACGGCCACGTTGACTATCTATTAGTAGCAGCGGGCTCGGGGTTAGCTACCTTCGGTACATTATCCTCCGATGGGGTACCGGAAGCATTTGCAGAACTTACGCGTGTACTTTGCCTTGATGACGACGAAGCCGTAGAAATGCTCTTTGCCAAAGAAGGTGACAAAATTGCAGCTGTCATAATTGAACCCGTACCCGCAAACAATGGGTTGCTGCTACAGCGCCCAAAATTTCTTGCGACGTTACGTGAGCAATGCACGAAGTACGGGGCACTCTTGATCTTTGACGAAGTAATTTCTGGATTTCGCTTAGGGACAGGCGGTGGCGCTGAGCACTACGGGCTTAAACCGGACCTAGCTACCTTCGGCAAAGTCATCGGTGGCGGAATGCCGGTGGGCGCTTTTAGTGGGTCACGAGAAATTATGAAAAACTTAGCCCCCGAAGGGAAGGTTTATCAGGCCGGTACGTTGTCTGGAAATCCTGTCGCTATGGCAGCGGGATTAGCAACGCTGCGGTACTTAAAAGAGCAGCACGCCTGGCTCACGTTGGAAGAGCTCGGCCGTTACACCGAAGAACGTCTGTGTAAGGTACTGGAGAAGAGCCCTGTGCAGGCAAGTCTGGTACGCATCGGCTCGATTTTCTGGATCGCTTGGGGGTCAAAAATCCCCCCTCGTACCGCAGAAACCATAAATGAAAACGCTGAACTCCACTACAGCAAAGTATTCCACGGTTTACTTAAGCGAGGTATTGCACTCGCGCCATCTGCCTATGAGGTGAGCTTTCTTTCGCTGGCCCACACTAAGAGTGATGTGGATCACCTGGCCGAAAGCCTTGCTGACATATTGGAAGAAATCTTTTCAGAGACTAATTCACAAAAAATGCAGATAGAGCCCAACGAACTCACTAGGAGTACCCCATGATTCTAAAGCGCGACCCTACAAAGGCGCTGCAGATCGGTTTCCTCACACTTCTAGCCGTCTCTACAGCCCAGGTGGGTTGGTGGATCGCCGATCAGGCAACGATGGCGCGCAATTATCGGGACCGAATTGAAACACTCTACGAAGCCGATGCGCTTGCGGTCTCAGCAGTATTTACTCAAGCGACAGGGGGTCTGCCAATTCTCATGCCTCATCTGGACATCGACCCAAGTACGGGTACAGCTATCGTTCGAGAAGACGCTATTCAAGCCCTCAGTAATGACGCTGCTTCACGTATAAATCGCTATGCCTGGGAAGGAGGATTCTTCCTGCTGGTACTGTTAGGAGGTATGGCGGTCTTGACACGTACGATTCGTCACGACGCAAACCTTAGACAGAGGCAACAGAATTTTCTTGCCGCCATCTCTCACGAGTTCAAGAGCCCGCTAGCAAGCATGCGGCTTGCCGCTGAGATGCTCATGATGAGAGCGCACGGCCCAGCTACGCAACGTCTCGGACAACGGATTCTGGATGACGGTGACCGAATGTTGCGAATGGTGGACAACTTGCTCGACACAGCACGGCTGGAGGAAGGCAGGCTTGAACTGAGAAAGGAAACCCTTTCGCTGCGAGCGATTGCTGACGCGGGCGCAACCGAATTACACGATCGGGCACTCCTCAACGAGATAAAAATTGATATGGCGGTTGCAAAAGATGTCCATGTCTACGCCGACCGCGCTACCCTTGAAACGGTGCTACGCAATCTCATGGACAATGCCATTAAGGCATGTGCTGCAGGAAATGGTAAAACCGTCCGAGTCAGCGCTGTAAGGCTTCGTGAATTCGTCAAATTCACGGTGAAAGACGACGGCCACGGGTTCCCACCAGAAGATGCATCTATGATCTTCGAAAAATTCTATAGGCTCGGAGACGAACTACAGCGATCTACGCCTGGGACCGGGTTAGGGCTCTACATTGTACGCCAGCTTGTTGAACTATCCGGAGCCCAAATTAAGGCTGAAAGTGCTGGGCCCAACATGGGCGCCACTATCACTGTCAGATGGCCTGCAGCGGAGGCTCCATGAGTAACATAGGCACGGCTCGTATCCTCGTGGTTGACGACGAGGAACATCTCGCTGACGGCATTCGCGAGAGCCTCCAGGCGGAGGGCTACGATACTGCGGTAGCACACAACGGAGTCGAAGGGTTAGAAAAGGCACTAGCAGAAAAGTTTGATCTGATCCTTCTCGACGTGATGATGCCGCACATGGATGGTCTGAAGACTTGTGAAGAACTGCGCCGCAAGGGGCTACAGACACCTGTCTTATTTCTCACCGTAAAAAGTGATCCAGAAGATCGGATCCGTGGTCTGGAGGTTGGCGGTGACGACTACTTGGCAAAACCATTCCATCTGCAAGAACTATTATTACGTATTGCGGCCATTTTGCGGCGCACCGATTGGTACAGTGAGGCGAAGGCAACGCTCGGTTTCGGTGATAACGAGGTCAATTTTCAGACGTATCACGCCCGAGCATGGGACGGAACCGAGCACACCTTGACGCACAAAGAAGCGATGATCCTAAAGGTTCTTGCTGACCAGGTTGGCGCAATCGTGCCACGGGAGGAAATTCTGGATAAAGTTTGGGGTTACGAGGTATTTCCCTCTACCCGAACCATTGATAATTTTATCGTCCGCTTGCGTAAACGTTTCGAACGAAATGCAGAAGCGCCAGAGTACTTTCATACCGTGCGTGGCGTTGGTTATCGCTTCACAAAAGATTCTGAGACGTCAGAGTATGAGTAAGGGTAAACTGGTTTTAAAGGCTATACACCGTGAGCCCACGGAACGCCGCCCCCTTTGGATCATGCGTCAGGCAGGACGATATCTGCCCGAGTATAGGAAATTACGCAAGACGTATTCGTTTAAGGCTTTATCTAGATCTGCAGAGTTATCCACGAAAGTTACGCTACTACCTTTAAAACGTTACCCACTAGATGCTGCCATTATTTTCGCTGACATTATGAGCCCATTACCGGCGCTCGGCATCGATTTCGATTTCGATCCTGGCCCCGTCATTGAAAATCCTATTCGCGATCAGGCCGGCGTGGATGCGCTCATGCCACTGGATCCGGAAAAGCTCGCTCCCGAGGTAATTCAATCTCTAAAGCAAACTCGTGCGGCTATCCCTGAGGAAACCACCCTACTCGGATTTTGCGGTGCACCCTGGACTCTAGCCGCCTACCTCGTGGAAGGTAGGGGCATCAAAGACTTCCCTACACTGCGAGCCTTCGCTGCGGCACAACCCGAAGCTTTAAGCATGCTGCTCGCAAAACTCTCAGAAGCAATGGCAACTTATCTTATTAATCAGGCTCACGCTGGCGCCGACGCGGTACAGGTGTTCGACTCATGGGCTGGTCTTTTATCTCTCGGTAATTGGGAGCGACTGATTCGCCCGCATTTGCAAAAGATGCTTGAGACGGTCGGAGAAGCTGGAATACCGCGTATTTTATTTCTACAAAATGCACCCCACTTGATGGAGGCATACGCAAGTCTCCCCGCAGAGGTACTGGCCGTAGACTGGCGCGTAGATATAGCTGACGTGCAGGCGCGTCACATAACCCGTGCGGTACAAGGCAACATTGATCCGGCTATTTTGCTCCAGGGTGCTGCTTCCACTCGAGCAGCCGTAAAAGATCTATTGCAGCGCGTGAATCCCGAAGGGCATATCGTAAATTTGGGTCATGGCATTCTGCCAAAGACACCACTGGAAAGTGTCGATGCTCTGGTAGACGTCGTGCACAGTGAGAAATATTAATGACAAATAAACGTGTAGAAACAAATGAACCAAATTCCGAATCGGGAAAGAAGATGACTTCGATAGATCTAAGCGAGAAAGGGATGAAAGAGGGCTGCCCTGTTTCGCTGGATCGCCGCCTCTTTATGAAGTTCACTGCTTTCAGCGGCTGCAGTGACACCGCGAGTGCAATCCATGCATTGTCTAAAGCGGGCGTTGAGGGCGCTCTTTATATCGACACCAATGACCCCGTTGGAATTGGTGTGATCGCTTGCTCTGAGGACCCAGAACATTTCGTAACCGTGCTACGAAATGTCTTTAACCAAGAGCCATTTTATTCGATGACACATAACCCCGAATTCGACATGTTGGGACGTACGTACTCCATTGGCTACGAGCCCGATCTGGAAGATACCCTATTCGAGAAACCACGTTATAAGATCTTAAACCCTGAGTTTTCTTGGGCTGTGTGGTATCCCTTACAACGCTCCAAAGATTTTTACGTTTTGCCAGAAACAAAACAACGCCAGATTCTGGCTGAGCATGGTTCCATCGGTAAGCGTTACGGTTTTGCGGGACTTGCGGCTGACATTCGGCTCGCCTGCCATGGTCTCGATAAACATGACAATGACTTCATTATAGGCCTATTAGGACCTAATCTTTTTCCTCTTTCTGCCGTGGTACAAGAGATGCGTAAAACGGAACAGACCTCACAGTATCTCGATAGCCTCGGACCGTTCTTCGTCGGCAAGGTTGCCTGGCAGAGCTCGAAGACAGACTAAGTGGACCGATATTTCAATGTCGGACCTCCTTGAAAATAACGCGCGCAATTACGATGCTGTTCTGATTGTGTCCTTCGGTGGCCCTGAAGGTCCGGACGATGTCATGCCGTTTTTAGACAACGTTCTCAAGGGATTAAATATTCCACTGCGAATTAAGGCGCGTATCGCAAAACGCTATCATCGTTTCGGCGGAATCAGCCCCATCAACACCGAAACCCGAGCATTTATCAAAGCGCTTGAAACTGAACTGAAAATACATGGGCCGCAGCTTCCCGTGTATTGGGGAAATCGCAACTGGCATCCGTTTCTACCGAATACCTTACGCCAGATGACCGACGATGGAATTAAAAACGCCATCACTTATGTAACAAGCGTCTTCAGTTCTTACAGCGGATGTAGAAAATACAGAGAGGACCTTTACGAAGCCGTGCAGGGAATTGAAAATGCGCCGCGCATCGACAAGCTTCGCATGGGCTATAACCATCCGGGTTTTATTGAGGCTGTAACTGATAGGGTACGCGAAGCGCTTGAACCAGCAACAGACCTGATAGAAAACAGTACGCTGCTTTTTACGGCGCACAGCCTCCCGCTGTCTATGGCCAAATGCGCACATTACCAAGTGCAACTCCAGGAAGTGTGTGACTTAGTCGGCCAAGCATTGGGAACCAAATCATGGGAACTGGTATACCAAAGTAATAACGCTTCTTACGGTGAACCATGGCTAGAGCCCGACATCAATGATGCGTTGGAGGTAGTGAAAGAGAAAGGAAAAACCAATGTGGTCATCGTGCCTATTGGATTCGTCTGTGATCACATGGAGGTGATTTTAGATCTCGACGTCGAAGCCAAGGAGAAAGTAGACGCGCTCGGCCTGAATATGGCTCGGGCTGGCACTGTGGGTATTCACCCAGCCTATGTTGCAATGGTACGGGAGCTCATCGTGGAACGAATGAGCGCAAACCCCAAACGCCGCTGGCTAGGCGCACAAGGAGCTAGTACCGATTACTGTGCGCAAAATTGTTGCCTCTCAGGCAAACCGGGCGCACCAAAACCCTCACTCTGCGGAGCTAAGACATGACTGAACCACTCCGTTGCGAGGTTTTGGTAATAGGGGCTGGACTTGCAGGACTTACCGCCGCTTTGCACTTACAGGAACACGGCATTGATACCCAAGTCATAGAAGCTCAGAACCGTGTCGGTGGGCGTGTGCATTCAATGCGTCAGCTGGGTAGCAATAAGGAAGCTGGAGGGGCATATATTGGCGCTGGATATCGGCACGTCATTAACGTAGCAAAACGCTATGGAGTAAAACTCATCGACGTTACGCCTACGCTTGAATTTTTTCGTGAGCAGGAACTGGTACTTAAGGGCAGAATAATCCGACAGTCAGAATGGCCAGCACACTCAGATAATCCCTTTCCTGAAAAAGACAAAGCACTGATGCCATGGAACTACAGCCGGGCTCTCATCGCACGAGAAAATCCCTTACAGAAAACGGAAGATTGGCTTGACCCGAACCAAGCACATAACGATGTTCCTTTGTCTAAATGGATGAAAGGACTCGGGCTGAGTGATAAAGCGATCAAGCTTGGCTACGGCATGAATGCGAGCTTTGGTGATAATGCTCAAGATGTTTCGGCGTTACTAATGTTTTTCCGTGCAGCCTTCTCTTTGGAGCAACGTAAACAAGCATCAAAAGGAGTTGTCGGCTTCACGGTACTGAACGGAGTACAGCTCATTCCAGAAGCTATGGCTGAAAACCTTTATAACGAAGTACATTATAGGAAGGTTGTGACAAACATAGATGACTCTGGAAAACAGGCTAAGGTCCACTGTACAGATGGCACAACTTATAAAACACCTCGAGTTGTCTGTTCACTACCGTTTGGGGTCTTACGTAACATTAAGATCAACCCAACACTAACTGGACTCCAGCATGAAGCCGTTAAAAAACTACCATCACAGCCCGTAACCCAACTTTACTTCGCACACAAATCAGACTTCTGGGAAGCGGACGGCTTCAAACCCAGCATGTTTACTGACGGCGTAGCTGGGATGTTGGCTGCAGCACGTAACGGCGAGGACCCGAAAAAAGTTACCAGCTTTACCGCTTGGGCCATGGGACCTAACGCTGCACGACTTGACTCACTACCCCCTAAACAAGCCGCCGATCTGGTTATCCAAGAGATTGAGACGGTACGTCCAGCAACACGGGGACAACTAGAATTTTTGGGGCTTCAATCATGGGGAAACGATCCTTTCGCCCAAGGTGGCTGGGCATACTTCCGACCCGGTCAGGTCACCAGCTTTGGCGCCAGCATGGGGGCACCTCATGGGAGAATCCTGTTCTGTGGCGAGCACTTGGGGCTAGCCAACCGGGGCATGGAGGGCGCCATGGAATCCGGCACAAGGATCGCCAAAAAGATTATCGCCTCTGCATGAACCCTGAAGAGTCCTTCGACTCGTTTTATAACATCCCTAAAATCAATTCCAATTCAAAAAGAAAAGTTAGTGTGGCAAGGTAAAAAAGTAACCAACAAAGAACTAGCGCTGAAACACCTTCAGACGAAAATCGTCTACTACCCACCCACTTAAATCCAAGGGCTGGAAAAAAGAAAAAAGAAAAGCAGAAAAATACCTTTGTGGCTGCGACAACTGGCCAGTATCTATCCACAAAAAACCCGCTTGTTAAATTCCTGACCAGAAAATCTGAGCCAAGCGTTATGAAGGCAAATAAGATCGTCGATGGCTCTTGAAATACAAAACCTGAAACGAGCCACGCACAAATAACCACAATAGAGGATCCAACCAAGGTAGCCTTGGGTGAGGGGCACTTAAGTTTTTTTAATCTAGCAAAACGCTCATGTGGAATGTACTCACGGCGGCTAGCTTCTTGCACGGAGGGAGTGAGATCAAAAGGGGGCCTAATCGAGCACATTTAGACTAGACACTTACCCTAAATTCACCATGGGTAGCAATGTTCTTGTAATTAGATACATCGTTTGGATTGTTGGAAAGTCGCTAGACGAAGGAGGCACAAATTTCCTTCGTCTAGCGATCAAGAAACCCCTCTCCATTATGTGAGTGGGTTAACTAAGACACAGCCAGTCGCGCTCAATCTGCTGCAAAACAATATAAGAGTCCATCGCCACCAGTAGCCTGAAGGTCAGCATGGCTACAAGATCTACTATTGTGGGTGGAATTCCACGAAGCATTCGGACCGCCATCCCTATCATGGTGGCCCACTCTGACATGGCCATCACTATTGCTCGTGTAATTGCTACACGTTGTATCTGCAGCATTACCCTGAGGTAACCGCCCCATGGAGTCAGATCCTGTCAGTATGTCGTGACGGTTGGGTTGATCTCCGCGACCATTAACCTCGTCACCATTTTCATTTAACGCCGTGTATTTACGGACGTTATTACGATCCTCATGCAGATCAGCAATGTTGCCAGCTATGATAACGCCGTTCGCGTTATGCCAAGGACCGTCTCCAATTCGATCTCGTGCATCAACCCGCGGCAACCCAGCCATAGGCGCCTGGCTGAGATAAGCTCTCCAAGTCGCGTCACCGCTACCGGCCGCTGCCGCCAAAGCCTGGCAGTGCGCATCCGCTCCAGCTAGACCCCCCAAGTTGCCCCCATCACCTATGGGCTCACTGGTAACAAAAAAGCTCATGGATTCCTGCTGCTGAGCTAAACCCAGAACTGTAACCCCGCAAAGCGCGATAACAGCAGAGACGTATTTGATCGGCTTCATATCAGATTCCTTTTGTTTTTTATCGTCAACAGATAAATTCTAGCGCTTCTTGACCCTGACGTGGAATAAATGGTTAAAATTATTGACCCTATAAAAACAGCGCCAGATGAAAAATTAAGAAAATCTCGTGAATATCTATCAAGTAGCCCTAATCATCCCCCTCGTCTTGACTACCTCAATCGTCAGAGCACATGACGGTCTGCATGGACCCGTCGTGCAATACGATATCGATCGGAACGACCAACTATCGCTGAGCGAGTACACAGCCTACATAGAGGCGAAAAACGGCCAGACAAAGACGGGGGCTGAGAGTGCGTTCACCGCACTTGATACAGATAACAGTGGCTATTTGAGTAATGCAGAATTTATTCTCAGTCTGTAATAGTTGAGAATTTTAATCAGATAAAACAGCAATCGCCTCGACCTCCAGAACAAAACGGGGATCGGTTGCTAGTCGCACAATCTCCACGGTGGTGCTAGCGGGACGATGATCCGGTCCCCAGTAACGGTTCATTACCACATTGACGGCATCCTGGTTAGCATCCACATCAATCATAAAGCGTGTAACTTGAACGATATCAGTAAGTCGCCCGCCAGCAGCCTCCATTGTTTGGCTTAGTCTTTCCATGATCGTTTCGGTTTGAGTCTCGGCACTGAAGTCAAGATGATCAAACTCTGCAGGCACGTGAGGGTGGCTGTGGGGGACCGGCGCCGCCGTTATTCCGGACAGAAACACTACCCTTCCCGACCCAACTTGGATCGCAGATGTGAAGGGCATGTTCGCACCAGCCGCCGGTTCGGTACCGGGCAGGTGTATATATTCAAAGCTCGGGCTTGTACTACAACCCACCATCAGCAACGTAAGCACAACACCTATCGAAATCCAGCGGCTAGCTTTAATTTCTCGATGTTCGTAAACCACATCGATATATTAACTCAAGCCCGCCTAAGTCCTTTAAAATGATTTGATCGGCATAATGACAAATTACGATGAAAACTGTCGATCATGAACAGGTCTAACAAGCCAAGGCGGGGCTGCGTAGGTCCGCTTTCCGCCAAGAGCGGATATTCGTTAACGGTTGTTAAAGCACGCGCCTAAGGGTCCATGCGCCCGAAACATGAACCTCAGAGACCTCGGTCGCCATCCCTTCGCCTTCGGCTGTGAAGATGAACCCAATACCGCAGCTGCACTCAAACACGGTCTCGGACCGCGGAAGAAGCAGTGATTTCCTGGACTCAGTGTATTGTGTATCTGGCGGACTCCTTCGCAAAAACAGCGCACCGTCTTCCAGCGTGACATCGACTGTGACCGGGCTGCTGAATAAGTGCCCTCTGTATGTACCAACGTATTTGGCAAGAACCTCCTGAGGGACGTCCACGACGATTGCCCCGGCGTCCGTATTCTCGTCAACCCAATGTCTGTTTCCTTCGGAGCCCTCATTGCATACGGTCTCGAGCAACTCGTCGTCAGCCACGAATTCCATCGCGACGGACGCATGCAGCGGTGAATCGAATGTACCGGGATCGTCGTATGTAACGTCCAGCTGCATATGCCCGAAGTCCAGGCGACGGTAGCGCTCCGTGATGCGCAAGTTCTCGGTGTGCGATAACCCTCGGCGGTGCAGCCAGGTTCTATCGTTGTAGCCATTGCTCTCGACTACCAGGGTGTCGCCGTCCCAACGGCCGACGGAGTAGCCCATCCAGGTTGGATGCGGATTCGGCTCAAGTGTGCGCCCATCCATAAAAATCTGTCGATACGTCAGGTCGTGGTGAAGGATCGCAGTCACGGTCGAACTCTGCACAATCCTTTGCATCTGTCGCTCCCTGGTGAGGTGCGCTGGCCCATGCGGCAGGCATTGATATTCAGGCTTATCATCGAAGAAGCGCCTTTCACGTTCAGTCATCAGCGTGCGCGCCCACTCATGGGCTTTGCTCGGATCGAGCATGTCACCGCTCACGCCTACAAGGACCCATAATCCCGCCAGATCAGGGTGACCATCAGCAGAACGCGGCACGGGTGCGGATAGATCCGGCTCGCCGTCGACTGTGCGCGGAATACCCGGTGTAGCCAGGGTCAGCCACTGTGCCGCCAATGGCGTGGTTGACGCCAACAAAACCAATGTCGCGAGTTGACGTTTCATGCTGCCCTCAAATTTCGGCCAAAAGCGGTCATTCGTTAACGATTGTTAAAACACGCGCATGAAGGTATATGCACCCGTAACATGAACTTCGGCAACCTGGGTCGCCATCCCCTCGTCCCCGCGAGTGAAGATGTACCCCCAACCACAGCTGCACTCGAACGTGGTCTCGGATCGAGGAAAGAGCCGCAGTTGCCCATCACCGTTCCTCAACCTGTTCCCACGACCGCTCCGCTGCATCACCAGCGTACCGTCTTCCAGAATGACTTCGACGGTGATAAGGCTATTCGACCAATACCCCCTGTACGTGCCGACGTATTCTTCAAGAATCTCCGGCGCCACCTCCACAGCAGCGGCCTCAGCATCCGTGACCGCACCACCCCAGTGGCTGCGTCCCTCAGAAGCCTCGTTACACACCTCCTCGAGCATCTCGTCGTCAGCCGCGAGTTCCATCTCGACATTTGCATGTAGCGGTGAATCGAACGTATTGGGATCCTCGTAGATGACTTCCAGCTGCATGTGCCCGAAGGCCAATCGACGGTAGCGTTCCGTGATGCGCAGACTCTCAGTGTGCCCCAGACCCCGGCGGTGCAGCCAGGTTTTGTCATTGAAGCCATTGCTCTCCACGATCAGCGCATCACCGTCCCAGCGACCAACGGAATAGCCCGTCCAGGTTGGATGCGGATTCGGCTCAAGTGTACGACCGTCCGTGAAAATCTGGCGATAGGTCAGGTCACCGTTAAGGATTGCGATCAGGTTTGAGTGCTGCACGATCCTTCGCACCGCTGTCGCAGTGTTACTCAACGTGAGGTAAGCAGGTCCAGTGGGCAGGCAATGAAAACGAGGGTTATCATCGAAGAAGTGTCTCTCACGTTCAGTCATCAGCGTGCGCGCCCACTCATGGACCTTACTCGGATCGAACAGGTCGCCGCTCACATCCCTGGGGACCCATAATCCCGCCAGATCAGGGTGCCCATCAGCGGAACGCGGCACGGGTGCGGATAGATCCGGCTCGCCGTCGGCTGTGCGCGGAATACCCGGTGTAGCCAGGGTCAGCCACTGTGCCGCCAGGGGTGTGGTTAACGCCAACAAAACCAATATCGCGAGTTGACGTTTCATGCTGCCCCCAGAATCAAAACCAGTACTAAGATTGACTGCATCGTAGCCTATCTCTACGCTGCCCACTATTACGTAAGCTGACTTAGCACTTGATGTATAAGAGGACCCCGGTCATGAGAATTTTGTTCATGGGTTTCGTCGGTGCGACGTGGCTTCTGGCGGCTGTACCCGCTGCACCACACCACTCGTTTGCCGCCGAGTTCGACATCACTCGACCCGTGAAGTTGACGGGCACCATCACGAGAATCGAATGGACGAACCCCCACTCGTGGCTCTTCATCGACACCGAAGACGACGACGGTAATGTTCAGAACTGGGCGATTGAACTTATCAGTACAAACGGGCTGCTCCGGCGGGGCTGGACACGCGACAAAGTAAAGGCAGGCGACATCGTCGACGTTGAAGGGTTTGGCGCAAGGGATGGCACCAATACTGGAAACGCAACTACGGTCACTATGACAAACACGGGCGAGCGACTTTGGGAGAGTTCCTCTGCGCAATAGCCGCGAGCCGTTCTCGCAACCCTGGCTCACTAAGCTACGCTTAGCACGCGTTATGCGTACCCTAAAGTGGCGCCGATTCGGGTCTGAGTAGTTGAGCGTCCGCTTTCGGCCAAAAGCAGACATTCAGCCTACAAACCGCGTTAAGATTATGGCCGGCAGGTCGTCTCACTAAGCGGGTTACCTGCACTAATAAGAAGTCTCTGTGGAGGGAAGATAATGAAGAAGTTCTGGATCCTTTCTGTGCTATTCCTATTCCTAGGCGTTTCGGTGCACGCGCAGCAGTTTCCGCCCGGGTTCGTCGATCCGATGCCTCTGCTAGCGGCGGCGTCTGAGGAGATTGGTGAACAGAACTTCCAGTGCGTCACATTCTCAGGCACCGGCTACAGCGGCGGGGTAGGACAGACCTATGAAAATGCCGTCAATATCGACTGGGATCGCATTGAGATGGCCAACTACACCCGCACTATCAACTGGGAAACCGCAACGAGCATAGAAACCTTCGACCGGACGCCAGGACTCAACCCCGCCTCCTGGAAATACGGACTCGGTTGGATGGGCGGCACGCCCACCCAGAAACAGACGCGCCAGACCTTTATCGTGAACGGCGATACCGGGTGGGCGATTGATGGTGACGGACCGCCGGTGGCTGCCACAGTTGAGGACGCGGAACGGTGGCAATTGGACGTCTGGCTGAATCCCCCGGGCTTTCTTAAAGCGGCTCGCATGCCGGGTGCTAACCCCGAGGCCTTCTGGCGCTGGGAGCAAATCGAGATGGGACGCGACGGCAACGTCGTCAACCTCACGAAAATGCACGTCGTGTCGATCACGATGCTGGGCAAGTACCGCGTGAATGCCACCATCAACCCGCAGAACCAGATTCAGCGCATCCACGTGATGGTAAGTGAACCAGCGCTCGGCGATTTCAATATCGAGCAAGAATCCACAAACCAGCAGCAATTCGGCAATGTGAAGTGGCCGACCAACTGGCACTCTCATCAGGGCTGGGACGACAATTGGCAGTTCGCCAGCGATAGCACCGGCCACAATGCCTACGGTGGTACGTTCCCGAACGTGCAGCCAAACGTCTGCCCGGATTCAGTTCCAGTGCCTGCGAACCTGCAACCGTCCCCAAGACCGGACCCGGAGATGGTGATCGTCGAAAGAATGGCCGAAGGCGTCTACCTACTGGGTGGCGGACCCGCCAATAGCTACATGGTGGAATTCGAGGACTGGGTAGCAGTGTTTGATGCACCGATCAACGAAAAGCGTAGCCTGGCGGTCATTGAAGAGGTCGTGAAGCTAGTCCCAAACAAGCCGATCCGGTGGCTGATCAACTCTCACGTGCACTTCGACCACATCGGAGGACTTCGCACCTACCTGCACATCGGATCTACGATTGTCACACACCGAAAGAATATCGGGATGCTGAACCGAGACGTGCTGAACTACCGGACTCAAGGCGTCGATCCCGATATCACTTCGCTGTGGCCACCAACTGAGTTGGCGGAGGGTTACAACTACGAAGCAATCAACGAGAACTTTGTGATTACTGACAACGAACGCATTATGCGCATTTACTACGTCCAACCCCTGAGTCATGCTACCGGGATGCTGATGGCGTACCTGCCCGAAGAGAAGATCGCCTTTCAAGCGGACCTCTTCAATACACATGAACCCCCTCCGGCCGAGCCGACGCCTGCCATGCAAAGTTTCTTCAACCAGATTCAACGGATGTCGTTGGATATTGAGACGGTTGCACCGTCACACGGTCAGCCCGTGCCCTATTCAGATTTTGTTGAAGCCATGGGTGATGGGGCCAGGCTCTGCGAGACCGTGATTTCTGGCGGAGCCGTTGGGATGGTGCCCTGTGAGACTGTAGATCACTAGTGGTTCCGACCCATGATCAACACGCACCTTGAACGAATTTACTGGGGGGGCAGGAGTGCAGACAATTAAGGCCACCCTATTTGTAACTCTCTGCTTTGCATTACTGGGTTGGACCATTCCAGCCCAGACGCAAACACAACCCTTTCCCGAATGGCTTGCAGAATTTCGCGCCGAGGCACTAGATAGCGGCATCTCAGCAGAAGTACTAGACGTAGCACTGGCCGGGATCGAACCTGTCGAACGAGTTGTTGAGCGCGATCGTAATCAAGCCGAATCTAGGCTCGATTTCTGGACCTATATCGACCGCGTTGTCACCACCGGACGCATTGAAGAAGGTCAGCGCCGTCTCACCGAACATCGTGACCTTCTTGATGACGTTGCTCGGCGTTACGGCATTCCGGCCCAAGTGTTGGTAGCCACCTGGGGCATCGAAAGTAGCTTCGGGCAAGTCCAAGGTAACTATCCTGTGATTAGCTCCTTAGTGACGCTCGCCTACGATCCGCGGCGTGCAACTTTTTTCCGACGAGAACTTTTAAATGCGTTACGCATCGTGCATGAAGGACACATCGGTGCAACAGAGATGAAAGGATCATGGGCCGGTGCTATGGGGCAACTTCAATTTATGCCCTCAACATTCATCGACTACGCAAAAGATGGCGATGGTGACGGACGTAAAGACATATGGGGTAGTGCAGCTGATGCGATCGAGTCGGCGGCCAACTATATGTCCTCGGCGTGGCGTCCTGGATATATCTGGGGGCGGCAAGTGATACTACCAAGCGGGTTCAGCTCAACCATAACCGGACTCGACACGGAGAAAACTCTCGCTGAATGGAGTGACCTAGGCGTGAGACGTATCGATGGAACCCCTCTGCCAGCTGTAAATGTGGCTGGCTCAATCGTACTACCCAACGAGGCTAGCGAACCAGCGTTCCTCGTCTATCAAAACTATCGGGCTATCTTGAGATGGAACCGATCACATTTATTTGCTATTGCGCTCGGACACCTTGCTGATCGCATCAACGGGCAGCCCGCCCTGCAACGTTAATTCCTCGTCCAACCCCACCAAGTGGAAACTTCGATGGTCAGCACGTGAAAGTATCCACCTCAACTGGCACACGTCATGCTGCAATGCTATGTTCCTAGGAGAACTAGAAGAAGCTCAAAGCTGGAGGAGACCACAATGAAAATAAGTTTCTGGTCACAGTTCGTTAGGCTGATTAGTGTTGTGACTGCTCTTGCGTTTACACCAGGACTCGTTCTATCCCAGAGTGTTTTTACACACGCACACTTGAGAGTCCCAGAGGGGCAACAAGAAGAAGTGGCTGCCTGGTATAACGAAGTGCTTGGCGGAGAGCTTGATGAAATCGGCCCCGGCCCGGTCATCCGACATCACAATGGATTCGTTGGCACTATGGCGAATGATGGCATGGCAGGTGATGGTGCGGATAGCGTTTTAGATCACATCGGTATAGCCGTTCCGGATGTACGTGCCACAGTCGAGTTAGCTCGAGAACTCGGAGGCGAAATTCGGACTGAGCCTCAGGAGGGAGTCACAGCTTTACTGATCTCCCATATAACTGACCCCTGGGGGGGTCGTTTCGAGTTACTGCAAGACCCCGTCTACACGGGCATCAACCATGTCCATCTTTTCGCATCGGATGCAGATGCTATGAGCGATTGGTTTTTGCGAGTTTTTGGCGGTACATATGATGAAGAACGAGGCCGAAGTCAGTTCCACACCATTCTCTACGGCAATGTCTGGGTCCATATCACCCAAGCAGCGGATGATGATCAGAGGAGCCCAAGCCGCTATAGCTCCATGGATCACATTGGCTTCCGGGTCCCATCCCTAGATGATTTTCGTGATGCTCTGATGGAATCGGGATATGAGCCTTATCTTGAGCGTCCGAACCCGCCCGGAGCTGATCTGATGTTCTTTGAGGGACCCGACGGTTTGCACGTTGAGATGACAGAACCCGCACCTAGATAAGTATCGGGGTAAAGCTCTTATGAGCATTGATCTATATTGGCGTACGTTTGTAAATGGACAAACAAATTACTTCTAAGTTGGGAGAAAAATATTTCTCAATATTGAAAAGAATATTTCCAGAATAATTTTCCTGAGAATTTCACTGCCTTTTTCGGATAATTTTTTGTGCAGGCAACAAACACATTTGTAGCATTTACACCCTTTGATTAATATTTCCTAAAGAATTAGCTAAGCAGCAGCAGCGGTATCTTGGTCGCAGCCCCCACGCACAGGAAGTGATAGATCGGCTAAGAGCTCATTTACCTGTTCCTGAGTCTCTAAAGCAGCGGCACTGCGAATAAGCCGCGGAGAATAATGAGGGGCAAACAGATGAATAAAGTCCACCATGTAACCCCTTAGAACACGATCTCTCGGGAAACCTAGCCAAGTAGTCACCCGAGGGAACAGCCCTTTTGCATCAATCGCCTTGAGGCTTTCTTGATCCTTACACTCATAGGCCATTGACGCTATCACCCCAACGCCCATGTCCATATGGACATAAGTTTTGATGATGTCCGCATCTCGCGCTGTAAACACAACCCTAGGGTCTAAGTTCTCATTGCTAAATGCTCGCTTGAACGATGATTCACCTGTCACACTAAAAACATAGGTAACTAGTGGGTAAGCAGCTAGGGTCTCCAAATCCAAGGGCCGGGTCTCACGAACCAATGGGTGCTTTTTCGGAACCAGAACAATCCGATGCCAGTGATAAATAGACAGTAGTGTTAGATCCGAGAACATATCCTGGGACCCTGTAGCAATGGCAAAGTCAACCTGCTGACTCGCTACAAGTTCCGCGATCTGCTCAGAGGTCCCCTGATGTAGTTCCAAGTCCACCTTTGGATAACGCTCCCGGAAGGCTTTAATGACATCAGGCAGCACGTAACGTGCCTGGGTATGTGTCGTCGCAATGGAGAGCGTCCCCTCCTGTTCTGCGGTGAGATCTCTAGCAAGACTGGTAATGTTGTCCGCTTCGCGCAAAATCTTGCGGGCGCGTTCAACCACTTCGTGACCAGCTGGAGTTATAGCCGCAAGACTCTTTCCCTTGCGAGTAAACAGCTGAACGCCAAGCTCAGCTTCTAGTTGTTTGAGTTGCTTGCTGATCCCCGGTTGGCTGGTGTAGAGACGCTCGGCGGCAGCGGTGATGTTCAGTCCACCGTCCACGATACCAATCAGGTACTTAAGTTGTTTTAAAGTCACTTCGGTTTAAATTCTCTAGCTTATTGAATTCAGAGAAATTTTTTCATAAAGGGGGTTCTGGCGGCCATATAACCATTGGTTACATACGCTGTCAACCACTCGCCTCACGGGCTGCGAATCTCATTCCAACCAATGCATACCTACTGATGCGGCCAAACTTCTTAAAACCAGAAACTCAAAGATATATCACTAGGGAATAACGAATCCTCGCAGAGGCTACAATGCAGCGTACTTACCGCACAGTAGCGTGTAGCCGGGGACAGTTAATCTGATGAAAACTGCGCTATCAATGTGGGGAACCGTGCTACGGAGCATGGTTGCTAGCATTTCCCTACTAGGGCTATGTGTACCCGCCCTC
>Ga0315338_1002476_pt1 | contig 18230 bp, 17 predicted proteins | sample ASW8metaG_FD_204518 | JGI IMG/M metagenome (GOLD analysis project Ga0315338, IMG submission 204518) | Ammonia-oxidizing marine archaeal communities from Monterey Bay, California, United States - ASW #8 | ecosystem: Environmental > Aquatic > Marine > Coastal | place: USA: California | collected... | reverse complement strand
TTTGAGACCAACGTACTGCTGATTTTGCGGCCTCTTGAAGCCGATCGGCATGACGCCGTCCTCACCATGCTGGCTGACCATGGCCTCCCAGCGGCCGTCGGGCTTGAGGACGGCTTTGCGGATACGGGCACGCTGGGCCAGGTCCTGCAGATTCTCGTAGAGCCGCCCGCTAGCCATCGCCCACGGCGGCAGCACCGAGGTGAGTCCCGTCCCCGAGGCGGCATAAGGGTACATGTCCGCCGTCACGTCGAGGCCACCGGTGCGGGCTGCGTCGATCCGCTCGATGACGCGCGGCATTTTGTCCCAGTTGTCCCGACCCGCCGCCTTCAGGTGATAGATCTCCACGGGCACGGCGGCGCGCACGCCGATCTCGAAGGCTTCGTCGAGGGCGCTGAATATCTCTTCTGCCTCCGAACGTAGGTGAGTGATATAGGTGCCGTCATAGCGACCGACCACCTCGCAGACGTCGACGATCTCATCCACGTCGGCGTAACAGTCAGGCGGATAAATGAGGGCGTAGGAGACGCCGAAGGCTCCGTCCTCCATCGCCTCGGCCATCACGCGACGCATCGTGGCGCGCTGTTTTACGGAGGAAGGATTCATGTCCATATCCATGGCGCAACGCCTCAGTGTGCCGCCTCCCAGGTAGGAGCCGATGTTGGGCGACACCCCCGCCTCTTCGAAGGCTTCGAGCCAGTGGGCGAAGCGAGTCCAACCACGGCTGCGCTCCACCCAGCGCTCCACCGGTTCGCCGTAGACACTCGTGAGCAGACCGCCGGGGTTGCGGCCGCCCACCGGTGCCGGTGTCCAGGCCTCGCCCATGATCTCGGTGGTGATACCCTGAGTGATCTTCGACACACAACGGCCGTCGACCATCAGTGGATAGATGGAGTGGCTCTGGATGTCGATGAAGCCGGGACAGATGATGGCGTCGGCGACATCGACGACGTCGCGCACCTGCTCTGTGGGGATGGCGCCGGGGGCAGCGATGGCGCCGACGCGGTCGCCTGCGAGGGCGACATCGCCGCGGAACCACGGGTTGCCGCTGCCGTCGACGATACGCCCCCCGGTGAGCAAGGTGTCGAAGGGCACAGTCAGCTCACAACTAGGTAGGACAACCAGCCCTCATGACGATCGTTGAGGATCACGTGCGGCACCCCCAGCGGCAGGTAGACGGCGTCTCCCTCCTTTACGGGGAAGGCGTCGAAACCGGCCACGACGGTGCCCTCCCCTTCGAGGATGTAGTAGATCTGCTCCTTGTCGTCATGCTGGTGGTAGTCGGAGGCATGGCCTTTGCCGACTGCCTGGCGGGCGAGATACCAGAACGCCAGCAGACAGGGCTGGTCGGTGACCGGCTCGTCGGCCGCGAGGCGTTCCAGAAGCTGCCAGGTGACTGCCTTGCCATGATCTCCCATGTTCGGTGAGGCGTCCCGCCAGTTGAGCACACGCGGCTGGCCGATGGCCTGCCCATCGGCAAGTCTGTCTTCGGGGACGGGGCAGGTGATGATGAGATACTGCATCCAGTCCGGATTGTCCTGACCGATGAGCTGGTGGCTGACTCCGGGAGGGAAGTAGGCGACGGATCCCTCGTGCACCGGGAAACGGTCGTCCTCGATACGAACCTCGGCGGTTCCGGAGAGGATGTAGTAATACTGTTCGGCGTTGGCATGGGCGTGGTAGTCGGTGCTCTTGCCTCCCTGCAGGGAGTGCCCGGCGAAGCCGCTCAAAAGGGTCAGACATCGGTGCGGGCGAGGGTCGTCTTCGGCGGGGGGCATGAAGATGGGCCAGACGATGGCGTTGTCGTGGCCCAGATACGAGTCGGAATCACGCCAGTTTCGGTTGACGGCACGGGGACTGGTCACAGGCTGGCTCCTTTTACGAGGTTTCTGTCAACTCAGGCCGCAAGTATAAGCCACTAAGTTGGGAAATAAGAGGAGAGATGAGGATCGTGCGCGTTGAGACCTTTACGAAGGCACCGAACGTCACCATTCCCCGACGGGCCGGCTGGGACGTGAGCGAAGCCTTAGCTCTGGCGTTGACTCTCTGCCCAGGCCTGCAGCGGGATGTCGCCGTCCTGGGGTCGCCAGTAGCGTGACACGGGATGCACGTCCGGGTCATCTCCGGCGTAGTTTGTCAGTCCCGTGCCCAGTTCGCCGAGCAGCTGCCGCTGAACCGGGTTGCAGCGCGCGATGACATCAGCGGATTGTCGGTCGAAGTCGGAGGGGCGTATCCAGCGGGGTTGGTAGCCGTAGTAGAGGCAGCGTCGCGCTTGGGCCGACAGGTTCGGACGCAAAGCGTGCAGCAACTGCGTGCGCCACACCAGCGCCGTACCCGGGCGCACGTTGACGTCGACGATGTGGGCCGGGTCGATGCGCCGCCGGCCGGCCGTATCGATGGGCTGAGTCGACAGGTGGCTGCCGCGCACGACACAGATCTCGCCGCTGTTCGGCCTCGTCAGGTCCGTCAGGTAGTAGCCGACCTTCATCTCCATGAACGGGAGCAGCCCCTGCACCCTGGGCCAGCCGAAGTTGGGCCCGTCGGAGTGCCAGGGAAAGAAGCTGTCAGGCGCCCCCAATTCGTGGGCGGCCACTTCCTCTCTCTGTGGTGGCCGCACGTCGGCGTGGGACGTGCGCAGCTGCACGTTGACCCCCATCAGGTCGACGACGAGGGGTAGGATACGCGGGTGGTCGACCATCCGCAGAAAAACCGGATCCGTGGCGGCGACGTTGCGCATCTGGAAGGCTTCGTCGACCCCGAGGTCGCGCTCGTGCATGTGAGTGGCATAGCGCGCATCGACGACGGCCAGCAGCTCATTGATCTCGGCGGGGGTCAGCGTGTCTTCGACGAGGAAGAATCCGTCCTCGTCGAAGCGGCGGCGCTGCTCGTCAGTCAGCGCCAAGGGCGCAGCCGGGTCGGTGATAGGACCGTGCGCGGTTGGCGCAGTACCGGTCACGAGGGACCGCCGATCGTGCCGTCCGCCAGCATCGTCAGCAGGGCCGAGTCGTCGACGTCGAGAGGTAGCGGGATTCGCCCACGCCGCCGGGACGACTCATACGTAGCGAAGATGAGCTCGGTGGCGCGCAACGCCCGGTGGCTGGAGAGCTCGGGTTCGTTGCCGCTCTCCAGGCAGTCGACCAGGTTCTGTACGCTGGCCACGGTGTGTTGGGATACAGGCACGCCCACGATGCGTTCCGGATCGGTCCACGCACCGTCGCGAAACAGGCGCAACGGGTGTTCAGCCTCGCCACCTGGAGTAACCTCTATCACACCCTCGGAGCCGATGAGGCGGTTCATGTTGCCGAACCCGACCTCGCCGGTGGCCAGCAGGCCCTCAACACCGTTGGCGAAACGGATCCACGACAAGCCGCTGGTATCGAGTCGCACACCGAAAACCTCACTGTGCTCATCCACCGACATCTGGCCGAGCACCCACTGAGCCGGGGTTTCCTCGTTGTAGAAGAACATCATGTCGAACCAGTGGGTACCCCAGTCAAATAGGTTGGGGCAGGAGGCCTCGATGCGGCGCAACTGGCCGATGGCGCCGTCGCGCACCAGCTGGCGCGCCGACTGGAAGGTGTCCCCGAAGCGCCGCTGGTGGCAGAAGGTGAGCAGGACGTCTCTGTCGATGCAGGCCTGGTACATGGAGCGTGCCTCGCCCCATGTGGGGGCCATCGGTTTCTCGGAAAGGATCGCCCGCACACCGGACGAGGCGGCGGCTTCGATCATCTCGCGGTGAAAATGAGGCCAGGTACAGACACTGACGAGATCGGGCAACTCGGCGCGCAACATCTCGTGATAGTCTTCGTAGGTGGAGGGTACATCGAAGGATTCGGCGAAGCCGTCACGGGCCTCAGTAGACGGGTCGGCGCAGGCGACGATGGTGGTGCGCGGGTCGGCGGCATAGCCCTCGGCGTGGGACCGGCCGCGTCCTCCGCACCCTATCACGGCGGCGCGCAAGCTGGTGTTAGATGGCACGAAAGTCCTTTTCGTTGGAGCGCAGGCAGTATCCGGCGCCGTGAGGAAGGAAGCGATCCCTGGGATCTGCGGTCAAACAGCCGGTGGCGGTTCCCAGTCGAAATTGGTCTCCGGAATCTTCGCCTCCACCGACTTGCGCCAGGTAGCCAGGCGCTCATGCAGGTCGCGCCTGATGTCGGGATGTTCGGCGGCCAGGTTCTTGTCCTCGGAGATGTCATCGGCCAGGTTGTAAAGTTCCTGTCGGCCGTCCTCGAAGAACTCGATGAGCTTCCAGTCGCCGTGGCGCACAGATGAACCGGGGGTACCCCCCTGGTTGCCGTAGTGCGGATAGTGCCAGAAGATGGCCTCCCGGTCGACAGAACCTGTGCCGCGCAGCAGGGGGAGGATGGAGGTACCGTCCACGTGCTGCTGCGGTCGAAGCGGCAGGCCGGCGGCTTCGAGCAATGTGGGGTAGAAATTCGGGCTCGTCACCGGTACGGAGCAGGTGCTGCCACCGGCGATGTGCTTTGGCCAGCGAACGAAGAGAGGCTCCCGCGTGCCGCCTTCGTACATCCAGCCCTTACCCTCTGCCAGAGGCGCGTTGCAGGTCGGCGAACCTTCGGACGTGGCCAGTCCGCCGTTGTCGGAGGTGAACACGACGATCGTGTCCTGCGCCTTGCCGTTGCGCTCCAGTGCATCGAGGACACGGCCGATGTTCTCGTCGAGGCAGTCGATCATCGCCGCGTAGACCGGATCCGAGTGCAGCAGTCGTCGCCGTACCCGTTGCTCCTTCTTATGCTCGCAGGGAAAATACTCACCGTCGATGAAGGTTTCGAAGCGGTCGAGGCCCAACGTCTTTGCCTTGTCCGCGTAGCGCGCGATAGGATCCTCCTTGGCCTGAATCGGTGTATGCACCGAGTAGTACGACAGGTTCAGGAAGAAGGGCGTGTCACCGACGTTGTCAATGAGGTCGACGGCACGGTCCGTCAGGTAATCGGTGAGGTAGGTGCCTGGGGCCACGTCGACATCGGCGAGTGGCGCGATCGTCCACGGGCTGAAATAGCCACCGCGGCCCGGAGAACCCATGTGACAGCCACCGACGTTGACGTCGAAGCCGTGATCCTGCGGCAAATGGCCCTCACCCCCTAGGTGCCACTTGCCCACGTGCCAGGTGTCGTACCCGCCCTCACGCAGCGCGGTGGCGAGAGAGATCTCCGACCTCGGCAGGTTGCGCAGGTAGGGCACGTCGACAACGCGGCCACGCGGAGCCGGTCGTACGTCGCCCCAGTGAATCCAGTCCGTGATACCCACCGTGGCGGGGTATTTGCCGGTGAGCAGGCTGGCCCGCGTCGGTGAGCAGACAGGGCACGCGGCGTAGGCGTCGGTGAAACGCATGCCGTCGGCACACAGGCTGTCTATGCGGGGCGTTTCATAGTACTCGGAGCCGCAGCAGGACAGGTCGGTCCATCCCATGTCATCGATGAGGATAAAGACGATGTTCGGCTGAGACTGGCTCACGGAGACCTTTCGTCAATGGAAAAACAGGGCAACATGCACCGCTTCACAAACCCCAGCTTCCGAGCCGTAGCTGTCGACTACGCGGCTTTCAGCTTCTGGCTGACGCGCTGCGGATCATTTTCTCCATGCGCTCCAGCGTCGGCAAGGCGTCGCCGAAGTGACCCATGGCGGTAACGGCGATGGCGCCGGCGGCGTTGGCGAAGGCGCCGATGCGGGCCGGGTCCCAACCCGCCAGATAGCCGGCCATCGTCGCTGCGGCATGACAGTCGCCAGCGCCAGTGGGCTCGACGACATCGACATCGTACCCGGCGCAATACACGGGTTCGGTATCCCCTTCCGCTAGCACGACGCAGCCCTTCGCCGCCAGCGTCACCGCTACCAGCTTTGGGCCGCGGGCGCGCAGCTCGCGGGCCGCGTCGTCGGCGTTCTCCTTGCCGGTGATGGCGATGGCCTCCTCGAGGGTGGGCGTGACGACATCGGCGGCGGCAAGGGCCTGCTCGAAGACGGCGGCTGTCTCTATGCCCCCCGGAATGACGCGGATGTTGGGGTCGAAGGACACGGTGATCCCGGCGGCACGGGCGGCATCGATAGCGGCCAGCGACGCTTCCAGCGCACAGGGGCTGATCTGCATCGTCGTGCCCGGCACGTGCAGAGCGGCGGCGGCGGCCAATCGCTGAGGGTCGATATCCTCAGGCGCCAGCGTCGTCGCCGCCGAGTCGCGCCGGTGAAAGATCAGGTTCGTGGTACCGTCGATGCACTCGTGGAAGCAGAGGCCGATCTGCCGTCCCCCGATACGGCGGATGGCGGATGTGTCGACACCCTCCTCGACGAGGGCGTCGATCATGAAGTCGCTGAAGGGATCCTCGCCGACGTGAGTGATCAGCGTCGCCTGGTGCCCGCAGCGCACGGCCGCGGCGGCGTAGGTGGCGGGTCCACCGCCGGCGTATTTTCGCCACGCCGGAGCCCGCCGTATCGTCCCCCCCGCAGGCTCCGGCATGAACTCGACGAGGGCTTCGCCCAGGGACAGGATCGGACCGTCGATCACGAGCCGCCCACCTCCGCCTGCACGAGCCCGGCCGGGGCTTCCAGCGATCCCGTCAGCGTCTGCAGAAAACCTGCGGCGCTGGCGCCGTCGACGGCGCGGTGGTCACAGGCGAGGCACAGCGTCAGCTGTTCGCGCACGACAACATTACCGTCGCGGGCGACGACGCGCTCGCCGCTGCGACCGACGGCGAGGATAGCGCACTCGGGTGGGTTGATGATCGGCAGGAAGCGCTCGACACCGTAGCCGGCGAGACTGGTGACGGTGAAGGTGGGGGACGGCTTCGGCGCGACGACACCGTCACGGGCTGAGGTGATCGCCTGGCGGCGAAGTTCAGCCAGCTGCTCAAGGCTGCGGCGGTCGGCATCGATCAGGGAGGGGACGAGGACCCCGTCGTCTACAGCGACGGCGAGGCCCACGTGGCAACCTGCCTTGAGTATGACGCCCCGGGCGCCGACGTGGGCATTGAGGCGCTCGTGCCGGCGCAACGAGCGGGCTACGGCAGCGACGACGAAGTCAGTGAGGGAGACGGGCGGATCCCCGCCGAGGGTGGCTCGCAACGCCTGGGCGTCGGTGACGTCGATGTCGGCGAACAGGTAGAAGTGCGGGACGCTGCGGGCGCTGAGGGTCATGCGCTCGGCGATAGCGGCGCGTAGCCGGCCGTGCGGTTGAACCCGATCCCCGCCCTCGACGATGGGTTCGACGGTAGCTGCGATGGCGGGTGTGCCGCCACAGTTCGACAGGGCGGCGGCGAGTACGTCGCGGCGCACAATTCGCCCTGAGGGCCCCGATCCCCGCACCGCGGCCAGGTCGACGAGGAGCTGTCGCGCCAGACGCCGTGCCGAGGGCGAGGTGAAGGTGGCCACCGTCGACATGCCTCGAAGGTCGACACTCCGGGGGTGCCAGGCCGCGATTGGTTCATTCTGCAGAGGTGCCGTCGTCTCAGGCGGGTCTTCCAGGGCGGCCGGCACCACCTCTCCGGGCTCGCCGATCCAGGCGATGGGCTTGAGCACCTGCGCTTCTCGGCCGGCGGGACAATCGATGCGCAGCAGGACACCGGCGCGCTCGGCGGTGACTTCGAAGGCGGCCTTTTCCGACTCGACGATGGCGATGACATCGCCGCGGGCCACGGGATCACCTACGTCCTTCAACCACTCCAGCACGACGCCCAGGGTCAGGTTTTCCCCCACCTGTGGCATACAAACGGAAATCATGCGTACACCGCTCGGCGCACGGCGGCGACGATGTCCGCCGTCTGCGGGATACAGGCTTGCTCGAGGGTCCGGTTGTAGGGGATCGGTATGTTGCGGCCGGCGACGATCTCCACCGGCGCGTCGAGGTAATCGAAGGCGTCGGCCTGGATGATAGAGGCGATATCGGCAGCGACGCCGCCACGGCGCACGGCTTCCTGCACGATGACGACGTGCTCCGTGCGGCAGACAGACTCGAGAATCGTCTGCCGGTCGAGGGGGACCAGCGTACGCGGGTCGATGACCTCCACGTCGATGCCATGGGCGGAGGCCAGCTCCTCAGCAGCCGTCAGCGATCGCGGGATCATGTTCGACCAGGCGATGAGGGTGCAGTCGCGTCCGGAACGTTTGATATCGGCCACGCCGAAGGGGATCACCTCTTCATCCACGGGCACCGGCCCCTCCGTCATATAGAGCGCTTTGTGCTCCAGGAAGATGACAGGATCATCGTCGCGAATGGCACTTAGCAAGAGGCCGCGCGCGTCGCGTGGGGTGGAGGGCATGACGAGCTTGAGCCCGGGGATGTGGTAGAACAGGCCTTCCAGACTTTGGGAGTGCTGGGCGGCAACGCCATCGCCGACACCCCCCTGAGTGCGCAGGACCATCGGCACCGAGCGGGCCCCTCCCGACATCAGACGATACTTCGCCGCCTGGTTGACGACCTGATCCATCGTCAGCAGCGTGAAGTCGACGAAGAGTACCTCGACGACGGGGCGCATCCCGGTGATGGCGGCGCCAACGGCGGCGCCGACGATGCTGGCTTCGGCGATGGGCGTGTCGATGCAGCGCTGCGGTCCGAATTCGGCAAGCAGGCCGTCGGTGACCTTGTAGGAGCCGCCGCGTTCGGCGATACCCACGCCGATGCAGAAGACGCGCTCGTCGCGGGCCATCTCCTGGTGCAGGGCCTCGTTCAGGCCATCTCGCAACAGCAGAGTCCGTGACGCCGAGGGCGAATTCGGCTTGGCGGTGTTCGTCACGCCTCGTACTCGTGCAGAAATTCGTCGACAGCAGGCTCCGGACTACCGTGTGCGAAGTCGACGGCGGCCTCGATTTCGGCGTCGACTTCGGTCTCGATGGCGTCGGCGCGCTCGTCATCGGCAAGATGTTGTCGGCAAAGCGTCAGCGGATCGCGTGCCTTGTAGTGTTCGACCTGGTTCTGTGGCATGTAGGCGCCCGGGTCGTTCACGTGGTGACCGGCCTGGCGGTAGGTCTTGGCCTCGATCAGGATCGGACCTTCACCGGCGAGCAGACGCCGCCGCGCGTCGGCGGCGCACTCGTATACCTCCAGAACGTCATTGCCGTCTATGGTGAGGCTCTCGACGCCATAACCCTGGCCGCGGTGGAACAGGTCGACGACACGACTCGCCTTGTGCACGGGGGTGGACACGGCGAACTGGTTGTTCTCGACGACGAGCAGCAGCGGCAGGTTCCAGATGGCGGCCAGGTTCAACGCCTCGCCGAAGGTCCCGTGGTTGGCGGCGCCGTCGGAGGAAAACACGACACAGACGCGGTCTTCGCCCCGGATCGTGGTACCCAAGGCGGCGCCGACGCCGATGGGGATGCCGGCGCCGACGATGCCGTTGGCACCCAGGTTGCCCGTGTCCGGATCGGCGATGTGCATAGAACCGCCGAGGCCGCCGCAGTACCCCGTTGCCTTGCCCGTGATCTCGGCGAGCATGCGGTCGAAGCCTGCACCGCGGGCCAGACAGTGGCCGTGTCCGCGGTGCGTGCTGACGATGTAGTCATCCTCACCGAGGGCGGCGCAGACGCCCGTGGCGATGGCCTCTTCGCCCAGGTAGGGATGCAGGTAACCGCGGATGTGGCCCAGGCGATAGAGACTGATGCAGGTCTGCTCAAAGCGGCGGATGCTGTACAGCGTATGGTAGAGGCTGGCGAGGAAGTCGGCGTCATTAGAAGTCTGCATGAGCCGAAATATAGCAGGCTCGATAGGTTGGTCCCAACGGGCCCGTAAGACGGAGTCATGGTTGTCGAAGCAGGACGCGGGTGCTACCATGCGGGAAGAAACGAAAGGGCCCGGACATGAACATGGAATAGGTGCAGATGGCAGGCTTGGCGGTGAGCCGGTTTATCATCGGCGGCAATCCCTTCAGCACCGTGTCGCACCAAGGAGAAAGACGCGATCAGGAGATGCGTCACTGGTACACGACGGCTCGAATCAAAGCGACTCTCGCTGATGCCGAGGCCAATGGCGTGACGACGTTTCTGGGCGGGTGGACAACCACGTGATCCGCATCCTGTGCGAGTATCGTGACGAAGGAGGGCGGATCGACTGGATCGCGCAGACGCCGCCGGAACTGGCAAGCATCGAGCGCTCGGTGAGCCGGGCGCTGGGCACGGGCGCCAACGCGATCTCTGTACAAGGCGGACAGGGCGTAGAGGCTGACGGCAGACGTTGCCTTCGAAGGAGAATGCACCATCGGCGAGAATATACTTCGGCATCGCCGGTAGGATAGAAAAACCGGGGGGTCCCGCAGTGCGAGACCCCCCGGTTGCTAAAGGAGAACGGTGGGCTGACTTGCCTTAGTTCATCGGGCTTCGTCACCCATCGGGGGCTCTGACTGGGCCCGTTGAAGTTCCTCGGCTACCCTGCGGGCTTCTTCGTCCATTTCCCGCAAACGTTCACGCATGTGGCCGATCTCCTCCTTGATTCGATCACGGTGGTGGCCGAGTTCCTCGATGTGGCGCATGTGCTGCTCTTGGTGGACCCTGCGCAACTCTTCCTCGAGGTGACGGATGTGCTCCTCCATTTCGCCGCCCATCGGAGGGCCTTCCATCCCTCCACCGGGGCCTCCATCCATGTGGGGCGGCGGATGGACCCAACCACCCAGCTCATCGTGGTTGAGCTCGCCGTTGCCGTCCTCATCCATCATGCCGAAGAAGACGTCGAACATCTGGTGAAAGGCTTCTGCTGGATCCTCCGACATTTCGATGCCTTCCGGCTTTTCAACATCGGGCGGCGGCATGATGACGAGCATGGGGGGAGGGCCGTCGTGCTCCCCCATTCCGTCCGTCTGGGCGAAGGCGGTGGCGGCTCCGCCAAAGACGAGGCAGATCGCCAACAACAGGTTAAGGCTGAATCGGACCATGAGACCCTCCCTGAAGAATGAGATTGCCGGACGCCGTATGGATCGGCGTCCGGAGGGGTATGTTGGGAAATGTTCATAGCACCGGGGGCACTGTCAAGGAGTACGATAGGGGTGTGTAGTATGGACGGCTGTGAGATGTATCACAAAAGTGCTGGTCCGCACAATAGCCCACATCCCGGAGGCATGGATTCATGCCGATTCATTTCTACGTAGATCCAGCAACCAACTATAGTGACCCGGATGCGCGCATGGCCTACGGATTGCACGTGGTCTCACCCTGGGGAGGTACGGTCTTCATCACCTTCCCGAACCCCTCGAGTACATGCCGGGAACACGCGGCATCGCCCGGCATCACGAACGAGACATCGTCTGGCAGATAGAGGGTGGGGGAGAGCCTGCCCACTATGAGGCCGAGAGCCTCAGTGAACCCGGGGTCTTCTTTCGTGCCGAGGCACGGGCCGAGGGGGCGCGCGTCCATTTTCTGTTTTCCATCAGGAACGAGACGCGCAGCAGGCTGGCTAGCATCTCGCTTGGTCTCAGTTGACGACGTAGCGGGCCAGGGCCTGTTCGTCGACGGTGACGCCCAGGCCGGGCGCGTCGGGCAGGTTGAACATGCCGTCGACGTACTCCCAGGCTGTGGAACCCACGAGCGTCGCACGCTCCGCAAGACCCGCCTGATACTCTTGCAGGTACTCGTCGCCGCATGCTGTGGCGAAGTGGAGAGTCGCCGCCTGGAAGGGCCCGAGTCCGTTGCCCATGTGCGGCGTCGTTGGCACTCCGGCGATACGGGCCTGCTCAAGCTGGCGCAGACCGTCACTGAATCCGGTGCGGCCGATGTCCGGCTGGAACACCTCCAGAGCGTGCGGAGGCTCGAACCACGCCTCCGTCTGGAAGTGCGTGCGGAAGTGCTCTCCCAGGGCGATGGGAGCGCCCGGATGGGTTAGCAGTTCTCGGTGGCCTGCCAGGTCTTCTGGTTCCAGCGGGCACTCGAGCCAGCGGCAGCCAAGATCGCCGTAGCGGCGCCGCGCTTCGGGGGCGTTCTCGCGAGACACCATCCAAAGTGTGTCGACCATCCACTGACCGACTGCGTCGCCGGTGCCGGCCTGCAGGAACTCGACTTCCGCTGTGCCAGCGGCGAGGTCGCCATCGACGAAGATCTTGACGCCCGTCAGCCCCGTGCCGAGCCAGGTCCGCAGATGTTCGAGGCGGTCCTCCCTTGTACGACGCCGCAGGCCGGAAAGGTAGACGGGGAGCTGTGTTCGCGGCGAATCACACAACATGGCTGCCACTGGCAGGCCCTCGCGCCGGCCGATCGCGTCGTAGATGGCGATGTCGATGGCGGCCATGCCGTCGAGCCAGTACCCGGAGGCGTAGCCACGCCCTCGCTGAGCATCGTAAAGGAAGTCCCACAACTGCAGCGGCGAGCCGAACGCGCGCCCGACAGCCATTGGTTGCTGGACAGCTTCGGCGACGAGGCAGGCCACCTCCGGGCCGATGGGGCAGTTGCCCTCACCCCAGCCGACGTAACCGTCGGCCAATTCGACGCGCACGAGGAAGCCCTCGACGGTGCGGGGGTAAACGGTGCGCCAGCCGTCGCGGAACTCGAAGCGGGCGCCGACGTCGGCACCGCCCATGCCTTTGTAGTCCTCCCAATAGGAGGGCTCGTCGGTGAAGGCGATGTGGAAGGTTTCGATGCGGGCGATGGCGAAGTCGGTAGCGGTCATGGAGACCAAGGCTAAAGCCGGCGGTCATCCCGGGCAACGGAATGGAGGTGCTGGCGCGGCACTAGTTGGAGGGTATCTTTGGCCGATCATCCACACCACGCCCCCCGAGCGAAAGGCTCCCGCACCGTGGCGCTTCGCCAGAAACTCCTCGTCCTCTACGCGCACTCGCCGGATTTGAACTCTGCCACCGTTGCTTGGTCAATCTACGACGGCACAGGCCGTGAGAAGCACACGACTGGAGACAGCGAGGAGCCCCTATACCCCTCCGTCGTGGCCGCCATGCATGACGGTTGGCGGGTAATCCAGTTTCCGCAGCAGCACCCGGCTTATCCTGGGATGGAGTACAACACGGCCTACCTCAAATACGAATACATCCTCGAGCAACTTGAAGACGTGGGAGGTTGACAATGGCGAACAAGAAAAATCTGTTGACTACGAAACAGATGGCAAAATTCGTCGCCGACGGATTTCTGCGTTTCGACGACGTCGTGCCGGCCGAGCTCAACGAGCGGGCCTTGGCCGAGATGGAAGCGGGCATCGAGCGCCCCCGAACCGGCGATCCGCTGCAGGGCATGTGGGAAGGAACCGCCATCGGAGACATCGTGAGGCTGCCGAAGATTCAGGGGATCATGGCGAGTCTGGTGGGGGATGCTCCGCTCTACGACCATCACGCCATACACATTGTACAGTCCAACCAGGAGCAGGGGCAGATCTGGCACGCCGACGCCATCATCGATCTACGCACGCCTTTCGACGTCCAGTTCTTCTACTTCGCCCACGACACGCCGCGCGAGATGGGCGGCACGATGATACTGCCCGGCAGCCACTACCGCCGCATCAGCGAGTCCGATATCGCCCGTTACCAGAATTTTCTCGGGCAGCTGCCGATGGTGTGCAAAGCCGGCACCATGATGGTCGCCCATCACGGTATCTGGCACTGTGCCCAACCCAACCTGACGGATCGTACGCGTTACATGTTCAAGCTGCGGCTCAATCCGACCGTGCGGCAGCTGAAGCTGTGGAACACCGATGACATCGATGATCCCGAGGTAAACGGTCTGCTGAATACCAATCATCGCTGGTATGGCAACGAGTCCCGCCTCGAGATTGTCAATCGTATCAAGCTCTGGCGATTTCTGATCGGGGACGAAACCTTCGACTTGGGATACTGGCTGTCGCGACTGGAGAACGAGCCAACGACGACGGCGGCGCTCGTCACGTAATCAGAAACGAACGAGGTTCAAGCGCCTCGCCACGGTTGGCGGCGGCGGATCCCTGTCTTGCACGAGGCCGGCTTCCACCTGGGAGGCCGGCCTTCTGTGTTTCAATCCAACGCCATGACCTTCTCGCGAAAGTCCACGGGGATGCGCATCCGGCCTTCATTCTTGCGGTCGAAGAGGAGGTAACCACGGTCACGGCCATAACGCCAGATGTCGCGGGTGATGGCCACGTCGTCCCGACAGTATTTCTCGATCAGATCGAGACGTCCCTGTTTCCACCAGCGTAGCGACTGCAGGCCGTCGGCGGATTTCTTCTTTTTCAGCGTTGACTGCGCCAGGCTGTTGAGGCTGACGCGGAATTTGAGCTGCTCTTTGATCTCGAGCAGCATGTCGAGAGTTTCCAGGTTGCGGAAATCGTAACGGGTGTAGCCGCGCAGGACAGAGTAGTCGAAACCGATGCAGTTGAAGCCGACGATGAGATCGGCAGACTTGAGGTGCTCGATCAGGTCCTGCACACGGTCTTCGAAGTAGGTGGTGAACTCATCAGTACGACTGTCCCAGACGATGCCACAACTGACTCGCATCAGGTAGGTCTTGCCCCAGCCGCCCACTTCGGCAGCGCTCAGTTGTGTCTCCAGGTCGAAGACGACGACATGCTGCTCGTCATCTTCAATGGCAGAGTCCCCCCCTTCTTCGCCTGCCGCCTCCCAGTCCGCGAACAGGGGCGGTTCGTCCTCGATCTCGCTTACGTCGAGGGCTTCGGCGTCGAGCCGGGCGCGGCCGCTGAGCAGTTCCAGCAGGTGGATGCAGCCCGCCTTGTCCAGCGGGTGATTGCCGGCGCCGCACGTGGGGAAGTGGATGCAGGACGGGCAGCCCTCCTCGCAGTCGCACCTCTGCACCATACCCAGCGTCAGCTCCAGCAGGCGGTCGAGCATGTCGAAGCCCTTCTCTGCCAAACCGATGCCGCCTGGATACTGGTCATAGATGAAGATGGCCCCCTTGCACAGCTGGGGGTGCATTGGGTAGCAGATGCCGCCTACGTCGGTACCCTTGCTCAGCGCCAGCAGCGGAAACAGTGATTTGGTGGCGTGCTCGGTCGCGTGCAGCGAGCCCATGTGATGATGGCCGCGACTCTTGAGATGCTTCTTGAAGGGCGCGTCCATCTCGAGCCAGAAGCCGACGGTTTCGAAGACTTCCACCGGGCTGTCGAGAGGATGCCGGGAGATCACGGTGCCGTCGGCGACGCGGACCTTCTCGAAGGCGATGACCTGCGATTCGACGCGCAGGCGACCGAGTTTTGCCTGGTAGCCGTGCATCGGCTTGCTGGCCAGCTCTTCCAGGATCTCGGTCTCCTTTTCCTTCTTGGGGCGCGTATAGTATGGAACGTCGACGACCTTGGCGTCGATCTGCCGCTTTACCGGGTTGCGCTCCCCGATCAGGTACTGTCGACCATGGTGCAGGTAGACGGCGCCCTCGTAGCACTCCGAGTACAACTGCCCGCCGGAGACGGTGCCGATGGTGTAGAGCTTGCCTGCGGGTGTGGTGGGGGTAGCGACGATGGACCAGCTCTCGCCGATGGCGCGCATATTGACGAGGCGGTGAGGCTGCTTGCGGGCCGCGAACCAGACGTCGCCGTCGGCGCTTTGCAGCAACTCGCCGCGTCCGGTGAGAGTGTCGAGAGCCTGTCGGTAACCGGGTATCTCAGCGTATTCTGGCTCGGCCAGTGTCAGGGGCAGCTCACGCGCCGCGCAGGGCAGGTGCTGTTCGAGGATGTAGCGGTTCGACGGGTCAGCGACGGCGTCCTCGATATCCCGCCCGAAGAACTTCTCCGGATTCTTCATGAAGTACTGATCGAGGGCGTCGCGGCTGGCCAGCAGGATGACGAGGGATTCGCGCCCTCGGCGGCCGACGCGGCCGGCGCGTTGCCACGTGTTGACGATGGACCCCGGGTAGCCGACGAGGACGCACATGTCGAGGCCGCCGATGTCGATACCCAGCTCCAGCGCCGACGTGGAGACGACGCCGAGGAGCTCGCCGGAGATGAGCTGTGACTCGATCTGGCGGCGTTCCTCGGGTAGATACCCGGCACGGTAGGAGCTGATCTTACGGCGTAGGTCGTTGCGGTGCTGCGTCGCCCAGCGGTAGACGAGCTCGGTGATCGTGCGCGCCCGTGTGAAAACGATGGTGCGTAGTTGCCGCAGAACGCCGGCCTGCAACAGCCGGGAAGCGACGGTGTTGGGGCTGTCGACGGGATTGACGAAGATGAAGTGTCTGGTCGCCGTAGGCGCGCCGGAGTCGGTGATGGCGACAAAGGGTCGGTCGAAGAGGCGCTCAGCCAGTTGTTGCGGATTGCCGATCGTCGCCGAGCAGGTGACGAAACGGGGCGCAGCGTCGTAACAGCCGCACAGGCGTGTGAGCCGGCGGAACAGGTGTAGGACATGGGAGCCAAAGATGCCGTTGTACGTGTGCAACTCGTCGACGACGATCCAGCGCAGATTCTTCAGCACCTCCTCCCAACTCTCGTGGAAAGCAAGCAATCCGGAGTGCAACATGTCGGGGGTGGTGATGAGAATGTTGGGCGGGTGTTTGCGGATCTTCTCACGCAGGTGCGGCTTCGTATCGCCGTCGTAGATCTCCGCCGTCAGGCCGCAGGACAGATTGCCAAGCAGGTTGCGCAGTGCGCCGAGCTGGTCCTGTTCCAGTGCTTTGAGGGGGAAGATGTAGATGGCACACCCAGAAGGGTGCTCCATCAGGTCGTCGAGGACGGCGGTGTTGTAGATGAGCGTCTTACCCGACGACGTCGGTGTGGCGACGACGACGTTGCGTCCCTCCTGCAGAAGGTGGATTCCTTCCTTCTGATGTGACCACAACCTCTCGATGCCGGCGGCCTCCAGAATGCGTTCGACACGTGGGCCCAGGTGGGTGATGTCGATGGCGCGTTTTTCGGGCCGGGGGGGGATCGTCTCCCTGTGCACGATCGTGTCGGACAGAAGACCGCGTTTAAGATGATTGATGAATTTGGCGACGTCCTGTCGCTCGGAGTCTGCGGCGACATCGTGTCGCTTGGACTCGGCCAGACAGCGGCCGAGTCCTGCCTCGGTGATTCCGCCTGCGCCACATCCTGTGGCGCGGGGGTTCTCGGTGCTGTCGACGCGCTCTGTGGCTTGGGGATTCTGAGGCGTGGCTTCGTGATCCGTGCCGAGGGGGTGCCTGTCGCCGTTGGGTGCCTGGCCTTGATTGCAGTCGCAGGACTTCTGGCGACGCGGTCTTGATCTCATGGGGGCGGGCGGTAGAGCGCCGGTGGCCCTTGGGAAGTCGAGCAGGTCTTCTTTGACCGGGGTGAACTGGGGATCGTCCTCCTCGAGGAAATCGTTGGGCGAGAAGCGCTTGATCACAGGGATCCTAGTCCGCATAGGGCGCAAATAAGCACTGGCTCACAAGTATACCTATGAATCCCAAACGGCGGCAAGCAGGGAGTTGTTGACGCTCGATCCATGGGCTATCCTGAGAGTGCTAACCCCTCAAAAGGATCCCATGAGCAAGTTTCGGGTTATTGCCCTTGCGTCACTCTGTCTGTCCGCAGCCATCGATGCGGATGAAGACCGCAGTCGTCCTCGTATCCAGGTGGAGGCCATCAACCCGTGGACTCACCTGGATCTGGTCAACGACCCCAAGAATTTTCAGTTTGCCATCGTCACCGATCGGACCGGCGGACACCGTGCTGGTGTTTTCCCCGACGCCATGCGAAAGATTAACCTACTGTAGCCTGAGTTCGTCATGTCCGTGGGCGATCTGATCGAGGGTTACTCCGAAGACCGCGATGTCCTCAACACCGAATGGGACGAGTTCATCGGCTTCGTGGAGAAACTCGATATGCCCTTCTTCTACCTGCCGGGGAACCACGATATCAGCAACCCGGTGATGGCTGAGGTCTGGAAGGAGCGCTTCGATCGTTCCTACTACCACTTCGTCTACCGTGACGTGCTGTTCGTCTGCCTCAATACCGAGGAGACGGCGCCGAACACGATAACCTCCCAGCAGGCCGATTGGGTTGAAGGAGTATTGGCCGACAACTCTGACGTGCGTTGGACGATGGTGTTCCTGCACAAGCCACTGTGGAACTACAACGAGACCGGCTCCGAGGAGATGCACGCCATGTGGACGCGGATCGAGGGCATGCTCGTCGGGCGCAAACACACAGTTTTTTTCCGGGCATTTCCACCGATATACCAAACACGTGCGCAACGAGAGCAACTATTTTGTGCTGGCCACTACAGGCGGTGGCAGTGGATTGAGAGGACCCCTGTTCGGCGAGTTCGATCACGTCGTGTGGGTGACGATGTTTGACGAGGGCCCCCGCATCGCCAACCTGATGCTCGAGGGCATCTGGGACGAGAACGTGCGCACGAAAGAGA
>Ga0315338_1002475_pt1 | contig 18238 bp, 14 predicted proteins | sample ASW8metaG_FD_204518 | JGI IMG/M metagenome (GOLD analysis project Ga0315338, IMG submission 204518) | Ammonia-oxidizing marine archaeal communities from Monterey Bay, California, United States - ASW #8 | ecosystem: Environmental > Aquatic > Marine > Coastal | place: USA: California | collected... | reverse complement strand
GTGTGATTTCTTCCGCGTTGATGGTCATTGCTGCAACTTCCGTCTTGTACGTGGAAAGGGTCGTGGCGTTTGGGACTCGCGACTAGCGCTCCAACAGGGTTAAGCGCATACGTTCGAGGTTTCGCGCGACGCTGGCGTCGTAGACAGTGGTGCCCAGCCTAGCGACGAAGCCACCGAGCAGCTGGGGATCGACCGCGGTGGTCATGCTCACGGTGCGACCACTCGCGGCGGCCAGCCGTTCCTCGATGGCGGTCGTGCGTTCAGGCGCCAGCGGGTGGGCGGTCGTGAGCGAGGCCTCGATGACACCGAGGTGGTCCAGGAGACGGGCGCGATAGGACTCCAGAATGTCCGGCAGCAATCCGAGTCGGTCGCGCTCCGCCAGCAGGATGGCCAGCTTCGCCACCGGCGGGACGAGGTCGTCAAGCCGGGCGATCAGCTCCGTCATGATCGTCTGCTTGCGGGAAGTCGGAATGGCGGGGTTGAGCAGCACCCGGCGGAGGGTCTCGTGTCCATCGATCATTGCCAGAAGACCGGCCAGACCCGACTCCACCCGGTGGAGGTCGTGGTCCTGCACGCTGACGTCGAAGAGGGCGCGGGCATAGCGCGTGGCCGCCGTGCGATTCGTCATAGGCTGCGGGTGGCTGAATGCGTGCCCAGGGTCAAGAATTCACAGGTCTTCCTGTCCGGACATTCGGCGGATGTACAGCTCCTCGGTCGAATAGTGCCCGTCTGCTCTCGTGTTGTGCCGCGTCAGTCGCGGCGCCACGCCCGGAACAAGCCCACGAACGGCGACTCGGAACACAGAGGGCGGTTGGGCGCGGGAGGGCGATAGCGGCCCCCAATCCGAGCGGGGCAAACGGGGAACTATACCATTCGGGGCGAGCACCCAGCAAGCCGCGCGGGGCGAATCAGGCGCGTGTCAGCTGCTCGAACAGGCGCTGGAGTTCACCCTCGGACGTGAATGCGACCTCAATATGTCCCTTTCGGCCTTGGCGCACGATACGGACCCTCGTGCCAAGCGCAAGGCGGAGGCGGTCCTGGGCGGCCCGGGTGTGCACGTCGGAGGGGGGTGGGGACGTGGGCGTCGTTGCTTGGTCGGGCCGCGCCAATTTCTTGACGAGATCCTCTGTCTCTCGCACGGACAGCCCACGCGCCACCACCTCGCGCCCGGCGCGCTTTTGGGCGGTGGCCTCGGTGAGGCCGAGTAGCGCCCGGGCGTGACCCATCGACAGGGCGCCCCCGGCCAGGTCGGCCTGGAGCTCTGAAGGCAGTGCCAACAGCCGCACGTAGTTGGCCACGGTGGCGCGATTCTTCCCAACCGCGGTCGCGACCTCCTCGTGGGTCAAGTGGTACTCGGCGGTCAGGCGCTGGTAGGCCTCGGCCTCCTCAATGGGGTTGAGATTCTCCCGCTGCAGGTTCTCGACCAGCGCGATTTCCAACAGCTTGTCGTCCGGCACATCGCGGACGACGATCGGGACCCTAAGTAGGCCGGCGCGTTGCGCGGCACGCCAGCGGCGCTCGCCAGCCACTATCTCGAACGAGTCGGCGGTCAGGCGCCGGACCACGATTGGCTGGATCACCCCACTTCCCTGGATCGACGCCGCGAGCTCCTCGAGCTTCGGTTCATCCATGACGGTGCGCGGCTGAACGCGATTCGGCGTCAGTCGGTCGAGGTCGACCTCCGTCGGCGGCCCCGTCGAGGGCGTGGGTGTGTCGGGTATCAGCGCACTCAGTCCGCGTCCGAGGGCGGGTCTCTTTTTCGCCATTATTTCGGGTCTCGCGCTATAGCAGCGGTTTCGGAGGCGCGGCGGGCGAGTGACGTTCCAGCAACTCGCGCGCCAACGACAGATAGGCTTCGGCCCCGGTGGACCGCACGTCATACAAGATGGCGGGGATACCATGACCCGGCGCTTCCGCCAGTCTGATGTTTCGAGGAATGGTGGTGGTGTAGACCTTGTCTGCAAAGTGGGCCCTGACTTCCTCGGCGACGCCCTGCCCGAGGCGGGTGCGCGAATCGGCCATGGTCAAGAGGATGCCCTCGAGGGTCAGGTCCGGGTTGAGACCCGCCTGAACGCGGGCGATCGTCGCCGTGAGTTCGGCCAGCCCCTCAAGAGCGAAGTACTCGCAATTCATGGGGATGAGGACCGAGTCGGCGGCCACGAGTGCGTTGAGGGCGAGCAAGCCGAGCGACGGGGGCGTGTCGATAAAGATGAAGTCGTACCGCGAACGGGCCTGTCTCAGGAATGGCCGAAGCCGGGATTCACGGTTGGGCAGCGCAACCAGTTCAACCTCTGCGCCGGTGAGATTCCGGTCGGAGGGAATGACACGAAGACCGGTGACCTCCGTGACGAGCTCAAAGGGGACCGGGTCGAGAACCTGGTCGCTCGTGAGGGCGTGATAGACCGTCGCCCCGTCTGGCGACCGTGCGGTCAGGCCAAGGCCGCTGGTGAGATTCGACTGAGGGTCGAGATCGACCAACAACACCGAACGATCCGCCATCGCCAACGAGGCTGCAAGATTGATCGCGGTGGTCGTCTTACCGACCCCGCCCTTCTGATTCGAGACGGCTATTATCTTATTCATATGTCATTAGACCAAATAATTTGGTCATGTGACAAATAATTGCATTGATAACAAGAACATCTCACATACTATCTCGTCTTGGGTCCAGCCACAAGCTGATTCATCATGATAGACAGCAACAAGGATGGAGCCCGCCACCCACACATGCCGTCTTGGTGGATTGGTTCACCTGAAGATGGTTCGACGGTTGCTCGGGCGACTGGCCTTGCAAGTGTCAGCCTTCTACCAAGGACGCGGCATCGAATCTATTGACGTTCCACGTGGAACACTCAGCAGCGTTTGGACGAACAGCTTTGTATAAGATGAGGTTGCGGAACCGCTATTTCTAACCGGGGCCGCTACGATGACCCGACACTGTCAAATCCGCCCGTGCTATCGGCACCGGGGTGCTGCGCCGACCTTCAGTGAATCGTAGGAATGTTTGTTATTAGTAATTCCTGCAGGCAACGAAAGCATGCATACCACTCCGCACTGCGGGTGTAATCCATCAACTGGTCTGGTCAGAATGCAGATCTCACCCCTCCAGGCACCCCGGCGAAGTCCTTCAACCCGTTGACGAGCGGCCGACTGTGCTCGGCCCAAGACCATGGCCGTCATCGATGAAACCAGCGGGATACGAGCGAACGACTTCCCGGTCTTCACACGGTCTCAGACCCAGGCATCGCCTGTAAAACATACCGCTGTTCCACGTGGAACACACGTGTGGGAACCCAGCCAAAGTCGGCGCGAGCCAGTAACGCGACTGTCAATTCCAGCACACAACACGGCCCTCCATCTGTCGTACCAAACGGCCGGACTCCGACCACTGCTGCCGCATCTAGCCACCTAGTCTCCTGCATCTCTAGAGGCCGACGCGTCCGCCTATTCTTGGCTCATCCAGCCACCGCCGACGCGCTGCAACCTCCCAGACACGGACCTACCGAGATCGTCCAAAACTCGCCTTTCCGAACGGCAACCTCGCCTCCACGGGACCCTATCACGGTCACGCCCATCCTTCCCGGAGACACCCCAATCCGTAGGCACCAGGTTCCGACTCGTCCAGCCACGCGCCGACTGCACAAACGGGTTAAATCACGATCGCTGAGGCTGGCCTTGAGATCACCGCGACCCTCTTATGTGACAGTTTCATCGGTTGCAGTAGGCCTCAGGCGTCGGGCGCACGACCCACATCACACTATATATAAATATCTTACGTTTTTTGTTCGTCACAAAGAGACAACACGACCAAACGACTCTTCAATGACTCCACCAACCGGTAGGTCTGCACCGTCGAAAACCGATCTCCGAGCCCAGCCCCCCCGTCTCCGCCCTGGCCCTCAAACAGGAACAACCGCCCGCCTCTCGCCAGCAACCGCGACAAACAGTCAAATCCGTCCTCGTCAAGCCGTACCGCACGCACCGTCACCACGTCCGCTCGCTCGTCGTCCGTAACCCGAGCGGCCAGCTGCTCATACCGGCACGCCTCTACCTCCGCCCCGCATATCCCCAAATGCCGCACCACCTCGCGTAGAAACGCTGCTTTCCGGCTCTTGCTCTCGACCATCCGAAGCCGCACATCCGGGCGGGCCAGCTTCATCGGTACCGCCGGAGACCCCCCACCCGACCCGATATCGATCAACCGCAGCGTCCCGGTCCCCAGCCTCCGGACGGCCCCCAGCGGCTCCACAACCAACCGGTCGAGCCCAGCGTCGTCGTCCGTCAACCCCGTCAGGTTCATCCGCTCATTCCACCGCACCAACAGCTCCACATACCGCGCCAGCGAGTCAGAAAGCGCACACCCGACCGGTACACCCGCCGCCCCTGCCCGCGCCGCAATCCGCCCCGACAACCCAGTTCCCGTCATCGTCTCCGTCTCGCCTCAGACCGTCACACCGACCCCGTCGCCCCCTCCCACCGACGCACGTACGACCCCAGCACCGCTACCGCCGCTGGGGTCACGCCGGGAACTCGCCCCGCCTGGCCCAACGTCGCCGGACCAAAGCTGCTCAGCCGCTCCACCACCTCCCGCGACAGCCCGGGCACTTCCCCGTACCGAAACCCGCTCGGAATCCTCCGGCGCTCATCCCGCGCGCCCCGCGCCACGGTCGCCTCCTGTCGTCGCAGGTACCCCTCGTATTTGACGACCGTCTCCACACTCGACAACTCGTAACCCGCCCCATCGCCGCCCGTCTCCACCCGCACGGCCCCCCCCTCTGCCAACGCCGCCAGCGTCACGCCGGGTCGGCGCAGCACTTGGGTCATCAGCACGGTTCTCTCGCCCTCGCGCACCCTCCCGCTCCGCACCGCCGTCACGTTACGCTCAAATCTCGCCCGCCGCTCCACAAAACGTGACCACCGTGCCTCCCCGACCAGCCCGAGCTCTCGGCCCCGCGGCGTCAAACGCAGGTCGGCGTTGTCAATCCTCAAGAGCAGCCGGTGCTCCGCTCGTGACGTGAACATACGGTACGGCTCCAGGCAACCACGGGTGGTCAGGTCATCCACCATCACCCCGATGTAGGCCTCGCCCCGCCCCAGCACCCATCCGCCGAGGCCCCCGGCCGCCCTCGCCGCGTTGACTCCCGCGACGAGCCCCTGTCCAGCCGCCTCCTCATACCCGGAGGTCCCGTTGACCTGCCCCGCCAGAAAGAGCCCTGCCACCGTCCGCGTCTCCAGCGTGGGCCGCAGTTCCGTCGGCTGGATAAAGTCGTATTCCACCGCATAACCGGGTCGTAGCATCCGCGCCCCCGCCAGACCCGGCATCGCCTGCATCACCGCTTCCTGCACCTCACGCGGCAGACACATCGAACAGCCACTGACATAGACCTCGGGGACGTCAATCCCCTCCGGCTCCAGGAAGACCACGTGGCGGTCCCGGTCCGGGAACCGCATCACCTTGTCCTCCAGCGACGGGCAATAGCGGGGTCCAACTCCCGTGATCTGCCCGTTGTACAACGGCGACCGGTCCTTGTGGCGCCGTACCAACTCATGAACGCGATCGTTCGTGTGCACGATATGACACGGCACTTGCTCCCGGTCCACAACCCCGGTCAGAAACGAAAACGGTACCGGCGGCACATCGCCTGGCTCCTCCTCGAACCGGCTGAAATCAATGCTGGCCCGGTCAAGCCGTGGGGGCGTCCCCGTCTTCAACCGCCCCCACACCAAACCCAACGCCTTCAGTGACTCGCCCAACATCTTCGACGCGGGTTCGCCCACTCGGCCGGCCGAACGCTGCTCCTCGCCGACATGGACCACGCCGTTCAGAAACGTCCCGGTGGTCACGACCACCGCGCCGCACCCGTAGCGACGACCATCCTCCAACTCGACCCCGACCACACGGCCGTCGCGACGGCACACTGAACCCGCCCGACCAATGATCCATCCAATGTTCCGCTCAGCCTCCAGCCGCGCACGCATCCACTCCCCGTAGCCCCGCTTGTCCGCCTGGGCACGGGGCGACCACACGGCCGGACCACGACTTCGATTCAGCAACTTGAACTGCATCGCCGTAGCGTCGATCGCCTCACCCATCAGACCACCAAGCGCGTCGATTTCCCGGACGAGGTGCCCCTTGGCCGTCCCACCAATGGCCGGGTTGCACGGCATGTGGGCGACCGTCTCGCGCGACAGCGTGCACAGCCCCACCCTGCACCCGAGGCGCGCGGCCGCATGCGCCGCCTCGACGCCAGCATGCCCCGCTCCGATGACGATCACGTCATAGTCGGTGTTCATCGTTACGATTCAGACGGGGCTACGCCCCGAACCCCCCGCCGCCATTGCCAGCGTTTCACCCTACTTTCCGATACAAAAGCGCTCAAAGATGTGGTTCACGACGTCATCTGGCGTCCTCTTCCCCGTCAACTCTTCCAGCGCCATTCGGGCCCGCTGCAGGTCTGCCAGCACGAATTCCTCTGTCGCGCCATTCCGCGCCGCTCGTTCCGCGTGCCCCAGCGACGCTCCAGCCCTCTCCAACAGTCCGATGTGCCGCTGGTTCGCAACCGTCGGTGTGTCCCGATACACGTCACCACCGCCCACCAACACCGTCCGAAGGGCCCCCCGCAACGCATCCAGGCCCTCACCCGTCATGGCCGAGATCCCAACCGCCGCCACGTCACCTCCAAGCGACAACACCTCGCGGGCCCAGCGGGACGGTTGGTCCATCTTGTTCATCGCCACCACCCGCGGACTACTTGTCGTCTCTTGTAACACCTGGTGGTCCTCTTCCTCCAGCGGCCACGACCGGTCCAAGACGACGATCACCGCCGAGGCGACGGACACCGCCTGCCGCGCTCGGTCGACCCCTTCTGCCTCCACCGTGTCGCTGGTGGCCCTGATTCCGGCCGAGTCGACCAATCTCACGGCCAACCCCTCGAGGTCAACCACATCGCTGACCAGGTCACGGGTGGTGCCCGCCATGGGCGTCACAATGGCTCGCGACGCACCAACCAGAGCGTTGAAAACGCTGGACTTACCCACGTTCGGCTTGCCGAGCATCACCACCTGGCAGCCCTCGCGAATCAGTCGGCCACGCGAGGCACCCGCCAGCAACGCCCCCACCCGCCCGCGAATAGCGGCGATTCCCTGCGCCACCGTACCCGGCTCCACGAAGTGGTACCCCTCGTCGGGAAAATCCAGCGACGCCTCCAGCCTGGCGACGAGGTCGAACAGGTCCGTATCGAGCGCGCCGATCGCCCCCGTCACCGTGCCCTCAAGTTGGTCAAAGGCGATACGCGCCTGCAGCGGGGTGACCGCATCCACCAGGTCGGCGACCGCTTCCGCCTGGACGAGGTCCAACCGGCCATTCAGATACGCCCGAAACGTAAATTCGCCAGGCTCGGCCAGCCTCGCGCCACGCGCGCACGCCAGCGCCACTATGCGCTCTAGCAACACCGGGCTCCCGTGCGCACTGATCTCGACCACATCATCGCCGGTGTAGGAACCCGGGCGAGGGAAGAAAGTGGCCACGACCCGATCGAACGCCTCAACACTCGGTCCCCCCGCGTCGACGATTCTCGACACGGTGGCATGCCGCGCAAGGAGTGGCGCGCTGTGGTCGAGTAGATGCCTCGCCAGCGAGGCTGCGTGCGGTCCACTAAGACGCACCACCCCCAGGCCGCCCCGCCCCGACGGGGTGGCGACGGCCACAATCGTGTCATCGGGCGCGAACATCAGAAATCCACGTGGTCAGCGTGTCCCACGACGCTGTCGCGTAGACGCCGCCGAGCAAGCGCTCAGGCGTCGGCGGATGAGATGAGGACCGTCTTGAGGAAGGCGTCGCCGACACTCTCGGACGACACGCCAGGATCCGCCGCCACGCTCAGATGGATGATGCGTCTGGCGTACGGATTGAGCGGCCCGATCTCCTGGGTCTCTCCAGTCGTCCGGGCCCGCTCAGCAAGCAAGACGGCTGTCTGGCGTAACTCCTCATCTTTGCTCTTCCGGTAGTCCAGACAGTCGACGACGATGTGACCGTCCGGATGTTCGGCCCGGAACACCGCGTTTACCAGATGTTGGAGGGCGTCCAGACCGCCCGCCTGGTGCCGCAAGAACAGTTCGCCAGCCTCGCCATCGATGGTGATTCGAGTTCCGTCGTCGATGGGGACGCACGCCACCGACACAGACACCCCCATGGCCCCGGCCACGGCCTCGACGAACCCGACCATTCTCGTTTGTAGATCGTCTGTCACGCTTCCCCCTTCGTTCCCCTGCCACGCGACCGGCGGCCACCTTTGCCTTGACGGCCCCGCTTGCCGCCCTGCCGAGCCAGTCTTGAGGCAGGCTCTGGGCCGTCGCTTGTCGACGCGACCGGCTCCACATCAATGGTCTTCGCGGCGACCGCCTTCTTGACTTGACGCTCGGCCGGCGGTCGCACCTGACGCGACCGCGTCGGACCTGCGAGCCGATTCGTGATCAACGTCTGGCCGATCGCGATAACGTTGCTGGTGAGCCAGTAGATCACGAGGCCGCCGGGCGCCCACAGGAACATGAACGTGAACATGACCGGCATCATCATCATGATCTTCTGCTGAGTCGGATCGGCCGCCGACGGCTGCAACCGTTGTTGTACGACCATCGACGCGCCCATCACGACCGGCGTGACGTAGAACGGATCGTGCACCGACAGGTCGGTGATCCAGAACATGAACGGGGCGCCTCGCATCTCGATCGCCATCGAGAGCAACCGGTAAAACGCGAACAAGATTGGCATGGTGAGCAGCATCGGGAGACAGCCACTGGCGGGATTGGCGCCATGCTTCCGATACAGTTCCATGACCTCCTGGTTCATCTTCTGCTTGCCCGGGTCGGTCGCCTTCAGGTCGGCGTACCGAGCCTGAATCGCCTTCATCTCCGGCTGTAGTTCCTGCATCTTCCGCATCGACACGACACTCTTGTGGCGAAGAGGGAAGATCACGATGTTAATCAGCACCGTCAGTAGAATGATCGACCAGCCGTAGTTGCCGAGAAAACCATAGATCCATTTCAACGTCCGATGCAGCGGCACCACCAGCACCGACAGAAAGCCGAAGTCGATGATCCGAACTAGGTCCGGATGCACCACTCCCAAGGTGTCGAAATCCTTGGGACCGATGAACACCGGGATCTCCGCCACGCCGTCATCGACGGTCAGATCAAACGCGACCAGATCATGCTCGCTGTTCACGGTCGAGACGGGGCGATAGTCAACGCGGGTCTCACCCGGGCCGGGGAGCGCGACGGCGGCGAAATAGTGGTTATCGACGCCGGCGATGGTGAACTGGCCCTCGTAGACTCCGCGCTCGGCCACATCGCCGGGCTGTGCTCGATACACATCGACGTCCTCGAGCAGCCCGTCCTCAAAGGCACGCCCATACAGCACCGCGGCCGGCAACTGCTGAAACACCAGCCGCGAGGTCTCTTCTCTTACTCCGCCCAGGGCCGGACCCCAGCGAATCGTGAGCGGAACCGGCCCGCTGGTCGTGGTCACCGAGGCGGTGAAGCCGACGACGTAGGGTTGCCCAGGCCTAGACTGGAACGAGAATGACTTGCGCGCTCGTAACCCCGAACTGTCTTCGTACTCGAAGACGAGTGTGCCTGACTCCTCCACCAGCCGCAGCTGGTCGACGGAGGGACGAAACATCGCTCGATCGAGGCGAGCGGTCAGTTCCGGGTCGCCAGGTACGACCAATGTGAACGGCCATGCCTGATCGGGCACAACATCGGGCGGTATGAGCTCAACGTACCCCCCCGAGTCATTCCCATACCGCTTGAGCTGCCAGCTGATGAGCTCCGCCCCGCGGTTGGTAAACACAGCTCGCACGAACTCACTCTCAACGACAATATCTCGGTCCGCGCTATCAAACACGGTCGGTTCGAACGTCTCCGTGGCAAGCGTCTCAACCGGCGCGGGTCTTGCCTCTGCCGCGGGCGCCTGGGCGCCCGCGCTGGGCGCCGCGCCCCCACCAGACCCGATCGGAGCCTCGTCTGGCCTCGCCACGACTGGATTCTCCGCGGTGGCCACCGTCTGGCCTACCGGTAGCGGCGGGGGCTCGACCAGGCGTTGGTAAATTACCAACACCAAGAAAGAGAGAAACACAGCCAGCAGTACTCGACGTTCCATAACAGATCAGGGGCCTCGCGCTACTCAGCGCGCGGACGGGACACTCCTGGGACAGGGTCGTACCCCCCAGGGTTGAACGGATGGCAGCGCCCCAATCGAAGCACGGTGAGCCAGAGACCATGGACGCATCCATGACGCCGCACGGCTTCCTCGGAGTAGTGTGAACAAGTGGGTTCGAAACGACATGATCCAAAGAACAACGGACCAAGCAGCCGACGATACGCACGAACGCCCGTCACCCAGAGGTGGACCAACGGCCCGTTCAGCTCGCGGCCAAGCCGCGCCAAGGCGGCCACATCACCCTCGTGATGTCGGATGGTTTCTGAGTTGACGGCGGAGCGTGCGACGGTAGTCGTCCTCCAAGGCAGCAAACGGAACATCCAGGAAATCGCGCCGCGGCAGCACAACCAGGTCCAGACCAGCCGCCCGCTTGTGGTGTCGGAAGAGTTCACGCACCCGACGCTTCGATCGGTTGCGCCAGACGGCGCCACCCAGGCGACGTGGCACGATAATACCCAAGCGAGTGTCCTTCAGCGCGTTCGGCAGGGCCACCAGCGTCATGTATCGGCCCCCGACCCGCGCGCCACCCCGCTGGACCCGTAAGAAATCTGGCCGCCGCCGGATGCGTTCACGGCGAGGCAGCGTACGAAGCGTGCTTGCCTGACCCACGACAGCGGCTCCACATCGGTGTCCCCGGTCCTAGCCGGAGACAGTCAAGCGGTGACGCCCCTTGGCCCGTCGCCGACTGAGCACACGCCGACCCGCTGGGGTACTCATTCGCACGCGGAAACCGTGCGTCTTCTTACGATGTCTGTTGTTCGGTTGGAAGGTCCGCTTCATCTCTTTTTACCAACTCCTCAAAAACAGTGAGAACTGCTTATCATAACGACAGCCGTTCAGGCGTGTCAACGGCCCGTTCACACCAACGGCCAAGAGACCTCCTCATGCACCCGTATTGCTTCCCGGTGTTGTCTACCGGCAGCCCGCCGGCCCGCGTTGCGACGCGGCACTTCGCTGTGCTACAGTCCCGACCTTGCAGCCGTTACTCGCGGCCTCCCCTTTAAAGTTTTCCACAACTGTGGAAAAAAATGTGGAAAGTCAACGACTTTTATGATCGCGTGGCGCCAGTGTCTCTGAAGGAACGAAGAGAAGACGTAATAAGCCACATGTTTACAATTGTTTACATGGTTTTTAGCGTCTTGATATCACTGGCCGAACCATCCCTGACTTCCGTGAATAACCCGACGATCCCCTCGATCAAGGGGTCTTTCGAGAGGTTTTCGTCATCGTGACCCCGGATCCAGGGACCCCTGTAGCCGAAAATATCTGGGCGCAGATCCTCGCGCGGGTCGAGACCAAGGTAAACCGCCACAGTTTCTATACCTGGTTCAAACCTACCGCATTCGTCGATGATGCGAGAGATACCGTCACGGTGCGGGTGCCAAATGACCTGTTCCGCGACTGGCTGACGAAGCACTATGCCGGAGTCATCAGCGAATCAGTCGACGAACTGAAGCGACAAGGTACGGAGATCGCATTTGTAACCGACAGCGCTCCAGCCACGACTCCCAGTCTGCCCACGCCTGACATCGCGGCCCCGACCCTCGGCCGACCCCGCTCCATCGCGGGACTCAATCAGCGCTATACCTTTTCGAAGTTCGTCGTCGGTCCGTCGAATCAATTCGCTCACGCCGCTGCCCGCGCGGTGGCGGAAGCGCCCTCTCGCTCCTACAACCCGTTGTTCATCTACGGCGGTGTGGGACTCGGAAAAACCCACCTAATGCACGCGATTGGGCAGTATCTCGAAACCCATTCTCCCCACCTCAGTTTGACCTACATCTCGTCCGAACGATTCATGAACGAGATGATCAACGCGGTTAGGTTTGACCGGATCCTTGAGTTCCGCGAGCAGTACCGAAGCACGGATATCCTTCTTGTCGACGATGTCCAGTTCCTCTCCGGCAAAGAAGGGACACAAACCGAGTTCTTTCACACCTTCAACTCGCTCTACGACGCACAAAAACAGATCGTCATAAGCAGCGACTGTCCACCGCACGAAATTCCCGCGCTCGAAGAGCGCCTCCGTTCCCGCTTCGAATGGGGTCTGATCGCCGACATTCACCCCCCGGATCTCGAAACAAAAGTGGCGATTCTAAAGAAAAAAGCGGAAGCCGAGACCGTTCCGTTGCCGGACAGCGTGGCCCTGTACATCGCCGGCAAGATCAAGTCAAACATTAGGGAGTTGGAGGGGTCTCTGATACGGCTGATCGCATATGCGTCGTTGACGGGAAGTCAGATATCACTCCCCCTCGCGCAGGACGTCCTCCGAGATATTCTCGAACGGGACGACGCCCGTGTAACCATCGAGACCATCCAAAAGTACGTCGCTAACTTCTACTCACTCAAGGTCAGCGACCTAAAGTCGCGCAACAACTCCAGGTCGATCGCTCTTCCAAGACAAATTTCCATGTATCTCTGTAAAAACCTCACCAACTCCTCGCTCCCCCAGATCGGGAAGAGTTTTGGCGGCAAGCATCACTCGACCGTCATTCACTCCATCCGAAAAATAGAAACCAAACGCAAGAACGATGCCGCGTTCAAAACACTCATCGACAACTTTTTGCAAGCGTTCAGTTGACCTGGATCTTCCAGATAAAAGGGTTGAATCCGCATTCGTGTCTGAGCCGCACGCGACAGATTTCCACAAGATCCGCAGGTCTGATCTGTGCACGAAATGTGCATCCGCAACCTTCGTGACGCTGTCCCGTTTGATCACGCGATCAGACCAAGATCCATTAAAGACATTCCAACAGTCTAAATAACTGATATAAAACAACTTAGTTGTCGTTAAACCGTTTTCAACAAGACTATAGATCCTTGATATAATTATGAGTCTCTCTCTTATTTGTATAAAGACTTCGACGAACCGTTAATCCGAGGGGCCCGCCGAGATGGAACTCACCGTCCGTAAAAATGAAATTCTTCAAGAACTCCAGTTCTTTCAAGGCATCGTCGAACGTAAAAACACCATTCCAATTCTCGCTAATATACTCGTCGAAGCTGACGCGGGCGCAGACGTCGTTCGTTTGGCCGCAACTGATCTAGAGGTCGGACTGCGTAGCCGGTGCGCCGCCACCATTACCAAGGGTGGAGCCATCACCCTGCCGGCCAAGAAACTCTACGAAATCGTTCGCGCCCTGCCCGACACTGAGGTGCGGATTACACAGTCGGCGGCCGGCGCGGTCACTGTCGCGGCAGAGCGCTTCAACTCTCGAATACAGACTCTGCAGCGGGACGATTTTCCGGCGTTGCCGGACGCTACCGGTGAAGGCACCGAGACGCTCTCGGGCAACATCCTGCGCGAGATGGTCAGCAAAACCCAATTTGCCATCAGCGGTGAAGACACCCGGTATTTCCTAAATGGGGCCCTGTTCTTGTTCACCGATCGGGCAATTAGCCTAGTTGCCACCGATGGACATCGACTTGCGCTCGTCTCATCTCCGCGCGAGAGGACTGAAGCCGGAGGCGCCACCGACTCGGAACCGGCGCCGGAGGCGCACGGTGACGCCGACGCGACACGTGTGATTCTGCCGAAGAAGACACTCTGGGAATTGGCCCGGCTGCTGGGAGACGATGTCGAGACGGTGACATACGAGCGCGGCGACAATCATCTTTTTTTCGACCTTGCCGGCCGGCAACTGATTTCCCGAATGATTGATGCCCAATTTCCTGCCTATGAACGGGTTATTCCCAAGGGCAATGACAAACGTATTGAATTCGAGCGGGATCGGCTGACCAGTGCGATCAAGCGGGTGGCGCTCCTGTCGAGCGAGCGTTCTCGCGCCGTTAAATTCCAGATCGACAGTGGCAAGGTCGAGATTACCTCGAGTAGTCCCGAGGTCGGCGAAGCCTCGGAGGTGCTCACCGTCGACTACGATGGACCGGCGCTGGGTATCTGCTTCAACGCCCAATATCTGCTCGACTTCATGACTGTGGCCGAAACGGAGAGTGTCGCGCTCGAGTTCAAAGACGAGCTCAGTCAGGCGGTTCTCTCACCAGCCGGGAGCAACGGCTGTGACTACACCTACGTGATTATGCCGATGCGGATCTAACCGTACGGCTAACCCGCACGCTCAACCACAGCCCCATAACTCGGGAACTGCGGCGTCCGATACGGGTCCGCTCGCGAGAAGGACCGACATCCGGCGCTCGGAAAAGACAAAGAAGAAATGACGGAGTTGGAACCAGAAGAGCGTGGGAGCACGGTGCCTGTGCCTGGCGAGGGTGACATGTCAATCGCACCGGTACCACCCACCGTGAGCGAGGCCGACCTGGCGGACTATGGTGCGGACAAGATTAAGGTTCTTGAAGGCCTCGAGGCCGTTCGCAAGCGTCCCGCGATGTACATCGGCTCGACGGGGACCCTCGGGCTGCATCATCTCGTCTACGAGGTCGTAGACAACGCCATCGATGAGGCGTTGGCCGGTTTCTGCGACGTTATTAAGGTCACGATTCACATCGACAACTCGATTACCGTGGTCGACAACGGCCGCGGTATTCCGGTGGACCTGCACGCGAGTGGTCGGCCGGCGGCGGAAGTCGTGATGACCGTGCTGCACGCGGGTGGGAAATTCGACAACGATAGCTACAAGGTGTCGGGGGGCCTGCATGGCGTCGGCGTATCGGTTGTCAATGCGTTGTCAGAAACGGTGGTCCTGGAAATCTGGCGTAACGGCAAGGTCTACCAACAGAGCTATACCCGTGGCGTGCCAGACGGCGACCTCGAAGAAATAGGCATCACGAAACGCTGTGGCACAAAGCTGATGTTCAAACCGGACCGCGAGGTGTTCGAGAGTGTCGTGTATAGCTTCGATACGCTTGCCCACCGACTTCGAGAACTGGCGTTCCTGAATGGCGGCGTTCGCATCACCCTCGATGACGAGCGAGACGGCAAGAATCATGATTTTCGGTATGAGGGGGGAATCAACTCATTCGTGCAGTACCTCAACCAGAGCCGGGTTGCCGTCAACGCCGAGCCGATCTACATGCGTGGCGAACGTGAGGGCATCGACGCAGAGATTTCGCTCCAGTGGAACGACAGTTATACCGAGACGCTGCACGCCTTTGCCAACAACATCAATACTCAGGAAGGTGGCACGCACGTTTCTGGGCTGAAGGCCGCCCTGACCCGCACGCTTAATAGCTACGCCACTCGTCAGAATCTCGCGAAAGACCTGAAGGAAAGTATCGGCGGCGACGACATCCGAGAAGGCCTGACGGCGGTAATCAGTGTCAAGATTCCACATCCCCAGTTCGAGGGTCAGACCAAGACCAAACTTGGAAACACTGAGGTCAAAGGCATCGTCGAGGCGATCATCAACGACTCTCTGGGCGCGTTCCTCGAGGAAAATCCGCAGATCGCCAAGCGGATTGTCAATAAGACCATCGACGCTGCACGGGCTCGAGAAGCGGCTCGGAAGGCCCGTGACCTCGTTCGACGGAAGGGCGCGCTCGACAACAGCGCACTACCGGGGAAGCTCGCCGATTGCCAGGAACGTGACCCTGCGAAGTGTGAGCTGTATATCGTGGAGGGTGAATCTGCCGGGGGCTCAGCGAAACAAGGCCGGGATCGACTATTTCAGGCCATCTTGCCGATCAAAGGCAAAATTCTCAACGTCGAAAAGGCCCGCTTCGACAAGATGCTGGGCAGTGACGAGATTCGCACGATGATCGCCGCGCTCGGGTGCGGCATCGGGAAGGATGATTTCAACCCGGAGAAACTCCGGTATCACCGCATCATCATCATGACGGACGCCGACGTCGACGGTTCGCATATCCGGACGTTGTTGCTCACATTCTTCTATCGGCAGATGCGCGAGTTGATCGAACGTGGCCATATCCACATCGCGCAACCGCCGCTGTATCGCGTGAAACGCGGTCGCAGTGAAACCTACGTCAAAGACGATCGAGAGCTCGAGTCGTGGCTTTTCAAGCGCGCGGCCGAGACGCGTGTGCTGAAACTGGGGACCCGGGAGTGGACCAAGAGCGACCTGGAGACGTTACTGCATCAGTTGGTGACGTTCCAGCGATACCGGGCGATCGTTGAGCGTCGGGGTCCTGGGTCCGACATTGTGCAGCAGTTGTTGATCCAGAACGCCGATGGGAAAGCGTTTTTTGTCGATCCTGAGCGGCTCGCAGCACTCGCACGAGACCTGACGACGTCACTACGGAGTGTCAGCGTTGACGTGGATGCGGAGCACAACGCCCACCAGTTGGTGGTAGAGGACCGCAGCGGCGGTTTCGCACGACGCCAGACGGTCGGGATCGAGTTTGTAGAGTCGGCCGAGTATCGCGCTCTTCTGGCTAGTTACCGCGCGACCGACGGGGTCACCGGTCCGATGGTCGTCGCGACCGTGCCACGTGGTGACACCGCGGAGACCGCGTCCGATGGAATCGCCGAGGCCGCCGAGGCGAAAACAGGAGAGGCCCAGATTCGCGATATCGACGAGCTTGTCGATCATTTCTTGGCCGCGGGGCGGCGTGGCGTGGCGATCAACCGTTACAAGGGGCTCGGCGAGATGAATCCCAACCAACTCTGGGACACGACGATGAATCCCGACAATCGGACGCTGCTACAGGTTCGCGCGGAAGACGATACCGAAGCCGACCTGATGTTTACCACGCTCATGGGTGACCAAGTCGAACCACGTCGCAAGTTCATCGAGGACAATGCGCTCGACGTCCAGAACCTTGACATCTAGATAGGCACACGTACCACGGCGTGCAGCACTGGCGCCAGATTCGCCAACTGTGCACGTGCTCGACCCTGAGACCCGAAGGCCGACCCCTGGAGACCCGGGTCCGGCACCGAACCGGCCGGAGTAATCCATATGTCCGACGCTCCCGATATCAACACGCCCGTCAACATCGAAGACGAGATGCGGCGCTCCTACATGGACTATGCCATGAGCGTCATCATCGGGCGTGCGTTGCCCGATGTACGAGACGGCCTCAAACCGGCCCATCGCCGGGTCGTCTATGGCATGCGTCTGATGGGCCTGGCCTCCAATCGTGCGTATCGCAAATGCGCCAAGATCGTCGGCGAGGTCATGGGGAATTTCCACCCCCACGGAGATGCCTCCATCTACGACACGCTCGTTCGGATGGCGCAGGGTTTCAACATGCGGTATCCCCTGGTCGACGGCCAGGGGAACTTTGGATCGGTCGACGGCGACCCGCCGGCGGCGATGCGTTATACCGAGGCGAAGCTGCAGCCGTTGTCGGACGACCTGATGGCCGATCTCGACAAGGAGACGGTCGACTTCGTCCCGAACTATGACGAGACCACCGAGGAACCCTCGGTGCTCCCCACGCCCTACCCGAATCTGCTTGTCAACGGGTCGTCCGGCATCGCGGTCGGTATGGCCACCAATATTCCGCCGCACAACTTGACCGAGGTCATCAAGGGCGTGGTCTGGACCATTGAACATCGAGAGGAAACGGACGAGGAGAAGCGGCGAGGATTGCGCACCATCATCACTGGACCGGATTTTCCGACCGGTGGATACATCGTGGGGCGCGCCGGTATCGATTCGGCTTACCAGACCGGTCGGGGTTCGTTGACCGTCCGCGGACGGTCGGAGGTTGAACCGATCGGACGAGGGGACCGGCAGGCGATCATCATCAATGAGATCCCCTACCAGCTCAACAAGGTCCGCCTGATCGAGAAGATCGCGGACCTCGTCCGTGACAAGTCACTCGAGGGCATCAGTGACCTGCGCGACGAATCGGACCGCGATGGCATGCGTATCGTCATCGAGCTCAAGCGTGGCGAGGTGCCAGAGGTGGTGCTGAACAACCTCTACAAGCAGACACCCTTGCAGACCACCTTCGGCGTGATCATGCTGGCGATCGCGGGCGGGCGCCCACGGGTGCTCCCGCTGCTCGACATAGTGGAGCAGTTCGTCGCGTTCCGGCATGGCGTGGTGCGGCGACGTACCGAGTTCGAGCTTCGCAAGGCGGAGGCGCGCGCGCACATCCTCGAAGGACTCAAGATCGCGCTCGATCACCTCGATGCCG
>Ga0315338_1002473_pt1 | contig 18248 bp, 15 predicted proteins | sample ASW8metaG_FD_204518 | JGI IMG/M metagenome (GOLD analysis project Ga0315338, IMG submission 204518) | Ammonia-oxidizing marine archaeal communities from Monterey Bay, California, United States - ASW #8 | ecosystem: Environmental > Aquatic > Marine > Coastal | place: USA: California | collected... | reverse complement strand
GTGCCGAATCGGAGTAGAGGTTGTCACCCATCCGGACATCACCGTTCCAGTCAGGTCCTGGATTTCCGGTGCCCCAGTAGACCATGTCGAGGTCAGCGTCATAAGACCCGGTAATCCAGCTCGCCGATCCGCCCGTGCGCCAGGAATCTCCTGCCCACGTGCGGTTATCGGGATGATCGGGTCCGGGAATCGTGTCGGCCCGCCATTCGCGTTCACCGGTTTCTGCGTTATATGAGTCGATAAAACCACGGATCCCGAACTCACCACCGGCAATGCCGGTTACTACCTGGTCTTTGACGATCAGGGGTGCGGCCGTCTTGCTATAGCCTGCCTTGTAGTCGGCGACCTCCCTGTCCCACAGCAGGTTGCCGGTGCGGGCATCGATGCCGACGAGGTGGGCCTCCAAGGTGCTCATGTACAGCGTTTCGCCAAGAATGGCAACGCCGCGATTGTTTCGGCCGCAGCAGATTCGCAGGTCCTCAGGTAGCTCGTGCTCGTACCGCCAGTATGGTCGCCCGGTTACGGCGTCGACCGCCATTAGGTTACTCGGCGCCTCGGTGATGAACATGACGCCGTCGACGACCAGGGGTACCGTTTCAGCTCGGTCGATTTCTGGAATTTGATAGGCCCACTTCAGTTCGAGTCCACTAGCATTCCGGTTGTTGATCTGGTCGAGTCCGCTATGTCGCTGGCTGTCCAGTGTGCCAGAGTACATTAGCCAGTTCTCGGGCTCATCAGCGGCGTTGACTAGTCGTTCCCAGGTCACAGGTGAAAACGATGGTGCCATGCCGTCAGCGCTCGGCTCCTGGCCAATCACCAGTTGTGCAGAGGCGAATAGTACGACAATGAGCGCAAGCTGTTTCATTGGTTCCTCCTTATGTCTGACGGTCGAACACTCGAGCGTATCGAGTCTTTCCGAAGCGAGAAAAGATATGCAACGAGGTCGTCGATCTCTCCCGCAGTCAGTGTCTGTTCATAGCTTGGCATGGTGGACTCTTCATTGCGTTCATACGATCTGATCTCACTCTTCAAGAACGACCACAGGTTCTCGTCCTGATCCATGAGTCTGAGCGTGAACGTGTCTTCACCCATTCGTAGACCCTCAAGGGTCGAGCCGTCAGCGCGTGTCACTTTCACGGTCCACCACCGCGGGTTCACCTCCGCGTTCGGTGTGACGAGGTCGGACCTCAGTTCGCTGGGTCGGCGGCGCTCCGCGACACGTGACAGATCAGGACCTAGCCGGTTCCCGTCCGAGTCGATCATGTGACAGCTGGCGCAGTCACCCTTCCCCGCGTATATCTGGCGGCCGCTCGGTGCGCTTCCAGCCACGTCGAAGTCTGCGGGACTGCCGCTCAGCGAGTCGACATAGCTAACGAGTTGCCAGATCTCTTCGTCGGGTGTGCTCGGTGCGACCGGCAGCATGGCGGTGCCACGGACGCCGTTTCTGATGACATTGAACACTCCAGTTAGTGTGCTTGCGTTGGCGAACCGTCCAGTCGTCAGGTCAGGTGCGCCCGTTTCGTCGTTTCCCCGCGCATCTTGGCCGTGGCAACGTGAACACTGCCGCAGGAAGATCCGTTCACCCATCCGTCGGTCAAATCTCGTAGTAAACGGGTTCTCCTCGCCTGTCCCCGCCGCGTCAGTTGCTTCGGGCTCCTGAGCCACTGGGCCGACAGTCCAGCACACGACCATCACGGCCGTGAGGAGAAATGCTTTCGTCCACTGAAACCAGGTGATCCAGTGCATGACGTACTCCTTTATGCAAAGCCCGACGACTGACTCATCGCTGGGCAAAAACGATTCGCGGCATTATATCGCCGTCGGTGAATCCGAGGCAGTCCCAAATCTTTTGGATTAGGCCGTGCACCTTTCTAACCATATCGCGGTGGAATCTGCCGGTCGAGCGCTGTCGTTCTTATTCTCAGCCGGGTTCACGTTGCTATATGCCGCCCAATGCGGTCGACATGAACAGATCACGCACGAGTCTGAGGCCAAAGAGTAGCACTAACGGCGAGAAATCAAGCCCGCCCATATCCGGAAGGATTCGTCGAATCGGATCCAGTAGTGGCTCTGTTAACCTCTTCAAAACATTGACGATGGGGTGGTTCGGTGGAAGCTGGAACCACGAGACTATGACTGCCGCGAAGACAACCAGTGAATAGAGATCCAGTAGCTGGACGAGGACCACAACTTCATTCTAATCCGGGGCTCGCTCAAATTCGACTACCGATCGACATATGGAGAGATTTGTGCGTGTCGACCCGTTGGCAATCGGTCAATCTGTGGCAACCCAAGGAACCATATAGATGATTAGGTCGCAGGAGATGCCTATATGCGAATTGCCCCGACGATGAACCCGGTAGAACTCAACGCGGAGGTTGCACCCTGAGGTTCGAGTCGAGCTCGACGCTGACTGTTCCGAGTCCTAAACCCTCCACCCGCGTGTATCTGACGTCGCGAATCGTGACTCTGAAGCCATCAGCCAGTGTCTCCACCGAGTACGCTGGGAACCGAATCCATGTCAGGAGACCTCGGACATGAGACGCGGTCAGGGCGGCATCGATAATCGGTCCGGTCGGTCCACGAGGAATTGGTAGTCCTGCTACTTTAAATCGATCGGGACGCAGCCAGTTCAGTTCGAGGAAGTGATAATGGCGCTCGTCGACGACGACGATATCTCGCACGAATGGGTTGGCGGGGAGAGGGCCGGCCATCACCACGGATCCGATCTCTCCGCGCTGGTTCAGCCAATCGGATGCCTGGTGGGATGCGAGCCGCGAACCTGCGACCATGGCGGCGATGTACAGCGTTACGCAGCTCAAGCCGACGGTCGCCACTCGAGGCAGTTGGTGTTGGGCTCCGTTCCAGACGCGCACCCCAATGATCACGACGAGACCAGTAACCCAGATCCACCGTGCTGTGGCGGGGACGGCGTCGACACCGGACACTAGTGCGGTCAGGGCGACACTTAGTGTCAGCCACACTGCGCGGCTCACCACCGACTGGGTATTCGCCAGTACCACCGCCGTACCGATCAGCAGCCAAACCCAGGGATCAATGATGAAAAGTGCGTCACCATAGAACCATCGGCCGTCAAATGGCATAAGGAGACGGATACCATAGGTGTTGAGCCAATCGAGAAGCGGATGGGTCAGAACACCGATGTACGACAAGATCATGAGCGGCGCCACGCGCGCTTTCGCTGGCTCGCGTCTGAGTTTTGCGAAGACGTGGTCTACGAGTGCGATCAGGACAGCTAGCACGAGCGGTAGGACCGCCAGTGCAAGTACACCGTGGGTCCATCCACGTCGGAACCCAAGCGAGAAATCTCTTCCTATCGCTGTGCTCACGATGTCGATATCGGGGGCATTCGCGGCGAGTATGAGCGTTGGCGTCGCCAAAGCCGTGAGCCGCCCCAATCGGGTCTCGGATAGGCTTGCACCGACCAGGCTGTGGGCGATGGGATCCATATTATGGCTGTGGGTCTGCTGTCGAGGAACTTGAGTCGTGGGCAGTTAATTGGGGGCAGTCACCCACCACACTAGAATAGTCCAACCATGGGAGGCGCTATTCACGCGCGTCGAGGAGTCACCTTGAGAAAGAACCACGTACTTCACGATCTCCACCTCGCATTCATCGGCGCCGGTGCAATGGGCGAGGCGATGATCGATGGGCTGCTGTCGAGACATCAACTTGAACCAGGACACATCACGGCGAGCGATCGCCGTCGTGATCGGCTCCGTGAGGTGCAAAACAAGTTTCATATCCACACGACCCAGGACAACCGAACCGCCGCGCAAAAAGGTCAAGTGGTCGTCCTTGCAGTGAAGCCTCAGGTGCTGCCCCCGGTCTTTGATGATCTCCGAGGAAAGATCAGGAAAGACGCCCTGGTCCTGTCGATCGTGGCCGGCGCCACGATCGATTCACTCGCGGCCGGGCTCCAGCACCGCGCGATCGTTCGAACTATGCCGAACACACCCGCGCAGGTGGGTGAAGGCATGACGGTCTGGACCGCAACCCCTGAGGTCTCTGACTCACAGCGTAAGCAGGCTCGAGCCGTTGTCGAGGCGCTCGGGCATCAGTTGCATGTGGATGATGAGCGATTCCTTGATGTGTCAACTGCCATCAGTGGGAGCGGGCCCTCCTACGTTTTCCTACTGATGGAGGCACTCATCGACGCTGCCGTGCACTTGGGTCTCTCGCGAGCGGATTCGCGAGAGCTCGTCGTGCAGACGATACGGGGGTCGGCTATTTTTGCCCAGCGTTCGCAGTTGCACCCCGCTGAGATGAGAAACATGGTCACCTCGCCTGGAGGGACGAGTGCGGACGCTCTCTATCAGCTTGAGAAGGGGTCGTTCAGAACAGTCGTGTCAAAGGCAGTGCTGGCGGCGTATCAACGAAGCGTCGAGCTCGGTCACCTGAATGCGGAACTTCTCGAGAAGAACCAACACCCCACGAAGCCGAGGAACAAGAATCGGAAATCATGAGTCACGCCCGACGATTCTAGACTCATGACCGACGACTATCCACGACCCCTGACCCCCGAGTCTCGACTTTTCCCCTATGTCCGTTAGTTCCATCTTTAATCTCATCGCTCTCCTGGTTACCCTTGCTGCTGCCTTTGGCTACGTCAACCATCGCTGGCTCCGTCTTCCGCACACCATCGGCTTACTCATCATCGCCCTCAATGTGTCGCTGGTCATCTTGGCTGTTGATGCACTGTTTCCGCAACTCGGTCTAGAGACGAGCGTTCGCCGCACCCTGATTGATATCGATTTTGAGGACAGCCTGATGAAAGGGGTCCTGAGCTTTTTGCTTTTTGCTGGTGCCCTGCATGTCGATCTCGACTCACTCCTCAGCCGACGCTGGGTCATCGGGACCCTGGCGACCGTGGGCATCGTCACGTCGACGTTAATCGTTGCGGCTCTGATGTTCTTCGGCTTTCGAATCTGCGGATTCGAGATTCCGTTGGCGTACTGCCTCGTGTTCGGTGCGCTGATTTCTCCGACCGACCCCGTCGCGGTCATGGGGATCCTCAAGGAGGTAAAGGTCCCTGAGACGCTTGAAGCCAAAATCGCGGGGGAAAGTCTGTTCAACGATGGCGTTGGCGTTGTCCTGTTCACCGTGCTCGTTTCAGTAGCGGTAGGCGGGAGTGAACACGGTGAGGTCAACCTCTGGGGTGCGGCCGAGCTCTTGGCGGTGGAGGCCATCGGAGGCATTATCTTGGGTTTAGTTACTGGGTTCTCGGCCTATCGTGCCATGAGGACGGTCGATCAACACTCCCTTGAAGTCTTGATCACGGTATCGCTCGTCATGGCCACCTACGCGTTGGCGACGCGGCTTCATATTTCAGGGCCACTGGCGGTTGTTGTGGCCGGTCTGTTCATCGGCAACCACGGCAAGCGCTTCGCTATGAGTCCAACCACGCGAGCACACATCGAGACCTTTTGGTCGATGTTGGACGAGTTTCTCAACTCTCTGCTGTTCCTAGCGATCGGGTTCGAGGTGATCGCAGTGACGATTACCGGTCAGATTGTAGGTGCCGGACTGATCGCCATACTGGTTGTCTTACTGGCGAGATTTGTGAGCGTAGCCGTTCCGATTACTTTGCTCGGGTTTCGACAGGAGTTCACAAAGGGGGCGATTCCGGTGCTGACCTGGGGTGGATTGCGCGGTGGCATCTCCGTCGCGCTCGCCCTGTCGTTGCCGCCAAGTCCGGTGAAACCGTTCTTACTCGCGACGACCTATTTCGTAGTGATTTTCTCGATCGTCGTTCAGGGGTTGACCGTTGAGCGTGTCGTTCGCGCTACGGTACGTGGTTCGTGAAGTACCCGAGGGTCGAATTGATGTCGAGAGACCGAGAGAGGGTCGACGACTAACACGAGCTCCACAAGCGTAGACCGGAGGTGCGACGGCTTTGATGTCACTGCGTTGTTGTGATCGTGTTTACACGAGATGGAAACCGATCCACCACGCGGTCACACCGAGTAGTAGGCCTACGATACTATCGACGGCGTAATGATATCGGCCGAGGACCGTTGCGATCGTGATACTCGTCGCAACAATGCCAAAGACCAGTCCGAGTCTCATGTCGACGCTGGATATTGCCAGCGCCGCTGCGAATGTGACCGATGCGTGTCCGCTTGGGAACGTGTTCACCTGAACGCTTGCATTATCGAGCACTTTCACGTTGAGTCGACTAAAGAAGAGACCACGGGCATCGGCAGGGCTCACGTGTTCGAATGTTCGTGGGGGGCGGGTCTGTATCCACGGAAGCAACCCGTATGCACCGAAGCCGGCGATGAGCAGTGCGGTCCAGAAGCTGTCGGCGTCGGCGCGAGCTCCCAACCAACACAGGACACCAAAGCTGGCCGGCACGAAGGGATATGCAAGCAGGTATGTGAGTTCGAAGTATTCCAACACGATGCGAGGTCCCCGCGTCAAGAACTCCGTAACCTTGAGCGTTTCAAACAGAACCCGGTCGAAGTCGAGTAGGCGTCGTTCGACGGTCGTCATCGGTCGCTCGAAGAAAAGCCCAGACAGCCAGTACCCGTGCATTAGATAAATACCAGGGATCCACTCTCGAACAATTTGCAAAGCCGGCGACGGTCGAAGTTGGGAGAGCATGACGGAAAGCCCGATGCAGACCATCGAAACGGCAAGCACTCGGAGGCGGTGTCGACCCTGCAGCGGACGACGCACGGCCAGCAAGATCAAGTAGGCGAAGAACGCACAGACGATCCACTCCGCCACCCAGAATTTTGATATATCGATCATGGCGTCTGAGGCACCGGAGGAACGACGGCTTCCGAGGCTAATTCAGGACGACGACGCAGGATGCTCCAGCAAACGGGTATAAGCCATACCGTACTCACGATTCTCGCGGACACAATTGCGACGGCGGCGGCCACCGCTCCCACGAGGTCCAGCCAATGAATACCAACTGTCAGGATGATCGCGATGCTAGTCAGCTCGATCAAGGTGGCCCACATTGCCGATGCATTGCGACGGGCATGCACCAGAAGGCCCCGTTGGCAGGCGAGCAGGACCGACAGGGCTGGAAGAATCACCAGAATGCGAGTCGGTACAAGGGCGAAGGCCGTCAACTCGCGGCTGAGTCCTGAGATGTTGTGGAACCAAACCACAGCCAAGGGTGTAAATGCGATGAGACCGAGACCGGTCGTGACCGAGAGTGCGAGTGCTAGAGCGAAGTTACGGATCATCGGGTAGTGTTCCCGATGTGGGCCAACTAAGGCGAGGACCACCTCGAGATACGAAAGTCCCAAGGAGCGGAAGATGAAAGTGAGCCCATGAATGACCGGAAGCACCGCCAGCGATTCAAGCCCATATCGACTCTGGCCCATAAAGAACGTAACGGTCGGCTGTGACGCGAGAGCGAGCAGTGACGTTAACGCTAGGGGTGTGTAGAAACTCAACAGAATGGGCAGACGCAGACTGGCGAGTCTGACTGGATCGCGACGGCGTTCAAGCACACGCTGAAGCGGTCCCGCGGTCATCATCCGGCTCGCGAGCGCTTCGAGGATGACACCCGCAGACAGCGAGAGTGCTCCGATGTACGCCCCAGGTAGCATCGAGGTCCGGTACGCGAGGAGGGCCGTCACCGACATCGTTGTCAGGCGCACAGCTGTCCCGTACGCGACGCGTTTGGTGAGCCCTTTCCGAATTAGTAGACCTTGCCTGAAACGCCGATACCCGATCGCGGCGGTCCACGGCAGCATCAGTACGAGACCTCCATGGGCGAGCCTCGCGACCTCGTCAGGGAGTGACAACCCAAAGGCAAGGAGTTCGAAGACAGGCGGTACGAGGATAGCTAGTTGAACCAGGGTAAGCAGGGCGCTGAGGCCATACGAGAACCGGCGGAGTGCGAAATAGGATTCCCGGTCTTCCACCAATGCCGTCGATGCGCTCATCAACATCATCACCGGTGACTCGATGATGATCGCGAAGGCAAGGGTGATTCCGAACGCAGCCAGATTGGTGATCGGGTCGTCGAGCCTTGCGATGATTGCGGCGAGGTAGGGTCCCTCGACTGCCATCATTAGCCAAGTGCCAGCGAGAGGCATCCAAAAAATCAGTATTTTCCGATAGGTCAACGTCTCGGCCATACGACAGGTTGGTGGGGTCGTTTCAAGGCTAATATTTTGTTGAGATTCAGTCTCATTTAACTTGACCGACCAAAATGGTCGGGTATATAGTTCAACCGCCTAACTGAGATTCAATCTCATTAGTGAGGTGGTTTTTAATCTCCGCAACCTGAGCTGGTCGAGATGGGCGTAAGGAGGTTAAGGATCCTAAGTGGCCCACCGCATGCTGGAGCATGCGGTGGGCCTAACGAACGCTCTGACGTTCGGCTTCCCCTAAAGGTTGCTTGGCGTGGTCACGTTCATAGTCATTCTATGGGCCAAAGTCATGCCGTGCAACCGGTACCGAAAGGTTAGTTATGACTTTGTGTGGCGTTAGTGAAATGAAAAAGGTTCAGTGTGTTCTCTCTTGTGTGCTGGGATTGTTGCTCACGACAGTGGGGACCAGCCTTGCACAGGGTCCGTCTGTTGATGACCCTGAGTTGATACCCGAAGTTGAAAGAATCGAGGAATCAACAGAGAACGAAGAAGAATCCGAAGAAACCCAGGCCGATGTTGAAGAACTGGAACGTCGCGTCGACCTACTCGCGGAAGAACTGGAGCGGCTTCGTAGCGGCGAAGGTGAGAGGGAGTTAACTGCTGACGATGCGCGGGCGATGGGTTTAGCTCCGTCCGCAGCGGCCGTGTTCCGTGCGAATCGGGGTCTGTCCATTGCTGGCTATGGGGAGTTCCTCTACGAAAACTACGCGTCAACAAAGCAAAGTGGCGCCCCCGGCGGGAAGGGGACCCAGTTTGATGCCCTCCGCGCCATTATTTATACCGGGTACCGGTTTAACGATAAGTGGGTCTTCAACTCCGAGATTGAAGTTGAACACGCGAAGGAAGCATATCTTGAGTTTGCGTATGTCGATTACAAGGCGACAGAAAACTTTGGTATTCGAGGCGGAATGTTGCTTGTCCCCATGGGGTTAGTCAACGAGTTCCACGAACCAACAGTTTTCTTGGGCACGGAGCGACCCTTCACCGAAAACAAGATTATTCCTTCGACGTGGCGTGAGAATGGCGCCGGCATCTACGGCACTTTCGACAAAGTGTCGTTCCGTCTGTATACCGTGAATGGGTTTAAGGGAGAAAAGTTTTCCTCAGGTGGTTTACGAGGAGGGCGACAGAAAGGCTACAAAGCTAAAGCTGACAGCATGGCTGTTACGGGACGTCTGGACGTGACCCCGACACCGGGTGTCTTTGTGGGTGCCAGTTTCTATAAAGGTGGCGCAAACTTTGCGATGGATACCGATGACCTCGGACTCACCATCGTTGATTTTCACGGCCAGGCCCAGGTCCGTGGGTTTGACGTCCGTGGCCTTTATGCGACCGCGAGTCTTGACGCCGCAGGAAAGTTTAATGAAACGCAAGGACTTACGGGCTTGAAGGGACTAGCCGAAAAGATGGAAGGTGGTTATGTCCTTTTTGGTTACAACGTGTTGTCGCAGACCTCCGATATTGGCGGTCCAGCGTTCACGCCGTATATCAAGTTTGAACGAGTGGACACTCAAGCAAAGATGCCGTCTGGCTACAGCAGGAGCTTGTCGACATTGAATAATTTTCGAACAATCGGGTTTGAATTCAAGCCTATACCGAATGTTGTGGTCAAGGTCGATCGCATGTGGGTGGCCAATGATGCGAAATCCGGGCTTGATCAGTTCAATATCAATCTCGGTTATGGGTTTTGATCTGAGGAAAAATGCGAACTCTGCTGCGTGCAAGAAACTCCGGACGATGGCTCGTGTTCATCGTCTTGGGTTCTCTTGCAGGCAGTACACTTGAGGCGCAGTTCGGACTCATCACACGCGAGGAGGCACTCGCATCAGCATTTCCTGACGCAAGCGTCGCTGACGAGCGTATCTTTCTGACGGATGAGCAAGCAGAACGTATTGAAGCGATTGCACGAGTCGATCTGAGTGGGAAACTTTACGCTCGATATGTTATTTCCAGAAATGGCATCGTGGTTGGACGCGCGTATGTAGATACCCATCAGGTCCGAACCAAGAAGGAAAGTTTGCTTGTATCCCTTGATGCAAGTGGTCGCGTCCAAAGAATCGATGTAACAGTCTTTTTGGAACCACCCGAGTATATTGCTGGTCCGTCGTGGATGCGCCAATTTCACGGCAAACCATTGGATGGAGACTTGGCCATTCAACGAGCAATTCGCCCGATTGCTGGCGCAACGTTGACTGCGCATGCAGTCAGTGAGGCGGTCCGTCGGGTGATGGCGATTGATCAGGTGCTCACGACTGCAGTGGAGGCTACGCCGTGACGCGCTGGGAACGCTGGGGATTCAATACATTCCACGTCATCGTTGCAGTGACCGGAGCGGTCTATTTCTATATGAAATATCTGATGTCAACCGATGATCCGTTCGCGGTGATCAACCATCCCTGGCAGTCAACCATGTTGTCACTACACCTGATTGCCGCACCGTTCTTCGTTGCATTCTTTGGTATGTTGTTCCGGTCACATTCGCTTAGAAAAATTTTGTCACAAAATCCAAGAAATCGACGGAGTGGGTGGACGTCGCTAATTAGTTTCACTGTGATGGCTTTCTCGGGTTACCTGATTCAGGTAGCAGCCACACCGTTCTTGATTTCGGTATCTATTTGGACGCATATCGTAACGAGCACGCTCTTCCTTATTGGCTATACCATTCATCTAGTTTTGGGCTCACGGCTTATTCGTTTGCCAACCGGTACACCGGACACCGCGGTTCCAGGTTCTGCCCGCCTGTCACTATGAAGGTATTTGCCGCAGGCATACTCCTATGCCTCGCTGCTGCGGCTTGCCACACTGATTCGACCAGTATTCGTGTAGAGCGGAGTGTGTTCTTGATGGGAACCGTCGCGACGTTTGCGGTTGACGCGCCCGATCGAGAGTCCGGGCTCAACCGACTGGATCGGATGGTTCGAGTAATCGAGGAAACCGAGGCTGAACTTAGCACGTGGCAGCACGACAGCGTCTTGAGTGCGTTGAACCGCCAACCAATTGCGACGTGGCTACCTCTGCCCAACAGTGTCTGTGTTCTACTCGAGCAGGTGGCGACTTGGTATCGCAGAACCAATGGTAGATTCGATCCCGCAGTGGGACGATTAATCGAGGCCTGGTCACTTCGGGACGGTGGTCATCATCCCAGTTCTGACATCCTGGTCACGGCCAAGGCTCGTTCTGGTTTTGGGCACATTTCTCTGGACCCGGCGCGTTGTTCAGCGTCACGGTTGGCTGACGTCACTATAGATGCCGGTGGATTTGGGAAAGGTGCTGCACTTGACCGCGTGCGGCGTGCTGAACATGCGGAATCAGGTGCTTGGATGATCGATTTTGGTGGCCAAATTGCGGTTTCGTCGGAAGGTGATTGGCCGGTGGCGCTTGCCCATCCAGAGCTCCGGGACATTCCGGTGGTGGAGTTTCTTCTCGGCGAGGGGTCAATCGCCACGACGGGTGGGTCAGAACGCGATGTTTTCATTGATGGCAACCTTCGAATCGGCCACGTTATTGACCCCCGTAATGGGATGCCGGTGAGCCGTTCTATTTCGGTTACCGTCTGGCATCAAGATGCGTTGGCTGCCGATATTCTGTCAACGGCGCTCTATGTGATGGGAATTGACGAGGGGCGAGATTGGGCTGAGGCACATGGAATTTCGGCTTGCTTCGTCGTTCCTCATGAACCCGGCGCGTTCCCGTCAGGAGACGGTGTGGACATCGTGGCCACGACCCCCTTCCGTCTCAGATTCTTCTAGTTTTTCAATGCTAATACCGGTGAAGCCGTACGCGGCTGCTACAAGTGGGGTCAGGATATTGAAGAAGGCAAATGGCGCGTAGGTGAGCGTGGAGACACCCAGTGTTTGAGCCATGAACGCACCACAGGTGTTCCACGGGACAAGCGCCGATGTCAGGGTGCCGGCGTCCTCGAGCGTTCGTGACAGGTTCTTCGGATCCAGCCGCTGGCGTCTGTATTCACCGCGAAACATCCGACCCGGCAGAACAATCGCGATGTACTGATCCGAGGCCAGCACGTTCAGTCCAAACGACGTGCCGAGCGTGGCCGAGATGAGGCTGCCTGGCCCGCGAACGGCCTTGAGAATTCGTGCGGCAATGACCTGAAGGAGCCCCGTGGTTTCCATCACGGCACCGAAGATCATGGCCGTCATGATTAACCAGACCGTCATCAGCATGCTGGCCATTCCGCCACGGGACAGGAGCTCGTCAAGCGCGCTATTGCCCGACTGAAGCTCGAAGCCTCCATACATCGAGACCCACACCCCTTTAATGAGCGAGACCCACTCCGGTAGGTCACTGGTGCCCATGAAAGTGAGCACCGTGGTTCGCTGGAACACAACTGCGAACACGCCACCGAGTAACGTCCCTATCAGGAGGGCTGGGAACGCTGGGACCCTCCGAATCACCAGAGCGAGTACGACAATGACAGGGATCAGAAGGTGAGGCCCAATCACGAACTGCGTCTCAAGGACACCAAGGACGGAATCGAGCTTCGCTGTGTCATCGGGTATGGGTGTGAAAAAGCCCGCTGCCAGAAAGAGAATAAGGGCAGCTGCGAAACTCGGCGCCGTCGTCCATACCATGTGCCGAATGTGCACAACTAGGTCGGTTCCTGCGACCGCAGGTGCGAGGTTGGTTGTGTCGGAGAGCGGAGACATCTTGTCACCAAAATATGCTCCAGAGATCACAGCGCCGGCGGCCAGTCCCATATGAAGGCTCTGAGTCGTCGCGATTCCAATCAAGGCGATCCCGATGGTGCCTGCGGTTGTCCACGAGCTGCCTGTCGCTGTGGCCACCACAGCACAGATGAGGCATGCGGCCGCGTAGAACAGCGACGGCGAGAGAATCGAGAGTCCGTAGTAGATCATCGTCGGCACGACTCCGGCGAGAATCCAGGTCCCGATTACCGATCCCACGACCAGTAGGATGAGGATGGCTCCCATCGAGACCGACAGCCCTCGGCTGATGCCAGCTTCGAGATCCTTCCAGGGGTGTCCGTTGAAGAAGCCGATGACTAAACAGAAACCTGATCCGAGAATGAGTGCGATTTGATTTGGCCCGGATGACGACTGACCACCGAACAGATACACCGAAGACGACAGCATACCGATCAGAAAACAGACAGGGGCTATCGCTTGCCAGATGTTCGGAGTGCGTCGAGGTGACGGGTTGTCGTTATTCATTCGAACCTAAGATGATCACCGTCTGGGCCGTCGAGTTGTTCATCGCCGTAAACATCCGAGAGTCCGACGCTTGCCAATTGAGTTCGATCTTCGACAAGGTCGAAATCATACACAGCCGTAGCCGGTCTCGCGAATCTTCCTGGGGTAATAAATTCGCTCAGCACTATACTTGTTGATACATCCGTGAAATACGCCATCGTGACCTTCGGGTGCCGCGTCAATCAGGCCGACTCAATTGACATCGAGCGCCAACTCCTGGCCCAAGGTGGTCGTCCGGTCGACGCCGAGGACGCGGAACTCGTCATCGTCAATACTTGCTCGGTGACGGCTACGGCTGACCATGGCGCGCGCCAGAGCATTCGGCGGATCGCGCGTAAGAACCCCAGTGCCCGTATCGTAGCCACCGGCTGTTACGCGACACGAGCGAAACTCGAGCTAGCCTCGCTGCCAAATGTGACGGCCGTGGTGTCCAATTCGCAGAAGCTGACGTTCGTCCCCACAATGGATCCGCTGCCCGTCAACGACGAGCCGACGACGGCAGAGCGGTTCGGGGACGGCGACGGCTCATGCGGCGAGAAGATCCGTCCCGGTTCCGGTCGTACCACCTATACGCTGCGTGTGCAAACGGGGTGTGACGAGGTATGTGCCTACTGCATCATCCCTTCGACTCGGGGTTCCGGTCGGAGTATGTCGGTGAACCGTGTGCTCGAAGAGGTTGACCGTGTCGTGGCTGAGGGCTTTAAGGAAGCCTCGCTCACCGGTGTGCATATCGGGTCCTATGGCCGTGATTTGTCTCCACGCTCGAGCTTGCTCGAGCTTGTTCGCGCGCTCGATACCCATCCCAGTGATCTGCGGTTTCGGATCAGCTCGCTCGAGCCGATGGATTGTAGCGAGGCGGTTGTTGACCTCGTGGCGAGAAGTGGCCGATTCGCTCCCCACTTCCACTTGCCTCTCCAGAACGCGAGTGACCGGGTGCTACAGGCCATGCGGCGTCCGTATTCGCGCGGCTACTATCAACGGCTCGTCGACATGATTCGCGGCCGAATATCGCATGCAGGAATCGGGTCAGATCTGGTTGTGGGTTTTCCCGGTGAGACGGCAGAGGATTTTGAGGAGAATCTTGAGTATCTCTCCTCGAGCCCACTGACTTACCTTCACGTTTTTCCGTACTCTGACCGGCCAGGCACTGATGCAAGCGGCCTGGCTGCGAAGGTAGATGGAAAGACTGTTCGTGAGCGCGCCAGAGCGATCCGGGCTGTTGGGAGCGAGTTAGCAGCGCGTTTTCGGATGTCGCAGCTTGGGACCATTCGGCCTGCCTTGACGATCGACGGTGGCAGAATCGCTGTCACTGACAATTACTTAAAGGTGCGAATTCAGGTCAGCCAACCTGAGAACCAGCGCGTGCGTGTTCGGATTACCTCGGCCGGTGAGCCACTCACCGGTGAGCTTATTACCTAACTATCTGTTCATCCGTGTCGCTAGGGCCTGCGCCGGCGACGCCGCGCTGCCCTCAACGATTAGCTGACCGCAGGCAGCTCGGATGTCGCGTCCACGACTCTTTCGGACCGAGACCGTTGCACCCTGATTAACCAACGTCCGCGCAAACTGATCGACGCGAGCATCGGAAGGCCGCCGAAACGGAATACCGGGCGCCTCGTTTAGCGGAATCAGGTTGATTTTTGACCGAATGCCTCGGAGTAACGTTGCTAGACGATGAGCGTCACTAACAGAGTCGTTCACGCGATCGAGTATGACGTATTCGAATGTGATTCGACGACGCCGGGCGACGGGAAATTCTCGGCACGCCGCAATAATGTCCGCCAGGCTATACGCGCGATTGACAGGAACGAGCTGCTCGCGAAGATCTTCAGTGGCAGCATGAAGCGACACGGCGATATTTGGCATGACCGCTTCGTGCGCCAGCCGGGTGAGCCCGGCTGGCACACCGACCGTGGACAGGGTGATCCGACGCGACGGCATGGCGAATCCGCTTTCGGCAGTCAGAATTCTCAGCGCCTTCATCGTCGCGTCATAGTTGTGGAGGGGCTCGCCCATTCCCATCAAGACCACATTGAAGCTGGTCTCTGCGAGTTCTAGCGTGTGTGCGAACTGCCGGACTTGGCCGACGATTTCTCCCGCCGTCAGGTTGCGGGCGAGGCTCATCTTCCCGGTGAGGCAGAAGCCACACCGCATCGCACAACCCACCTGGGTCGATACGCAGAACGCCTGTCGTGGCGTGTCCGGGATGAACACCGACTCGACCAGGTGACCATCGTTCAGTCGAAGTAAAAGCTTCTCGGTGTCATCCGCAGAGCGCTGTCGTTTCTCTATGGTGGGCGTCCTAACGATGAAGCTCTGTTCTAGCTGTTGTCGAAGGCCAAGCGACAGGTCGGTCATCCGACCGAAATCTGAGACACCTCGTCGGTAGATCCACTGGTATATTTGGCGGGCGTGAAACTGCTGAACACCGAGTTGTTCGATGGCAACTTCGAGTTCGGCGGGTTCTAGTTCGGATATGTCAATGGGCGACGTCATCGTGCGAGTCCAGGAGGTGACGCAAGGTGCTGAGGACAGGCATGTTAGCACGTCGTCTATGGTGTTCACGCACTCTTTAGGGAGCATGCGGCAGTTGAACGGCCGTCGCCATCGTGATATCATGACTCGGTCAGAACGTTCTCGTAATCCCTTTCTGTACAACAGCTTGCGAGTGTCTCTTCAGTTCTAGATCCCAGGCGCCGCGAGGGCGATTTTTCCGACATGATCATTCGCGACGTCTTCTCCAGCGGCCTCCGCCTCCTCACGGAATCGATGCCTGATGTGCGGTCGGCTAGTCTCGGCGTCTGGCTCGCTCGGGGCTCGCGTCACGAGGACCAGAGCCATGAGGGTATCGCCCATCTCACCGAACATATGCTCTTTAAGGGGACGGCCCGGCGGTCGGCCCAGGATATCGCGCAGGAAGTGGACTCGATCGGCGGGCAGCTTGATGCCTTCACGGCCAAGGAATACGGTAGCTATTACATCAAGGTCTTGGACGAACACCTGCCTCGGGCGGTCGATTTATTGGCCGATCTGGTGTTATGTCCCGAATTCCGCCCAGACGATCTTGAGAAGGAAAAGAGGGTCGTTCTTGAGGAAATCAAGATGGTCGAGGACATCCCAGATGACCTCGTCCATGAAGTATTCACCGCGACCTTTTGGCCCGAACATCCCCTCGGTCGCTCTATCCTGGGGTCGCCTGATTCCGTCACCGGTATTTCCCAGGAGGCCCTGCGGAGCTTTTTTACGCGAACCTACGTCAGTAGCAACTTTGTCATAACCGCGGCCGGTCATCTTGACCACGCGCGTCTACGCGATCTAATCGAAGAGGCCTTTGACCCGGTTAAGATTGATCCTGATTCTCTTGATCTTCAACCGCCCCTCCCGGCCCCGAGGCTCGTTGTCAAAGATAGGGAGTTGGAGCAGAGTCATCTGTGCCTTGGAACCTGCGGATACCCGCAAGACCACGAAGACCGCTATGCGACCTACGTTCTGAACACGGTGCTTGGAGGTTCGATGAGTTCCCGTTTGTTTCAAAACGTGCGAGAGAAGCGCGGCCTGGCATATGCCGTCAGCAGTGGATTAATGTCGTATCGCGATGCTGGCGTGCTCACAGTTTATGCGGGCTGTGACCCCGCGGCGGTCTCGCGTGTCATCGATTTGATAGTCTCTGAACTCCGGACCCTGAGGCGCGATTCCGTACCTGATTCGGAGTTACAGCGCGCTAAAGATCATCTCAAGGGCAATCTGGTACTCGGTTTGGAGAGCACGACCAGTCGCATGTCACAGCTGGCGCGTGCGGAGCTCTGTTTCGGGCGGCAAATCGATCTCTCCGAGCACCTTGCGGCGATCGACGGCGTGGGTGCCGACGATGTTCAGCGAGTAGCGGCCGATTTGTTTTCTAATGGATCACTCGGAGTGACGGTACTGGGTCCGGCGAGCGACGGGTCAGTATCGGAGTCCCAGCTTTCGCTGTGATACGACCCAGCGAGTCGGCTGTAGCCGGCTCGCGAAACGTCGGTGTTGAGGAGCGTTCACCATCGCAGTTCAACTGACCGTACTCGGGAGCGGGAGCGGCGGCAATTCGACACTTTTGACGCATTGCGGCCGCGGCGTGCTAATCGACGCCGGATTGAGCTACCGGCAGATCACTCGCCGTATGAGTGATAGCGGTTTCGACCCCGAGGATGTTGAAGCGATCATGATTACCCACGCTCACGGTGACCATACGCGCGCGGCACGGATGTTCTGTCGCCGTCATGACGTGCCTGTGTACGCGACTGAGAAGGTGCACGCGGACTGGGGTGCCGTCGACATACCAACGTGGCGTCCGCTGCGGGCGAACCGGTCCCACAATGTGAGTGGGTTGTGCTTTCACCCAATCACGATTCCGCACGACGCATCGGAGACCGTTGCGTTTCGCATCGAGACTCTCGAAGGCGAAATCGGTTTTGCTACCGACATCGGCTCGATGACCTCCGAGCTGGTCGAGCGGTTTCGCGAATGTCGGCTACTCGTCGTCGAGTCGAACTATGCAACGGAGTTATTACGCGTGAGCCCGTATGATCGGTCGACTCGTGCTCGAATCGGCGGTGCCCGTGGTCATCTCTCAAACGAAGCGCTGGCTGAATTTATTCGCGACCATTTGGGGCAGGAGGTGCGCTGCCTAATCCTCGCGCACTTGAGCCGCGTGAACAACGTGCCGGAAATCGCAGAGATGACCTGCCGCGAAGCGCTTGCTGCGAGCGGACGGAAAGACGTAGAGGTTGTTGTCGCTCTGCAGGACTCACGGGCGCGAACCGTCGACTTGGCCGCGTGGCCAGGTGGCAGTGAGAGGGGTAACCGTGTCCAGATCGGTCTCCCATTTGATATCAATGCG
>Ga0315338_1002472_pt1 | contig 18251 bp, 6 predicted proteins | sample ASW8metaG_FD_204518 | JGI IMG/M metagenome (GOLD analysis project Ga0315338, IMG submission 204518) | Ammonia-oxidizing marine archaeal communities from Monterey Bay, California, United States - ASW #8 | ecosystem: Environmental > Aquatic > Marine > Coastal | place: USA: California | collected... | reverse complement strand
TGATGGATTGAATTTTAGAGTAACCGGGTTAACCGGCAATAGAATCACTGCAGAAGTTGTACAATGACGAGGTATCGCATGAAAAAATTAATTGGATTATCAGTAATATTATTGAGTATGGCCTTTTCTCAAGGCGTGGTGACACAATTGGATAATGGCAGCATTAACTATTCGGATCAAACTATTGCCGCTGTTGGCATTGGATTTGTGCCTCAGAACGTTATTAATGCGGGGCAGGCACGTCGAATGGCCTTGCGAATTGCAAAGCAGGATGCTCTTAGGCAACTTATTGAAATTGTCAATGGTGTAACCCTTACCAGTGAAACCACGATGAGTGGTGCCATGGTTGATGATGTGATCAATACCAAAGTGCGTGGATTTATACGCGGTGCCCGTCAGGTCGGTGATGCAAAATATTTGAGTGATACATCTGTTGAAGTGGAATACTCTGTGCCCATGAGCGGTATTTCTGATATTATGCTTCCACCGTTAACAGTGGCTGCCGTACCGCCTGGGACGGCTCAACCAGGTGCTGGTGCAGCAACATCGACAACAGGTGGCATCACAGGTGTTATTATCGATGCCCGCGGGCTTAAGACCCGCCCGGCCATGGCGCCTAGGATTTTAGACCAAAATGGGAATGCGGTCTATGGTCCTGGCACTTACGACCGTTCATACGCGGTGACCAACGGCGTAGCAGGATATTCAAAATCTTTAGAAGCTGCTCAGAAAGACCCTCGCGTTCTAGGTAATCCTTTAGTGGTAAAAGGCGTTTCAACTTCCGGCACAAACAGGACCGATATTGTAATCAGTAATGCAGATGTTTCAAAAATTGATTTGGCAAACCGTTCTTATAACGTCTTAAAAGATTGCCGGGTATTGATCCTGATTGATTGAATACATTTTAAGTACAGAACAATAAAAAAAGGTGCGGAATTAACATGAAATTGAAATTATTTTCATTAATAATGATCGGATTACTGCTGGGTTCAGTAGTGGCACAGGAAGAAGCCATTTCTCCTGGAATGGAAAAAAATGACAGTAAAGATTTAAAACCTGGAGATATTGCACCATCCTGGGCCCTAATGTTTGCCCCGGGCAAGTTTGAATTTTTAAGGACCTGGGCAGAAGAAGAAGATAAAAAATTACGTTTGATAGTATCTCAACCGGACAGACATGCGGTTCTAATGAGCTTTTTTGCCACATGGTGTAAACCCTGCATGAAGGAATTACCCCTCTTGGAAGAAGTATACCAGAAATATAAGAATGAGCGAGTCAAATTTTTTTTGGTGGATATTACGGAAGCAACAAGGAATAACCCGGGCGAGGTTTATGGTGTAGCTTATAAGGATGTACCGGTAGCCGGGCCCTTTTTGAAAAATAAAGGGGTTACCATGCAGATTTTATTTGATACAAGAGGTGTAGTTATGAAAAACTATAATGCGCAAACATTGCCTCGATTATTTCTTATGGATGGCAACCGCAAAATCACCTTAACTCGGCGCGGGTTTCATGATGGAGAAGAAGAAAAATTTAAAAAGGATTTATCTGTTGAAATCGACCGTTTATTAGCAGATTTACCACCTCCAAAAAATAAAACTAAGTGAATTGTGACCTAGTTCACAGGAAAATAATATATGAATATGATAAACTATGTAATGGAAGTGAGCCACTTATGAGGATATTTAATAGATTAGCTATTTGGATGTTTGTATTTACGTTAATATGTGGGCAGACACCAGGAACTCAAACTGTATTGAATGAAGATACCGCCGCCCAATTAGCTGAAGGAAAACAAACAGTAGCAATATTAGACTTTGAAGGTCGCGGTATCAACCAGATGGAAGCAGCCACACTCACCGATCGCTTGATGAGTGAAATGGTAGCTACTAATGCCGTGATTATGGTTGAACGCAACCAGATGAATGAAATTTTAGAGGAGCAAGGATTACAGCAGGCTGGCTGTACATCATCAGAGTGTGCCGCTGAAGTTGGTGCATTATTAGGTGTGCAGAATATGGTATCTGGAGCATTTGGTAAGCTTGGTAATACCTATACAATTGACGCAAAAATGTTTTCTGTGGAAACAGGTGCAACTATTCGTTCATCTAGTAAAACCTATAAAGGTGAAGTTGATGGACTTTTACCCATAATCCAGATTGTTGGTTGGGAACTGGCGGGGTTACAGCCTCCGGCTGATCTGCTGGCCCTAGCACAGGCGGGGGGTGGAATGCCGGTAGTAGTACCGCCAAAAGAACCAAGAAAACCAATGAGCAAAGGAGCCAAACGGGTCATGTGGACAGTATTGTTATTAGGTGGTGGTGGTTATGGTGCTTATGCAGCAGGTTTATTTGATCCTGCCCCTGTACCTCTTCCTGAGCCACCAACTCTTCCCAATTGAGTATTTAAAACATATATATATAATTAATTATTATAGGGATTAAAGTTGAGTAAAAATATTATAAGAAAATTACTGACTATTATTTCATGGATTAGTATGGGAGGTTCCTTGCTTTGGGCGCAGACCTGGAACTTTAACGATGGTAGTATTCCTTCTGATTTAACGGTTACTAATGGAGCTGTTCAAACTGGTACTGGTTCTGGTGTAAGCGGATATTTCACCGGCACCCATTTAAACTTCAATGGTGCCAATGACCGTTCTCTTACGCTGCCGACTGCAGATGCTTCTAATGGAAATGGCACGCTCACTTTCAAATTTATTTATGGAAGTGACAGTAATGGTGGTGAGGATCCAGATTCTTCCCCGTCTGAAGAGGTAGGATTATATTATTCTACGGATAATGGATCGACTTGGACAAGAAGTCAATATTTAACTCCTTTTAGTGATTACTTTTCTTGGACTTCCGTAACTGTCAATTTGATTGGGGCTTTAGCTAATTCAAGTATTAAATATAAACTTGAACAGGAAAGACATAATGGTGCTGGCTGGGATAATTGGGGCATTGATGATCTGGTCCTTTCTACGACTGACATAACAGCACCAACCATTACGGCAACGACCGTGACCGCTGATAACAGCACCATTGCGGTTACTTTTAGTGAGGCCGTCTATGCTGATATTAATAATAACACGGCGCCTGTAGTAGGAGATTTTGCTCTTTCCCTTTCAGGAGGACAGGCAACGCTTAGCAGTGCCACGCCCTCTAGTATATCCACCAGCGGAGGACCTGGAAGTTTAAGTTTTGACGGGACCAATGATTATGTTGCTTTATCTAAAGTTGATGTATCAAGTACAAATGGTTTTTCTTTCTCACTCTGGGTTCAGAAAAAGACGGGGTTGCCATCTTCTGGAAGTTTTGAAACAGTTTTAAGACAAGATATTAATGGGAATCCAGATTATCTTTTACAATTTACTCCTACTCAACTTGCGTTTGGGTTAAAAACTCAAAACAGTGGTTACAGTGAACTTAAAGTAAATATTAGTTCCAGTAATTACGTAGATAAATGGGTTCATATAGCAGGAACCTTGAATAACACAAACTCATATAGTTATTTATACGTTAACGGAGTGAAAATCGGGGAAAATAATAATAATAGTGGGACTGTCACTAATACCACAAATCATGTTCTTCATATAGGGAACAGTCCACATAGCTCTGGCTCGGAATTTTTTGATGGTCTTATTGATGAAGTTGCTATATGGGATGAGAAATTAACTGACTCCGAAATAGCAGCTCTCTATAATTCTGGTAATGGGTTATCGGCCACATCTAATTATGGCAGCTATACTTCCTCTTCCGGTTTAGAAGGTTATTGGAAAATGGATGAGGGAACCGGTACTTCTGTAGCAGATGCTAGTGCGAACAGTAATACGGCCACTATTACAGGAGCAGCTTGGAGTACAGTTGTAACACCTAGCAATATTTTTACCCTGGGATTGCCACTAGCTGGCACAGCCAACGGTGGTGAGACCATAACGGTTGTTCCATCCGGTTCAACAGCCATTTATGATGCTTCGGACAATGCAGCTTCCACCACTCAGTCCAATAATACCGTTATTTTAAATGATAAAAGTGTGGCTGGCACACCGACGGGACTGACAGCAGTTTCTTTTTACGGAGGTGCCCAGCTTAATTGGACAGCAGTTTCAAACGTTACTAAATATTATGTTTATTACAGTACAAACAATTCTACTTACACAAAATATACAACAACAGAACCCACTGTTGACTCACTCGATATCAGCAATTTAGCAAAAGGTACATCATACTATTATAAGGTGAGTTCAGTTAAAAGCAATGGAGCCGAGAGTAATAAATCAACAGCAACAGGAGCGACTAAAGCCTTGAGAGGCCTTTATGTTGCAACCGGTGGAAATGATAGTAACAATGGTTATTCATCTGCCAAAGCCCTAAAAACACTTGCCGAAGCGGTAAGAGATGCTGTCACCCTTGATACGATTTATATTGCTGCGGGAACTTATACTTATTCGTCTTCATCAGAGGGGAATATCAGTTTTGACGGCAGCAAGAAGCTTGTGATCAAAGGGGCAGATCCCGTAACCACTATTTTGGATGCTAACGACAAACACCGCCATTTTTATTTTACCCTTGGTAGTAGTAGCGGTACCCAATTAGATACCACCTTCAAGATCATGAATCTGACACTCAAAAATGGCCAACCATCAGGTTATGACGATGGTGGTTCGGTATATATGAATGGATATTGGAATGGCACCGTATATAAGGGTCACGGCCCCCTGTTTCAGAATGTGGTTTTTGAATCCAACCAGACAAAATATTCAAGCTCCAATTACAATAAACGAGGGGGTGCAGTAATGAGTTGGTATGGCGGTACTCCTTATTTCAGGGATGTAACTTTTAAATATAATAAGACGGACTATGAGGGCGGCGCAGTCAATATATACTATGCTGACACCACTAAGACCATCACTTTTGAGCGAACAAATTTCATTGGTAATTACACGGATCATCAAAAGGCTGACCATAGTCAGCGAGGTGGCGCCATTTATATATATTATCCGGGTAAGATTGTTATTGAGAGCAGCACCTTTGATTCAAATTATGTTGAGATCAATGGAGATTGTTGCAGTAACGAAGGCGGTGCTATTTATGCGCAAAGTTTTTATGATTCATTAATTATCAGGAACTCCAAGTTCCGTTATAACAAGGTTTATAAGCCTAGTGGCAACAACGGTGGCGAGGCAGAAGGCGGTGCCATGTATATAACGAACGGCTTTGGTAATGTGGTTGTGACAAACTCACTTTTTCTGGGCAATACTGCTGAGTCAGCATTACGGACTTGGACCGGTGGCTCCGGTGATCAATCTGCACGGGGTGGAGCAATCCGAATCGAGCTTACTCGAATTTCCAACAATAATGTATATACCTATCCATATAAGTCTGTTTTTATCAATAATACCTTTGCGAACAATAAGGCATTAGGTTCCGGCAGCAACAATGGGTACGGTGGTGCCATAAGGTATGAATGGGCCCAGAAAACAGTAATGTTTAACAATATTTTCTGGGGCAATAGAGGAAACAACTTTGGCAGTGACTCAAGTAATCATGAGATTGGTGGTTTATGGGATGACAGTAATTCAGAAAAAGCCTTCAGTAATAATAATTTCAAGCATTCGAAAGATCGAGGAAACAGTTTTGGTGCAAATAACATTTCCCGTGATCCCCAGTTTGTTTTAGATGGCAGTGACGACCAGTACAAGCTTTCGGATGCATCCTTTTTAATTGGCGCGGGTATTAAGACTTATGAGAGTCAAACTGCACCCAGTAAGGATATATTAGGTAATACTCGTCCTTCAGGAAGTAGTACGGATAATCCGGATATAGGTGCCTATGAGAACTCTTTGGCCAAGACAACCTATCCGGACAAGGTGGCCGGCCTTACGGCAACGGCAGCCAATTTATCGGCGGTATTATCGTGGACAGCCAACTCAGAGTCCAATATTTCCAAGTATGCTGTATACCAGAGCACGACCACTGGCTTTACTCCAGCCAGAACTGACAGCGTAGGTGAATCCACGACCACATCCTATACAGCTACGGGTCTGACGAACAAGACGGCTTACTATTTTAAGCTCAAGGCCATTAACAGCAGTAACCAGGCAAGTGAATATTCGGATCAAGCCACCGCGACACCAGAGTATAAAGGTGTTGGCGGCTGGCATGTAGCTATTGCCGACAGTAGTGGTGTAGATGGCAATGAAGGATCCAAGAGCAAACCAATGCTGTACTTGTCTGCAGCAGTGGCAGCAGCAGCTTCTGGCGATACGATAAGAATTGGCGGCGGGACGCATAGTTATACATCTTCCAGTAAATTGAATATTCAATTTGACGGCAGCAAAACGCTTGTGATCAAAGGTTTAGGCAAGGATAAGACCATTTTGGATGCCAACCAGAAACACCGTCATTTTTATTTTAGCCTTGGTAGTAGCGGTACCCAATTAGATACCACCTTCAAGATCATGGACCTGACGCTCAAAAACGGCAAGCCATCAAATTATGAAGATGGTGGTTCGGTATATCTGCATGGATTTTGGACTGGCACCTTCCATAAAGGTCACAATCCCCTGTTTCAGAATGTGCTCTTTGAATCCAACCAGACAAAGTGGATAATCAATACCACCGGTAGCAGCAATTACAATAGACGCGGAGGCGCAGTATATGCTTATTATGGCAGCGCCCCTTATTTCAGGGATGTAACCTTTAAATATAATCACACGGACTATCGAGGTGGCGCAGTCGCTGTAGTACAAGCTGACACCAATAAGACCATAACTTTTGAGCGAACAAATTTTGTTGGTAATTATACGAATATGGGATGGGATGGCAGTAGCACATATGGTGGCGCTGTTTATTTGAATGAAACGGGTAAAGTTATTTTTGAGAGCAGCACCTTCGATTCCAACTATGTTGCAATGAATGGAAGTTGTTGCAGTAACGAAGGCGGTGCGATTTCGGCACGGTATAATCGTGATTCATTAATTATCAGGAACTCTAAGTTCCGCTATAACAAAGTTTATAAGCCCAGTGGCAACAACGGTGGCGAGGCAGAAGGCGGTGCCATATATATAGGTGAGGCGTATGGAGATGTGATCGTGACAAACTCACTTTTTCTGGGCAATACTGCTGAAGGGTCAATACAGACTTACTCCAGTGGGTCCGATTCTCGACCTGCGCGGGGTGGAGCAATCCGAATTGATTTACAACGATTCTCCAACAATAATGTATATACCTATCCATATAAGTCTGTTATTACCAACAATACCTTCGTGAACAATAAGGCGATAGGTCACGGCACCCAGGGAGGCGAGGGTGGTGCCATAAAGTTCGAATGGGCCCAGAAAGCAGTACTGTTTAACAATATTTTCCAGGGCAATAGAGGAAACAACTTTGGCAGTGACTCAACTCGCCACGAAATTTATGGCCTTGATGACGGGAGCTCAGAAATGGCGACCGGTTATAATAATTTCGAGTACGGTGTAATAACTGCGAACAGTTATGGTGCAAATAACATTTCCCGTGATCCTCAATTTGTTTTAGATGGCAGTGACGACCAGTACAAGCTTTCGGATGCATCCTTTTTAATTGGCGCAGGTATTAAGAAATATGAAAACATTGATGCCCCATCAAAGGACATTTTGGGCAATGCCCGCCCAACCGGGACCAGTACGGATAATCCGGATATGGGTGCCTATGAGAACTCTTTGGCCAAGACAAGTTATCCTGACAAGATAAAAGACCTGACAGCTACCTCACAGAATAAGTCAGTAGTGCTTTCCTGGACAGCCAACTCAGAGTCCAATATTTCCAAGTATGCTGTATACCAGAGCACGACCACTGGCTTTACTCCAGCCAGAACTGACAGCGTAGGTGAATCCACGACCACATCCTATACAGCTACGGGTCTGACGAACAAGACGGCTTACTATTTTAAGCTCAAGGCCATTAACAGCAGTAACCAGGCAAGTGAATATTCGGATCAAGCCACCGCGACACCAGAGTATAAAGGTGTTGGCGGCTGGCATGTAGCTATTGCCGACAGTGGTGGTGCAGATGGCAATGAAGGATCCAAGAGCAACCCACTGCTCTATCTGGTAGATGCGGTAACATTAGCGGCATCTGGCGATACGATAAGAATTGGCGGCGGGACGCATTCTGCTACATCTTCAAGTAAGTGGAATATTCAATTTGACGGCAGCAAAACGCTTGTGATCAAAGGTTTAGGCAAGGATAAGACCATTTTGGATGCCAACCAGAAACACCGTCATTTTTATTTTTCTGCCCACAGTAGCGGTACCCAATTAGATACCACCTTCAAGATCATGGACCTGACGCTCAAAAATGGTCGGCCTAGTAGTACTGATAATGCTGGGTCTGTTTATCTCTATGGAGAAAGTGTTTGGGACGGGACAACAGACACGTATTATGGTCACAGTCCTCTGTTTCAGAATGTGGCCTTCGAATCCAACCAGACGCGTTATTCAACGACCAATTACAATTATTATGGGGGGGCTGTGTATGCTAGATATGGTTCTAGGCCTTTTTTCCGTGATGTAACGTTTAAATACAATCATGCTGACTATCGCGGTGGTGCGGTGTATTTAGAGCGGCCTGACACCAACAAAACGGTCACCTTTGAACGGACTACTTTTCTAGGGAATTATGTACATAACCAAACTCAAAATGATGTTCATGGCGGTGCTGTATACATAGCATATCCGGGCAAGGTCATTTTTGAAAGTTGTACCTTCGACTCCAATTACATTGCCATGAACAATGGCTGGAATTATAATGGCGGCGCTCTTTATGTCACGGATAATGCAGATACATTATTGATCAACAATACCCGCTTTCGCCACAACAAAATCTCTGATTCTTTATTAAAAGGTGGCGGCTGGGCTCATGGTGGTGCCATATATATAGAATCGGGTAATGATGCTGTAAAAATTACTAACAGTCTGTTTCTAGGCAATATTGCTGAAGGTGGCATACGTACCGAACAAGGTGGTGTTTATGACAATGGCGGAGAAGGCGGTGCAATAAGAATACGCTTGAATGAATACTGGAATGGGGTCACATACTTACATCCGTATCAGTCAATTTTTATCAACAATACCTTTGTGAACAATAAGGCATCAGGTGCTGGAAACCAATCAGGTCATGGCGGTGCAATATATTACTCAAGTACAAACAGCTCGGTCCTGATGAATAATCTTTTCTGGGGAAATGAAGTCAATAACCGTTCCACCGGTGATACAATCGTTTTTGAAATTGGCAATCTCTTTGATCGAAGCGACTCAGAGGTTTCTGTTGGGCACAATAGTTTTGAATATTCTTCATCGAAGGCAAATGAATACGGTGAGAAAAATATCTTGCGTGATCCAAAATTTTTGCTGGATGGCAGTACCGATGAATATCAGTTGTCAGATGAATCTAGACTAATTGGTGCAGGTGCATTGACATATGCTGGATTCAAAGCCCCATCCACGGACATTTTGGGCAGGGCACGTCCAACGGCTGACCCAGACCGTCCAGATATGGGCGCCTATGAAAACAGTTACAATAATCCTCCTTACCCGGATAAGGTAATAAACCTAACGGCTACTCCAGCTGATAAAAGCGCTATCTTGAACTGGGATGCGAATATTGAAGCGGATCTCAAAAAGTACATTATTTATCAATCTACTGTCACTGGATTTACTCCAGCTGTAGAAGATAGTATTGATGAAGTTGCAGCTGGAACAAATACCTATACTGCAACGGGCCTTACAAACCGCGCGACTTACTATTATCGTTTGTTAGCAGTGAATACCGTGGGCAACGTGGGTGATTTTTCTGATGAAGCTGCAGTAATGCCGGAATACTTAGGGCCGGAATGGTGGGTGAGCCTTGATGGTAATGATGGGAACGATGGTGATGAGGCAAATCCTTATGCAAATATATCAACTGCAATAAATAGAGCTGAAGATGGACATATAATCAAAGTAAAAACAGGTACTTATAAAGGACAAAATGCTAATACTAATCTTTTCAATAGCAATAAATCACTAACCTTCATTGGCGTTGATGGTCCTGAAAATACAATTTTGGATGCGGAGGAAATGAATGTTCATTTTGGTTTTTATAGCGATAATCAGGATAAGCATGTTAAGGTTCGCGGTTTTACTCTAAAAAATGGTAGTGGCGGTCAAGGAGGCTCAATGGATGTTTCTAACCTTGGCAGTCTTAAAATAGAAAATTGTATTTTTCAAAATAATTATTCAGATGGTTGGGGTGGTGCTTTAAGGATTAGTTATACAAAAGTGACCGTTGACTCATCGATATTTTTTAATAACCAAGCGCGTGAAGAGGGTGGTGCGATAGCGTGGGAAGGATCCAAAGACGATTCCATCTTTATTAGCAATACAAATTTTAATGGGAATTATGTCAGATCAAATATCAGTAATGATATCCATGGTGGCGCACTTGATTTAGATGTGTGGGGTGAGAATTCTTTTGCCTTGGTTGAGGATTGCGTATTCAGGAATAACTGGCTTGAACACACTTCTGGGAATTGGGCTAGTGGTGCTGGAATCCATGGAGGTTGGTCTGAAAATGGTATTGTAGAAATTCATCGCTCTATATTTCAGGGGAATCAAATTAGATCAAATTCTGGATCAGGAGCTGCTTTTCATATGTCCGTTAATAGCTACGTTGAAAATTGTCTATTCACTCAAAATGATGGTGGGCAGCCACACACCATTCTGTTCAATGGTGGCAACCATCATGTACTTATCAATAATACTATTGCTTACAATGGACTTAATCTGTCATCTGGTTGGTCGAACACTGTTGAAACCCATACGTTAGGCCATAGCGGTTCAACTGATGCAAACGTCTATATGCTGAATAATATTTTTTATGGTAATCGGTCAGAGGGTAATGACTTTAATAAGTCGGATAATGGAACGATTTTAATTGGTACCAATAATCTAATCCGAACTGTTCAAGGTAACGCAGAAACTATGCTTTTGATTAATAGCGTTAATTATGACCCCATATTTAAAAATCCGAATGGTTTAAATTTTAACTTTAATGCTAATAGCGAAGCCATAGACGCAGGTGCATTAAGTATGGATGGTGGTTACAATGCTCCTTTGAGAGACTTACGAAAATATTATCGCGTGGGGACGCCAGATTTGGGGGCATATGAATTTGGAGCTAGCAAGTATATTCTGGAAATGGTGGATGACATCGCTGAAGAGAAGGATACCACCTTTGTGAATCTTGATCAGATAATCAAATTTACAATCACAACTAATGATGGTAGTGGTAACCAGGTCTTGAGCCAAGAATCAGTAGAATGGGACGTATATCCTAATCAAAAATATGTGTCTATTCTTTCCGCTGATAACACCACCCAAGGTGGTGACGCAACAGGTTCATTTCAAGTGACCAGTTTAGAAAAAGGCAAAGGTTTTCGATTTAGAATTAAAGCGATTATTGGAGCAGAATCATTCATGCGCTCAGACTTATACGTGATCGAAGAAATTGTTACAGGCGCTCCGCCATCAGTGACAGATTTGATGATTACACCTAGTGACTGGTTTAGTGAAAGTAAATTTACTATCAGTTGGACAAACCCTTCTTGGGAACGCGATCTTATTGGTGTGTCATTAGAATACTCTAATTCTGAAAGTGGTGAAATTTATAACGAATTTAAACCATTTCCTGAGGGACAAACTCTGACTACTGTCGATGATAGCCTACAAGAATCTGGAGAATATAATGTATCACTTTGGCTAGTGGATGAATTGGGGAATGAAGATCCAACTACCAAACAGTCAGCAACACTTAAATTTGATAATACCCCCCCTAATCCATTCAATTTAAATTGGCCTGGGAACGGTGAATGGACGCAAGCTTCGCCACCTTTTTATTTTGATGAACAGGGTGATTATCCTTCAGGAATCAAAGCTTTTCATTTGTATCTCAATGGTAACATTGTACAAAGTTATTCCACTGTTAATTATTCTAATGATGACGCATATGTAGATATCGATAATGATCTTACAGATGGTCCGTATCAATGGTGGATGGAAGTTCAAGATCAAGCAGATAATGTTACACGTTCTGACACATTATACTTTGGAGTAGATGTAAGTCCGCCTAATATTACCCATAGCAATCCACTTACAATAATAGATGAAGGTGCGACTACACCCACGATTAATGCAAGTATAACGGATCCACATTCTGGTGTTGCTTGGGGTCGTCTTCTGTATCGTCGAGCAGGTAGTGGTGCCAGTTGGACTACAAGAGATATCTATTCTACGGGTGCGGTTACAATTGCTGGCAGTGATGTCAATGTAAGTGGTCTTGAATACTATATAGAAACTGAAGATAAAGTAGGCAATTATATTAAATGGCCAACCAATAAAGAATTCCAGTCAGTACAGGTGCGTTCAGCTGACAATATTTCCACTGGATCAAGAACAGGGTGGTCTTCCGGTATCCCTGGCGGAACAGATCTGTTTGGCTATCAGCTTTTTTCTATTCCATTTGATGTAGGCAATGCCAAATCGGCTATTACCAGTATCATGGGTCCTGCAGATAAATTTAAATACCGCTTATACGAATACGGTGGTGGCGCAGAAGACCCGTGGAGAGAAGATCCAGGATCGGTTACAATGGGAAATGCTTACTTCTTCATCTTTGACTCTGATAAATATGTAGATACTCACCCAACTCTAACTTTTAATTTTGGTCAGGGAGTGTCAACTGTATCAGATCCACCTTATGAAAAGCCGCTAGCTTCTGGGGATTGGACATTTTTTGGTTCCCCTTACAATTATAATCTAACCTTAAGTAATGTGTACACTGAGGATGGTACTGCTATTCGCGATGCAGGGTCGCTATATTCCTGGAGCAGTGGTAGTTGGTCAGGTGTAAGTAATATACAGCCTTGGTATGGATATGCTTTCAAATCTGCAGGGGCTACCAAGTTGATTTTTGATGGTCGTGGTGTAGGTTTTGGTAAGATAGCCAAGGAAGCTGATTTTGAAAACATCCCTCATGAATATAACGAATGGATCGTGGATATTATTGCAAGCAGTGGTGATGCTATCGATGAACTCAATGCGGTTGGGGTTAGAAATTTTGCTAAGGATGGTTATGATATCTTGGATGAGTTTGAGCCTCCAGCTGTGCCTGGCGATGTGATCTTGCGCATTGATAACCGCGATAGAGAGGACACACCAGATCTTTACGCCATTGATATACGCAAACCGAATGAAAAAGGACATTATTGGGACCTACAGGTTTTTACTCCGACCAATAGTCAGCGAACATATATTACATTTGATGGCTTGGGGTACGTTCCCGAAGAATTTGATGTTTTCTTGATCAACAAAACGACCCAACAGGCAAAAAATTTGAAGTGGGAAAACAATTACCGTTTTGCCAACACAGGTTCTGAATCATATTTAAAACAGGATTTTCGTTTGGTGATTGGTACCAAAGACTTTGTCAATGAAAACAATGCTGGTGTCAATCTTTATCCAGATGCTTTTACTTTAAGCCAGAACTATCCCAATCCCTTTAATCCCCAGACGTCTATTATGATCAGCTTAGAAGAAGATGCTCAGGTGGATTTGGTTATTTATAACCTCTTAGGTGAACAGGTCACTCGTCTGGCCATTAATGACAATCGCCCAGCAGGCTATTACACCTTTATCTGGAATGGCACTAATGATGTGGGCAGAAAAGTATCGACCGGGGTGTACTTTTACCATGCCATGATTAAAAATAGTCAAGGTAGGGTGGTTTTGAATAAAACAAGGAAAATGATCTTCTTGAAATAACCGTCAATTGGTTCAAATTTTGTCTTGAAAAGGGGCTGAAAACAGCCCCTTTTTCTATATATCCCAAACATTGAAGAAAAGACTTCCCTTGTTGCCTCAATCACAAATTTTACATTACCTTTTCTGTAAGTTTGCAGATAAACAGGAGTTTCTCATGAAAAGGATACGTCAATTATTTTATTTTCTTTTGTTTCTCTCTAGTATTTTTTCCCAATCAAATCAGGCCAAACCCACCGCAGCTGTGTTGGATTTTGATGGTTCAGGTATCACCAACCAGGAAGCTTTGGTATTAACTGAGAGATTAGGTTCTGAACTGGTGAATACTGATGCTATGATTATGGTGGAAAGAAACCAGATGACTGAGATTATGGATGAACAAGGATTACAGCAATCCGGTTGCACGTCGGCGGAATGTGCAGCAGAAATTGGAGCCTTGTTAGGTGTTCAAAAAATGATTTCCGGTTCCTTTGGAAAAATTGGGAATACCTATACAATTGAAGCACGGATGTTCTCGGTTGAATCAGGGAAAACAGAAAAATCAGTCAGCAAAACTTATAAGGGTGAAGTGGATGGCCTTTTACCTCAAATTCAGATTGTTGCCTGGGAGCTTGTAGGCCTACAAGCTCCAGCGGACCTTTTAGCAGCAGCAGGTGCTGCAGCACCGGTAAAAGAAGTTGCAGAGGCTAAACCAAAGAAAAAAGGCAGCGGGAAATTTCTACGAAATACAGCAATCGTATTGTTATTAGCCGGTGGTGGATACTATGCCTACATGATGATGGGTGAAGAAGATCTTCCAATGCCGCCGGATCCACCTACTGGTGGAGGTAGCATGATAGTGATCGGGGGTGGAAAATGAGACGTTTAGTTTTTCTTACCTTCCTTTCCCCTTTTTTATTTGCGCAGACCTATGAAAGTGAAATTCAACCAATTTGGGATAACAACTGTATTTCTTCATGTCATATTAGTAGCAGTCTTAATGGAGGATTAAACCTATCATCATCAACCAGTTATGCTGAATTGGTGAATGTGGCTTCTCAGGGCTATTCCGGTTTTCAGCGCGTGAAACCGGGCGATCCAATGAATTCTGTTCTACATCAAAAAATTGTTGGGAATACATCTTTTGGAGACCGTATGCCCAAAGGCGGTACCGCTCTTTCTCAAGCAGATGAAGAAAAGATAAAAAAATGGATTGAAGAAGGGGCACTCCAGAATTGGAGCGGTGGTGCAGCCTCGAGCTATTCCTTTGATTTTGGACCGGGGGGATGGATTGATGTGCAATCCCCAATTAAAAATGAATCAAAGTGGAGTATTGAATTTTGGATGAAGTTTCATCAAAAACCAACTTCTGGTAAGAATGAAATATTTAGACAAACTGATAACGCTGGTGGACCTTTATTTACATTTTATTACGACTCTGGCACCGAAATGTTTGAACTTGACCTTACTGGATCCAGCGGTAAAACTGGTATTAAGTCAACCGCAAATGTTTTTGATCAAGCATTTCATCATTTCTATTTTGAAGGTGACGGTAGTTTACTTCGTTTATATATCGATGGAACTGAAAAAGTATCCGCCGCCTACACAAGTAATTTTCCTAATTCTGATAATGCTTTAAGTATTGGTACCAAATTAGATGGTAATCTGGATGAAATCCGAATACGGGATATAGCCGGTTTTCCTGGTGTACCCTCCAGTCGTTATGCTGCTGGAAGTGGCACGCATCTGCTTTTCCAATTTGATGATCAGAATCTCACTACAATTAATGACAATAGTGGCGAGAACAACCATGGTAGCGTAGTAGGTCAGGCTCATTATGAAGGCGATGTCTACGAAAGCGGCGGCGGCGGCGGCGGCGGTAATAAATCCAGCACGATTCAGATAGTTGTTCGCTTGAATCAAGATATCGGTAACGGAGATGTACACGTAGGTGTATGGTTACCAGGGAACAGTGCTAATCCAGACCTGGTAGATAATAAAGATAATAGAAGCACTCCCTCTCCGAGCGAAGGTTGGGGATTTGAACTGACAGACAATCGCATTGCTCCTAATAGCGGTCCGTATCAGGTAGAGGCTTTTTTCGATCAGAATAATAATGATATGCCCGATGGCAGTGAACCTGTCCTTGAACTGTATGATATATATACAGATGCCCAGGGATACGCTTATATTGAAATTGATTTGGCAGGTGGTGGCGGTGGCATCGAATTATATACAGACTCTGTAGAAGTGGTGATTAAAAGTATTGCACCCCATTTAGGTAGGGGTGATCTGTGGTTGGCAGTTTATGAAAATGAAAATATAAATCCAGTAGGTGGTCTACCAGAAATTCCGGATAATTCTATTTTCTCTCAGCGTATTTTAGATTTTGATACAACCCCGATAATCGATCAAATCTACACATTTAAGAATGAAAACTTTGATGCAGAGTATGACTCGGGGTACGCTTGGGTTGCATATTATTATAGACACGCGGCAGATGGTGACTATTTTGATGTAAATACTGATCCTTATGGCTGGGGAACGTTTCATGTAGATCGCCAGTCGATTGAACAAGGTAACAGGCTAAAGTTAGAAATGCACCTACACTTTGTTCCTGGTCCAGAGATAACGCCACCTTCAGTTTCCTCAATTCAGGCTAATGTGGGTCAAGAACTCCAATTGTCATTTGGAGCAAAAGCAAGCCAACTTACCGGTAGTGAAGTAGAATTTGCTGAAGTTGAATTTTGGAGTGGACATGCAGATGTAATTCATAATGGTTTTGTCCAGGCTAATAATAATGGAGATGGTACATGGACGGCAACAATCACTCCTTATGATATTAATCTGGGCGGACTGGCAATTGCCTTTCATTCTCACGATAAAATGGGTATTTGGTCGGGGACTCCCATCATTGATATACAGGTTGCATTCGGTGATTTACCTGATCCATCTCTTTTTGCAGAAACCAATGCCAAAACCTATCAAATGGTTTCTGTTCCCGCTGTACTGCAGGATGCTAGATCTGAAGCAGTGATACATGATGAACTGGGCTCGCCTGATAAAGTAGAATGGCGGTTATTTGAATGGTCCAATGGTCAATATTATGATGGTGGTGTTTCTTTTACCCCGGGTGCCGCATTTTGGTTAATTACAAAAAATGCACAACAGATAAATACCGGACCAGGTAAAACAACACCGATATTTACTACCACAAGACGGAATTTGTCCGATGGTTGGAACATGGTTGGGAACCCATATATTTTTCCAATCAACTTAGCTGAACATGTGATATTCAGTGAAAATGTTGAACCAACCTTGTATGAATGGAATGGATCCAGTTATAATAATACAACAAACATGGAACCCAGAGGTGGAAACTGGGTTTTTTCCAATGGCAGCGGCATGATGGAATTCTTTCCAATGTGGAAACCTCAACTACAAAATGAAGTTAAACCGGAAAGAACTGTAAACGATGAAGAAGACTTTAGTTGGAAAGCTAAAATCATTACAAAGGCAGGGAATCACTATGATGAAACTGCGACTTTCGGTGTTCATGAATCTGCGAGCGATACCTGGGATCGATTTGACTACCATGAACCACCGGTTATAGGCAATTACATTTCAATGGCTTTTGACAACGATTCCTGGGCTAAAAATGGCGGTAACTATAGTCAGGATATTCGATCTGAAGGTCGTATCCAAACATGGAATTTAGCTGCACGATCAAATATAAAAGGGATTGTAAGCCTCAGTCTTGAAGATGTTCATGCCATCCCATCCCATCAGGATGTCCGATTGGTAGACCCGGTCCTTGGGATTGTATACAATCTCCGCAGTGAAAAAGCGATTACATTTACTTCACAAGGGACTGAAAACCCTTATTATTTTAAATTGATTGTTGGTGAAGCGGACGATATCCAATCGCAGTTGGATGATATGGGAATGGTGCCCAACGACTTCGAACTTTTCCAGAATACTCCCAATCCTTTTAACCCTGTAACCAATATCCGCGTATCGCTGGTGGAAGATGCCCACATTACCTTAAAGGTTTATAACCTGTTAGGTAAAGAGGTAAATATCCTGGCATTTAACCAATCTTTAAGTAAGGGCAACCACCGCTTCATTTGGGCGGGTAAGGATGATAATGGATATCAATTGCCTTCCGGCGTCTATCTATACCGGATCGAGATCAATTCGCATGTTGGCAGGCAATTGTATCAAAGCACAAAGAAAATGGTCTTAATGAAATGATGAAACAATTATTACATACTTCTCTGATTACAGCCTTTTTGATGGGAGCGACATTTGGCCAAAAGGAATTTGGTAAAGTCACCCTCCCTTTAGGGCGGGTTCAAGTTCAAAAGGGTGGTAATGGTGATTTTAAAAAAGCTATGCCGCGAATGCCTATTCACGAAAAAGATGTGGTAAA